>Ga0129308_1000017_pt1 | contig 322933 bp, 277 predicted proteins | sample L827metagenome_FD_94440 | JGI IMG/M metagenome (GOLD analysis project Ga0129308, IMG submission 94440) | Ring-tailed lemur group fecal microbial communities from Wisconsin, USA - L827 metagenome | ecosystem: Host-associated > Mammals > Digestive system > Large intestine > Fecal | place: USA... | reverse complement strand
GGCTGCCGCCGTCACCGTCAAGAAGGTTCGTGCGTAATTAACCTTCTCTGTTGGGAAAAATCCCTGCACAAAGGAAGGCCGCCCGCAAGGGCGGCCTTTTTCGTGCAAGCGCCACCGAAAAAATTGCGGAATGAAGGACAACCCTTCGTCATGCCTGCGGCAAAGTAAGCTGCGCTGATAGATTAAGAACAATCCTCAGTCCGCTTCGCGGACAGCTCCTTTCAGAAAGGAGCCTTTTGGGCTGCTGCGCTCCCAAGCCGCTTCTTCCGAAAAAGCACGCGCCGTGCTATAATAGCGGCATGAATGATCTGATCCGCGAAAAACTCAAGCTTTTGCCCGATGCGCCCGGCGTATACCGCATGTATAACGCTGCAGGCGAGATTATCTATGTAGGCAAGGCCGTAAACTTGAAAAACCGCGTGCGCTCCTATTTCCGCACAGAAAAAAACCGCCCGCCAAAGGTGGCGGCCATGGTTTCACACATCGCGGATTTTGAGTACATTCTTTGCCAAAACGAAATGGAAGCGCTCACGCTGGAAGCGAGCCTCACAAAAACGCTTCAGCCACGCTACAACATCCTGCTGAAGGACGATAAACATTTTCCTTATGTGCGGTTGGACGAAAAAAAGGATTTCCCACGTTTTGAGGTTGTGCGCCGGGTGAAAAATGACGGAGCGCGCTATTTTGGGCCGTATCTTTCCGGAATTGCGCTTCGGGATTGCCTGAACCTGATCCGCGATTCTTTTCCCGTGCGCCATTGCCGGAAAGATATTGCCCGCGCCATCGCGCGTGGCGAACGTCCCTGCCTGATGTATCATCTCAACAAATGCTGCGCACCCTGCTCAGGCAAGGTTTCGCGCGAGGAATACCATGCGTTGCTTGAGAATGTTTGCAGCTTTCTTGAAGGCAGGAACCAGCCGGTGATCGACATGCTTACCGGGCAGATGCTGGATGCTTCCGAACGGATGGAATTTGAAAAGGCCGCGCAGTACCGCGACCGTATTGAGGCCGTGAAACACCTTGCAGAAAAACAGCGGGCCATGGGAACCGGAGACGCGGACCGGGATGTGTTTGCGTTGGTGCGGGATGGGGAGGATGCCGTGATTCATGCGCTGTTCGTGCGCGGGGATGATATCATTGGCTCTGCGCATTACCGCATGGCTACGGGCGGTGAATCTGCAGGGGAAATCACAGGTGCGTTTTTGCAGCAGTTTTATGCGGAAGATATGGAAATTCCCCGGGAAATCGTCGTGCTGGATATGCCGGAAAACCATGCGGCGCTTGCTGCCTGGCTGCGTGAGAAGCGCGGGCATGCCGTGGCGATCATCCGCCCGCAGCGCGGCGAGCGTCTGCACCAGGTGATGATGGCGCAGCGCAACGGCGTAGAGGCAATAGAAAAACAGCGCGCATTGGAAACGCGGGAGTGGGAACGCACGGGCGGTGCAATGGCGCGGCTCACAGCGCTCCTTGGCTTGGACGAAGTGCCGGACCGCATGGAATGCTTCGACAATTCGCACATTCAGGGCAGGGATACTGTATCTTCGATGGTGGTGTTTCTGGATGGCAGGCCTGCTCCGAAGGAATACCGGCGCTACCGGATCCGCGCGGCTGCCGGCGGGGATGACCTTGTCTCCATGCGCGAGGCGCTTACAAGGCGTTTTACGCGGCTTAGGGATGAGCTTTCCACAGCCGGGCAGGAAGGGAAGGCTGCTCCCAAAGCGCCGGATCTTCTCGTGGTGGATGGTGGGCGAACGCAGCTTACGGTGGCGCTTGAAGTGCTTTCACAGCTTGGCCTTTCGCATATCCCGGCCATCGGCCTTGCGGAGCGGCATGAAGAGATTATCCTGCCGGACGAGGCGGAGCCGATCGTGCTTGCACGCAACGATCCCGCGCTGCATGTGCTTGAGCGCATCCGGGATGAGGCACACCGCTTTGCAATTACCTACCATCGCAGCCTGCATGTGCGCACGGCCCTGCTTTCCGAACTGGATGGGATCGAGGGCATTGGGGAGAAGCGCAAGCGCCTTCTGTTTGATGCGTTTGTAACGCGCGACGCCATTGCCGCAGCGGATGTTGCGGCGCTTTCCGCCGTGCGCGGCATGAGCCGCAGCGCCGCTGAGGCCGTATATGCGCATTTTCATCCGGTGCCGGAACCGTCCCCGGAGCAGCCAATTTTGGAATAATACAGCTTGGAGAAAACAAAATGTATCAGCTTTTGGTATTGGATATTGACGACACGCTCACCCTTTCGCCTTACGATGTTCCTGCGGAAAACCTTGCCGCCATCCGCCGCGCGCAGGCCGCAGGCATCTATGTGACGATTGCAACGGGCCGCGGCTACCTTGGTTCTGCCGCGATCCGCAAGGCCATCGGCATGCAGGGCCCGGTCATCAACTATGGAGGAGCGGTCATCCACGATACGCGGACGGATGCCACCATATTTCAAACAGCGCTCCCGCCCGCGCTTGTGCGGGAGCTGCTGCTGCTCGGCCGGGAGCTTGGCGTGCATGCACACATTTATCAGGGGGACGGGATCGTTTATGAGAAAGAAAACCCGGCCGCAGATGCATACCACAGGTTTTTGAATTTGCCGTATGCCATCGATCCGGAGGTCTGTGAAAAGCAATGGGGGAACGTTCCAAAGGTGCTCTTCATTGCAGAGCCTGCATATGCAGAAGAGCTCATCCCGGTTCTTGCAAAACGCTACGCGGGCCGGGCAAAGGTTTCCGGCTCAAAATCAGGCTTTATCGAGTTTAACGATCCCGATGCACACAAGGGTTCTGCGACGGCTTGGGTGGCAAGTTACCTTGGCATTCCGCAAAACGAGGTCGCAGCCGTGGGCGACAACCTGCTTGACTTGGAGATGATCGAGTGGGCAGGCCTTGGTGCGGCGGTTGCAAATGCCCATGACGCAGTGCTTGCGGCGGCGGATTGCGTTGTTCCCGCCTGCGCGGAAAACGGTGTTGCCTGGTTGATCGATCATGTAATTCTGCCGGCAAATCGCCAGGGCTGAAACGGAGGAGAAGGATGGAACGGCAAACGGTGTGCCTGCGTGTGGAGGAAGTTGCGCAGAACCTTGAATTGGAAATCCTGGAACCCGGAAACGGGAGCGTCGTGTTCAGCACGGGAGAAATCGGCCGCCCGGGCCTGCAATTCACGGGCTTTTACGAGCATTTTATGCCGCAGCGCGTACAGCTGATCGGCAATGCGGAGATGCATTATCTGCGCACCCTGACCTATGAGGACATTTCAGCGCGCATGGAGCGCTTTATGGGGTTTAAGATTCCCTGCATTGTGTGTGCGCGTGGGAATACTCCCCCGGAGGCGCTTTTGGATTGCGCAAAAAAACATGCCGTTCCGGTGTTCAAGTCCGATATGCACACGGATGACCTTGGGCACCGCATCCTGAGCTATGTGGGCCGGGAACTTGCCCCGCGCATTTTACTGCACGGCGTGCTGCTGGATGTATTTGGCGTCGGCGTTCTTTTGCAGGGGCCAAGCGGCATTGGCAAAAGTGAAACGGCGATAGAAATGATAAAAATGGGCCACAGACTTGTGGCGGATGATGTGGTGGAAATTACACGCGTCGCGCCCAACCGCCTTTCCGGCCGCGCGCCGGAGCTGACGCGCCACCTCATCGAAGTGCGCGGTATCGGCATTGTAGATGTGCGCTATCTCTATGGCGTGGGCGCGGTGAACGTGGAAAAGACCATTGATTTTTGCATTGAACTGGAACTTTGGAACGAAAATACGCAATACGACCGCACTGGAACCGAAGGGCGCTCGGAGCGTATTCTGGATGTGGAGGTGCCCACCACGCGCGTGCCTGTAAGCCCGGGGCGCAACCTTTCGGTGGTTGTGGAGGTAGCAGCACGCAATTTCAGGCTTCGGCGCCTCGGCTACAACGCCTCAGAGGAGCTCAATTGGAAAACACGCGATGCGATGGGGCGATAAAAAGGCCAAAGAAAGGGAAAGGATCATGTATAGAATCGGCTTCGATATTGGCGGAACAAACGTCGCCGCAGGCATTGTGGACGAATCCCTTGCGGTTACAGAGCGTATCACGCGGCGCTTTGAAAAGCAGGCGTATCCGGGGGCGCTTGCGGAAACGGTTGCGGAGATGACGCGCATGCTTTGCCAACAGGCAGGGCTTAGCCAGCCGCCCGCTGCGATCGGGGTCGCCGTGCCGGGCAGCATCGATCCGGCGGCTGAACGCGTGCTCAACGCCTATAACCTTGGCCTGCATGATGTGCCGTTGCGTGCCGAAGTGGGGGCGCATTTCCCGCAAATCCCGGTATTCCTTGCCAACGATGCGGATGCAGCAGCGCTTGCAGAGCTTTATGGCGGGGCGTTTCGGGACGCAAAATGCGCGGTTCTGTTCACGCTTGGCACCGGCGTGGGCGGCGGCGTGATTGTTGGCGGCAAACTTTGGCGCGGCGGCATGGGGCACGGTGTGGAGCTTGGCCATATGGCGCTTGACATCGGCGGCGCGCGGTGTACTTGCGGCATGCGCGGTTGTATCGAAACGCGCTGTGCGGCAACGGCGTTGATCCACGCAGCGCGTGAGGCGCTTGCGGAAGGGGAGCGTGGCCTGCTGTTTGAAAAAACGGGTGGCGATGCGGCGAAAGTGGATGCAAAGCTTGTGGTGGACTGTGCGCGCGCAGGCGATGCGGGGGCTTCGGCCATCTTTGCACGCTTTGTGGATGCGCTTGGTTCTGCAGTGGTCTCTGTCATCCATTTGCTTGACCCGGAGGTGGTCGCCATCGGCGGCGGTGTGAGCCTTGCGGGCGAGTTCCTGTTTGCGCCGCTCAGAGAGAATGTGCGGGAGAAATGCTTTTTCAGCGAGTTTGCGCGCATCGTGCCTGCCCGGTTTGGAAATGACGCGGGCATCGTCGGCGCGGCGATGCTGGAGCAGGATGCGAGGATAAAATGACAGCTTTAAAAATCCCCTGTTTCACGGCCGTGAAACAGGGGATTTTGCGTATTTCCGAATGTTCAGCGGATGCGCCGTGCCTGCACCACAAAGCACTGCTCGCGGGCTTCGGGTGGGCGGTAGGTGCAGGTGGAAAGAGTGAGCACCTGATCGTTTGGGCCGATGACGATACTTTCATCGATGATTGAGGAGGAGACCATCCGGGCATAGGATTTCATGTCCGCCATGAATTCGGCAAAGTGATCCCCGCTTTGAAAACGCGTCCAGGTAAACCGCACAGTGTAGTCTGTGATGGGGGTAGCAAGGTAAACCTGCCAGATGGTTTCAACATCGTTCCAGAGCAGCGTGATATAACGGTTTTCATCGAAAAAAGCTTTTTGTTTATAATTCGCAAGATCATGGAACATGGTGCCATTGCGCATATCATGGCCGTAGATGAGCACATGCTGCTGCTGCGTGGAGTCTGCGTTGCGCGTATCCATAAAAATCGCGCCGTACTTGCTGACTTCGCCCTCGCTGTTGTGATCGAGATAATACGCCTCATCGGTTTCGTTGAGGTAAACAGGGTAATCGATTACTGTGTTGGGAATTGTAATCCAACCCACGACCTCGCAGGTGCCGCCGCGCGCATCAATGCTGGCCTGTCGGGCCTCCTCGTAGGAAGCGTAGGCGGGCAGAGTTTCGCCCGGGGCGGCAATGCCGTCAAGCTCCGTGCTGTCATAGCCATCCGGCGACGGCGACGGTGTTGGGGTTGCAATGCCCGCCGGCGTTCGTGCGGGTGTGAATGTTGTATCTGGCGTTGGTGCAGCCGTTGCGGGCGGGGCAGGCGTAACCGAAGAAGGCGTTCCATCACAACCTGCACAGAGGAGGAAGAACGCGATAAATAACAGGGAAAACATCCTGCTGTAAGCCTGCTTGATCAATGCCGCTGCGGCTCCTTCCTGCATAAATGAATGGCTCTACTGGCGCACCGCGTGAACCACGAACCGGTTTTTGTTGTAGCCTGAGCCATTATGGCTGCACGTGGAAAGCGAAATCACGTGGTCGTCCGGGCCGATGGTTGTATCGACTGGGAATTTTGAAAGCGTAGCAAGCGTATCGTTCATGTAATTTGCAAACGCAATATCGCTTGGATAATCAAACATCATGTATTTCGCATTTTTTACATCCCCGACATCTACTGTGTATACGGCGAAAACTTTGTAGGTATAAGTGTTGTCGCCGATGGTGAGCTCAAATGTGCGGTGGCTGTCGTAAAACGCGCGGTTGCCGTAGTTGGTGAGCTGTGCGAACATGATTTTGCTTTTGCTCATGTTATGCCCATGAATGACAGCATACTGGCCGGACAGCGAAGCGTGCGAGTCCACAAAAAGAGAACCTGCCTTGGATTCCACAAGCGTGGGGGTCAAGGTAAGGTATTCCTCATTGTCGTGGCTTTGCACGATAGGGTAATCCACGTTCGTATCCTTGATTTTGATCCAGCCAACCACGTCGCTGTTGAGTGCACGGTATTCCGCATACGTCAGCTTCTTTTCATCTTCGATATTCTCGTTGCCCGTGATGGTGGAAGCATCAATGGAGGATGTCGGCCGCGGTGTTGCAGAGGATTCCGGGGCTGCGGAAGCATCCGGTGGGACGGAAGGCGAGGCATCTGCCGAGGGGGAAGGAGAAGCGGGCCCTCCGCTCAACGACCCCGTGGGGGCGGGCGTGGCAGTGGAGATTGGCATCTCGATGTCAATCGGGTCAGAGTTTCCGGCGCTGCCGGAAGTACAGGCCGCAAGCGGGGCGGCGAGCAGAACAACGCTCGCCAAAGCGAGCAAGCGGTTGGAGCGTTTCGTCATAAGCAGCATTCCTTACCAAATTAAGTCAGAATCACTGATGATTGCTGAGAAAATTATATCCCATCGGCAGGGGATTTACAAGAACGCCGGAATGCATCGGCCTTTTTTCATAATTTGTTCAAAATTACCCATATGCGTACTTGTCCCATTTATGATAAAATGATACAATAATTCGGAATTATACGCGGAATTGTGAGCTGCGCATTCACACCGCGGTTTTTGTGTGAGCGTGTTCTCTTGAAGGGAGTTGCGATATGGGGTTTCTTGAATTCAATGATGTCGGCATTGATCTTGGCACGGCGAGCATCCTGGTGTATGTGCGTGGAAAGGGTATTGTGCTGCGTGAGCCTTCCGTGGTGGCCGTCGAAAAGATCACAGGCCGCATCCTTGCCATCGGCGAGGAAGCGCGCCGCATGCTCGGCCGTACGCCGGGGACGATTGCGGCGGTGCGCCCGCTGCGTGACGGCGTAATTTCAAATTATGACATCACGGAGCGCCTGCTCCATTATTTCCTGAAAAAGGTTGTTGGCACACGTGTTTTTTTCAAACCGCGCGTTGTGGTGTGTGTGCCTTCCGGCGTGACAGAGGTTGAAAAGCGCTCTGTGATTGACGCAACGGAGGAAGCCGGCGCGCGCCACACCTATCTCATCGAGGAGCCTATTGCGGCTGCAATCGGCGCTGGAATCGACATTGCGGAGCCGCGCGGCAACATGGTCGTGGACATCGGCGGAGGCACGACTGACGTGGCGCTGATCTCCCTCGGCGGTGCGGTGCTTTCCGATTCCATCAAGATTGCGGGCGATAAGTTTGACGATGCGATCGTGCGCTATATGCGCAAGAAACACAACCTGCTCATCGGCGAGCGTACGGCAGAGGAAATGAAAATCCGCATCGGCTCGGCTTATCCGCGCAGGGAGCAGCTTTTCATCGACGTAAAGGGACGCAACCTTATTTCCGGGCTTCCGCAGGCGATTGTGGTCGGCAGCAACGAGATGATCGACGCATTGGAAGAGCCGCTGCAGGCCATCCTCGAAAGTGTGCGCACCATGTTCGAAAAAACGCCGCCGGAGCTTGCGAGCGACGTTGCGGAAAACGGCATTTGCCTTACGGGCGGCGGTGCGCTGCTTTATGGCATTGATAAATTCATTTCCGAGCACACCAAGGTGCCCTGTTACATTGCGGAAGACCCGATTTCCTGCGTGGCAATCGGCACGGGCAAGGTGTTGGAGAACATCGATTCCTTCACGCGCGGCGCAATCTACGATTACCGCCGGGGCGAATACTACACGGAATAAAAACAGAAGCAGAAAAACGAAGGCTCATGCTGGAACAAAGCATGAGCCTTTTTCGGAAACCCACCCGGCTATGCCGAGATGGGGAGAAGGTGCAAACCGCCCGCGCAGGCGGTGCGGCAAAAGCGCAAAGCCCCTTTATAAACGAGGCGCAGGCCGGGCATCTGCGCGAAGTCGTTCGGGCAGATTAGTGCCGGATCACACGGGAGGGTGAGCGCACCTGCTTCAGAGAGCATCTCCGATACAAACTGCGAGCAAAAATAGCGGTAAGGCTTGTGGTGAGGCTTTCCGCGCAGATAGCCGAAAAGCCCAAGCGCGTTATAGCGGTACCGCCAGGCTTCGCGGAGCATCGAAGAAAGCCGCGCTTCAAGGCGCGCATAGGCCGCGTCGCTCATCTGAAGTTCGTATAACGCGGCAGGCGCGCTGCCATTGCGGCTGTACACGCCTTCATCCAAAGATTCATGCACAAGGCCTGCAAAAAAGGGAATGCGGTCAAACCGGCGCGCAAAGCTGTACATTCTTGTCAGGCCTCGGTCGAGCGCAAGGGAAACGTGCGTATACTCGGCGCCGGTCGCAAGGCGGATGCTGCGGGAAAGCAGAGTGTTTGTGCGGGTAATCAAAACATAAATGGATTGCAATGCATGCTCCTTTCTTCCGGCATGGACCGGTTACAGGAATAGCATAGCAGCTCAAGTTCAAGTTTTTATCAACGCCCGATTAGGATTTGATTAAAATCCATTGGCTGACAAAAGCAGATACGGTTTTCCTGAAATCCGGAATCAAAGGAAAAGTTTGCAACCTTTGGCGCACTGGAAACGTCTTACTGTAAGAAGTAAAAGCACCGAAGGGAGGATGAAAGATGAAACGCCTGCGATTGTTGCCCCTGCTGCTTACAGCGGCGATGCTCTTTGGCTGTGCGGCGGGCCCTGAAACGGATGGTGCGGCACGCATTGCGGCTCCAAAGGCAGCCGCTGTGCGCGGCATGAAGAAGGACGGGAGCTCCGTTGGAGAGCGGGAAAAGCTTTCAGAAGGCTACCGGGACGCGCTCAAGGCATTCTGTACGCGTGCTGCAAGGGAAGGGCTTGGCCGGGAGGAGACGGAAAATGAGATCATTTCCCCGGTAAGCCTGTTTTTTGCCACGGCGGCACTGGCGGGCACGGCGGAAGGGAAAACACGGGATGAGCTTCTGCAGGTGCTCGGCATGGAAGAAGCCATGATCGAAGCAGAAACAGAAAAGCTCCTGCATAACATGAACATCGACGATTCGATGGGCAGGCTGCAGGCAGCGGGATCTCTCTGGCTTGCGGATGCGTTTGCAGCGGCGATTGACGCAGAGGCCGCCAAAGCGTTCGCGGACAGGTATGGCATGGAGCTGTGGCGGGTGGACTTTGCTGCGGCATCCGCCGCCAAGCAGCTTGCCGCATGGGTGCGGGAGCACACAAACGGGAACCTTGGGGATGCGGAGGCATTTCAGACGGATCCCCAAACCGCGCTGATGCTCCTCAATACCGTATATTACAAAGATGAATGGCTTGACCGCTTCAATGCGGATAAAACGGAGGCTGACACGTTCCACAATGCGGACGGCAGTGAAACCGAGTGCGACTTTCTGAATGCAACCTATGGGATTCATGGGTTCTCCCGCTATGAAAACGGCAGGGTGGGGGCGACGGTCTCATCACTCCAACTCAAGCATGGCGTGATGACATTTATCCTGCCGGACGAGGGTTGCACCCCTTATGACCTGCTTGCGGACGAGGCCGCGTTTGCTGCAATCGTTTCCGGAGACTGCGAAGGAGGCGTGGGCGAAGTAGTGTGGCAAATTCCTAAATTTGACTATGCTGCCGATACAGACCTTGCCGCAGCGCTGCGCGCGATGGGCGTCACGGCGGCGTTCGATCCACAACAGGCGGATTTTTCCGCGCTGCTGAACGCGGAAAGCGAAATGCCGCTTTGGGTGAGCGGTGTGCGTCAGCAGGCGCGCATCAGCGTGAACGAGGATGGCGTGGAGGCTGCGGCATATACGCGGATTGAGTACGCGGGTTCGCCCATGCCCACCGGCCGCGCGGACATGATCCTTGACAGGCCGTTCCTGTATTACATCAGTGCTGAGGGCGGAATGCTGTTTGCGGGCATTGTGAACAGGATGTGAGGCCCGGATGCGTGATGCGCCGAATAAACCGCCTGCGTGCGGCACAAACTGAAAACACAAGTTCCAAAGCGTGGAAAACGGCATTGTTCTTGGAAACTTAACAATCCGGGCGTTCCCGGTGTTTGCCTGAAATGGTATACTATGGGTGTAGCACGGCGGAAACAAAACACGATGGAATGGACAAATCATTTTTAAGGAGGTATGTCATCCCTATGAAACGCAATGCAAAAACAATCCTTGCAGTGTTGCTTGTGGCAGTTACGCTGCTTGGAATCTCCGCGCCGGCGTTCGCTGCGACCGCGCCGTATACTACGTCGGTCGCTGCCGGATATGTGCAGGCGACGGAAGCGGTTAACATCCGCAAAGGCCCGGGCACGAGCTATGTGCGCATCGGCTGGATGCAGGCGGGCGCGGTCGCTATCCGCACGGGTACGAGCGGAAACTGGACAGAGATCAGCCTTGGCAATGGAACATATGGCTATGTTTCAACCGCGTATCTGCGTTCCGTCATCAATGTGGACGCTTCCCTGATCGGAAAGGGCGTTTACCTTGAAAGCAGCGGCGGAAGCGGAATTTCGGGTGGAAGCTCGGGCAGCTCGAATCGGGATCAATATTATGCTACCACATCTTTGAACCTGCGCAAAGGCCCGGGTACGAGTTATGCGCGCATCGGCTGGCTTGAAAAGGGTGAAACGGTTACGCTGATTTCCGTCAGCGGCAACTGGGCAAAGGTGAACTGGAAGGGTACGCAGTGCTACGCATTCTTCAAGTACTTGGCGCCTACCTCCGGCAGCAGCGGGAACTCCAGTGGTTCCGGCATCGTCGATGGAAGCCGCTATTACGCCACTACGTCCTTGAATCTGCGCAAAGGCCCCGGCACCAATTACGACCGCATCGGCTGGTTGGAAAAGGGAGAAAGCGTTACGCTGATTTCCGTTACCGGCAACTGGGCAAAGGTGAACTGGAAGGGTATGCAGTGCTATGCGTTCTTCAAGTACCTTAAGCAAGGGGCAGGCTCCGGCACAAACGGCGGAGGCTCCGTAACCGTTTACAATGTGACTTCTGCGGCCGTTACAGCCTATTATGGCCCCGGCACAAATTATACCAAGGCCGGCACGCTTGCCAAGGGGACGCGCATTGAGTGCCTCGGTACGGTCGGCACCTGGACGATGATCACATGGGATAAGACAGTAGCCTATATCCCTACATATTATGTCACAACCGCTTCCGGCGTTGTGCCGAACCCCGGCGTGACGGTTGCCGGGTACTATACCACCACGCAGAACGTGATTGCTTACCGTGGCCCCGGCACCAATTACGCAAGCGCCGGCACGCTGCTCAAGGGCCTTCTGGTGCAGGTTGTAGCCGCTTCAGACGGTTGGGCGCTTATCAACCTCAACGGGCAGGCGTTGTATGTACAAAGCCGTTACCTGCTGCTGCAGAGCGCAAGCAGCGACAACAGCTGGAACGGCGGCAGCAACGGAGGAAACAATTGGTGGCAGGCTGTGCTGGATGAGGCGGATTCCACACTCGTTTCTTTCGTGCAGGAGAACCGCAACAGCTCCTCTTATGGGTTTAAAAACCTTAAGACCATCTACGTCACCAAGCCGCCGCGCGGATATGAGTTCAGGACGGATGATTTTTCCTTCAGCGGCTCGCAGACGATGAACGTGACGTTCCGCAGCCAAACGAATTCTGATAAGGCGACTTTCATTTGGTACCGCAACTCGTACGTATGCCCGGATAATTACGGCTATTGGAACCGCTTTACTTCAAGCGGCACCACGTATTATTTCTCAGAGCACCAGTCGCTTGGGTACAGCGAGGCCTATTGGTGGTACAGCGGCGAGCTGTTCTACGCCCGTGTGCCGTATTCCTTTACCCGCACCGACGCGACGCGTTTCTTTAATTCCCTGCACAGCGTATCGGTTGGCAGCAGCTGGAACAGCTGGAACTGAGAAAAACAGAACGAACAGACCTGAAACGGGGGCTGCCCAAAACAAAGAGGGCAGCCCCCTTTGCAATGCTGAATGCGGGCTTCGGCCGGCTGCGGCAGAAGCTTCTTTTTCACCGGGGGGCGGAGCGCACATAAGCCATAATTAGGAAATGTGAAATAACTGTGCCGTGCGTTGACAGAGGGTGCAGCGTGCCTTATAATTTCATCCATTGCAGCCGACAGCGTGTCGGCCATTTTAAACATTTAAGATGACAGGGTGTCATATCCTTGGAGGTAAGGCATGGCGAGCGAGCGGTTTCTCAACCTGCCGGAGGAAAAGAAACAGCGGATTATTGCGGCGGCAAGGGAAGAACTTTCCCGTGTGCCATATGATGCGCTTTCCATCAATCGGATCATAAAGGAAGCGGGGATTCCGCGCGGCAGCTTTTACGATTACTTTGCCGACAAGGACGATCTGATCGAATACCTGATGGGCGATTATTGCCGCATGATGGAACGCATGCTTGATGAAATGTTCCGCATGGGAAGCCTGGATGTTTTTGCCGCGGCACGCAGGGCGGTTGCCTGCACCGTGGCTTTCAGCATGGAGGAAGGGCGGGAGGCGCTTTGCAGAAACCTGTTTTCCTGCATGCGGATGAACCGGCGCTTTTCCTTTGAGCAGATGATGGATACTGAACGCGCGCTTGTGACCTCCGGGCTGCCCTATATTGACCGGGAACACTTCCGGGATGGGTCGGACGCGGCGGTTTCCCTCCTGCTCAACATGTTGGTGGTGCTTGCACGCAACACGATTGCACGCATTTTTACAGATCCGCAAAACCGGGAGGCATACCTCACGGAGTTTGACCGGGAGCTTGAGATGATTCAGCACGGCGCTGTTTTGCCGGAAAATCAATAAGTTTTTGGCTGGGAGAAAAAGCGTAATGTCAAAATTCAGCGTAAAAAAACCCCTTACCGTATTTGTAGCCGTAATCGCGGTGCTTGTGCTCGGAGCCGTCGCCTTTACACGGATGACGCCGGACCTGCTTCCGAACATGGACTTTCCCTATGTCATCATAATGACCGCATACCCCGGCGCAACGCCCGAGAAAGTGGAAATGTCCATTACAAAACCGATGGAGCAGGCAATGGCGACGCTTGAAAACATCGAGGAGGTTTCATCAAGCTCATCGGAGAATTATTCGCTTGTCATGCTGGAATTCACCGAGGATGTGAATATGGATACCGTTACGGTGGATATCCTGCAGAAAATCAGCCAGATTGAGGGGGCTTGGGACGAGACGGTCGGAACGCCCTATTTGCTGAAAATAAATCCCAACATGCTGCCGGTCATGGTTTCGGCCGTCTCCATGAAGGGGATGGATACGGTGACGCTTTCGGACTTTGTGGAGGATACGCTTCTCCCGGAGCTTGAGGGCACGGCGGGCGTTGCAAGCATTTCAACGAGCGGCATAATTGAAGAAAATCTGAACGTTGTGATCAGCGGGGAAAAAATCAGCGCACTGAATGAGAAGCTGTTTTCGCTGATCAACGCGGAGTTTGAGGAGCCAGAGGAGGAGCTTGATAACGCTTTGGCCGAAATTGAGGAAGGCCAGGCGCAGCTTGCGGACGGCAAAAAGGAGGTAAGCAGCGGGAGGCGCGCGCTTGAACGGCAAACCGAAGCTGCGAAGCAGGAGCTGCTCGCCAAACAGGGCGAGCTTGCGGAGGCTGCCACGATGCTGAGCGGTCAGCTTTCAGAGCTCACCAGCACGCGCTCTATGCTGGAGGCACAGCAAAAGCAGCTTGCGGAACTGGAGCGCACAATTGGCAAACTGGAGGCCGCGAAGCCCGCGCTCACGGAAACGGTAAATGCGCTTGCAGGCGCGGTACAGGCCATCGGTGCATACGGCCCGGTTGAGGCACAGTATGAAGCGGAGATGGAGGCCGTCCGCAATGACACAGCGCTGAGCGAAGAGGAAAGGCAGCAGAAGCTCGCCGCGCTTTCCGCCGCCCCGGAATATGTGCAGGCGAAAGCGGCGCTTGCGCAGGTGGACTTCGCGCTTTCTGCTCAGGGGCTGACCCGTGCGGATGCCGCAGCCGCTTATTCAGAGGCACAGGCCGCGCTGGGCGAGGTGGATGCGGGCCTTGCGAAAATCGATGAAACGCTTGCCGGAATGGAGCTTACCCGCGCGGATATCCCTACGGCCGCAGCGCAGCTCAAGGATGGCCTTGCACAGGTGGAGGAAGGGATCTCCGCCCTGCAAGGCGCCATGGGTGAACTCAACAGCGGCAAAATTCAGGTTGAAGAAGCGTTTGAAACGCTGCAAACAGAAAAAGAAAAGGCGGAAAAACAGCTTAACAGCGCTGCTTCAAAGATCAAGAGCGGCGAAAAGGAGCTCGCAAGCGCGCTTGAACAGGTAGAAGATGGCATAGCACAGTTGGAAGACGCGCGTGCAGAGGCCATAAAGCAAGCGGACCTGCAAAACATCGTTACCATGGATATGGTGGCGAACATCCTTCAGGCACAAAACTTTTCCATGCCTGCGGGCTATGTGGAGGAGGACGGCATAAGTTGGCTTGTGAGCGTAGGCGACGAGATCACCACCCTGAAGGAATTGGAAGACCTGCTGCTGTTCGACACAGGCATGGAAGGGATGGAGCCCGTTTACCTTCGGGACGTTGCGGATGTGTTCGTGACGGACAATGCGGCCTCTGTTTACAGCCGCATTAACGGCAGCGACGGCGTGATGCTTACCTTCCAGAAGCAATCCACCTATGCTACGGCGGAAGTTTCAGGCAACATCCGCACAGAGTTCGAGCTGCTCTCACAAAAATACGACGGGCTGAACTTCGTGCCGCTGATGGATCAGGGTGATTATATCTATATGATTACGGACTCGATCCTTTCAAGCCTGCTGTGGGGCGCGGTGTTCGCCATCGTGATCCTGTTCCTGTTCCTGAAGGATCTGCGCCCCACGTTTATCACGCTCTGCTCAATCCCAATCAGCGTGGTGTTTGCATTTGTGCTGATGTATTTTTCGGGCGTAACGCTGAACATGATCTCGCTTTCCGGGCTTGCAGTCGCCGTTGGCATGCTGGTGGACAATTCGGTCGTTGTCATCGAAAACATTTACAGGCTCCGCAGCAGGGGGGTATCTGCGGTGCAGGCCGCCGTATCCGGCGCAAAGCAGGTGGCGGCGGCAATCACTTCCTCCACGCTTACAACCGTATGCGTGTTTCTGCCGATCGTGTTCGTGGAAGGGCTCACGCGCCAGCTCTTCACCGATATGGCGCTGACGATCACCTATTCCTTGCTCGCAAGCCTCATCGTTGCGCTTACGCTGGTGCCTGCAATGTCCGCAGGGATGCTCAAAAACGCGACGCCGAAGCCGCAGAAGGGTTTTGACCGGTTCCTGCAGAGCTACCAAACCCTGCTGCGCGGCGCGCTCAGGCACAAGGCGCCTGTGCTCATCGCATGTGTGCTTCTGTTTGCAGCGAGCATCTTCCTCACCGTGCAGAAAGGCTTCATTTTCATGCCGGAAATGGATATGCCGCAAATCACCGTGAACCTGACGATGCCGGAAGGCTCCGAGCTTGCGGAAACGAAGGCGGCGGCGGATGAAACGGTTGCGATGATCTCCGGGATCGAAGGGGTGGAGACCGTGGGAGCAATGCTTTCCTCCGGCGGCCTGATGAACACTGCAACACAGCAGGATGCAGTGACGATTTACGTTACGGTGCGGGAGGACGGCCCCCTTACAGGCAACGAGGTTGCGGCCGCCATCAATGAAAAGGCAAAGGGCCTCCCATACGAAGTTGCGGCAGAGGGCTCCGCTTCCATGATGAACGCGATGTCCGCCCTAAGCGGGTCCGGTGTGACCATCCATGTGTATGGCAATGAGCTTGAGGCGCTGCAGGAGGGGGCAAACGCCATTGCACAGCGCCTTGCTGCGGTGGAGGGGACCACGGAAGTCGCAAACGGCATTGAAGATCCCTCGCCCGTCATTAAATTCACGGTGGATAAGAACGCGGCGATGGAAAAGGGGCTGACCACCGCGCAGATCTATATGGAGATTGCCGAAGCGCTTAAAACTGAGGTAAGCTCGACTGAGGTTACGGTGGACGATTATACATACGAAATTGCTGTAACGACGGACGGGGCAGAAGCGCTTACGCCGGAGTATATTAAAAGCCATACCTTTACCGTTTCCGGGAAGGATGGCGAGGAGGAGACCGTCGCTCTGGCTGAGCTTTGCACCATCACCGAGAGCGAAACGCTCAGCGCCATTTCACGCGTTAATCAGCGCCGCTATCTGACCGTGAGCGCCGGGATTGCGTCCGGACACAACGTGACGCTTGTGACTGCGGCTGCGGAAAAGGCGCTTGCGGGCCTCGCGCTGCCAAACGGTGTGACGTATGAATTTGAAGGTGAAAACGAGATGATTATGGATTCGCTCGGCGACCTTGCGCTCATGCTCCTGCTCGGTGTGCTGCTTGTATATTTCATTATGGTAGCGCAGTTCCAATCCCTGAAATCGCCGTTCATCGTGATGTTTACCATCCCGCTTGCGTTTACGGGCGGCCTCATTGCGCTGCTGCTGTGCAATGAAACCATCAGCATCATTGCCATGATCGGCTTCGTGATGCTCGTAGGCGTGATCGTGAACAATGGCATCGTGCTTGTGGATTACATCAATCAGCTTCGCCTGGCCGGGACGGAGCGCGTGGAGGCGATTGTGGAGGCAGGCGTTACGCGCATGCGGCCAATTCTTATGACATCCATTACCACAATCCTTGGCCTCATTGTAATGGCGCTCGGCGTCGGTACGGGCACGGAGATGATGCAGCCCATTGCCGTGGTATGCATCGGTGGCCTTGTGTACGCAACGGCGCTCACGCTTTTCGTGGTTCCCATCATTTACGACATGATGAACAAAAAGGAATTGCGCAAGGTTTCGGAAGAAGAGCTTGTGGAGATCGAAGAATAAATCGAACCGGAAACGAATGCGGGCGGCCTTTGGCCGCCCGTTGTTAAAACCCTGCCGGAGAGGCGGTTCACGGTTCGTACTTGAGCAGTTCCACGTCCGCCATCTCAAAGATTTTGAGCGCAAATTCATCCGGATAGCCTTCGCCGTAAACCACGCGGGCAATGCCGGAGTTGACGATCATCTTCGCGCAGATCACGCAGGGCTGATGCGTGCAGTACAGCGTTGCCCCTTCAATGGAGCTGCCAAGCTTGGCGGCCTGAATAATCGCATTCTGCTCCGCATGGATCGCGTAACAAAGCTCATGCTGCGTGCCGGAAGGGATATTGAGCTTGCGCCGGAGGCATTCACCGCGCTCCACGCAGCTCATCACGCCTGCGGGCGCGCCGTTATACCCGGTTGTGATGATCCGCTTGTTGCGAACGATCACGGCCCCGATTTGGCGGTTTGCCTGGAAGCAGCTTGACCAGCTCCCAACCATTTTTGCCATGTCCATAAAACGCTTATCCCACTTCGTCCATTCGCCCATGACGCCATCCTCCGCGTTTGATGATTTTGCATAAAGTATAGCACGCCGCGCCATGCTAACACAACACAAAGGCGTAGCGGGAGAACTGCGGGAAGGGGGGAATTTTGAAAAATGCGGAGCAATTGTGAAAACATGCCGTTGGCGCTTGAAATTCCCACGCACATGCAGTATCATACTATTCGTGCTTAGCACTCAAAGAAAGAGAGTGCTAACAAGATTCGCAAACAATACATTCAGATATTCTTAAGGAGGTTGTAAGTATTATGACACTCAAACCCTTACTCGATCGCGTGGTCATCAAGAGCGTGGCGGCTGAGGAAACCACCAAGAGCGGCATCATCCTTACCGGCAGTGCCAAAGAAAAGCCCCAGATGAGCGAAGTCATCGCCGTGGGCCCTGGCGGCATGGTGGATGGCAAGGAAGTTACCATGTATGTTAAGCCCGGTGACAAGGTAATCTATTCCAAGTATGCGGGCACGGAAGTGAAGCTGGACGGCGAAGAATACACCATCGTCCGCCAAAGCGACATCCTCGCAGTTGTAGAATAAACAGCACATCATAAAAACAGGAGGAATTCATCATGGCAAAACAGTTGAAATATGGCGAAGAAGCCCGCCGCGCCCTTGAGACCGGCATGAACGCACTGGCGGATACCGTCAAGATCACCCTGGGGCCTAAAGGCCGCAACGTAGTGCTCGACAAGAAATATGGCGCGCCCCTCATCACGAACGACGGTGTGACCATTGCGAAGGAAATCGAACTGGAAGATCCGTTTGAAAACATGGGCGCGCAGCTTGTTAAGGAAGTTGCTACCAAGACCAACGATGTTGCGGGCGATGGCACCACCACCGCTACCCTGCTTGCGCAGGCGATCATCCATGAGGGCATGAAAAACGTCGCAGCCGGCGCAAACCCGATGGGCATCAAGCGCGGCATCGAGGCGGCTGTCGCAGAAGCGGTTGCAGGCCTCAAGGAAATTTCCAAGCCCGTTGAGAACAAGCAGGCGATTGCACAGGTCGCTTCCATTTCTGCCGGCGATGAGAACATCGGCTCGCTCATCAGCGATGCGATGGAGAAGGTCGGCAACGACGGCGTTATCACGGTTGAGGAATCCAAGACCATGAAGACCGAGCTCAACATCGTGGAAGGCATGCAGTTTGACCGCGGCTATGCATCCGCTTACATGGTCACCGACACCGACAAGATGGAGGCTGTGCTGGATAATCCGTACATCCTCATCACGGAAAAGAAGATCAGCAACATTCAGGAAATCCTCCCCGTCCTTGAGGCTGTTGTGCAGCAGGGCAGGAAGCTTCTCATCATTGCAGAGGATGTGGAAGGCGAAGCGCTTGCAACCCTTGTGGTGAACAAACTGCGCGGCACGTTTACCTGCGTTGCCGTTAAGGCTCCTGGCTTTGGCGACAGGCGTAAGGCCATGCTGCAGGATATCGCAATCCTCACCGGCGCACAGGTCATCTCTGAGGAGCTTGGCCTTGAGTTGAAGGACACCACCGTAGCGCAGCTGGGCACCGCGCGTCAGGTAAAGGTCGACAAGGAAAACACCACCATCGTGGAAGGCGCAGGCGATCCTTCCGAGATCAAAGCCCGCATCAGCTCCATCCGCGCGCAGATCGAGGAAACTACTTCGGACTACGATAAGGAGAAGCTGCAGGAGCGTTTGGCGAAGCTCGCAGGCGGCGTAGCCGTGATCGCGGTCGGCGCTGCAACGGAAGTTGAGATGAAGGAAGCCAAGCTGCGCATTGAGGACGCGCTGAACGCGACCCGTGCGGCCGTGGAAGAGGGCATCGTGCCTGGCGGCGGCGTTGCGCTGATCAACGTCATCGACCGTGTAAAGACGCTTGCCGCCACGAAGGAAGGCGATGAGAAGACCGGCGTCAACATCATCGTCCGTGCGTTGGAGGAGCCCGTCCGTCAGATCGCTGCAAACGCGGGCCTTGAAGGTTCCGTCATCGTGGAGAACATCAAGAAGTCCGGCAAAGCCGGCTACGGCTACGATGCAAAGGTGGACGAATACGGCATGATGGCCGATAAGGGCATCATCGACCCGACGAAGGTCACCCGCAGCGCGCTGCAGAATGCAGCTTCCATCGCGGCGATGGTTCTCACCACCGAAAGCCTCGTCTGCGACATCCCTGCTCCCGAGCCGGCAGCTCCCGCAGGTGGCATGGGTGGCGCCCCGGGTATGTATTAATTCCCCCAATATGGAAAACGCATAATCGAAAATGCTCGCAGGCTTTTGCCCGCGGGCATTTTTTCATCAATTTTTCAGGTGCGGGCTAATATTGCACAAAAAAACCTGTCTTTATAAGGGAAAGGCCTTTTGAACGAACGCGGAAGGGGGGGAGAGTATGCAGGATTCTGAGATCATTGCGCTTTATTGGCAGCGGGACGAGGCAGCCATCGCCGAAACAAGCCGGAAATACGGCGCATATTGCTTCCGCATTGCCGCGAATATTCTGACGGCAAAGGAAGATGCCGAAGAATGTGTGAACGATGCATACCACCGGGCTTGGAATGCGATCCCGCCGGAGCGGCCCGAGCATCTTGGCGCGTGGCTCGGGCGGGTTGTGCGCAACGTGGCACTTGGCCGTTGGCAGCATGCGCATGCCCGGAAGCGCAACAGGGGCATGACTACGCTTTTAAGCGAGCTTGAGGAGTGCATCCCTTCTCCGCAGAACGTTGAAACGGCGCTGGACGAACAGGAATTGGGCGAACGTATCAGCATATGGCTGCGCTCCCTGCCGCAGGAGGACCGCATCCTGTTCGTGCGCCGCTACTGGTATGGTGTGCCGCTCAATGCGCTTGCAAAGGAGCAGCACAGCCCGGCGGCACGGTTGGCGCAGCGAATGTACCGGCTGCGCGGAGCGCTTAAGGCTGAACTCGAAAGGGAGGGGATCGTTTTATGAAGAAGGAACAGAAGGCGGAAACGCTGTTTCGCGGCATAACCAACATCAGTGATGCGGCCATCAATGAGGCCGCTTCGGATGCTTTGCCGGCAAAGCGGGCGCCATGGGTGAAATGGGGGGCTGTGGCAGCCTGCGCCTGCCTGCTTGCAACGGGCGCATTTATGCTTGCCCGGCGCGGCGGCACGGATTCCCACGCGGTGCTCCAATGGTCGGCAGGCTTCCGGCCGGAGCAGTATTTCCAATACAATTACGGTGGAATGGAACAGGGTGGTTCTTCTTCAATCGACTCTTCCGCAATTCCTTATGCGCAGACACGCAGCTTTTCTGACGCACGGGTACAGCTTGAGGCGGAAGGCGTGATTCCCCGGATGGAAAATCACCCGCTTCTGTATTGCGGCGCACATTATAATGCGGATGGCAGCTTTTATAGCATCGAGTTTGTTTGGAGCCGCCGGGGAACGATGGACGATTACAGCGATCTGAAGGTTACAGCAGGATATCAGGAGGTGCCCGCGCTTGAAGACTATATTTATGTGGAGACCGACGGGGAAGGTAATATCTTGGAACCGGCTGTGACCGTCACAGAGCGTGACGGAGTGCAGATTGTGGCAGAGGGCAGGGAAAACCGAAACAAGTCGCTTACATTTGAGACGGACAGCGGCTGGTATCGAATCGAAGGTTCCTTCAACGACGGCTATGCCGCTGTGGCAGAGCTGCTCGACTGGGTTTGGGAACACCCCATTGATTTTGCGCGCTTCCCCATTGAAGCGGGTGATGCTTATGACTATGTCCCGCTTGCGGACTGCCCGGATGCGTTTTCGGAATACCTGCCGGACTTTGCTGCCTTTGGGTTCACGGAGCTGGAAACGCATGTTACGCTCAAAAACGGTGCGCCCGTTGCATTGGAAGGACACTATACAACCGAAAGCGGAGAGGAAGGCGCCGAACGGATGCACTGGTGCATCACTGCGGAGCCGGATTACTATGACCTTGAGCGCGCTATCGGCACACTCGAAGCGTTGACGGAAGCGCAGGTTTACGATGCCCTCGCGGAGGGGAGCAGCATTGCGTTTTTGCAAGGAGGGTGCTGCGTCATCGTATTCCCACAGGAAGCGGCAGAGGCATGGGCGTTGATCGCATCTCTGCAAAATTAGAAAGAGCCCGCAGAACAAAGCAAGAGCTGCCCGGACATATGCCCGGGCAGCTCTTTTGCGGCTTGAAACAGGGGTGCGGAGGGAGACCAGGGGCTATTCTCCAAAAAGCTCGTAAACCGTTGCGCCAAGTGACTTGGCCAGAAACAGCAATTCAAAATCTGCCACGATGCGGTCCCCCGTTTCTATGCGGCTGATGGCTTTTTGGCTCAGGTTCAGCCCTTCAAGCTGCAGCCTTGCGGCAAGTTGTTCCTGCGACAATCCCGCCCGTTCGCGCGCAGCGCGTACCTGCATGCCTGCGATGTTGCATCTGCTGTTGTATTTGTATAGCTTCAACTGCGTCCCCTCTCCCAACACTTGAAAAAACATTGCGCAAGCGCGCAGAATTACCATATATTGACAGCAACATTTTTATTCCATACGATTTATGCCAAACATGACTAATGACGAGAAGCAAATTAAATCAGGCGCAGGCAAACCGGCAACAGTGCAATAAAGCTTTATGCTTCCTTAACGGCGCACAAGCCGAGATAAACAAAATCTTAACACCGTTTCCTGTATAATGGAATTATAAAGGCAGTATTATTGTGGGCATCTTCTGAATGAAGTATAATATCCGTATGACTACGATGCGCAAGGAAATGAACAGGAAACTGCAAAAAATCCGTTCGGACGCACCGCATGGCAGGGAGCCGTTGCCGGAGGCCGAGGATGACAGGCTTTGGAGAAAGTGCAAGCTGGAATGGCGGCCATTGCTCAAAAGCTTCGCCGTGCTTATGCTTGCCACTGGGGCTGCTGCGCTGTTGGACAGCTATTTTGTTGAGAACAACAATGTTTCGATCATTTATACGCTGGCAATTGTAGTCGTTGCCAGCATCACACCGGGCTATATCTATGGAATCATTGCATCAATCATCAGTGTGATTGGCGTGAACTATTTTTTCGCAGAACCCAAATTCGGATTTAATTTTACGCAAACCGGTTACCCGATTACCTTCGCATCCCTGCTTGTGGTGTCCATCATCATGAGCACGCTTATGACGCGTTACCGCGAGGCGGCGCATGTTGCACGCCTGCGTGAAATGCGCACCAAAGCGTTGCACGCTTTAACAAATGAGTTCCTTGCGGCGGATGATGCCGATAGCTATGCGCGCATTGCCTGCGAGCATCTTTCAAGGGTATGCGAAGCACAGGCCTGCTATGCGCCGGTGGGGGAAGCGCTTCCCGCGAACGTGCCGATTTGCATTACGCTGCCGGTTGAGATACGGGAGCATAAATTCGGAACAATTTATGTGCCGGAGCAGACATGTGCTGCTGCAACCAGCGAAAACCTGTTTGTTCTGATGAAAATGATTGTGTCCCAGCTTGCGCTCGCATTGGAACGCAACCGGTTGATTCAGGAACACCGGCGCGTTCAGCTTCAGGCAGAGGCGGAGAAGATGCGCGGAAACCTGCTGCGTGCCGTATCGCACGACCTGCGCACGCCGCTTACGAGCATTCAGGGCGCAAGCGCAACCATCCTCGAAAGCGGCGAGCAGTTAGGGGCAGAGGTAAGCCTGCAACTTGTGGAGGACATTCATGAAAACTCGCAGTGGCTCATCCGTATGGTAGAGAATCTGCTTTCCGTCACGAAGATCAGCGATGGCCCGGCTGCAGTAAAAAAAGAGCCGGAGGTCGTGGAAGAAGTCGTGGCACAGGCGGTTGGGCAATTGCGCAAGCGCTTCCCGGAAAAAGGAATTCAGGTGCGTGTGCCGGATGATATTCTTCTGATCCCAATGGATGCTACACTGATTGAGCAGGTGCTGATCAACTTAGTGGAAAATGCGTTTTTCCATGCGGACACCACGCAGCCTGTTGAGATTACAGTACGCGACATGGGCGGAGATGTTGCCTTTGAAGTGCGCGACCACGGCGCCGGCCTTGATCCCCTGCGCCTTGACACACTTTTTGAAGGCACGGGAACAAACCCGCAGGAGGCAAGCGGCGACGCGCATCGCGGCATGGGAATTGGCCTTTCGATTTGCCGGGCCATTGTGCACGCGCATAAGGGAACGATCCGCGCATGGAATGCTGCTGAAGGGGGCGGCGCGATATTCGAGTTTACATTGCCGAAGGAGGAAGCCGGGCATGAACAATAAAACAACGCTGCTGATCGTGGAGGATGATAAAGCGATCGTTCATTTTATTTCATCAATCCTTAGCGTGAATGAATACAGGACTCTGTATGCGGGAACGGGGCGCGAGGCGATTGCCCTGATTGCGTCATACCGGCCGGATGTGGTTCTGCTCGACCTCGGCCTGCCGGACATTGACGGGCTGGATGTGCTCAAAACCGTGCGGCAGTGGTCGGAAGTGCCGATTATCGTTGTGTCCGCGCGCGGGCGGGAACAGGAAAAGGTGCAGGCGCTGGATCTTGGGGCGGATGATTACATCACCAAGCCTTTTGGCACTGCGGAGCTTCTGGCCCGCATCCGCACGGCGCTGCGCCACAGCATGCGTCCGGAGGTTACCAACATGCCCACGGGCCGGTTTAAGACGGGGGAGCTTGAGATTGACTTCGACCGCCGCCTTGTGATGGTGGAAGGGCGGGATGTACACCTGACGCAGATTGAATACAAAATCGTGACGCTGATTGCGCAGCACATCGGCAGAGTGCTGACGTATGATTATATCATCCAGCAGATCTGGGGAATACATCACACAAAAGATAACCAGATCCTGCGGGTAAACATGGCGAACATCCGCCGCAAGCTGGAGAAAAATCCTGCGGAGCCTCGTTATATCCTTACGGAAGTTGGCGTCGGATACCGCATGGTGGACGATACGAACTAAGTTGCTTCAGAAGCATAAACGCAGGCACAGCAACGGCTGCGCCTGCGTTTTTTTCGGATTGCAAGCCGGTTCTGTAAAATTTCTTAGAAAGGTGTCCCGGGAAATTCTGCACACCGTTTGACAAAATTTGAACATTTCTGGCAAAGCTTGCGTTCTCTTGCCATTTCGTAGTAAAATAAATTGAAATATTGTGCAAAAGGCCCTTTTCCACAGGGGCTTTGCTGTAATGTTGCAATAAATCGTGCTCTACAGGAGGGCGACAGGGAAAAATGGCAAATTATACGTATGATCCGGGACCACAACTCCCGAACTATATGAAAAAACGTGCGGAGGCAGGCGCTCCTTCAGGCACAGCGCGTGCAGCCAAGGAGACTGCGCCGCGCAAAAAGACTTCAAGTTCCACGGCGCGCAGCGGCGGGGGTACGGCCCGGAAGGTGAGCAGCGGTGTGCAGGCAGGCCGCACAGCGAAACCACAGACTCAAAAACGGGGCACGAACAGCTCAAAAACCACCCACAGCGCTGCCAAAACAACAAACGGTGTGGTTTCTGCAAAAAAACGCGGCGGCACAACCGGCGAAAACAAGCGGAAGAAAGCACAGCAGCGCAAGCGTATGCTGCATGTGCTTCTCGTGGCAGCGGTGGGCCTTGCGGGCATCATCTGCATCATTTGGCTGGCCAACCGGGATGACACGGGCAATATCCCGACGGATATTGAAGCCATCATGAGCACGAAAAAAACGTTTCGGGACGGCGTAAAGCTAATTGGCGTGGATGTAAGCGGCATGACGCCGGAGGAAGCAACCGGCCTTGTGAAATATGCGGCGGAAAAGAAGCTGGAAAAAGTTGCGGTTACCGTTGCGTTGGAGGATGCAGGCTGGACGTTCAGCGCAAGCGATCTCGGCATGAGCTATGACCTCACCGAGATGTTTGTGGATGGCCTTGCTTACGGCCGGAGCGATGATTCCGAGGTTCAGGATGTGTTGGCTGCGGGTGCAGGCGAATTCGATGCTGAATACACATGGAGCAGGGAAACGATCCTTCTCGCGCTTGCGCAGCTGGAGCCGTCCATCAACACGGAAGCGACGCAGCCTTATGCGGAGCCGATCACCGATTGGGAGAGCGAAGAACGCTTCAACTACATCGCAGGCGCGGAAGGCCGTGCGCTCAACGCCGAGGCCACTGCGGATAAAATCGAATACGCACTGCGAACCGGAGAATTTGTAACAACAGTGGAGCCGGTCGTCAATGCTGTGCTGCCCACAAACACCATTGATGAAGTTAAGGCGCACACGCAGTACATTTCGGAATATACGACCACCTTCTCCGCTGCGCGTGACGATGAAACCAAGCAGAACCGCCTGTTCAACATCCGCAAGGCGGCGGATATCATCAATGGAAATACGATCCGGCCGGGCGAACAATGGAGTTTTAACACGGTTGTGGGACCCCGCACCTTTGAACTTGGCTGGAAGGCTGCAAACGGCATTAGCGGCGGCAAAGAATACACCCTGCAGGCAGGCGGCGGCATCTGCCAGCCGAGCACGACGCTTTACAACGCACTGCTTTGTGCGGGCGCAAATATGGATGAGGGTGCGGATATTGCGATTGTGGACCGGCGTGCGCACACCATCCCGTCCGACTATGTGGATGTTGGGCTGGATGCAACGGTGGATACGCGCGGCATTGACTTTGTGTTCCAGAACAATACCGAATACCCGTTGTTCATTTTTGCGGAGGTTAAGAATGTGGAGGGGCGCAGCAGCCGATACCAGATCACAGTTTATGTGTATGGCGAACCGCTGCCGGAAGGCGTCACCTATAAATCCCGCAGTGAGATCACCGAGGTAATCTCGCGCGAGGCGGAAACGGTTTATACCAACGTCACCTCGATCCCGACGGGCTACCAGAAGGAGCGGATTGAACAACGAGCGGGCTATATTGCGGAGGCGTACCTGGATAAATACGTAAACGGTGAGCGCGTGGAGGAGGAAAGCAAGCTGCTGTATACAGATCGCTACAAAGGAAATCCGGCAGAGATTGACATCGGTACGGGCCCTGCCCTGCAGGCGGGTGAAGCTGTGCCGGAAGGGCTTGTGCCCGTCGGCACGCCGCCCACCCCGGCAGATATCAGGGGATAAGGGAACGGAAAAGAAACTGCATGTGCATAAAAACGGGAGCCATCGTTTGCGGATGGCTCCCGCTTTGCGTTTCTCTTTATTTGCAGGCGTTCTGAATGGCCTCTACCATGTCCAGCTGCTCCCATGGCATGGAAGGGTCGCCGAAGTGCCCAAAGGTAGCAGTGCGGCGGTAAATGGGGCGCCTGAGATCAAGACGGCTGATGATCGCTTCCGGTCTGAGGTCGAACGTTGCCTTTACGGCTTCGGTGAGCTTCCCATCGGAAACCTTTCCTGTACCGAACGTGTCCACCATCACGGATACGGGCTGCGCTACGCCGATCGCATAGGCAAGCTGGATTTCACAGCGTTCGGCAAGCCCGGCTGCCACGATGTTCTTTGCGATATGCCGCGCCGCATAGGCCGCGCTGCGGTCCACCTTGGTGGGATCTTTGCCGGAGAACGCGCCGCCGCCGTGCCGCGCATAGCCGCCATATGTGTCCACAATAATCTTGCGGCCCGTGAGGCCGGAATCGCCGTGCGGCCCGCCGATGACGAAGCGGCCCGTTGGGTTGACGAGGATGCGCGTGTTTGCATCCATCAGAGTTTCCGGGATAACGGGGCGGATTACTTCAGCAATCACGGCATCGCGGATGGCTTCCTGCGTCACATCCGGATCGTGCTGCGTGCTGACAACGACCGTATCCACACGCACGGGGGTATTCCCTTCATATTCCACGCTCACCTGCGCCTTGCCATCCGGGCGGAGGAAGGGAAGCGCGCCGCTCTTGCGCACAGAGCTGAGCTTGCGCGTAAGCGCATGGGCGAGGTAGATCGGAAGCGGCATGTATTCCGGGGTTTCATTGCAGGCATAGCCAAACATCATGCCCTGATCGCCCGCGCCGGTCGCAAAATCCGTCGTTTCGCCGGCCTTGGCTTCAAGGGAACGGTCCACGCCCATGGCGATGTCCGAGGATTGCTTGCCGAGCGCCACGAGCACGGAACAGGTTTTGCCGTCAAAGCCGTAAGCGGCGTCATCGTAGCCGATGTCACAGATGACGCTGCGCACAAGTGCGGGAATATCCAGCACAGCGTTCGTGGTGACTTCACCCATCACAAGCGCAAGGCCGGTCGTTACGCAGCATTCGCAGGCAACGCGGGATTGTGGGTCTTCCGCGAGGCAGGCATCCAGCACCGCATCGGAAAGCTGGTCACAAATTTTGTCAGGATGTCCGTCCGTCACGGATTCAGAGGTAAATAAGCGTTTTTCCATAGTTTCTCCTTTTTTGTGCCTTTGGGGGAGTGAGGTTTCTCATTCTTTGGGGCAAACAAAAACGCCCCGCGAAAAACGAGACGATTGTATTGCTTCGCTCATCTTTCGGCTATTGCCGCGGGAATTGGCACCTTGCGCACGCGCAGGTTGCCGGGTTTCACAGGGCCCGTCCCTCAACCACTCTTGATAAGGCATATTCAATTCTCTGCTAAGCATAGCACAAGTATGAAAAACTGTCAATACATTGGCCGATTTTCGGTGTTTTTGGGGGATGGAAGCAATCATAAAGCGCGCCTCTTTGGGAAACGATAAGCTGTAAGATGCAGTTCGGGAGGGAAACACATGGCTTCAATTTGGCGGGAAAAGAACGGGGAGGAAACGCGCCGCCCGCAGCTTACGGGCGACATGGAAACGGAGACAGCCATCATCGGCGGCGGGTTGACCGGCGTGCTTTTGGCATACCGCCTGCGCGAGCGCGGGATTGCGTGCTGTGTTCTGGAGGCGGACGCGGTCGGCAGCGGAACGACGGGCGGCTCCACGGGGAAGGTGACGGCACAGCATGGGCTGCTCTATGCAAAGCTCCTCAGCGAGTTCGGCCGCACAAAGGCCAAGGAATATGCCCAAAGCAACGCAGCGGCAGTGGAGGAGTATGCTTATCTTGTTGAAAAGGAAGGGATTGCATGCGATTTTACGCGGTGTTCGGCATATGTGTATTCGCGGGACGGTATGGCTGCTTTGCGGGATGAAGCGGAGGCCGCGCGGCGCCTTGGGCTGAATGCGGTGCTTTCCGAGGTCACAAAGCTCCCCTTCCCTGTGGACGGAGCGCTTTGCTTTCCGGATCAGGCCCGGTTTGACCCGTTGGCGTTTGCACGCGGGCTTGCAAAACGCGCGGAGGAAATGGGCGCAACGATTTTTGAACAAACGCGGGTTACGGGCGTGGAAGACATGCGCGTCCTGACCGCGGAAGGAACGATGCAGGCGAAACACGTTGTGTTTGCGTGCCATTATCCCATCATCAACATTCCCGGATATTATTTCCTGCGCATGAGCCAACAGCGTTCCTTTGCCATTGCGCTGCGCGGCGCACCGCCGCTTTCAGGCGCGTATATCGATGCGCAGCAGGGGGCGCTTTCTTTTCGCGGTGCACGCTTTCAGGATGCGGATGCGCTCATCCTTGCAGCCTATGATGTGCGCAGCGGAAAAAATACCGCCGGTGGAAAGTACCGGGAGCTGCTTTGTGTTGCGCGCAAATTCTATCCGGAGTGCGAGCTCATTGCCCAATGGTCTGCACAGGATTGCCGCACGGCGGACGAAGTGCCTTATATCGGCCAGTATAGTGCGGAAACCCCAAACTGGTATGTTGCAACAGGGTTCAATAAATGGGGCATTACAAATGCAATGGTTGCAGCGGCGCGCATTGCGGCAATGATCGCCGGGGAAGCGGTGGAGGAGGATAGCATTTACGACCCACAGCGTTTTAAACTGCTGCCGAGCATGAAAAACCTTGCGGGCGATGCGGGGAACACCATCGCAGGGCTTGCAAAAGAGGCGTTTTCCCTGCCGGAGGAGACGCTCTCCGCCCTCCCGCGCGGCGAAGGATCCATCGTGGAGCATGAGGGGGAAAAGTACGCTGTTTACCGGGATGAATCAGGCGAGGCGCACATCCTGTCGTCGCGCTGCCCACACCTCGGTTGCCGCTTGGAATGGAATCCGGATGACCGCACTTGGGAATGTCCGTGCCATGGCTCGCGCTTCAGCATAAACGGGGAGATTTTAAGCGAGCCTACCGTGCGGGAACTGGAACGGAAAGCGTGAAGGCCGCGCTAAAACGGCAATCCTTACAAGCGGCTCTTCTGCCATCTCCTCCTTCTTTTGAAAGGAGCTGCCGCGGTGAAGCCGGATGGGGATTCCCGCTAGTTTGAAACGTTTCTGCGCGCTATGCTGCGGAGAAAACCCGAACTGCTGATGACTCATAAACAAACTGCGGGCGGCTCAACCGAGCCGCCCGCGTGTGTTTTTCGTTTTTACGCATCAAACCCCATGGCGTGATACGCTTTTGCAAGCGTTGCCGCTGCGGCGATGCGCGCCTGCTCCGCGCCATCCTCCATGATCCTGCGGATGTAGGCTTCATCCGAAACAAGACGCTTGAATTCGTTTTGTATGGGCGTGAGCTCCTCAATCACGGCATCCGCCACAGCGGTTTTGAGGTGGCCATAGCCCTTGCCTTCAAATTCCGCTTCGGCTTCCGGCAGCGTTTTGCCGGTGAAGGTCGTGTAAATCGCCAGCAGGTTGGATACGCCGGGCTTGTTCACAGGATCAAATTGAATGAGGCCGTCGCTGTCCGTCACGGCGCGCTTGAATTTTTTCAGGATCACAGAAGGATCGTCCATGATGGCAACGTAGCCGTTCGGGTTTGGATCCGACTTGCTCATCTTCTGCGTAGGATCCTGAAGGCTCATCAACCGCGCGCCCACCTTGGGGATATAACCCTCCGGAATGCGGAAGGTTTCGCCGTGCACCTTGTTGAATCGGATGGCGATGTCCCGTGTGATCTCGATGTGCTGTTTCTGATCATCGCCCACGGGCACAAGGTCGCTCTGATAAAGCAGAATATCCGCCGCCATCAGCACCGGGTACGTATAAAGGCCCGCGTTGATGTTGTCCGCATGTTTCTGCGATTTGTCCTTGAATTGCGTCATGCGGTTGAGCTCGCCCATATAAGTGCTGCACGCGAGCACCCAGTTGAGCTCGGCATGCTCCTTTACATGGGATTGAACGAATACCACGGATTTTTTGGGGTCGACGCCGCAGGCCAGCAGCAGCGCGACCGTATCAAACGCGCGCTTCCTGAGCTCATCCGGATCCTGCCGGACGGTGGCGGCATGCAGGTTGGCCACGCAATAATAGCAGAAACGGTCATCCGTCTGCAAAAGCGCCCAGTTGCGCAGCGCGCCCACATAGTTGCCGAGCGTCGGCGAGCCGGAGGGCTGGATGCCGCTTAACACGATCTTTTTGCGTTGCTGTTCCATGGAAAAGTCTCCTTAAAGCGTTCAAAATTCATTCCAAATATTATACTGCATTTTTAAAACTATGGCAATGCAATGCGCGAAATGATAGAATTGTACTAAGAACGGAGGGAACCTATGGCATACCAGGCGTTATACCGAAAATACCGCCCGAAACGCTTTCAGGACGTGATCGGACAGGAGCACATTACCACCATCCTGAAGAACCAGATTCTGGAAGGGCACGTGGCGCATGCGTATCTCTTTACGGGCACGCGCGGAACGGGCAAGACCAGCACGGCGAAGATCTTTGCGAAGGCGCTCAACTGTGATGCTCCCATAGCCGGCGAGCCTTGCGGAGAATGCCCGAGCTGCCGGATTGCGGAAACCGGCGGCGTGGACATCATTGAACTGGACGCAGCTTCCAACACCGGCGTGGAAGATATGCGTGCGCTGATTGATAAGGCGCGTTTCGCGCCGCTTGACCTTCGCGTGAAGGTGTATATCATCGACGAGGCGCATATGCTTTCCAAGAGCGCTTTCAACGCGCTTTTAAAAACGCTGGAGGAGCCGCCCGCGCATGTCGTGTTCATTTTGGCCACAACAGAGCCGCAGAGCATCCCGGCAACGATCGTTTCCCGGTGCCAGCGGTTTGATTTCCACCGCCTTCGCGTGGAGGACATCGTCTCCTGCATGGAAAGCGTGCTGAAAAGTGCGGGTGCGTCCATTGCGCCAGAGGGCATGGTTGCCATTGCCCGCGCGGCGGAGGGTGGTATGCGTGATGCGCTTTCGCTTGCGGATCAGTGCATTTCCTTCTGCGGCGGCAACGTTGCGGCGGAGGACGTTTACGGCGTGCTCGGCAGCATGGAAAGCGATTTCCTGTTCGATGTCGCTTCGGCGCTCATCGCGGGCGACCGGGACGGCGCGCTGCGCCTGCTCGAGCGCGTGGTGAATGAGGGGCGTGATCTTTCGGTGTTCACGCAGGATCTTGCGCGGCATTTCCGCGCGCTGCTGCTCGCAAAGCTCTGCGGCCATTGCAGCGATATCCTGGATTGTACGGAGGACGCAATGCGCCGCTATGAGGAACAGGCCGCACACTGTGGCGAAAAGCGCCTTTCCCGGGCAATTGACGTGCTGCTCGGCGCACTTTCCAATCTGCGCTATCTGGCGCTGCCGCGCGTGCAGCTTGAATGTGCATTTGTGCGCATTACCACGCCGGAAGAGGAACCGCAAAGCCTTGATATCCTGCTTGAACGGGTAGAACAGTTGGAACAGAAACTGAAAAGCGGCGTGCCCGCACAAAGCGTTCCGCCAAAGGCTGCCACAACGCCCGCAAAGCGTGCGGCAGAGGATGTGCCCCCCTGGGAGGATGCGCCCGAACCCGCAGACGAGGCCGAATATATTCCCCCATCGGATGACGATGCGCCGCCCGCCCCGCCTGAGGAGGTGCCGCAAAAACGCGCAGAGAGGCCGGCCGCACCGGGGGGGAGCGCGAAAGCGCTTTGGGATGCCGCGCGCACAGCGCTGCAAAAAACAAACCCAACGCTTGCCGTGCTTGCACTCAAAGCGGCGGACTGGCGGCGCGACGGCGATACGCTCATCGTCCGCTTTGAGAAAAAACCGTTTTATGATGCCTTTGTCAAGCCGGAGAACTTTAAGCTGGCCGCGGACGCGCTTGCCGGCGCGGCAGGCGGAATGAAGCTGCGCGTGGCGATGGCAGGCGAGGATGCAGGGAACTCGCCTTCTTTGGAGGAAGCGGCCCGCAAGGCGTTCGGCGATATGCTGGAGATCGTGGAATAAACGTGCAAATTTCAGCGGCTTATGCAGGATTTTGCGCAAAATGTTGTAGAACGGACACCACATATGGTATAATACCTTGTTAGAATATACTTTGGCGTAATGGCCAGCTCGCAGGAGGTTTTTATATGGCACGAGGCGGTTTCCCCGGCATGGGCGGCAACATGCAGCAGCTGATGAAGCAGGCGCAGAAGATGCAGCAGGATGTGCAGCGCTTGCAGCAGGAGATTTCCGAACGAGAATTCACGGCCGCGGCAGGCGGCGGTGTGGTGAAAGCCACAGTGCTTGGCAGCAAAGTTGTGAAGTCGATTGAGATTGATCCTGCCTGCGTTGACCCGGACGATGTGGAGATGCTGCAAGACCTTGTGCTCGCAGCGGTCAACGAGGCGCTGCGCATGGCGGATGAAACCATGACGAGCGAGATGAACCGCGTGACCGGCGGCATGAACCTTGGCTTCTAAGCGCGCAGCAGGATGAGCATCGAAGCAATTAACGCGCTCACAATGCAGCTTGCACGCTTGCCCGGCATCGGTGCGAAAAGCGCGCAGCGCTTGGCATACCATATTTTGGATATGCCGGAAGGAAACGCGCGGGAACTTGCAGCGGCGATTACGCGCGCGCGTGACACCGTGCGCTATTGCCCGATCTGCGGGAACTATACCGATGTTGAACCATGCGCCATCTGCGCGGATGCGGCGCGCAAAAGCGATGTGCTTTGCGTGGTGCGCGATGCACGGGATGTATTTGCGATGGAGAAGCTTCGCGAGTTCCGCGGGAAATATCACGTGCTGCATGGTACCATCTCCCCCATGGATGGCATCGGGCCGGACGACATCCGCATCAAGGAACTGCTTCAGCGTGTGGAGCAGGAAGGCGTGAACGAGGTTATCCTTGCAACGAATCCGGATGTGGAGGGGGAGGCAACGGCTTCCTACATCGCGCGGCTGCTCAAACCTAAGGGCGTGCGCGTCACGCGGATTGCGCATGGCATCCCGATAGGAGGCAACTTGGAATACGTGGATGAAATGACCCTGCTCAAGGCCGTGGAAGGCAGGCGCGAGATGTAAATTCGGGCCTTGGCGCATTGTTTTTCGGAATTGAAACGGGAATTTAAGGCGAAATTAATAATATGTTTACTTTTGTGCAACCTTTTGGGGCGCAAAATCGTCTATGATAAGAGTGATGAACAAACTATGAATTCTGACGGGAAGGGGGCGCGGCATGAAATCCTTTTGGAAACCCGTTGCGATGGCTTTGGCTGTGGGCGCTTTCGCTTGCGCCTGTGCGACTCCTGTTGGAGCTCAGCTCTCCGACGAACGCGCGCTTTCCGATGTGCAGCGCATCTATAAAAACGCGGCGCTTGTGGTGATGGGCGAGTGCGTGCAATCCCACATCAACAGCGAAGGCGATACCTGCTACGACCTTTCCGTGGAAGAAGTTGTGGCGGGTTATGCGCAAGCGGGGGATATTATCCATTGCACGCAGGGTGCGATGAAGGAAGGCGAGACCTATCTTCTCTACCTTGCGGAAGGCGAAGAGATGTACCACACCGAGGATATGCGCCGCTATGAGCTTCTTTCCGATGCGCCGCTGCCTGTTTCTGAAAACGGAACAGTTGCATTTGCGGGAACGCAGCTTGCGCTTTCCGACATTAAACGCGATATCGAGCGGATGGATGCTGTGATTACTGCGCCGGCGGCCACGTATTATTACAAGGAGCTCGGCGCGCTCATCGACGCAGCAGACGAGGTTTTCATCGGCCGTGTTGCATCCATTTCCCCGGTCAAGGACATGGCGTTTCGGTCTCAGACGGATGGCACCATCATTGAAAACACACTGCCCGCTGCCCTTGCACAGGTGGAAGCCTACGGCGTTTTGAAGGGCGCACTCAATTACGGGGATCCGGTTGACCTCGTGTATGCTCCGGCTATGAGCGCAAATCTTGTGGATGCGAGTACGCTTAAGGCACTTTCATATGGCGAGGCAAACGCCCCTGCATTGGAAGAAGGTGAGGTTTACCTGTTTTTCCTGACACAAAGCCCGGATGCAAAACAAGCCTACCGCTTTTCAGTCAACCCGATGCAGGGATACGCACGGGTAGACAAAGACGACCATGTGCATGTTTCCCATGTGAACAGCGCACTTGCAGGCTGCAAGGATCTTGGCAGCCTTGTGCGTGAAATCCGGGATATCATGGAATCCTGAGCGCGCAAAACGCGGTTTACGCGGACGAATCGGTTTCGTCCGCTTTTTGTTTTTGGGGAAAAGTTGAATTTGGAAAAATATTTTCTATTTATAAATATATTGACAAACTAAAAATAAAAGCGTATAACATATGAGAATCTCATGTGGGAAGGAGAAGTGGCAGATGCAACTGCTGTATTTCATTACGAACCGGGCGGATCGGATTCCGGCGGTGCTGGCGCGGCTTTCAGAAGCGGGCGTTAACGGTGCGACGGTGGTGAACTGTGAGGGCATGGCGCATATGCTTGCAACAAGCGGGGAAGCGCCCGCATTTTTCGGCTCTTTGCGCAGCCTGTTCAACACGGAGGAAACGGGGGAAGGCAAGATGGTGCTTGCCGTAATGAAGGATGAGACGATCCTTGCGGCAAAGGAGGCAATTCAAGCCGAATGCGGCAGCTTTGACGAACCGAACACAGGCGTAATGTTCTCTGTTCCGGTTATGCATTTTGAAGGAGTAATCAAAAACAGGCCATGAATACGTTGCTTTGTTTGGCCGCTGCAATGGCTTTGGGGCTATTGCTGACGCGCCTTGCGAAAAAAGTAAATCTACCAAATGTTACGGCATACCTGCTTGCGGGCCTTGCAGTGGGGCCGTATTGCCTGAACTTGTTTCATGAAGGCACGCTTGCTGGCGTTGCGCAGATCACAAGCGTTGCGCTTGGATTCATCGCCTTTTCCATTGGCGGCGAGTTCAAGCGCGAAAGCCTGAAGCGCGTGGGCGCGAAGGCTTTGATCATCACGGTGTTTCAGGCGCTTTCTGCGCTTGCGCTTGTGGATGTGGTGCTGATCATCTGTGGATTTGATCTGCCGCTTTCGCTTACGCTCGGCGCAATTGCTACTGCAACTGCACCGGCAGCCACGTTGATGGTCGTGCGGCAATACCGCGCGCAGGGCACGATGACGAACACGCTGCTTTCCGTCGTTGCAATGGATGATGCAATCGGCCTGGCGGCATTTGCCATATCGCTTGCCATGGCGCAATCCCTTACGAGCGGTGCTGTGCCCACGCTGCAAAACATGCTTGTTTCGCCTTTACTGGAGATTGTGCTTTCCCTCATTGCAGGCGCGGTGCTCGGCACGGTGCTTTCGTTCCTGCTGCGCTTCTTCCGCTCGCGTGCAAACCGCCTTTCGCTGATGATTGCGGCAGTGTTTGCTGGGGTGGCAATTGCGGACAGGTATGGGCTAAGCTCGCTTTTGACCTGCATGGCCATTGGCGCTGCGATGGTGAATCTCAGAGAGGATTCTGAAGCGCTGATTGAAGGGGTGGACCGTTGGACGCCTCCGCTGTTCATGCTGTTTTTCATTATTTCCGGTGCAGAACTGGATTTGCAGGTGCTTACCACGGTTGGCCTGCTCGGCCTGCTTTACATCCTTGCCCGTTCTGTGGGGAAGTATTTTGGGGCGTGGATGGGTGCATGCGTTGTGAAAAGCGAGCCGAAAATCCGAAATTACCTTGGCCTGACGCTGCTGCCGCAAGCGGGCGTAGCCATTGGCATGGCACAGGTGGTTATTACGAAACTGCCGGAATACGGTGAGGAGATTCGCGCCGTTGTGCTTTGCGCAACGTTGGTCTATGAACTGGTTGGCCCCATCATCACCCGCATCGCATTGGAGCGCTCCGGCGAAATCCCGGCTTCCGCACTTCCAAAGCGGAAAAGCAAACCTGCTGCGCATTGATGCGGCAAAAAGCAGGGGCGGATCTTTTGGATCCGCCCCTGCTTTTTGTTTTTTCTTAGGGGTATCCGAATCAGACAAGGCCCTGCGCCATCATGGCATCGGCAACCTTCTTGAAGCCTGCGATGTTTGCACCGGCAACCAGGTTGTAACCAAGGCCGCATTCTTCTGCCGCCTGCACGGAAGCAGCATAGATGTTCTTCATGATGTTGTGCAGCTGTGCATCCACCTCTTCGGCAGACCAGGAAAGACGCTCGGAGTTCTGGCTCATCTCGAGGCCGGAAACGGAAACGCCGCCCGCGTTGACAGCCTTGGAAGGCGCAACGATGAGGCCCTTCTGCATGAGATAGAACAGCGCTTCATTGGTGGTGGGCATGTTGGCAACTTCAATATAATACTTGAGGTTGTTGGCGAGCATCTGATCCGCTTCTTTCATGCCGATTTCGTTCTGGAATGCACAAGGCATGCAGATGTCGACCTTCTGTCCCCAAGGCTTCTGACCGGGGATGAACTGTACGCCGAACTTGTCAGCATAGTCCTGAACACGGTTGCGGTTGGAGGCACGCATCTCAAGCATATAGTTGAGCTTTTCAGGAGTCGTAACACCGTCCGGATCATAGATGTAACCGTCCGGGCCGGAGAGCGTGACGACCTTTGCGCCGAGCTCGGCGGCCTTCGTGCAAACACCCCAAGCCACGTTGCCGAAGCCGGAAACAGCGATTGTTTTGCCTTCGATGGAATCGTTCTCATGCTTAAGCACTTCGCAGAGATAGTACACAGCGCCAAAGCCGGTTGCCTCGGGACGGATCAGAGAACCGCCGAAAGAGCGGCCCTTGCCAGTGAGAACGCCGTTCTCATAAGCGCCAACGAGACGCTTATACTGGCCGAACAGATAGCCGATTTCACGTCCGCCTACGCCAAGGTCGCCTGCGGGAACGTCCACGTCGGGGCCGATGTGGCGATAGAGCTCAGTCATGAACGCCTGGCAGAAGCGCATGATTTCCATATCGCTCTTACCGGTGGGATCGAAGTCGGAACCGCCCTTGCCGCCGCCCATGGGCAGAGAGGTAAGGCTATCTTTAAACGTCTGTTCAAAGCCGAGGAACTTCATGACGGACAGGTTCACGTTGCGGGCGAAGCGCAGACCGCCCTTGTAGGGGCCGATGGCACTGCTGAACTGTACGCGATAGCCGCGGTTCACCTGAACCTTGCCGGCATCGTCGACCCAAGTCACGCGGAACTCAATGGTGCGTTCGGGCTCAACCAACCGCTCGAGCAGGCTGGTTTTCTGATATTCCGGGTGCTGCTCGATTACGGGCTCCAGCGAGGTAAGAACCTCTTCAACGGTTTGGATAAACTCCGGCTCGTGGGAATCGCGCGCTTTTACCTTGTCGAGTACTTCCTGAATGTAAGCGTTCATGGTTTGACCTCCGTATTAATGTTTCGAGAGTTGAATGACCGTAGGCGATCAGGGGTGCCCCAGTCACCATGGATATCATAAATCCGTTGCGTTGATATGTCAATATCAATTGTATACTTTGTGCGTGGAATTTATAGTTTATTGTCGACAAAAATGCGTTATGTTAAGAAAATTAAGAAAAATACACGTTTTTCAATCAAGATGCAGCGTTCTTAAAGGAGTGTAATAATAAAAAACATGAATTAAAATACATTTATTTTGAGCGGGGAAACACAGGGAAACAGACAATAAATGCAGGAAATCCAGAAAGTAAATTCTTAAAAATTGGTAATCGAACGAAACGTGCAGGACTGAAAGGCGAAAAAAAGATTGGAAATTAAAAAAGCAGGAAGGCTGTCTGCAAGTTCAAAATAAGCTTCCTGCAAGAGGAAAATGATAAAAAACGTATCAACTATGAAAAAAGCGCATTGGAGACAGCGCCCAGCCACCCACTGGGCGCACCATAAGCGGCGCACAATGTTCAGCTCCGAATACGCTTCCAAGCTGAGCGCGGAAAGAATCCGCCTGTGCATCCGGCACAAGAGCCTGGATTGTGCCTGCAAAGCCGCCGCCATGCACACGCCATGCGCCGCCGCATGGGCCAAGGCAATTTTCCGCGAGTGCGAGCGCAAGGGATAGGCTCCGCTCTGCAACGGAGGAAACCGGATAGACATTTTGCAGCAACGCCATAGAGGATGCACCGGAAGCCAGCATGCCTTTGCGGTAAGCCTCCATGTCCCCCGCTTGCAATGCTTCCGCCATTTGCAGCACACGTTCGTTTTCCGCAAAAAAGTGCATTGCGCGCAGAAGGGCGCGGTCGGGTATGCGCCCGCGCAGCAGAGGAAGTTCTGCACGGAACGCTGCGGGGGATACCTCGCGCAATACCTTGCAGCCGAAGCATTCTGCAACGGAACACATTTCCGCAGGGATGTCGGCATATTCCTGCGTAAGTCCTGCATGGCTGCCGCCTGCGTTAACAATAAAAAGCGAAACGCCGTGGGTGTCAAAATCACAGGGAACCTTGCGGGCATCCGGGCAGTCCGGATTGGCAAAATCGATGCAGTGTGCCCCGCCGAGCGCAGAGGCAGCCTGATCCATCAGCCCACAGGGCTTTCCAAAGTAGGCATTTTCAGCGGTTTGCCCGGCTTTTGCCAATTCGATGGGGGGAATTGTGCCAGTGTTGAACAAAATGTTGTGAATTGTGCCGAGCAGGATTTCAAATGCTGCGGAGGAGGAAAGCCCGCTTCCCTGCGGTACATCAGAAAGGATGAAGGCGTCAAAGCCGCCTGCCCGGAACCCTGCACGCCGCAGCGCTGCCGCAACGCCGCGGACAAGCGCTGCGGAAGTGCCGCATTCCGCAGCACAGGGGGCAAGATTTTCAAGGGAAACGGTGGCCTCACCGAAGCCCTCCGAGCAGACGCGCATGGTACTCCCTTCATTGGGGTGCACGGCGGCAATAAGGTCAAGCGAGACTGCCGCTGCAAGCACGCGGCCATGCTGATGGTCGGTGTGATTCCCGCAAAGCTCGGTGCGGCCGGGCGCGCTGATGAGCGCTACGGGGAATTCTCCGAAACGGGCCGCAAAACCGCAAAGTACACGGCGGTAGCGTTCCACCTGCAGCGCTTCGCTATCCTTCCCATACAGAAATTGAAACGCGGAGCTGCCTTCCGGCGCAGAAAAATATGCTTCCCAACGGTGCATGCTTTGAATTGCAGGGATAGGGTTCATTGCAGTGGCTCCTTACTCCATTATTTAATAAAACGAAGATAAAATCCATCCAGGGCGCCCTTCTGTTCCACGAGGCAAAGCCCTGCGGAATTGCACAGCTCAGTGAAATACGCGGCATCCTGCCGGGCGTTTTCCATCACAATTCCGTACGTAACCTCAACGGATTCGCCGTTTGCATCTATGATAAGTTTGGCCAAAAACGGTTCCGGGCTGGCGGAAACAATGTTGGCATCCCAAATATGAAATTCTCCGCCGCTTCGCAGCACGCGCGCTGCCTCGGCAACAGCCTGCGCCTGCACGGGCTTTGACATATACATCAGTGCATAAAATGCGGTGACATGGTCGAAAGAGGCATCGGGAAACGCCAAAGCGCGTGCGTCCATCAGGAGCTTCCGAAACCCGCCAGGCGCTTCGTCAAGCTCTTCCTGTCGGTTGTCAATGGCTGTGACCTGCGCCTGATAAATCCGGCCCATTATCCCCTCCCCGCCTCCGCCAATGTCGAGGATATTCCCCTGCAGGGTTTTCTTGAGCACTAGGTTCAGCATGGTTTTATACCCTCCGCAACAAGCACCGTTATCGATGAAAAGTCCCACAAACGCTCACCGGCATGGTATTGGACGATGCGCTTGTCAAAACGCGCGTTTATCAGCGTAAACAGTTCGAGCTGTTCTGCCCGGCTCAGCGCACATGGGGTTATGTGGAGCGCTTTTCGCACAGCATCTATACTGTTTAGCCGCCGGCACTCGATTTGCTCGACTGCAAGCATATCCGAAACGGAAGCGTTGTCAGGCGCATAATCCATCACGGTAAACAGGCTCACATTCACATCAACAAACCCTGCTTTTTCCAGATCGCGCGGATATTGGTGCTCATCCATCTCAAATGCGCCGATGGTTTCACTGCCCGGAAAGCGGTCTGAACCATTCCATGCCTTTTCGATAAGCGCCTGCTCCGCCGCGCTTACGGGGGCTCCGTTTTCCTTCACGCCGAGTCGGGAACGGACGGAAAGGACGGAGATTCGTCCACCGGGCTTCAGCACCCTGAACTGCTCTTCAAAGAAGGGTTCATGCGGAACATGCTCGGCAACAGTGTGGGAAAAACAAACGTCGAATGTACGATCCGCAAAGGGCATTGCGGTTGCATCTGCATTTACAAAATCGCAATGAAGACCAAGCGTGCGTGTCTTTTCCCGGGCAAATGCAATATGCCCCGCATCACGATCAAGCCCTGTCATTTGGATGCCGGGCCTGTATTGCAGCAGCCGGTGGCAGAATGCGCCGCCCGCGCAACCAACCTCCAGAACATGGTCTCCGCATTTTGCACCGATTGCCCGCAGCCACAGATCCTTATTGCCGTCGTGAAAACGCAAACTCCGGCTACGATATAATTCTCCGGTGGTTTGCACGTACTGTGACCAAAAATTACGCATCTGTTTCGCCTCCTGCCCATTGAATGCATCAAATACCAACATCAAATGACATGTTGGTTTGAAGGGCTGCAAAACCCGCACATGCCCCAATCGCTTGCCATAGTATTCATAAAATTATAGCATAGATTTGGCATGCGCGGCAGTCCATGGCGGCAGGAATGCACCGATTTTGTAGAGCGGTTCCGCCCCAATGGGAATGCAACAGGGAAATGAGTTTTAAATAGCGGACGAATGGTACTGGAAGGCGGTACGGCAAGAAAGTAAATATGCTGCAAAAAATGTGGGCGCCCTTAAGGACACCCACAATGGTGCCGGAAGTGGGACTTGAACCCACACGGTATCGCTACCAACGGATTTTGAGTTTTTGCCTCCGCTCTGAATCCATTGGTTTGCATAGGTATCGAGTGGAATCAAATGCCCATCATCAAATCACAAAACTGCCCGACTTTAGGGCGTTTCCTCCGAAAATCCGAGACGTTATCGGGCTTTTTCGTTCCAATGTACTGCGCCGCATTTTGTAAGCGTTTTTAGCATGTTGGAGGGATATTGGAGGGATGTCGGAGAAGTCCATCGGGAAAGTAAACCCAGTGAATAACCACTAGATTATGAATCTAGTAAGGCGGCAGACGAAGAAAACACATGCCAAGTAAGCCAAATCATCCGTTGTTGACAATACAATATCTATCTGCTGAATGGATGCAAATCAGCATCATCCAGTTGGAGGGATACAGGAGGGATGCTCTTTGGCAAGCAAGAGAGATTATTACAACAAGCTGTTTGAGAATTACCCGGACGTTGTGAACACAAAACAATTTAGAGAGATGCTCGGCGGCGTCAATGAGAAGACTGTCTTATGTCTTTTACGCCGAGATCAAGTCAAGCATTTCCGTATTCGGAACGCCTATATGATTCCAAAGGTTTGGGTTATAGACTATGTGCTGAGCGAGCATTATGCGAAATATAAAAATGAGCTGTCAGTGCAGGTTTAGCACGATAGGAGCCGCCGTTAATGGCGGTTCTTTAGATTTGTCAAAAACAAATGTATTAGCAGAATAGTTGCCGACAAGTTAGCAGTTTGGTATAATACATAAAACTAATGCTTATCTATGTTGCTTCTGAGCGTATAAGGGTATATCCCGAATTGCTTATAAATGTATCGGAAACTATATGACAATGACAACCGATTGCATATATCTTCAGCTAGCTGTCCCAGTGCAAATACGAATCGAGTTGCTATATTTAGATTTCTAGAGTATTCAAGACAAGGAACAAATATGGTATACTTGTTTGGTAAACAAGTAGTTAGGAAGTGGATCTATGGATCGTATTATAATGTTTGATAAAAACCAAGCCAATATTGGGCTTTCAACAAGAAGTACCACACCAGGAACCGAATATGAAATGGTTTCGCAATTTATCGAGTATTACTGTGACCGTTTTTTGCGATACAACAAATCGAAGAATCTAGCTGTTTTTGTGGAGCCGCGTATTGTTAGCGGTTTTCCTGACATTGTTTTCGCTTCTTTTTCTCCGTCGATAACTGACAACTGGACCAATGAGCGGAATCAACTTGATACACAAGATTTGAAAGTATTATCGCATATGTTATACTCGCATACTTGTAGTGGAAGTGAGATTATTGGAGCACTTAGACTTCAAGAAAAGCAGGTACTTATCTCATTGGAAAAACTATTGGATGCAAATTTGATAATCCGGAGAAATAAAACTTGGCAACCGGTAGCTCAATCTAAAATCTTCAGCATCCAAAAGTTATTATCGGTTGAAGCTAAAATCGGTAACATCAAGCGTGTTTCTGAGCAATCATTAATCAATACATGGTTTGCTTCTCAATCTTATGCTTTGACTAATTCCACGACCCCTACCCCATCTACCATAGAAAGTTTCCAAAAGTATGGCATTGGGTTGTATTGTAAAGAAAAAGGATTTAAAAAGATAATTGAGGCAAGGCAACTTCCTCTTCCGTCAAGTTATTTGTCGCTTCAATTTAATGAATGGATTGGTAAGGCTCTACAGTTAGCATAATACTTATGGGGGCAAATACTACTATGCAACAGTTTTCTGATTTTTGTAAAACATTAAGCACTGTTTCATTATTAGCACGCGGAGGCCAAAAGATTGTTTTTTCTGCGCGCCACCCAAAGTATGGAGTTGTGGTTATCAAGCTTTACTTTGAACAACACAATCCCCGTTCGCAAAGAGAAATTGAGATTGGACAAAAAAGCGATATAGCTGCCACCCCTAGAATATTTGAAACAGGGTATTTAATTTACGAAGGTTCTGAGACGCTGTATATCATCGAGGAAAAAATAGAAGGCGAAGAATTGCGGAAAAGGCTCGACAGAGGAGAATTATTCTCGCTTTCTGAGGCTGTATTATTTTTAGAACAAGGACTGTCATTTGTTTTACAACTGGAACAAATGGGAATCGTGCATAGAGACATAAAACCTGAAAACATTATTATCGCAGGTGATATGACAGCATTTTTTATTGATTTTGGCATTGCCCGTTTACTTAATCAACCGTCTCTTACAAAAACAGAGAATGTGTTTGGGCCTCATACACCTGGATATGCAGCGCCTGAACAATTTAACAACCTAAAAAAAGATATAGATTCTCGCGCAGATTTGTTTTCCTTAGGAGTGGTAACTTATGAGTGCTTAGTTGGATATAATCCATTTAACAAGGATGCAGTGAGTGCACTAGATGTGCTCCAGAAAACAGAAACAATTACGCCAGTTATTCATCTTATCCCCGGAGATACACAACAACAGTTTATGGCCTTATTAAGTTCATTGATGGGAAAGTATCCATCTCGTCGACCCAAAAATGCTGCGCAGGCAATAGAATGGCTAAATGCTGCCAAACAAACTTTTGTTTATTAAGGAGACCAACTATGGATTTGTATGTTCAAATGGGTCACGGAATGCAATCACTTGCTCTTGAATTGCTTGAATCAGGCGGACCAGAAACTTTCATTCTCAGCCCACTTAACTCGCAAGAAAACCGCTTAATTCAATTCGCTAATAAGGCAAAGAAGAAGGGCGCCAAGCTTTTAATGGATCCGCAGCTTTACTGCCCAAGAAAACATCAAAAAAACTTATGCAACTACTCATACTGGCCTCAAGGTGAAACAACAAACCTTGAATCTGGCAACTGTGATAGAGTAATCAACTCTCTCATCGCACTTAATGAGAAACTCCAAACTAGCGCTGTCATACTACCATCATTTCTTCAAAAAAAAGTTGATGCGCGATGGAATGCAGTACAAAAGCTATTGCTTGAGAGTGCGCTGAAAAACGCACATAGAAAAACATTATTTCATACAATTGCATTAACCAGTGAAGTTCTCCTTGATGAAATGCAGGTTCAGGCCATTCTGGGATTTGTATCAGATTGGGATGTTACTGGAGTATACATAGTGTGTGAGCATCCAGGAAAATACTATTTGGTTAATCAGCCACTGTGGTTATCAAATCTGCTAGATTTGGTTTCAGGAATTAAGCGACACGGTAAAAAAGTAATTGTTGGATATGCGAGTCACCAGATGCTATGCCTTTCGTTGTCAAAATGCGATGCAATTGCTTCTGGCAATTTTTTAAATGTTCGATGGTTTCAGCCAGAACATTTTGAGACACTTGAATCGGATGAAATTAGTCGCAGGGCAGTTTGGTACTATTGCCCGCAGGCATTATCAGAGTTTAAAGTTCCTTTTCTAGACATTGCAAAACGAATGAACTTGCTTGATAGACTTGCGCCAGCGGAGACAATGATAAATCCATATTGTGAAATGCTGTTTGGAACTGCGCTTCCTACTGCGACAGGTTATAACGAGAAGAATGCACATCGGCACTATCTGTATTCACTACACAAGCAATGCTTAAATGCTGTCCGAGAGAGTTATGCTGAAACAAAGGCGGCACAACTACTATCACTGGAAACCGCCGATCATCTATTGACAGGATTGCGTGAAAAAGGAATCAAGGGGCAAGATCGCGACTTTTCTGAAGTTTCAGATGTCAATAGAGCTGCTATAGCAGCTCACGACATGGCTTACGGGTTTCCTTTATCGCATGAATGGAGCAGCTTATAAATTGTTGTCCAATATTCCGATTCCACAAGCACACGAAACGGACTGTCAATTTAATATGTTTGCTTATCCAAAAAAGCAATGCCATCTTCATTCGTTGTTGACAATAATAAACCTATGGAGGTATGGCATTATGGCAACAAAGCGTGAGAGCTATGAACAACGGTTTCGAGAATATCAGATGTAGTGACACTACCACAATTTCGCGAAATGATGGGTGGAATTGGAGGCTGTACAGCACGAAAGCTGATTAAAGGAAATCATGTGCGCCATTACTACATCAAGAACACCTATCTAATTCCAAAAGTGTGGGTAATCGACTATGTTTTGAGTGAACACTATGCCGAATATAAGAAAGAACTAAAATTTCAAATCTAATTAAGAAGCGATTAAGGAAAGAGACGACTACAAGTTGGCTCTTTCTTTTTTATATCAAGCATATTTCACAAAGGAGGACAACCACATGACCAAAGTAATCGCCCTCGCCAACCAAAAGGGCGGTGTGGGCAAAACAACGACAGCCGTAAATCTCGGTATAGGGCTTGCGCGGCAGGGAAAGAAGGTGCTGCTCATAGACGCAGACGCGCAGGGCAACCTGACGGATTCCCTTGGCTGGAACGAGCCGGACAAGCTTCCTGTTTCCCTTGCTACCATTATGAGCAAGGTCATCATGGAGGAGCGAATCGAGCCGGATGAAGGCATCTTGCACCATGCGGAGGGAATTGACCTCATGCCCGCCAACATCGAGTTATCCGCTATGGAGGTATCGCTCGTAAATATAATGAGCCGAGAAATCGTATTGCGGAACTATCTGAATGAGGTCAAGGACAAGTACGATTATGTTCTCATTGACTGTATGCCGAGCTTGGGTATGATTACGGTCAATGCGCTTGCGGCAGCTGACAGTGTAATCATTCCTGTGCAAAGCCACTATCTCCCCGCAAAGGGAATGAGTCAGCTTTTACAGACCATCAACCGCGTCAAAAAGAACATCAATCCCAACCTTAAAATCGAGGGCGCTTTGCTCACAATGGTGGATAACCGCACGAACTTTGCAAAGGAGATTTCGTCTTTGCTTCGTGATAGTTACGGAGATAAGCTTCGCATATTCAAAACGGAGATACCCCTTGCCATCAAAGCAGCGGAAACCAGCGCCGAGGGCAAGAGCATCTATATCCACGACGCCCACAGCAAAGCGGCGGCAGCATACGAGGCTTTGACAAAGGAGGTGATGAGCGGTGGCAAGCAACGTGAGAAACATGAAGCTGACCTCAGTAGATGATTTGTTCTCCACGGAGGAAAGCCGCGCCGAAGCGGAAAAGGAGCACGTACAGGAGATTCCCATAACGGAGATAGACGGTTTTCCCGAGCATCCCTTCCATGTGGATATGGACGACGCTATGCGCGAGATGGTGGAGAGCATCAAGCGGTTTGGGGTGTTATCGCCCGCCGTGGCACGGCAAAAGGAGGACGGGCGATATGAGCTGATCAGCGGGCACCGGCGCAAAAAGGCGTGCGAGCTTGCGGGAATGGAGTGTATGCCCGTCATCGTCCGCAATATGGACAGAGACGAAGCCATCATATTTATGGTAGATTCCAATCTTCAACGGGAACGCCTTCTTCCGAGCGAAAAGGCGTTTTCCTATAAAATGAAACTTGATGCAATGAAACGCCAAGGCGCAAGGACTGATTTAACTTCTGTCCCAATGGGACAGAAGTTAGGAAAGACATCCCGTGAAATGCTTGCAGCGACATCTCCCGATGGGAATACACAAATTCATCGCTATATTCGCCTCACCGAGCTTACCCCCGACCTGTTGAAAATGGTGGATGAGGGCAAAATCGCGTTTCGGCCTGCTGTGGAGTTGTCTTATCTGTCCAAAGAGGAGCAGACTTCCCTGCTCATGACGATGGAAAGCGAGGTATGCACTCCGTCGCTTGCGCAAGCCATCAAAATCAAGAAGTTCAGTCAGGAGGGCAGACTGAACGACGATGTGATACTCTCTATACTTTCCGAGGAAAAACCAAATCAAAAGGAGGTCTACAAGCTGCCGAAAGAACGCCTCGATAAATACTTTCCGAAAGGGACGCCTCCCGAAAAAATCGAAGAAATCATATTCAAGGCGCTGGAGCTTTACCGAAAGCGGGAGCGCAGCAGAGAAATGGAACGCTGAGCGTCCGTGCTGACGAGCATGGGCGCTTTTTCTGTGCCCTGAAGTTGCAAAAGGAGGTGCATATATGCTGTTCACCGAGGGCAAGGACAGAAAGTACGAGCGCATGATGCAGGAAAAACCGGGCTTTCAGCGCGACAGGCGCAGAGTGGTTTCTCCAAATGCCCGGCAGCGGGATTGTCCCCATTGCCTTTACTACAATAAAACGCTGAAAAAGTGCGGTCTTGCAACCTGCGTTGTGTTCAAAAAATGAATCTTACGCCAAGGGGGAGGTCTGCCCTTTTGCCGGTATGGCATCGGCCGCGCTAGGTAAGCCCCTTCCCCCATACCCCCAACCCTTGATACTCTCCGAGAAACTTACTGACCGAAAAAAAGAAATGCAGAAGGCTTATCTGAGTTTAAGCCAATATTCAAGCGCCACAAGGCGCTTTTTACATATACAAATTCTATTTGGAGGCAATCAACATGACAACCAAACGCACCATGGCGCTGCTTATGTGCCTGCTGACCGTCATCGGGCTAATACCCGGCGCGGCCTTTGCGGCACAAAGTACCGTCACCATCGAAAGCCAGACCAACAGCGCCTTTGACTATCTGGAGTATTACAAAGACGGCGCATGGAAAGACCTGAACACGCCGAGGCATTGGATCGAACAGACAGGCGAGATCGTATACTGCGTGGAACATGCGGCAGGCAATCCACATGGCGATACCTACACGGCGGCATCGCCTTCATCCGTTTTCTCGGCCAGTACCCTCTCGGGGCTGAACTCCATCCTCATGTACGGCTACCCCAACAACCGTCCCTCCGGCTTCACCGACGACGAGGCAAGGCAGGCCACCGCCAATGCCATCCGCTTCTGGCTCTCGGAGCAGGGCGAAGCCGAATCCTACAGCTTTACCAACCGCAGAACCAATCCTGACGCCATCCGTGCCAAGAGCGGGTATGAACATGTCCTGGAATACGCGGACGAGCTGCTTGCCAAAGCCCGCGCAAGGCAGGAACTTCCCCATAGCATCGACTTCTCGACCTCTACCGTACAGCTGACCGCCAACGGTAGCGGCTTCAGCGGGCAGACCTCAGTGCGGCTCACAAACATTAACAGCGGCTATACCCTCGATACTTCCGCTCTGCCCGCAGGCGCAAGCGTGTCCGGATATACCGGCAGCAGGAGCGAAACGCTGACCATTACCGTCCCTGCTTCTGCAGCGGGACAGAGCTTTTCCATCTCTGCCGAGGGCAAGGATACGAGAAGCGTGGATAACATCACAGCGTATATTCCTGCAAACGGTAGTTTGCAAAAGATTTTCCTTTGCGCAACCACCGCACAGGTCGTTGCAACAGCTTCGTTCAACGTGGGCATTCCCGCTTACGGCAAGGTGCAGGTGGTCAAGACCGGCGAGGACGGCACGGCGCTTGCGGGCGTAAAGTTCGGCGTTTACTCCGATTCCGACTGTAAGAACAAGATAGCGGAGCTTACCACGGGCGAGGACGGTACGGGAACCTCCGGCGATATTCCCGCAGGCACGGTGTGTTTGAAAGAGCTTTCCACCGTAAACCCGTATATCATCTCTGCGGAGGTCAAAAGCGCGACAATCACCGCGAATGCCGTGGCAAAGGTTCCATTTACCAACGTGGCGGCAAAGGGCAAAATCCGCATTGAAAAGGTGGGCGATGTGCTGACGGGCAGCAGGTCCGAGGAAACCGAGTACGGCAATGTCACCGTTCCCGCCTATACACAGAAAGGGCTGAAAGGCGTTGTGTACGAGGTCAGGGACAGCGTGGGCAAGATCGTGGCAACGCTGACCACCAATGACTCCGGCATTGCTGAGACGGAGCCACTACCGCTTGGCAGCTACACCGTGCAGGAAAAAAGCGCGCCTGCGGCGTATGTCGTGGACGAGACAATCCATGAAATGACGCTTGCTTACAAGGACCAGAACACGCCCGTCGTGACCGCTACCGTCAAGGAAGATAACGAGCTTCGCACAGGCGGCATAAAGATTCGTAAGCTCACTCATGACTTTGATCTCGAAAAGCTCAACTTCTACAACAAACTTGCGGAGGGCTATGTGTTCGGGCTTTACACCGCTGAGCACATTGGCGATGTCCCCGCCGATGTGCTCCTCGAGGTGCTGACTACGGACGATCAGGGCGTTGCACAGACCTCCATATCGCTTCCTTACGGCAATTATTATCTCAAGGAGCTTGCCGTTCCCCTGGAAACCATTCAAATGCTGACGGACAAGCTGCCGCTGACCATCGACAGCGAACTGAACGTGCAGCATTACGACAGCCCCATCTACAACACCATGTTCAAGGCGAAGATCGGCGTCTATAAACTGGATGCGACGGACAGGGAGCGCGGACTTGCGGGCGCGGTGTTCGAGGTGCGGGATGCTTCCGGCAGGCTGTTTGACACCATCACCACCAATGAGGACGGCTATGCGGAAACCATAGGCCTTCCTGTTGGTGAATACAAGGTCAAAGAGATCACACCGCCTGCGGGCTTTGTCCTCTCCGATGAGGTCAAGACCGTGACGCTCACCACCGAGGACAAGGAAACAGCGGTGTTTGAGTTTACCAACAGGGCAAATGAAGCCAAGGTGCGCAAGCTCGACAGCCACACCAGGCAGCCCCTCGCAAACGCAACCATCAAGGTGACGGATGCAAGCGGCAAGGTGTTCTTTGAGGGCAAGACGGGCGCGGATGGCTACATCACCATGAAGGAACTTCCTGCAGGCAAGTACACATGGCAGGAGATCGCCGCCCCCGATACCTACTCCATCGACCCCGCCCTATACTCCTTTACGATAGACGCATACGGCAAGGTCGCGGGCGATGTTGAGTTTGCCAATACCCCCATCACGCTCGAAATTTTGAAGATGAACACCTATACGGGTGCGCCGATGGCGGGCATCACGTTCACCTTGCAGGACGGCGATGGCAAGGTCGTTAAGACCAAGCTCGTTGAGGGCGGTTATCACATCCCCGCCGAGGACGGCGCGGAAACCTTTGTCACCGACGCAAACGGCAAGGCAGTATTCAAGTATCTTAAAGCGGGCAAGTACAAGCTCGTGGAAACCGTACCGACTGGCTATATCGCTGACGGCACGACGGAAATCGAACTGACGGACAAGCACAGCGAAACCGCGCCCTGCAAGGTGACGGTGAACAACTGCCCTACGGGAGTGAAGATCATAAAGCTGGACGCGAAAACGGAAAAGCCCCTCACGGGCGCTGGTTTCCGCATTAAGGTCAAGGATGACACGGGCTTTGTAACGCTATCCTTCACCAAACAGGAGGACGGCAAGTATTTCTTTGACAAGAACGGCAAAGAAATGGATCTTATGGTGGACAAAAACGGTGAGGTCGTCATCCTCGGCTTGCCTATGGGCGCTGTATGGATCGAGGAATCCGTTGTGCCGGCCGGCTACTTCCCTGTCACCGCCCGAAAAGCGGAAATCACGAAAGAAACCTCGGCGCTGTCGCCCATGATAATCAAAGTGCCAAACAGCAAAAGCGTCAAGTTGGGGCTCGATAACGACTGGTGGGAAATCCCTGCCATGATCGCTGGCGCGGTGCTGCTGCTCGGCGGCGCCGCGTTTTTTGTCATCAAGCGCAGAAAGCGAGTCAGAGAATCGGAGGAGTAAGCAATGAAACTGAAAACCATTCTGGCAATCGTGCTGTGCTTCGTCATTGGCGGCGGGGCACTTTTTTTGAATGTATGGAGGAAGAATAAGAAATAGCAAAAACATGCGGGAGGGCGAAAAACGCCCTCCTGTCCATGAATATCCGTTTACTTTGTTGGTGAATATGATATAATAGTATTAGAAATGCGAGGTGCGAAACGATGGTTAAGAGCGAGAAAATCACGAAGCAAATTGCAGGAACAATGGCTATCGAGGGTATGCGGCTTAATAATAAGGAGCTTACTCTGATACGAGAGTGTGCCAGTGGGCAAAAATCATCATCAATCGCAATTAAAGAGCTTGTGAATAAATACACCGTAAAGTAGGTGGTATTTTGTCTGATTACTTTTATGATTATGAGTATGATACGACATATTGCTATCCCGAAGCCAATGTTTTGAAAAACAAATTGAATATAAAAGATGCGGGCAGCTTGCTTGAGGCGGAAAGAAGTATAACAGCTCTGCGGATATTGGAGCTGAAACAATCCTTTCCCGATGGCAAGCTTGATTTTTCTTACTTCAAGCATCTGCATTTTTATATTTTTCAAGACATATACGGGTGGGCGGGCAAAACACGGACTGTCAATACTTCTAAAGGCAGTCAGTTTTGTTTGTGTCAGTTTATAGACGATCAGGCGATTGAGCTGTTTCAAAAGCTCGAAAGAGAAAACTATCTTGTGGATGCTGAAAATATTGCGGAAAGGCTTTCGTTTTATCTGTCTGAGCTTAATGCAATTCACCCATTTAGGGAGGGCAATGGCAGAGCGCAACGGATGTTTATAGAAATACTTGCAGACAGAGCCGGATATGAAGTGGACTTTTCCGAAGTTACCGCTGAAGAAATGATAGAAGCAAGCTATCAGTCTTTTAACCAGAATTATGACCCTATGAACGCCATCATGCGACGCATTACAATTCCAAAGGAATAGCGGCTATTTTCCCATAATACTTCATAACGACGAAAACACAGAAGCGCATGAAAAGCCATGCGCTATTTTGCTATATACAAATACGGGAAAAGGAGAAAGCGACCATGACTGAGAAACTGAAAAATGCCGGCTATACCATCATTGAAAGTTTTACCGTAGGCGAACAGGGCTTTGCGCTTGGGCATAGCGATACTGCGCCAGCCCCTTATGTCACATGGCAGTATCGGGCCGCTGCCCCCGATCATTTCTTCTGGGGGCATTATATGAATTCAAAAGAAGCGGCATATGCGGATTATCGGAGCAGGATAAAGGGCGGGATAGAATACGTTTCGAAACGCATACAGCCGCAGCGCACAAAGAAACGCGACGAGCCGGGGAGATAAGGAGGTGCAACTGTGGCAACAAAACTGCAAAACATATCCGAGCTTGTGCGTCAGACAACGGAGCGGCTTACGCAATCCGTTGACAACTGGAAACGCTTTCTCGATTCCGCCGCATGGCTTTATAAGTACCCGTTCCATGAACAGGTCTTGATTCATGCGCAGAGACCGGATGCAAAAGCCTGTGCTCCCATCGAGCTTTGGAACCGCAGATTCAGACGTTGGGTGAACAGGGGCGCAAAGGGCATCGCGCTCATCGACGACAGCGGGCACAAGCCCGCGCTGCGGTATGTATTCGATGTGTCCGATACCAACACACGTTACAATATCCCGTTTCGGCTCTGGCAGACAAAATCCCAATACACGGCGCAGATCATTGAGGAGCTGCAAAACCATTTCGGGGACACTGGCGCGGAGAACGCCAATATGGCTGCCACCGTACTGGGTATATCCATCAACGCCGTGTCGGACAACTACCGCGATTACTACGAGGAGCTTCTCAAAGCGGCGGACAACAGCGCACTCGCGGATATGAGCGATGACGAGATAAGCTCGACCTTTGTGCTTCAGCTCATGACCAGCGTTTCCCATACGGTCCTGGTGCGCCTGGGCATCGACCCCGCCGCTATATTTCACGGCGATGAATACGAGAGCATAAGGCTGTTCAATTCGCCGGATACCATAGTCCAACTTGGCACGGCGACCAGCGACATTTCGGAGATGATCCTGCGCCAGATCGAGCGCAGCGTCAGAAGCATGGAACGGCAGGAGCGCGGCACACTTGCAAACGTAGAGCCGGTATTGCAGAATGAAGGCAGAAACAGCGAAAGGAGCGATGAAAATGGAACTCGGCTACAGGCAGAACGGGGACTACCTGATTCCCGATATCAAAATGGACGATCAGCCGACGGGGATGATCGGCAAATACGGCAGAATGCGGAAGACGTTTCTCAAGGAGCATCGGAGCGGGACTTACAACTCCCTGCTGCTTCAGAACAAGCTGATGGAGCATCTGTTGGAGATCGACAGGACGGCGCGGGAACAGGTCGAACAGACGATGGCGCAGATGGCGCAGACCGAGAACGTGACCGAGAAGATGAAAGCCGAGAATCAAATGCTCTGGATTCAGCGGATGAACAGCATTCGGCAGAGCGCCGAGGAGATGGTACTGAACGACCTGATTTACGCATAACCGAATATAGTCTGTTCCCAACCTTAGAGGAACAGTTACAGCGCATCGAAGAAGCGGAAGCACAAAAGCTTACCGCTTTTTCTGTTTCACAGGCAGATATCGATAACGAACTTTGCAGGCACGGAAGCGGTTTTGAACAGGGAAAGTTTCGCATCTATAAGTTCTTTGAAGGGATGCCTTCCCCGGATGCAGCGATAGCATTTCTCAAAAAAGAATACGGCATTGGCGGTCATTCGCACACCTATCTGAATGGGGAAAGCGGCTTTGTAGACCACGACGGCAAGGGTATCCGTTTCTCGAATCGCCATTATAAAGACTCAGTAAACATCCCGTGGAAAACCATTGAAAAACGATTAAGAGAACTAATCGCCATTGACCGATACCTGACCGAAAAAGAAAAGGCATACCTTCCCGAATATGAAGCAAAGGAAGCGGAGCGCCGCTTACAGCTTGCAGAAGAAGCGGCAGCAAGAGAAGCCCTTCGTGCAGCGGCAGTGGCCATGGATGAGCGGAGAAAGGAAGCGCAGTATTCCTTCTCGCTCGGAGATGCCGTACAACTCGGCGCAACGACATATACCATCCTCGGTTACGATGAACACAGCGTCATGTTGTCCGATCCCAAATATCCGCTGCTCTCCGAGGACATGGCACGGGATGTGTTTGAACGCAGGCTTCGAGAGAACCCTGCCAATGATCATTTGATTGTAGAAACAGAACCTACGACATCAAATGAGGAAACGGAATCAACGACTGAAACTGTAACGGAAACCGTGGAAGTGATCTCCGCAGGGGAAAACCACCTGCCCTACGATGTTGTTATTCAAACTATTCGTACCGAGGAACGGGAACCTGAAAAGCCTGCCGAGAAAACCAACTTCCGCATCACGGATGATGCACTCGGTCAAGGCGGTCCGAAAGCAAAGTTCAGGATGAACATGGAAGCGATTCGGACGTTGCAGAACATCGAGCTTGAACAGCGCCTTGCAACGCCCGAAGAACAGGAAGTCCTTTCCAGGTACGTGGGCTGGGGCAGTTTGCCGCAAGCTTTTGAAGAAAACAATGCAGCATGGACAGATGAGTTTCAGGAACTCTTCGAAACGCTGTCACCCGAGGAATACGAAGCTGCTCGTGCTTCCGTGTTGAACGCCCATTACACAAGCCCCACGGTCATTAAGGCGATGTACGCTGCGATTGAGAAGATGGGCTTCCGAACGGGCAATATTCTGGAACCCTCCTGCGGTATCGGCAATTTCTTCGGCCTGCTTCCCGAAAGCATGGCGGGCAGCAGGCTCTACGGCGTGGAGCTCGACAGCATCACAGGACGTATTGCAAAGCAACTCTATCAAAACGCCAACATCGCCATACAGGGATATGAAGCAACCTCGCTTCCCGACAGTTTCTTCGATGTTGCTATTGGCAATGTTCCCTTCGGCGATTACGGTGTAGCGGATAAGCGTTACGACAAGAACAGGTTCCTGATCCACGACTATTTCTTTGCAAAGACCTTGGACAAGGTGCGTCCCGGCGGTATCATCGCATTCGTCACTTCATCGGGGACGATGGATAAAAAGAATCCCACGGTACGCAAGTACATTGCACAGCGCGCCGACCTTCTCGGTGCGATTCGTCTGCCGAACAATGCGTTCCTTGCCAATGCCGGTACGGGCGTTGTTGCAGACATTCTATTCCTGCAAAAGCGGGATCGTCCCATGGAGGTCGAACCCGATTGGGTGCATCTTGGCAAAACCGACAGCGGCTATACCATCAATCAATACTTTGTGGATAACCCCGACATGGTGTTGGGCGAACTGACCGAAGAAAACACACAGTACGGCAAACAGGCAGTCACCGTTAAGCCGATAGCGGGCGCAGCGCTGTCGGAACAGCTATCGGACGCGATTGCCAATATCCATGCTGAGATTACAGAACTGGAGCAGATGGAAGAAGCGGAAGAAAGCGTTGCCGAGAGCATCCCTGCCGATCCGAGTGTTCGCAACTTCAGCTTTACCGTCGTAAATGGAGAGATTTACTACCGTGAGAACTCCGTCATGCACAAGGTGGAGCTGTCCGTCACCGCACAGAACCGCATCAAGGGCATGGTCAAAATCCGCGACTGTACCCGAAGACTCATCGAGTATCAGCTGGAAGGCTATCCCGACCATTTGATCGAACAGGAGCAGCGAACCTTAAATCATCTCTATGACGAGTTCACCGCAAAGTACGGACTGCTGAACAGCCGCGGCAACAATATGGCGTTCTCGGATGACAGCTCTTACTGCCTCCTCTGTTCTCTCGAGGTTCTGGATGAAAACGGATCATTGGTGCGCAAAGCGGACATGTTCTCAAAGCGCACAATCCGTCAGCAGGAAGCGATTACTTCCTGTGATACGGCAACAGACGCGCTTGTTCTCTCCCTGTCCGAAAAAGCCATGATCGATATGGACTACATGGCAGAACTGACGGGAAAGAACGAAGAAACCCTGTTTTCCGAACTCAAAGGCGTTATCTTCCTGAACCCGTTGTATGGATATGGGAATAACAGCGAACGAAAGTACCTGACCGCAGACGAGTATCTTTCGGGCAATGTCCGTGAAAAGCTCGCTTGGGCAAGGAAAAGCGCAGAGCAGAATCCTGACGACTACCTTGTGAATGTGGAAGCGCTCGAAAAGGTGCAGCCCACAGACCTCACCGCATCCGAAATCGATGTTCGGCTTGGTGCGACATGGCTGCCGCAGGAGGATATTCAGCGATTCATGGTAGAGCTGCTAAAGCCTGCCTACTATGCAAGCAGCAAGATCAAGGTGCATTACTCACCGCTGACCGCAGAGTGGAATATCTCAAATAAGAACAGCGACTATGGCAATGTCACCGCAAACGTGACCTACGGTACCAAGAGAATCAATGGTTACAAGATCATTGAGGAAACGCTGAACCTGAAAGATGTTCGTATCTTCGATACCGTGCAGGATGAATACGGCAACGATAAGCGTGTGCTGAACAAGAAGGAAACCGTGCTTGCACAACAGAAACAGCAGCTCATCAAGGATGCTTTTCGTGACTGGATATGGAAAGACCCCGCGCGACGAGAACGCTTGACTGCGCTGTACAACGAAAAGTTCAATTCCGTTCGTCCCCGTGAGTATGACGGAAGCCACATCAAGTTCGTTGGCATGAACCCCGAGATTACCTTGCGGGAACATCAGGTAAATGCCATTGCCCGCATCCTGTACGGCGGTAACACGCTGCTTGCGCACGTAGTAGGTGGCGGCAAGACCTTCGAGATGGTTGCTGCCGCTATGGAGAGTAAACGGCTTGGGCTCTGTCAAAAGAGCCTGTTCGTGGTTCCAAATCACCTGACCGAACAGTGGGCAGCGGAGTTTTTGCAGCTATATCCTTCTGCCAATATCCTTGTGGCAACGAAGAAAGACTTTGAAACACGAAACCGCAAAAAGTTCTGCTCCCGTATTGCCACGGGCGATTACGATGCAGTCATTATCGGACACTCGCAGTTTGAGAAGATCCCCATGAGTGTGGAACGGCAAAGAGCTATTCTGCAAGCACAGCTCGACGAGATCATAGAGGGTATCTCCGAAGCAAAACGCGCCAATGCAGAACGCTTCACCATCAAGCAGATGGAAAAGAGCAAACGCTCCATTAAGCTGAAACTCGACAAGCTTAACGACCAAACCCGAAAGGATGATGTTGTCACCTTTGAAGAATTGGGCGTGGATCGACTGTTCGTAGATGAAGCGCACAGCTTTAAGAACCTGTTCCTTTACACGAAGATGCGAAATGTCGCAGGCTTGGCGCAGACCGAAGCGCAGAAATCCTCTGATCTCTTTATGAAATGCCGCTATATGGATGAACTGACGGATAACCATGGCATTATCTTTGCAACGGGTACCCCTATCTCCAACTCTATGACCGAGATGTACACCATGCAGCGGTATCTTCAGTACGACACTCTGCGCTCACAAGGCTTACAGCACTTTGACGCATGGGCATCCACATTCGGCGAAACCATCACGGCTATCGAACTTGCACCGGAGGGAACGGGCTATCGTGCAAAGACACGGTTCGCCCGTTTTTATAATCTACCCGAACTCATTTCCATGTTCAAGCAGGTTGCGGATGTGCAGACCGCTGATATGTTGAAACTCCCTGTTCCCGAAGCGGAATACCACAATGAGGTCATTAAGCCATCGAAGTTCCAAGCCGACATGGTAGCTTCTTTCTCGGAACGTGCCGAAAAGGTCAGAAACGGCATGGTGGATGCAACGGTAGATAACATGCTGAAAATCACCAATGACGGCAGAAAGCTCGCCCTCGACCAGCGCTTAACCGATGACCTGCTGCCCGACGACCCTGAAAGCAAGGTCAATCTGTGTCTCGATAATATTCACAGGATATGGGAAAGCAACAAGGAGAAAAAGTCTACACAGCTTGTATTCTGTGACCTTTCCACCCCGCACGGAGACGGAAAGTTCAATGTGTACGACGATCTGAAAGCAAAGCTGATTCGCATGGGTGTTCCCGAAACGGAGATTGCTTTCATCCATGACGCAAAGACCGAAGCACAGAAAGCTGCACTGTTCACGAATGTTCGTGCGGGTAATGTCCGTATCCTGCTCGGCTCCACCGCAAAGATGGGCGCAGGCACCAATGTGCAAAAGCGTTTGATTGCAGAGCACCACTTGGACATCCCGTGGCGACCTTCGGACATTGAGCAGCGTGAGGGCAGAATTCTGCGTCAGGGCAACGAGAATAAGCGCGTAGACATCTTTCGGTATGTCACCGAAAACACCTTCGACAGCTACATGTGGCAGACGATTGAGAACAAGCAGAAGTTCATCTCACAGATCATGACGAGCAAAAGCCCTGTCCGTTCCTGCGAGGATGTGGACGAAACCGCACTTTCTTACGCAGAGATCAAGGCGCTTGCCACGGGCAATCCGCACATCAAGGAAAAGATGGATTTGGAGATTGAAGTCTCACGGTTGAAACTCGTGAAAGCCAACTACCTCTCACAGAAATATACCTTGGAGGACAGCCTGCTCAAGCACTATCCCAGGGAGATTCGCTTAACGCAGGAGCGAATCAAGGGATATGAGGCGGATATTGCTCTGTATGAGCAGCACAGGAGCGAGGACTTCCCCGGTATGCTGTTGTGCGGTACGCACTACGCCGAGAAAAAGGATGCGGGTACAGCCATCCTAGAAGCCTGCAAAGCCATGACTTCGCCTGAAGCCAAGGAGATCGGAACCTATCGCGGATTCACACTGCTGTTATCCTACGATGTTCTTTCCAAAGTGTTTCGTATGACGCTGCGGGGTGAACTGTCCCACACCGTTGAGCTTGGCAGTGACGTTCACGGTAACATTCAGCGTATGGAAAACATGTTCGAAGCGTTTCCCGTTCGGCTTTCCGCTTGTGAAAAGGCGCTGGTTACGCTAAAAGAACAGATGGAAAATGCCAAAGCGGAGGTGGAAAAGCCCTTTGCGCAGGAGCAGGAACTCTCTGAAAAGACTGCACGTCTTGCAGAACTCGATGCGCTGCTCAATATCGATAAGCGGGAGAGTAATGTGATTGATGCAGAAACCGAGGAAAACTTGGAAAAGCATAGAACTGTTTTGGGACCGGAGCGATAAGCTGTAAGTTGCGTAACCGAGAAAACGCGGGTATAATATAAAAAAGATACCTTTGGAAAGGAGGCATTAACTGTGCCGGATGCAATGATACGGAAAATGATACCGTTTTTTAAGTCGTATGGTATAAAGAAAGCTGCGTTGTTCGGCTCTGTTGCCCGTGGTCAGAATACGCCAGACAGCGATGTTGACCTTGTTGTCTCCTTTGGAAAAAAGTATGATCTGTTGGATATTGTTGGTCTCAAACAGGATCTGGAGGAAGCGCTGCATGTTCCCTTTGATGTGATCACATACGAATCGCTACGAAGCGGAGCCTTTGCGGACTCCGTCTATACGGACGAAAAGGTGATCTATGGTCAGAATTAATGTGATATTGGATCATATCCGTGAATGCTGTGAAGACATCTTTGAGTTTGTTCGGGATATGACATTGGAAGACTTTTTGAGCAACAAACTTGTTCGGAATGCGGTAGGAATGTCCCTGATCAATATCGGTGAACTCGTGAAGGCCCTGCCGATTGAGTATCGAGACGAACATCCTGGAATTCCCTGGAAAAGAATAGCCGGCATGCGGGATTTGGCTGCCCACAAGTATCAGACCCTGGACATGGTGCTGTTTGGAACGTCATACAGGACAGAATTCCCGAGTTGTATGAGTTTACAAAAAAGATAAGCCTCGTTTTATGTAAGACGTCGATGAAAAAATCGACGTCTTTTCTATTCCTGAACATTTGAGAGAAAGTGAGGTATAAAAGCTATTTGAGTCTTACAAAATCATACGTTACCAAAGAGGAGATTGAGCAGGCCCGGCAGCTCGATCTCCTTTCCTATTTGCAGCGATATCGACCTGATGAGCTTATTAAAGTCACACGGGGCGTATATTCCCTGCGCTCTCACGACAGCCTGAAAATCTCCAATGGCAAGTGGTACAGATGGTCAAATGGTGTTGGAGGTGTGTCTGCACTTGACTATCTTGTAAAGGTTGAAGGTATGCCTTTTGTCGAAGCCGTAAGGCATTTATGCGGATGTACAAAGCACTGGCCATTTCCGAAATCAATGCCAAAACCCAAAGAGCCCAAGCCCTTTTCTCTTCCTAAACGCCACTCAAACAATAACAGAATAATCCAATACCTAAAGCAGCGTGGCATATCTGAAGAAACTATTCAAATGTGCATCGATAAAGGGATTCTGTATGAGGATTATCGGCATAACTGTTGTTTTGTGGGCTTTGACCCGCGGGGCGTTCCGCGCTACGCCATGCTTCGCAGCAGCGATCCGCGCTCGACGTTTCTACGAGAGGCGGACGGCAGCGACAAGCGATATTCCTTCAGTTTGCCGCCGCAGGAGCGTTCCAACACTCTGTATTTGTTTGAGAGCGCCATAGACTGCCTCTCTTTTGCGGAATTGCAGCGCATGGGTGGAAATGACTGGAAGATAGATAATTACCTTTCCCTGTCGGGTGTCTACCAACCGAGAAAAGAGCTTTCGGAAACGCCTCTCCCCATCGCACTCGTACAGTTTTTGCAGGATAACCCGCACATTGACCACATTACTCTGTGTCTGGATCATGATGACGCGGGCTTAAGAGCGGCGATGGCGATCAGCGCCCTATTGCCCGAACGCTATACTACGGAACTGCTGCCGCCGGAGGTCGGCAAGGATTACAATGAGCAGCTCATGGCAGCAAAGAGCATCACAGCACAAATCAGGACGAGGGGCGCGAAAAGCGCCCTTCACCATTTCAAGGAGGAGAGACAACGATGAAGCCGGCCATATGGGGGTATCGCTCTTTACAGCAAGAAGATATGGAATGACTCATTTCTCGGACAGCAGGATCGGTGCGATGCTCTGCATCGTACTAACGAGCATTGGATAATGCCAGCATTATCCACTCGTAAGGGGATGTCCCCTTAAACCCCATCAACAGCAAAGGAGGCTTTATGCTCAAACGAAATATTAAAATAACCTTTCGGCTGAACGCTAAAGAGCATCAGCGACTGAAAAAGAACGTCAAGAAAACAGGGCTTTCGCAGGAAACATATATTCGCACCCTGCTTGACGGCTATGCGCCAAAGGAGCTTCCGCCACCCGATTATCATTCCATGATGCGCGAGCTGAACGCCATAGGCAACAGTATCAATCAGATCGCAGCCCGTGCAAATGCAACGGGCTTTTTCCTTGCCGAAGAATACGCCATGTACATGCAGGAGTTTCGCCGTACCGCGCTTGCGATACAGCGGGCTGTGACACAGCCGGAGCCGCTCTGATATGGCTACCACCCGAATATGGAAGGTGGACACCCACCTCCCTCGCGTTCTCGAATATGCAAAGGACGAGAGTAAAACCGCAAACCCCTCATGGAGCAGGGACGAGTATCAGACCATGCGCGATGTGATGGACTACGCCATGGACGATTTCAAGACCGAGCAGCAGTATTACGTCACCGCTCTCAACTGTAATGCCGACTGTGCCCGGGAACAGATGCAGATGACAAAGCGGCAGTTCGGTAAAACGGACGGTATCCTCGCTTTCCACGGTTATCAGAGCTTTGCCGAAGGCGAGGTGGATGCGGATACGGCGCACAGGATCGGTGTGGAGCTTGCAAAGGAGCTATGGTCGGATTTTCAAGTGATCGTAGCTACCCATCTTAATACCCATTGCTTTCACAACCATTTTGTCCTCAATTCTGTATCGTTTCTGCACGGCAAAAAATTCAACGCCTGCAAGGAGAGTTATGCGAAAATGCGGGCGACTTCTGACAGGCTGTGCAAGGAACACGGGCTTTCGGTGATCACAGAACATAGAGCGTACTACCCGAAGCACTATGCTGAGTGGGAAGCGGAGCGGAAAGGGCAGCCAACATGGCGCAGCGCGATCCGTGAGGATGTGGATAAGGCGGTCATGGCAAGCATGAGCTTTCAAGCCTTTCTCCGCTCCCTGAAGGATATGGGATATGAAGTCAAAACAGGCGTAAAGCACATGGCGGTGCGACCGCCGGGCAAGGAACGGTTTGTGCGCCTGCGCTCGCTTGGGGATAGCTACACCGAAGAAGCTATAAAGCAGCGCATATTGAAGCAGCGTGCGCCCGAACGCCCGCCGAGGCCTGTGCCGCCGAAAATCGTGCGGATAAGAGTACAAGGCGACTTTCATCTATCCAAAATCACATGGAGAGGACTTCGCGCACTCTACTACTTCTATTTAAGAAAGCTCCGTGCTGCACAAAAGCAGCCGCAAGGCAAAGCATCGTATTTACTGCGCGAGGACTTGCGGCATTTGGACGAGCTCGATGAGCAATCCCGGTTTCTGTTTAGGCATGGCATCGACACGGCGGAGCAGCTCACCGATTACAGAGCATCGGCAGACGCACAGATCAAAAGCCTGTATTCCGAGCGCAAGACGCTTCATAACGAGCAGCGCCGACATGATGTTCCCGAGGCGCGCATGGTGGAGATCCGCGCGCGAATTGCCGCCATATCCGCGCAGGCAAAACCGCTTCGTCGGAGCATGAAGCTGTGCGACGCCATTATGGAACGCGCTCTTGTGCTTGCCGAAAAGCAGGCGCAGATAAAGCAAATGGAAAAGGAGGAAAAAGGTCATGAAAAAAGGCAGATAAAGAATCGCCATCGCGCTATTGAATAAAGTCTTGCTTTGGAGGAATAATAGAAGTAAAATAGAAGATAATTAGAGTGCCTTTGGAGGAAAATCATGCAGGAGATCATCGAAACATATTTGGAAAAGTATCTTCCGAGAAAGGATATTATCCACCGTTTGCCCGTTTCCCTGCCCATCTCAAAGGTGTGGCCGGAGCTTCAAAAGGCGAGGAAGGATAAATCCGAAAGTCTTCCGCTTCTCTCCATAGACGGCAAACCGTTTTGGTGGGTACTGACGGAAAGTATCTCGTCACAAGCTGATGAGGTCATTTCTCTTGCGCGGCGAGAGATCGTATTTGACCGTCCGGAATACGAAGAAGCGTTTCGGGAAGCGGTTTTAGACGAGGCCGTGTATTCAAGCGTTATAGAAGGCGCGTTCACCACCAAGAAGGAAGCGCGGGAGTTTATCCATGAAGGGCGCTCACCGAAGAATAAATCCGAGCAGATGGTGAAGAACAATTTCGAGGCGCTCACCTATGTTCTTGAACACATTGATGAGTCGATCACCGAGCAAACGATATTTGACATATATGCGCTTGTGACAAAGGACACGCTTGAAGCTGACGTGCCGACAAATGCTTACCGCAGCGAAAGCGTATTCGTGCAGTCAAGCCGTGGCGAGATCGTTCATACTGCGCCCGAAGCCGAAAAGGTTTCCGGCATGATGGCGTCGCTGCTTGAATTCATAACCAACAACGAATTGTCGCCGCTCATCAAAGCCTGTGTCGCGCATTTCTACTTCGTCTATGTCCACCCCTTCATAGACGGGAACGGAAGAACTGCGCGGGCGCTTTCCTTTATGATGCTGTTGCAGGCGGGCTATGATTTTTTTCGCTATTTCTCCATATCCGGTGTGATCGCGGAGGAACGCGCCAAGTATTATAAGGCCATCAAGGATGTTGAGGACGACGACTTTGACATGACCTATTTCATCGACTATTACACGGGGATGCTCGCCCGTGCGGTAAAAGCCATGGAGGAACGGCTCGTTGACAAGGTCGTGATGGAGCAGACGCTTGATAAGCTGAAAGCAGCCGGCATGAACAGTCGTGTCATAGAGGGCGCGAAGTTGATTCTCACAAGCCCCAATCAATCCATTACCATAAAGGCATGGCAAAAGAAATTCGGCGTGGTGCTGGAAACGGCGCGGCAAGACCTCTTTAAGCTGGAGGACGCCGGAATCGTGCACCGCAAGCTGGTAAAACGGCAGTATGTGTTTGAAGTGAAAAAGTAGATAGTAAAGCCCTAATTAGCTCTATTAGCTGGTAAGTGCAAATCATCAACAGCATGAATGGCGACGATAACGTAAGCTGCCATTCATGCTGTTTACACAATGCGCCGCTATTGCCTTTTTATGACATTTTCCATTTGATTGACGCTCAGGTAGTAGTATAATAAATATATTAGCTTGCACAGTCAAACAGGACATCAGCAATGCGGATTTTGCTGGTAAAGTATGGCAAGCATCGGTAAAGCTTTTTGTTCGCTGGAGGAGGATGTTGAAAGAGAACCAGCTACCAAGCTGCGGTAGGCTGAAGTGACCGGAGAGGTAAGAGGGCGAGGTGCTGAGTATAGCAATCATGGGAAGTTAGTAGTGACAAGTAAATAGTCACTACATAGCGGGAATTATCCTTTGCAGCATATGGGGTGTTTGGATGAATCAAATAAGCAAATGTCTGGACCAGCAAAAAATAAAAGCCATCTGTGACATTGTGGCTCATACTTCTCAGGGATTGACAAAAAGTGAATTGACAACACTATTAGGCCAAAGTGGAATTTCCCCTATTGATGATGGCTCTTCCCGTAGTCAGCCGGGATATATCATAGGCTTAAATAAAAGGGATTGGCTTTACAATTGCTTGGCGACAGAGATAAACAATCGTCATTCATTGGAGCGGGTCTTTTCATTTTTACAGGCAGTGTTGAATCCCGCTTTATATACGAGTGTTGATAGCAGGCAAAGATATAGGTACTTGTTTGAAGAAACAAACAAAGTTCTTCTCTTGGCTGGGTTGTCGATTGATCAAAGCGGGAGATTGAAGGAAGTTTCGCAGGCTCAAACACTGACTGAAGTTGACCAGCGAGTAAACAGCATGAAAAAGGCGCTATATGACCGCGCCATACATTCTGAGGTACAGAAGTATTGTGTTGAAGACTATTTAAGAGCAGATTATTATGACGCCGTGTTTGAAGCAGCAAAAGGATTGGCTGAACGTGTCCGGCAGATTTCTGGCTTGGCCACAGACGGCGGAGCACTTTTTCAGACTGCATTTTCCAAGAACGATCCCTATATCTTTTTTAATGCTATGAAAACAGATAGCGAGCGCAGCGAATTTACAGGCTTGAAGGAGCTGCTTGAGGCAATCTTCCACTTGGTTAGGAATCCAGCGGCGCACACACCCAAAGTTAATTGGAAAACCAATGAAACGAAGGCTCTTGATATACTTACATTAATATCGTTTGCACATAAGTATTTAGACGAGTGCCATCGTATGCCGGGAAAATAACGAGAGGATGCTTAGTATGGATAGACCTCAATATGTAAATTGGATTGTTCGAGAGGCCGGAGTGGTTTTCGAAGATCAGCAGCCATTGAACTGTTACAGGCTATCCTATGTCATAGATGACGCTATCCTCGATGACTGGGCACTTCACATTAGAAGGCATTATGTTCCAGATGATGAATTGGAAGAAGATGCCGCGTTGAACAAGTTGACGGTAGAGGAATACTTGCGCCAATATGTTATCCCACAAAAAGGGGAACCATTTGGGCCAACAGCACGGTCAAATGATATTAGTGAAATTCTGTTTGCGGATTTATTTGAATTTATTCTGAACTATGAAGTTCCCCGGTGTAAGCAGCACAACCGCTCTGGCAAAAACGAATCTGAGCATGGTACAGATATAATTGCATACAAGTTCTTTACTCAAGGAAAAGTCCCAAATAAGAACGATGAACTTGTGGCAGTAGAGGTAAAAGCGATTCTTTCTTCAAATGAGGCCGGTAAAGTAATTAAAGATGCAGTTACCGATTCAAAAAAAGACGAGGATCGAGTTTCTCACACTTTGAATTACTACCGAAAAAAGCTCCGCTTTATGGGAAAGTCAACAGAAGCAGCGGATGTAGCAAGGTTTCAACAAAAAACCGAATACCCTTATAGAACATCCTTTGTAGGGGCTGCCATTTCAAGCTTGTCAGCTGTCGAAAAGAAAGTCATTGTCGGTATTAAGGGAGCAGATTTGGAACTGAAAACAGATCAGTCCGTTTTTTACGTCCACGGAGCAGATTTGATGTCCCTGACACATCAAGTATTCGAGAGGTGTATTAAATGATTTTCTCAAATACTTCAAATTATATGCTCAAATACCAAAAGGCCAAAGCAAAACTTGTAGAGTATGACATTCCGCAAAAGGATTATCCTAAGTTTCCATTAAATTCGAACGAACTATCCTATCCTGTTGTTTACATACTTTCTCGATATGCCGAAAGTGTCATTGAAAACAACGTAGCTGACATGGAAGAATTTTCACCGCATTTAGTGGCTGCTTCACAATACTTTGATGCGGCTGTAGGGGCCAATGATCGTGCAGAATATGATGTTGATTTTTTGCTGTCTGGAGCCGCGTCCTATTTCCTCTCTGATGACTTTGGAAGCGCAAAAGTTTTATGCTCTGAGTTTTTTGCGCGAATAAATCCGGAAACCAACGGGCCTCAAAAAATCATGGGTAACTTTCTTGGGTATCTTCTACTGAATCGAGACTTTCATATAAGTGAAGAAACTCCTGATGGAAAAAAAGTCTGCCGTTCATTGCTGGCCTATTACAACACCGGAGAAGGGGCGGAGGAAATACAGAGTCTATTATCGGAGTATAGAAAAGTGATTTATGAAAATGATGCTCCGATGGAAATATACTATGTCGATATATTGTGCGCCATTGTCATGGTGTCTTTGTCCAAGTCATCGTGGAGCCTTCTACCCAGGTATTCCGAGTTAGATCAGTCCCTGTGGTCAGACTACCTTAAAAGTCCAAAGGCTCCAAGAATGCTGTGGCCTGCGCAACAGCTTATTGGCGAAAAGGGGGGGTTAAGGGGTCAGAGTGCGATAGTACAGTTGCCAACCGGAGTAGGAAAAACTAAAAGCATTGAGCTGATTATTCGTTCGTCTTTTGCCTCAGACAGGGCGACTACAGCAATAATAGTTGCTCCGCTCCGTGCTCTGTGCAATGAAATAGCAAATGATATGATTTCGGCATTCGGGGATGAGGTTTTAGTCAACCAGTTTTCTGATGTTCTCGAGGAAGACTTTTCTCTTGATTTATTCTTGTCCCTTAAATCGAAAATACTGATTTGTACCCCTGAGAAACTCAGCTATATCATTCATCACCAAGCTGATTTCCTGGATGAAATTGGTCTGTACATATTTGATGAAGGTCACATGTTTGATGACGGAAGTCGAGGGGCCATTTACGAATTACTGATCTCCGAAATCCGGAGCCACATCTCGAAGGAAGAACAAATCATTCTTCTTTCCGCGGTACTTTCTAATGCCGAGCAGATTCAGAAATGGCTCTTGGGTGAAGCAGGTGTTTTAGCCTCAGATCCTAAAATCAAGGCAACACCCAAAACGATTGGGTTTGCCTCGCAAACAAAAGATATCCACTATTATTCTGATGATTCAGCACAGGAAGATTTTTATGTCCCCCGCAGTATAGAGGTTATTGCATTACAAAAGCGTCCCCGCGAGAAAAAGCAACGCTATTTTCCGGAGCTAACAGACGCCAAAGACATTGCGATATATTACGCAAATAAGCTATGCAAAAATGGTGGAACCGCCATTTTTGCTAATCGAACCAGCACCGTGCTGACCGTAATCAACAGAATTATTGAATTAAGGGATCGGGGACATGACCTCGCTGAGATTAAAGGAAACAGCGATGGCGAGGAAATGAATCGACTGGCACAATTGATGTCCGACTATTATGGGGAACAGCATCCATATACGATTGCCTGCTATTTAGGAGTGGTCCCGCATTATTCTAACTTGCCTAATGGACTCCGTCTTGCTGTAGAGCATGCCTGTAGAAACAAAGCTCTGCGTCTGGTTGTCTGTACATCTACCCTTGCACAAGGAGTAAACATTCCGATAAAGTATCTTTTTATGACCAGTTTTATGGTTGCGAGAAATAGTATGCAGATCCGCAGTTTTCAGAATTTGATGGGACGAACTGCACGCTCTGGAATGTACACTGAAGGAAGTGTTATTGTTACAGATCCGCGGTTGTTTGACAATAGAAATAACCGGAGCAATGGTGGCAACTTGAGATGGAATGACTGTACAAAAATGTTCGATAGCAGCGCTTCGGAACCATGTGGAAGTTCAATTCTGTCATTAGTTCAAGATATTGTTATTGACTACCAAGCGGGATTTATTGGTTCAGAAGTAGCAAAGTTTATTATTGAAAACTACGGTAAAAATGATTGCTTCAATCAACTTATATCAGAGCTTTCTTCAGCACTTCTTGAAAGGTATCCGAGCAAGACCAACAATAATATTGCAGAATCAGTTAGTTTTCGGAAGCGTACCATGGAAGCTATCGAAAATCATCTGTGTTTCGTTTTTTCAAACGACGAAAATACAGATAGTCAAGCAATAGCATCTGAGATTTGCAAAGAGACGTTGGCATATTTTATGGCCAATGATGATGAAAAAGCCTTGTTAGAAAGAATCTTTGATATCATCGCATTGAAGATAAGTGAGTTTGACCATTCTCAGCTTAAGAATTATGCCAGAACTATGATTGGTATTGACCTTTCGTTACAGATTGAAAAATGGATAGCCGAAAACCACCTTACCCAGCAGAATTATACGAATGAACAACTGGTTAAGATGCTCATATCCTTTTTCCTGGAAACCCATACACTCAAGAAAGAAATAGGCTGCTTTGCGGATATTTGCCAAATGTGGCTTGATGGCTGTTCATTTGTTGAAATGCATGAGTGTACATCCTTGCCGATAGCGGATCTTGAAGATATCTGCAGTAAGTCCATTTCTTACGAATTGAGTTTCTTTGTGGGGAACATCATTGATATCATTGAGATCAATGACGAAGACATAGTAAATCCCTTGCCAAACTTGCTCCTCCTGCAAAGGAGAATGAAATACGGAGTCAAAACTGAGACAGCTGTTTCAGTATGCGAGAAAGTCTTTAATGACCGATTTCTTGCAAACTTATTGGCAGAGGAAATAGGCTATGATGCAATCGAGGCTAATAACATCGTAGGAGCTTTGAAATCACATAAAGATGATATCTTGATACTTCTGTCGGACTATCCGTCATTCTTTTCTGCGCGAATCAAATGGGTGTGTAAAGATTAACATCCTTCTGAGCAATATGACACTATAACAAGTCAATTTCCCATTATGTTTATTATGCCACTCAAGGCGCTTCACCTGAAGCGCCTTTTTATATACCCGAAAATCAAAGAAAAGGAGCTGATAAAGCATGAGCCAGCAAGGAGAAGCGGCAGAACAAATCGTCAATATGGCGACTAACGTGACCGTCAAAGGCGTGGAATGTGCGACCAATCTTGCAGGAAAGGGAGCTCTATCCCTTGCCACCTTCCTTATCGCCGTTTTGAAAGATCAAAAGCGCACCAAAGGCAAGGCGCGCATGAAGGCTTTTAACGGCAAGCCCACCAAAGTATTTGTCATCAAAAACAAGGACATGAAAATCTTTGCCGAGGAAGCCAAGAAATACGGCGTTCTCTATGCTGCTGTGGTGAACAAAAAGCAGCCAGATGGTCTGGTGGACGTGGTGGTAAACGCCAACGACGCTGCGCGGGTAAACCGAATTGCGGACAGGTTTGCGCTTTCTACCGTGGATGTAGAGAAGATTCGCGCCGACATCGAGAAATCCCGCGAAGCCAAAGCGAAGCAGAGCGCCGCAAAGGAGCGCACTACGCCGCCCGCCGAAAAGGAGGCGCATACTGTGGACGATAAGACGCTCGATGATATTCTCGGGAAACCCGCCCCGCAGAAAACGGAGCATAAGCCACCTGCCGACATTACGGAAAAGGTGGCAAACCCTACGAAGGCGAGGACGGAAAGATCGAATCCGTCCGCGCCTTTCTCAAACAGCAAAGAGCGTTCCGACGCGGAGAGTTTTGAGTCGGAGCGCACCCGACCCTCCGTGCGGCAGCAGATCAAGGAGATCAAGGACGAGCGCCGCGAGAAAATCGCGCAGCAGCCCGCCCGTGATAAAACGCGGCAGACCACGCACAAGCAGCCGCAGAAAAACAAATATAGAGAAAAAGGAAGGTAAATGTAATGGAGAACTTCGACAGTCTGTTTTCAAATCAGCAGCAGTGCAGCGAGCAACCCTTTGATAAAAAACAATGGGCGCAGCAGAAGCAGGAAAAGCGGCAGGAGCTTTACGACACGATTGACGAAATGGCGGACAGGACGCTTTCAGAGCCGGAAATGCTTGCCGCATATATCAAAACGCAGGCGAGGCTTGGCATGACGAGCGTGGCAAACACCTTGCTTATCGCGGCGCAGAAGCCCGAGGCAAGCTATGTGATGAGCTATGACGATTGGACGCAAAAGGGGCGTTCAGTCAAGCGAGGCGAAAACGGCTTTTTCATTCTCGAGGCCAACGGCGAGTACACCCGCGAGGACGGCTCTCTTGCGACCTCGTATGACGCAAAGTGCGTGTTCGACATATCGCAGACTCACGGCAAGCCCATACAGCAAAGAGCCACGCTTTCCATGCCGCTTCGCTCCAAGCTCAAAGCCCTTATGACCGACGCGCCCGTTCCTATCAAGCCGTCTGAAAACGTGACTGAGAGCGTCGGCGCGCTGTATTCGCAGGAGGACAACACCATTTACGTCGCCCGCACAAGCAATTGGAACAAGCTGTTCTTTGTGGTGGCGCGGGAGCTTGCTCGCGAAGAGCAGGGCGATAACATCTTTATCTGCGATTGTACCGCCAATATCGTATGTGAACGCTTCGGTGTTCCCTCTGTGCCGTGCGATCAAATCCCCGACGAACTTTCCGCGCTCGATGTACGGGAGAAGCGCAGCGTACTCGGCATCGTCCGCGAAGCCGCCTGGGATATAAACGAGCGCGTTGACCGCAATCTGTATACCGAGCGTCAGCAAACGCGCAATCAGCCGGAAAGGTAGGTCGTTATGGAAGAAAAACGTGTGATAGAAGTGGACGATTACCAGCATGGGCTTATCATCAATTCCTTGAATGATAAGCGCAACGAGCTTGTGGAACTGGGGCGTGACACCGAGTTTGTAGATGAAACGCTCATAGAGGTGATGGACGCGCCAACAAAGAAGCAGCGGAAAAAATATAGAGAAAAGGAGAGATAACGATATGATCTACTGCATTGAATCGCTTGGAAAAACAACAGAAGACATGGAGAACGCGGACGATGAACAGCCCGAAGGAGGATAAGCGCACAGGCTTCATTCTCATGGGGCTTGGCGTAATACCCGTGGTGTGGGCGGCCTTGATGGTCGCCCCTTTCTTGTCTGAGGGGCTTGCCGGCATTGTGGAGGGTTTTACGTCCGGCATGCGCAATCCCGTGAAGGTAACATGGTGCGCCGATTCTCTTAAAGCTATCTGTATCTTCCTCGTCATCTATGGAATGAGTCTCGGCGTGTATTATTCTACCCGCCGCAACTACCGCAAAGGCGAGGAGCACGGCAGTGCAAAATGGGGTGACCCGAGGCAGATCTGCAGAAAGTACGCGGAGAAGGACAAAATTAGGAACGTCATCCTCACCCAAAATGTGCGTATAGGGCTTGACGGCAGAAAGCACCGGCGCAACCTGAATGTTCTCGTGGTAGGCGGCAGCGGCGCGGGCAAGACCCGCTTTTACGCGAAGCCGAATGTTATGCAGGCGAACACCTCGTATGTGGTTTTAGATCCGAAGGGCGAGATATTGCGCGACACGGGCTGCCTGCTCGAACAGCAGGGATATGACATTAAGGTGCTTGACCTGATCAACACTTCGCGCAGTCACGGTTTTAATCCTTTTGTGTATTTGCGCGATGATAAGGACGTACTGCGCCTGGTCAGCAATCTTATACGCAACACCACACCCAAAGGCGCGCAGAGCAACGACCCTTTCTGGGAGCGTGCAGAAACGGCGCTGCTTGAGGCGCTTATTCTCTACCTTGTGAACGAAGCGCCGCCGGAGGAACAGAACTTTCCCATGGTCATGGAGATGATCAACGCCGCAGAAGTAAAGGAAGAAGATGAAGAATACGCTTCCGTTCTCGACGAGCTGTTTGAGCGGCTTGCCATGCGTGACCCCGAACACCTTGCTGTCAAGCAATACCACATTTTCAAATTGGCGGCGGGCAAGACTGCAAAATCCATTCTTATTTCCCTTGGTGTCCGGTTGGAAAAGTTCAATCTTCCACAGATCGCTGCGGTGATGAACCATGATGAGCTTGATATTCCCTCACTCGGAGAGCGAAAGACGGCGCTGTTCGCCATTATCCCCGACAACGACAGCAGCCTGAACTTCATCATCGGCATGATGTATTCTTCCGTATTTCAGGAGCTTTACTATATTGCCGATCATGTGCATGGGGGCAGGCTTCCCACGCACGTTCATTGTGTGATGGATGAATTTGCCAACGTCGCCCTTCCAGATGAATTTGATAAGCTCCTTGCCACCATGCGCTCAAGGGAAATATCCGTGAGCATCATCATACAGAACATCGCGCAGCTGAAAGCATTGTTTGAGAAACAATGGGAGTCTATCATCGGCAATTGCGATGAGTTTCTCTACCTTGGAGGCAATGAAACAGGAACCCATAAGCTGATTTCCGAATCCTATCTGGGCAAGGCCACAATCGACACCAACACCTATGGCAAAAGCTCCGGCCGGAGCGGAAATTATTCTACCAACTACCAGATCTCCGGGCGCGAGCTATACACCGCTGACGAGGTGCGTATGCTGGACAATCGCTACGCCCTGCTCTTTATCCGAGGCGAGCGTCCCATTCAGGATGAAAAGTTCGATATTCTGCACCATCCCAACATCAAACTGACTGCGGACGGCGGTATGCCGCCCTATATGCACGGGCAAGCGCCCAAAGCGCTTGATCTTTCCGATGTGCTCCTCTCCGGCGAATATGCCGAATATGAGGTGCTGTCTGAGGATGAGATATACCAACTCTATCAAAAAGAATCGGAGGAATAGGAAAATGTCTAAGAAAATGAAACGAATCTTTATTGCGTTCTGCACCATGGCGTTGGTGTTTTCCACTGCTACGACTGCGTTTGCCACTGACGATCCGCTGCAAGTGGTGAACAATCTATCCGAGTTCATCTTCGGCCTGATTCGTGCCATCGGCATGATCCTGCTGGCATTCGGCATAGTACAGGTGGGTTTGTCACTAAAAAGCCATGACCCCAGCCAGCGCGCCAACGGGTTTCTTACGCTTGCAGGCGGTATCATCATCACCTTCGCCAAGGAAATCTTGAGCCTTATCACGGGCTGATGGAGGTGCGTCATGAATCCTATTACAGAGCCAATGCACATTCATTCGCTGAACGGCGCTCTTGCGAAGGCGACCATCGTTGACAAGGTTGGGGATAACAAATACATTGCGGAATATAACGGCGTGAGATGTACCGCTATCTATAACCCGTTTGTGAACAGATACTACGTTGACGATAAATACGGCGTGATAAAGGAAAGAACGCCACACAAAGAAGATCCCTACCGATAGGCGCATAGAAAGGCGGCTTGTCCAAAGCGGTAAGCCTGCCATCAGAAATGGAGGTGAGAAATCATGAACAGCGGCAACTGGATTATCGACAACATCATGAATGCGCTTAGCGTATGGAACGCCAAGCTGCAGGAAATATGGCTGCTTATCACCCAATCCCCCGAGAGCTTCAAGGGCGGCGGGATATGGAGCGTGGTCGTCAGTATCAACGGCGCGTTGAAGGCCATAGGCTACGGGCTTCTGGTACTGTTTTTCGTGGTGGGCGTCGTGAAGACCTGCGGTTCGTTCGCGGAAATCAAGAAGCCTGAGCACGCTGCGAAGCTCTTTATACGCTTTGCGCTTGCAAAGGCAGTGGTCGGCTACGGCTTGGATCTGATGATGGCTTTGTTTCGCATCGTACAGGGCGTTATATCCACAACCATGAACACGGCTGGGCTTGCGGCGCAAACGGCGGTGACAATGCCCGCAGAAATGGAAGCGGCGATCCGGGCGCTGACGTTTTGGCAGTCCATCCCAGCGTGGGCTGTGAGCCTGATAGGCAGCCTTGTGATTATCGTGCTGTCCTTTGTGATGATCATGAGCGTCTACGGGCGCTTTTTTAAGCTCTATCTTTACACGGCGATTGCGCCAATTCCCTTATCCGCCTTTGCCGGAGAACCCTCCGCGAACATCGGCAAGAGCTTTCTCAAAAGCTATGCGGCAGTATGTCTGGAGGGAGCCATCATCGTGCTGGGGTGTATCATTTTCAGCGTGTTTGCCTCAAGCCAGCCTGTGGTGGATGTAAGCGCAAGCCCTGTCACGATGGTGTGGGCGTACATGGGCGAGTTGATCTTCAACCTGCTCGTGCTGACGGGCGCGGTAAAGATGGCTGACAGGGTGGTCAGAGAGATGTTCGGGCTGTAAATGCGGTAATCTGAATAACGCCTTGACATAGCGGATATAATATGAAAAAATAAAGTGTAGTTTATGATTTCGTATTTGGAGGATGCTGTGGAGTACATCAGAAGAGAGCTTGAGCGGAAGTTCCTGCACATGAGCGATTTTTTTAAGGCGGTCCTTGTTACAGGGGCGCGGCAGGTGGGAAAGACCACCATGCTGAAGCATTTGTGCGAGGGGCAGAACCGCACCTACGTGACGCTTGACAACATGATGGCGCGCACATTGGCTCAAACCGATCCCGCTTTGTTTTTTCAGACCTACAAACCGCCTATCCTCATTGATGAGGTACAGTATGCGCCGGAGCTGTTTGCACAGATCAAGATACTCTGCGATGAAAACGAGCAGACTGGTCAATTCTGGCTTACCGGTTCGCAACAATACAAAGTAATGAAGAATGTGCGGGAAACGCTTGCGGGCAGAGTGGGAATTCTAACCCTGTATGGTCTGTCGCAACGGGAAAAGGACGGTGTTCTGCTGGAAGATACATTGGACTTTTCGCTTCCCTGTTTACAGGAAAGGCAGCGTCTTATCCAAAAGAACGATGTGCATACCGTTTTTGAGCATATCTGGCGCGGGGGAATGCCGCAGCTTTTTCATGCGGACAGCGAACAGAGGCAGGAGTATTTCAATTCCTATATTGATACCTATCTCATGCGCGACATTACCGAAGCGGGCGGCATTACGGACTATGCGCGCTTTAAAAAGCTGCTGTCAGCCTGCGCTGCGCTTACGGGAGAGCCGATCAACTACAACACATTAGCAGAAGCTGCCGACGTGACCCCGCCGACGGCAAAAGCGTGGGTAGATGTGTTGGAAGGGCTTTGTATCGTCTACCGTTTACAGCCCTATTCCAACAACGCGCTCAAACGCCTCTCCAAAACGCCAAAGCTTTACTTTTGTGACACGGGGTTATGCGCTTTTCTCTCCCTGTGGCTGACAAAGGATACATTGATGAATGGCGCGGCAAGCGGGCATTATTATGAAAACTATGTCGTTATGGAGCTTGTCAAGAATTATGCTTACGCAAAGAACAAAGCGAACCTCTCCTATTTCCGCGATTCCAACAACAAGGAGATCGACGTGTTTGTGGAGGAAAATAACCTGATCCACCCGTTGGAGATTAAAAAATCCGCATCCCCCGACCGGCGTGAGATCAAAAAATACGCTGTGTTGGACAAAGCATCTATCGCCCGCGGCAATGGCGGCATCGTCTGTATGTGTGACGAACCAATTCCCATTGACGCTGAAAACTGCTTTATTCCCAGCAATCTGATATAAGGCGGAGACAAAAGGAACAATAAGAGAACGAAGCATCCGGCAGATCGGGTGCTTTTTTTATTTGGAGGTAGCTATGGAAATACGAATCAACAAAGAAATCAGAAACTACACCGAAAGTATGTTTTTCGGGATGAACGCAAGGCAGTTTATCTTCTCGCTGTTTGCAGTCGGCATAGCTGTTGCTATCTACTTCGGTCTGCAAAGTCACCTCGGCACGGAAACCGTGTCGTGGCTGTGTATCCTGGGCGCAGCGCCCTTTGCTGCCCTGGGCTTTCTCCGCTATAACGGCATGCCTGCAGAGAAGTGCATTGCGGCGTTTGTGCGCTCGGAGCTTCTCATGCCCAAGCGGCTCACGTTCCATCCCACCAATCTCTACTATGAAATATTGCAACCCACAATTCGAAAGCATGAGAAGGAGGTACAGAAGAACCATGATTAAAACCCTGCAAAACGTACTCCGGCAGGACAGGGAACGTTTCGTTGTGCCAAAGGGCGTACAGGACGTTATCCCGGTCAGCCGGATTTGGAGTGACGGCATCTTTAAGACCGGCAGCGCATACACCAAGACCTTCAGGTTTTCGGACATCAACTATGCCATGCTCTCAAAGGAGGATACACAGACGTTGTTCCTCAAATACTGTGACCTCATCAATTCCTTTGAGTGCGGCTCGACCTATAAGCTCACTATAGCCCTCTCCCGCTACAATCAAAAGGCGCTCCGGGAATCAATACTCATGCCCATGCGCGGGGACGATATGGACCGATTCCGCAGGGAATCCAACGCGCGCTTTATGAACGAGGCCATGGATGCAGGCAACTTCCAGCATTTGCGGTATCTTACGGTGAGCGTCAGAAAGAACAGCATCAGGGACGCCAGGGCGTATTTCAACCGGGTGGGCAGCGAGCTGTCTGCATACCTTGCGCGGCTTGGCTCCCGTTGCGAGGCGCTGGACGCTTCGGAGCGGCTGGAGCTGATCCATAACTTCTTCCGGCCCGAGGAAGAGAATGCCTTCCACTTTGACGCGGCGGATATGGCGCGAAAGGGACATGACTTCAGGGACTACATCTCCCCCGACAGCTTTGAACTGGAAAAGGACTGTTTCAGGATAGGCGACCGCTACGGGCGCGTCGTGTTTCTGCGGGATTACGCCAACTACATCCGGGACGACATGATCACCGAGCTGTGCGACATCGGAGCCGGCATGATGCTCTCTCTCGACATCATCCCCATTCCCACGGATGAAGCTGTGCGGGAGGTGGAAAACCGGCTGCTGGGCGTGGAGACGAACATCGCCAACTGGCAGCGGCGGCAGAATCAGAACAACAACTTCTCAGCGGTCATTCCCTTTGACATGGAGGTGCAGCGCCGGGAAAGCAAGGATTTCCTCAACGACCTGACCAACCGTGACCAGCGCATGATGTTTGGCGTACTGACCATCGTCATTACGGCGGACACCAAGGGGAAGCTCAACCGCTACACCGACGCTCTGTTCACCATTGGCCGGAAGCGGCTGTGCCAGTTTGCCACCCTCAAATATCAGCAGCTTGAGGGGCTGAACACCGTTTTGCCCTATGGCGTTCGTAAAATCGACGCGTTAAGAACCCTCACCACCGAGAGTGCCGCTGTATTCATGCCTTTCCGTGTGCAGGAGGTGTTTGACAAGGGCGGCATCTACTGTGGCAAGAACGCCATCAGCGGCAACATGATCGTAGTCAACAAATCCAACCTCATGAACGGTTCCTCTTTCCACTTCGGCATCCCGGGATCAGGCAAATCCTTTGGCTGCAAGGATGAGATGACGCAGCTTGCGCTCAATACCGACGATGATATCCTCGTCTGCGATCCCGAACGGGAGTATGGCTTCCTGCGCGAGTTTGGGGCGGAGATCATCCACATCGCTGCGGGGAGCCCGGACCACATCAACGCCATGGACATGGTGGAAGGTTATTCTGACACGAAAAACCCCATCGCGCAGAAATCCCAGTTCATCATGTCGCTGCTGGAGCAGCTTGACCAGACGCGAGAGCTGACCTCCATGGACAAGAGCATCATTGACCGCTGCACAGGCGATCTATACAAAAACTACCGCAATGGCGGGCCGCTGCCCACCCTTCCTGCATTGCGGGAATTGCTTCTTGCGCAGCCCGAACCGGAAGCGCGCGACCTGGCGCTCTCGCTGGAGCTTTTCACAGAGGGCAGCCTGAACGCCTTTGCCTATCCCACCAACGCCGATACTCAGAGCCGCATTATCGTGTACGATATTCTCGACCTCGGTGAGCAGCTCAAGACCATGGGCCTGCTTGTCATAACGGACGCTATACTCAACCGCGTAACGGAAAACTGGAAAGCAGGCAGGCGCACCCATGTGTATCTTGACGAGTTCCATGTGGTGTATGAAAACCCGTACAGCAGCATGTTCTTCACCTCCGCCTGGCGCAGATTCCGCAAGCGCAACGCCTTCCCCACGGGCATCACCCAAAACGTAGAATATTTGCTGGATAACACATCCGCGCGCAGTATGCTTTCCAACTCGGAGTTTATCGTCATGCACAATCAGGCTGCCAGCGACAGGGAACGACTTGCCGAACTGTTCAATATCTCTGAAGATCAGATGAAGTTTATCACAAATGCAGAAGCCGGACACGGCTTGATGAAGATCGGCAACGCGCTGGTACCTTTCGTAAACAGGTTCCCAAAGAACACCGAGCTGTACCGCAATATGACGACCAAGCCCGGTGAAACGGAGATGTGGGGGTAAAAATGATGATGCAGCGGCTGATATTTGATATTGGCCGCTGCATTTTCATGTGATATAAATGTAGCGTTTGGAAAGACAATAAGGATAAGTATTCGGAGCAACGACTCTGCATTGTTTATAATGTTGAGATGTTGCCTTTCTTCTCTCGCATTGCCAAGTATGATAAACTGAAGAAAATGTAACGTTAACTCTGAAAATGGGACTTATGAATATAAGGAGGTGGTGAGATGCTTGCAATTGAAAAACTATATGAAAAATATAGACAAGACGTTTATCGCTACCTTCTTAGCTTAACGCGTGATACAGATGTTGCTGAAGATCTGCTGTCAGAATGCTTTCTGATTGTAATACGGAAGCTGCCCTTTTTTCGCGGGGAATCTACTGTTAAGACTTGGTTGTTTGGAATAGCGCGGAACTGTTGGTTGCAATATCTGCGAAAGCAGCATCCCGCCATAACTTTGGATGATATGATCGAAGTATATATGGCGGATGACATCTCAGGGCAGGTGATTAACCGACAGCTATGCGATCGGTTCATCGCATTGCTCAGGCAGGAGAATGAGCGTACACAAAGGATAGTCAATATGCGCATAAATGGCTATTCGCACAGGGAGATAGCCGTGCAATTAAGTATTTCCGAAGGTGCGGTGCGCGTAATAGACCATCGCACAAACAAGCGTATTCGAGAGATACTCATTCAGGAAGGATATGATAACCATGTTACAGAATGACAAAAACTGTTGTGATATTTGCAGAGACCTTATTCCGCTTGTTCGGGACAATGTGGCCAGTGAAAACAGCCGCAAATTCGTATTGACACATATAGAAAGCTGCGATGAGTGCCGAGAGGAATATGGCTGCTATTCCGCAATACCGACGGAAACTGTTGACGAGATTGCGGACAAAAAAATAATGAAAAAAGCGAAGCTGTGTATATGGGTAGGCGCTGCTGCGTTGCTGTTGCTCGGTCTGTTCTTGGGAATTGATATAAGTGTTACAGGTTCTCAGCTTACGTTTATGGTTCCCGTTGCAGCTTTCGCAATACTATCGGTTGTTCGCGGCAAAGAAAGTATTGCGAGAATGTGCTGGGTTCTCGGAGCGGTTATTGGATTCATCGGAGCATATTTTTTGTGGGACAACGTTGCTTTCTTCGAATATGATGTCGGTGCATGGGTGGCGAAGAACTGTACGTTTGCCGCAGCGTTTATTTGCATAACGGCTGCTTATTTCAATAAAAGGTGGATTGCTGCTTTTACATTTGCAGGATATCATCTCGGTGTAATTGCAGGAGGGCTGTTCGGGCGGGTAAGTTATGATCCGGGCGGCGGATTGCTGCATAATGGTTGGCTGATATGGATTTTCGTGTTTATTGGATGCGTTTGCGGAGGATGTATAGCAGAAGCCATTTCCCATGCGAAAAAGAAAAAGAATCAGTCATGTTGAAACATACATGGCAAAAGTTAGGAGTCAGAGGCAAACCGAAACAGAACGGTTTAGACAAATATTACAAAGGGCTGCGGATTCGCAGCCTTTTTAATGAGGTGATGATAATTTGAGAGACATAAAAACAAGACCATCAGACCGAACGCCCCGACTGATGACTGACGCTGCCCGCGCTCCAAAGGAGCTTATGCGGCGTTCTCTTATCTCCGCAAAGGAGCAGGCAAAAGAGGCCGCGGAGCGGCAACAACCACAGAGCGAACAGCCAGAGCAATATGCCGAGGAGCTTGTGGAGCGTACAGCCGACGATGCAGCCCTCAACGTTGGAGACGAGCTGCTATACCGGGGCAAGCAGCTTGCGAGGAAAGCCAGCGACGCCCGAAAACAGTATAAGGAAGCCAAGCAGCGGGGAACGGAGCAAAACCGTTCCTCTTTTCATTCCGAGAGCAACGCCACGCGACAAGGGCGGGAACGTGTTCGCCAAAGTGTCCAAAGTTCCCGCAGGGTGCGGCAGGCTTCACAGCGGACCGTTAAGCAAAGCGCGAACACAGCCAAGATCGCCACAAAAGGCACGGTCAAAACGGCACAGCGCACCGTGAAAACGACGAAGCAGACCGTAAAGACCGCCGAAAAAACGGTCAAGACCACGCAACAGGCAGCGAAAACGGCGCAGGCTGCCGCAAAAGCAGCGCAGGTGACGGTACGCGCGGCACAGACGGCAGCGAAAGCAGCTACAGCAGCGGCAAAGATCGCAGCGAAAGCTGTTTCCGCATTTGTAAAAGCACTCATTGCGGCAGTAAAGGCGCTTGTCGCTGCTATCGCGGCAGGAGGCTGGGTAGCCGTCGTTATCATCATCGTTGCAGTGCTTGTGATTGCTTTGCTGTCGCTGTTCGGCGTGTTTTCCGCGAACGAATCGTCTGACGGCAGCAAGCCCATGACCGAAGCCATAGAGAGTGTCAATGCCGGGTTTCAAAGCGAGATGCAAAACAGAATAGCAAAGCTGTCCTCACAAAGCGGCGCGGACGTTGTGGAGGTCATCTATGAGGGCGATATGGAGGGAGCCGAAATCCCCGTACCCAATTGGGCGGATGTGGTGGGCGTGTATGCCATAAAGGTTGGCGCAGACGCGGAAAATCCCTCCGATGTTACCTCGATGACGCCGGAGAACATTGAACGGCTAAAAGAGATATTCCACGATATGAACAGCGTTTCCTACCGAACGGAATTGGAATCCGAAACGATCACCATCACCGATGAATATGGGGCCCTCGTCCTTGATAAAAACGGCGATCCCGTGACTGAGAGTAAGACCACGCTGCATATCTATGTCAATGTAGCAAGCATGGACTACCGCGACGGCGCGGAGCTATATCATTTCAACCAAGATCAAGACGAAATGCTTGTCGAGCTGATGCGCCCTGATTATTACCCGCTTTTTGCGGAGCTGCTTGGCGATACCGTGGGTGACGGAGGCGAGTATGGCTTTGGCTTAAATATCAATCCCGACTTGCCTCCTAATGAGCTTGGCGCGCAGATAGTACAAGCCGCAAAACGGTACATCGGGCGCAGTTATTCCAGTATGGACTGTTCCGGTCTGGTGCGGGCGGCATACCGCGATTGCGGTCTGTCCTCCATGAACGGGCTGACCTCTACAGGCATGGCGCAGAAGTGTAGGGATATGGGCGTACTGTTCACCGACTCATCACAGCTTCAGGCGGGCGACCTTATCTTCTTTGCACGGAAGGACGCTTCCCGCGGCGAAGGTTATTGCACGGATATCCGGCGCTGCGGCACAGGTCGCTGCAAACGATGGATGCAGATACATCATGTTGCCATATACATCAGCGGCGAGTTCCTCATCGACAGCACAGGCGGCAACAACAGCGTACAGATACGAAAGCATTGGGGCAAGAACGGCTCCGAATGGGAATGGGTATGCTTCGGCAGGCCGACCACATAACCACGAAAGGAATATGAAAATGAATAGGCATACCATCATAAGGGCGGCGGTACTTGCCGCCCTTTCCGTTACCGCTATCGCACTTGGCATTCTTGCTTTTGCTCCACGGGAGCAGGGAAACACATTTGTTGAACTTCAGATCGTAACAACGCCCGAGATCGTGCATATGGAGCTTGCGGCTCCTACGCCTTCCTCTGTCCCTGTTCCCGTCCCCGTGCCTGCGTCAATGCCGGAGGTTTCAGGAAGCCCTGCTCCCGCGCCACCGGCAACGCCTTCCCCAAAGAGGGAGGGCGAATGCTTCTTTACGCTGGATATTCTGAACGATACCATCTCCGTCGCATACGGCGTGGAAGAAGCAACGCTCAAGAAGACACCGGGGTGGCTTCCGACCTCGGCGCTTCCTGGCAAAGAGGGCATGTGCGTGGTCTATGGCCACCGCAACCGAAATCACCTAAAGGTGCTTGAAAAGGTTGAGCGCGGCGATGCCATTACCGTCACGATGGACGAAGGCACGGTCTACACCTACACCGTTTCGGACATCACAATTTACGAAAGTACCGACGATTTGCGGCTTCCTACTGTGGATGGCAAAACGCTTGTGCTGGTGACCTGCTATCCTTTCAGATATAGCGGGAATGCGCCGGGGAAATGCGTCGTGACGGCGCAGCTTATTGGGTGAAAACGATCTTCGATTTGCACCTTTGCAACTTCGCCCAGGAATGATTACAGTGTGATACATAAGGCATTTAGAAAGGAAGATTACAATGCTGTCTTTTGAAAACGTACTGGACTGTTTTGAGCTGGTCATTCAGGCGGAAATCTGCGAAGTGCTGATAACCCGCCATGGATATGTGGTCATGGAGTGGGATGAAGATGAGCGGGAATGGTTCAACGTGACCCATTGCGATACGCCGGAGGCATTGCGGGATACGGTCATCTCGGCATATGAAGGATATCTGCGTCTCATACTTGTCCCGGATTTTCACGAGCCGACCGAAGAAGAAACGCGCGTGATACAAAAAAGGAGCGCGGCTTTGCGGCTCCTTTGTGATGCACATGGCAAGATGACGGCTATTTGACGCCGGTCTGTTCCTTTTCGCGCAGCGCTTCCAGTACACTCAAAATGAATTGCAGGGACGATTCGTCCGATACGTCCAGCAGGCGCTCGATCTTTCCGCGCGTGGCGTCATTGGGCGTCCCATTCTTTGGAAAAACGACTTCATCCAAAGATATGTTCAGGATCTTCGCAAGCTCAAACAGTATTTCTATGGACGGCTTGCGATGGCCGCTTTCTATGTGCTTCACATGAGTTGGCGATACTTCCAGCATTTCGGCCAGCTCTTCCTGCGTAATCCTTTTGTTTTTGCGCTCGTTGCGGATAGCTTCCCGCAAGGCGGTCAATTCCTGCTCACGGTTCATATCTTTGCTCCTATATTTATTAGCTTAGCGTACCCATATTTGATTGAAAATTAGCTTTCAGTAACTTAAAATATCTCTTATAGCTAACCAGATGTGGTACATCAAACCATTCATAAGAGAATATGCTAAACAAAGCGGAGGTTTATTCCATGAAAACACCAACTGATTTCAATAAGCATACGGACATGATGCAAGACGATAAAATCTTCCGGATGTCAAGAACCGAGGCGGAGGAAGCCTGCCTGCAATCCCCGATTTCGGCTTGGGAAATTCTATACCGAGCACAGCAAAAATATGCTTTCACAGAAGCGCAATTCAGAGAATTGGATGACATTATAAAAGAACAGGACAAAATTTAAAATTCCCCGTCATATTTGTTCATGCAAAATTGTCTATATAGTTAGGAGGATGTATATGTATGATATATATGGCGGCGGCAGAACAGACATGCATTGTACAAGTTGTACTTAGACATGAAGAATTCCTCAATTTACGGCAGCATAGGCGCAATGAAACTACGCTGAAGAAACGTATACTTGATTTTATTCGCTGGCTTCATCAAAAGGGATTCCGGCATTTCATTGTATTTATCAATAACGCCGTGGACTTTTGGCTTGCGGAACTTCTGTATTTTATGGAGAGCAGTGATAAAAAAGCAGCTCTCTCCTATTCACTCTATCTTGTGCCGGAAGATGTGGAGCAAATAAACGAATGGACGATGGAGGAATATTATTTTGACGAAGTTGTACGCCATGCCGAAAAAGTGCATTGGTGTCATGGATATTGGCGTATGCCCGGTTTTCCACTGATGTTGTTGGATATGACAGACCATTCGAGCTTCTGCGAGCATTGCTGCTGAATATATCCGTTTATGAGCTATACACCAGCATGATATGATAATTATAAAGTGGGGAACGGAGATGGTTATTTGAGGATTCGTTATGGATGTGCATGAACTGATCAGAGTTTTTTTGAAAGAAGAAAACCGGAAGGAACTTTCGCTGTATGCCTATATGCTGATGGGGAACAAAGATGACGCTTTGGATTTACTAAGTGATCTGTTGATCGAAATTTACGAAAATCCAAAGATGCAGGATGCGTTGTATCCTGTTCCTTACTTCAAAACCACCTTGCGTAATAAGGCATACAATATGATGAAAAAGAATGAACGAATAGTTCCGTATGCCCCGGATGCGCTTTCAGAAGTGGGAGCAAAGCTATATGATGACGCGGAGCGGGAACATGAAGACATTCGTGCGCGGCAGGAGTGGCTAAACCGACTTCTGACATCATATTCGCCTGAAATTGCCGATGCGTTTCTCAGATGCTATATGGATGGTTATTCGGTAAAAGAGCTAGCTATGGAACTCAATATGAGCGAAAACGCATTATCTCAACAATTTCGCCGTATACGAAAGAAAATGAGACACGAATTCGCTTCGGTGTTAGAAATGATGTCGTGTGTATTATTAATGAAACTTTAGGGTACAAAAGAGGAACGATGGAAAATGATTAAAAAAAATGTAATTGTGGCTTCCATGGAAAAGGGATTTCTACTCTCCCGTGCCGAAGCAGAGCAAAGATTAAAAATAGAAGGGTATCTGAGTTCGGATCAAATCATTCAGCATGCTAAAGCAAAAATAGATTGGCCTGATAAACGATGGGATGAAATAAGGAAAATTGCAGATACAGCTGAAAAGCCGGAGGTGCGGATTTTTAATAACAAAACAGTATTTGTGCGTATATGGCGGCGTCATAGGAAGCTTGCAGTAGCGAGCTCGCTGGTGCTTGTACTTGCCGCACTGCTTATATGCGCACCAGAAAGCAGGGCTTTTGCTATTCAGGTGTATTATTCTGTAATAAGGTTATTTGATAATAGGGTAGAAGTTCAGCAGCCAACACAAACCCAGACGGGGCGCGAATACGAGAGCCAGATTGCAGATGGTTTTGCATCCGCATTGGAGGAGGAGCTATCTCCAAGACGTGAAATGCAAACGTTTACCAGCTTGCAGGAGTTTGAAAAGGCGACGGGTCGTGTGCCGTTTTGCTTGCATGCCCCCGACATTATTTATGAGACATCGAAATTTCTGATAAACCGAAGAAACGAAGAATGGTTGTATACATATTATACCTGCGGGGATGGTTTGATTGTTACGACACAGGTTTGGGATATCGCCTCTGATATTGGCGCGCTGACTAACGACTCCTATCAACTGTATACAACCAATACAGGCAATGAAGTTTATTATAATACGGATAAAATAGATGGCAGCGTTTACGCATTGGCACAACTGAGCGATTCAATCCTTATGGTTAGTGCCAACAGCATCGTACCTTTAGAACGTATTTTGCAGATATTTGAGTGACATGGTTTAGATAAGCAAAGGGCGCGTGCAAAATTCTTTTGCAACGCGCCATTTTCCTTATAAAGCCAGCGTATTCTACCAATTCAAATGCTGGAGTGACTTTAACTATTTGATTATATATGTTGTTACGCTGCCATCGGAATTAGTTTCTCCCTGATAATAAGCGTATAGTTTATAGGTCCCGCTTGACAGATTGACAAATGCTTCAGCTTCAAAATAATTGCCGTGGCCACTGTCCGAATCAGAAGTGATGTAAACCTCATTTCCATTAACGATTTTGTACAATGTAAACCCCACAGATATTTGTTCAGGCAGTCCTACGCTGGCAATCGCGTATGGGTTATATTGATTTGTGGTTCCGGCGACTTTGGGCATGCCGCTGGAGAAGGCAACCGTCCCACGTGTTGCATTGTTCCCGGCTGCCAATGCTGGCATGAAGCAAGAGAAACAAATTACAGCAATGAGGCAGAGTGAAATAATAGTTTTCTTTTTCATGTGTTTTATCCTTTCTCAATCTGAAATGATCGGGCTTGTTGTTTGCCCTCTATCTATAAGACAATTAACATATCTAAAATCTGACGTAAAATCGAAAAATATATTATTATTTGTTTCCCTCAAAATCGTCAGAATTTGCGGTCGCCAGCTGTCTTATATGTAGAGAACAAAATACAATGGGCAAATTATCTACAAGGGAGGGATGCCTATGATTGTCCACACATAAAAACACCCCTGCATTTCATGAGCGGGCGGCTCACATCGCCAAAGGGCGATGCCGATTTGCAAGGGCGCGAGACAGGTATAATCGTTTCTCTCAAAAACTCGACGACTTTGAAAGGAGAAAAAAATGAAAAGAATTATAGCACTAGCTATCGCATTGGTCATGGTTTTAGCTATGACATCTAGCGCACTCGCTTATACGGAATACGAGTCCCACTGGTATAGTGGAAGAACGTCCAATAACATCGATACACTAACGACTTCTTATGGACGCGGCTATGGCTTTGACGACTGCCATGGGCCCGCTCATACTTCCCGCGTATACTACAACGGCTTACAATGCCAAAACCGCGCTATGAGTGTAAGCGATAATGGCTACGATTATGTTGCAATAAACAGCAACGGGTTGGGCAACGAATGCCACATGAATATTAAGAACAACTCTGGTGGAACACTCACCTTCGAGGGTTACTGGGGTATGCGTTCTGCATAACAAAGCAAAACAAGTAGGGTGGCAATGAAGCGATTCATTGCCACTCGCAAGAAATTACGGAAGGCTAATATTATGAAGATAGTTCTATCAATTATTTTTCTCGTACTGTTAATTACTACAACTGCCTGCCAAGCAAACAAACCTACATATAAATACTATATAAACAATGAGATATATGAAAACTCGCAAGCTGGAGATCAGCAGGCATTAGACTATTTGAATCAAGCCTTTGAAAGATATCGTAATACTAAAATGCAAAATCCAGCATGGGAGTCTTGCGAATTTAAAAAAGCCGATCACATAGTTATTAATGCTTTGGAAGATCAGATAGATTCTATTGTTAATGATTTATTCTGTTTCTCTTATAAAAAAGCTGAATTGGATTCTATGAGCACCTCCGAGGTCGCAAACAAATTAGTATTGGCAATTTCGCAGTCATCTTTTGAAGATGTTATCACAGAGTATAGAATTACGACATGTATTCCCGATGCAAATATACTACCGAGAGAATTTATAATAGAATCATCGAATAATCAAGACCAATATGTTCTGGCTTATGCGTATATTAACATATCAATATTCGCAGAAAATTCAAATTTTTTCGAGTCCTATCCGGAATTTAATGCGGGAACGAATGGATTTGATTGTTGGTTTAGGTTTATTGAAATGGAAGAAGATGACTATGCTTTGCTATCGATTGATATGATAAAGGCTATTAGTCTCAACTCAAACACCTTAATTATTAGCATAGACGAAAATAAAGTTTCAATGGAGCTTATATAATGTGGGGATTTATAAAAATTAAATTAGCATCTATATCGGCTATACGATGGCTTGCATCTGCCGTCTTAGTTGTTGTGGTATCCATCTATTTTATGAATGGTTATTGCTCCACGGGAAATCCTTCATTTCAAGAATTTTGTATCCTGCTTCTAAATAACAAGTATTATATTTGCTATGTATTAGGAGTAATACATATAGTTTTATGTTCGGATTGTTATAATCCAACTAACAGTTTGTTCGATGATACATTATTGCTGAGATTTTCTAGTAAAATGAAGTGGTTGACCTCAAATATATTTTATATACTAGTATTATGTGCTTTAATGCTGTTTTTAGTTATCTTATCTATGTGTACATATTTTGGGGAACTGCCGACTTTCTTCATGCCACAATCTATAGCACAGCACTATGGCCAGCTATTTAATGGAATTACTATCGGGAAAGCAATAGCTATAAATCTTGTGCTTATTTATTTGCGATTTGTATTTTTAGGAATGAACATACTATTGCTCAATATGTGCTCAAAAAATTTGTCACTAGGATTCTTAGGTCCTCTGTCGATAATATTTATAGATGTTTTTTTCTATGAAACATTTTATATTACACAGCCTCTTTTTATATTGCCTCTTGAGCATACAAGATTATTTTTTACCGAAGCAGCAATTCCCATTCTAGATGGAACAAGAGTCAGAATTGAGATATCTTTTATATATTGGTTTCTTTTAATTGCTATAGAGTATTTCTTGCTCTGCAAGATCGTAGCAAATAAAGACTATATGGTAAATAAGTATTAAGAGGTGCGCGATGAAAAACTATGTTTTAGCTGTTTCGAAGTTGTCCAAAAGTATTAAGGGACATCTGATTCTTGACAATATTAGTTTAAAGGTTAAAGCCGGCGAAATCTGCGGGGTAACAGGGCGTAATGCTTCTGGAAAAAGTATGTTATTTAAATGCATAGCAAATATTGTTGTGCCGACAAGTGGAACAATCGAAATATTTGGAAGGCCCGTTAATAAGCTATATCAAGGAACTGGGAACATCGGTGTTCTGATTGAGCGTCCTGGTTTCATTGAATCATTGAGTGGATATAAGAATTTAAAACTATTGGCAGGAATTCGCTCGATTATTTGTGACGAACAAATATATACTATAATGGAATCTCTAGGTTTAAATCCTGGAGACAAGCGGGCATGCAAAAAATACTCGCTCGGTATGCTTCAAAAACTTGGCATTGCTGCAGCTCTTATGGAGAACCCAGATCTCGTTCTTTTGGATGAGCCGACAAATAATGTTGATTCAGAAAGTGTTGAAATGATTTTGAACTTGCTGATACGATATAAAAAGGCGGGTACTACTATTCTATTAACAAGTCATCACAGGGATGAAATTGACAGAATTGCCGATACAATTTATTACATAGATAAGGGGAGGATACACCGTGAATAAACGTAAACTGGTTGGGAATTTACTAAAGTCAAGTATTCGTCGCGTTTCTATGTCGTGGCAGATCTACGTTTCCATTTGTATTGTCATTTTGAGCACTATACCAACATATATCGACAATATAGAATGGTACAACCTTAATAACATGCTGGCGATTGGTGCTAATAATAGATTTATCTTTAGCTTTATTGTTGATAACCATTACTTGCCTATTTTAGGGCCGGTTATCGCTATATTACCTTATAGCTGTAGTATTTTTGAAGACAGGAAAAGCAGTTATATTAACAATATCGTTATAAGAACTAGTCCTCAATTATATCTATTATCACAAATTTCTATCACGATGCTATTAGGCGGGCTGGTATTCGCAGTGCCGCTCCTTATTCAATATGCGTGTTATGCAGCTTTTGATAGAGTTCCTTCTCCAGTCATATTAGCTCCGTTTTCAATGGGTTTTTTCAGTAATGTATATGCAGTATCAATGTGTGGATATATTTTAGCCTTTATAGTTCATTGCTTTATTTATGGCATGGTATTTGCTCTCTTTGGCTACAGTATTGCGATAAACGCAAAAAACAAACTTACAATATTTCTTATTCCATTGGCAATATCATATACAGGGCAATACATATATTTTGTTGTCCCTGACCAAATAAAAAGACATCTTTCGTATTTCTTACCAATTAATCTATTCGAGATTCGCCAAACATCATGTGTGTTAGATGAACACATTGTTCAATTTAGCATTCTTTGTATAGTATCTATTATGTTAATTATACGGGGATATACAAAAATCAGAAACTTAAGTAATGGCATTATCTTTAAAACGATTTAGAGGCACAAGTATTTGATGCTGACATCTTGTCGGAAATCTTTACAATCCCATTACACTATTTTTGTTATAATTATAATGGTTTTATTGTAGAATGTGCGCGGGGTGACAGCTATGAGCAAAATCTATGTGATTGAAGATGAATTGGCTATAAATAGAGCGATATGTCTCAATCTTGAGGCGGCCGGATATGACGTTGAGGCAGCATACAATGGCGATGACGTTATGGCGGCATTGTTTAATGGACAACACTTCGACTTGGCGCTGGTGGACGTTATGCTCCCCGGCAAAAACGGGTTTGAACTCCTAAAGCCGCTTACCGGCCGAGGAATCCCTGTCATTTTTCTTACGGCGAAATCCGATACGGAATCAAAAGTCACAGGACTTTCTGAGGGAGCAGAAGATTACATTACAAAGCCCTTTGCCATGCCGGAATTGCTTGTGCGCGTAGGCAAAGTGCTTGAGAGATACGATAGAGCCGATAAAATGCTTCAAGTTGACGATATCATGATAAACGTGCCGGAGCGCAGCTGCAAAAAAAGCGATAGTCCGCTTTCGCTTACGCCCATAGAGTTCAATTTGCTGCTCGTTTTGGTAAGGAATAAAAATATTGCCCTTTCGAGAGATAAGCTGCTTGCCGAGGTTTGGGGACAGCTATTCGAGGGCGAAACGCGCACCGTAGATGTGCATATCGCGCAGCTTAGGAAAAAAACCGGCTTGCATATCGTATCCATCCCCAAAGTGGGCTACCGGTTGGAGGAGACGTTATGACCGTGCGGGCAAAGCTGACGTTGCTCTGCATTCTGCTGATCGTATTGGTCGTGATTGCAGCCTGCATAATGGTGTTCTCCTTTGCAAAGGGGAGCGCATTGAAGACAGCATACGACGCCGGGCTGACTGATTATGAGCAGTTTTCCCGTTCTCTTTCCGCCGCAAGGGCCGATATTCGGAATGCGCAGGAGCTTGCGAACCTGAGCTACTTAAAATATATTTTCGGGAATATCTACGGGTGTCAGGAATATGCCTTACAGTCAGGCGATGCGAGCATTTCAAACAACACGGGGATAGACGCTTACAAGTTTCTCTGCCGCAACGGAAAAACCGTAACCGATAATTCTGAAGTTAAGTACGGGTATGTATCGGTCGATAACGCCTCCTATCTGATCATTGGCGGCGATATCTATATGCGCGGCGAAAGCTATCATCTTGCTTTGGTGCGAGACATTACGGCAATATATGCGCAGGTAAGCGCGTTGGCTGTGAAATGCCTGATATTCTGTATCGTGCTTTTGGCCGTTGCCGCATTGTGCATGACGTTTGTCGTTCGTAATACATTAAAGCCGCTGTCTGTGCTGCACACAGGCGTCCGGCGCATCGCCGCAGGAAAATATGACGAGTATATTCACATCAATGGTAGAAATGAGTTTTCCGAGCTTGCGGAAGGCTATAACGAGATGGCAAAAGCCGTTGCGGACAGGATTGACGAGATTGAGAAGACTGCCGAGGATAGAAAATTGCTTTTGGCTGCTCTTTCACATGAGATGAGAACACCTGTAACGGCGATCACCGCTTATGCCCATTCCCTTTCCCATGTGCGAATGACGGAAGAGCAAAGGCAGGAAGCCCTCGCCTTTATAAATGACGAATGCCTGCGTCTTGAGCGTCTTTCCTCTAAACTGATGCAGCTTATCGCACTTGACAGCAGAACGGCGCTTAATTTTGAACACATATCGTCTGCGCAGCTTATACAAAGCATCGAGCCGCTCATTACTCCTGTTGCATCCGAAAACAGCATACAAGTAACATTTGACAATCCCGCGGAGGTTCATTATCGCGCAGAAACCGACCTGATCGTATGCCTCCTTACAAATCTGTTCGACAACGCAAGAAAGGCTGGCGCGGACAAAATTGCAATAGGGTTGTATACGGGGCTTATCTCCGTTTCGGATAACGGCTGCGGAATACCGGCGGAAAAGATACCGAAAATAACCGAGCCTTTTTATAAACTTGACCAATCGCGAAATACAGAGGGCTTTGGCTTGGGGCTTGCGCTCATACGGCGTATTGCGGAGGCGCATCATGCCGAGTTGCTGATTGAAAGCGAAACATCCGTGGGTACCACGGTTTCCATTCAGTTTTGATCTTTACAGTTCCATGATGACTTTAATGCCGCTTTCATACTAAAATTTAGTCATCAAATGAATGAAAGGAGCGGAAACATGAAAAGAGCAATCGCATTGTCACTTCTGTTAATTAATGCTTTTTCACTTGCAGCCTGTCAGCCAACGCCGGAACAGGATATTGTTGTTAAAAAGGACGCTGAACGGATGATAGAGCAGGCGAGTAGTGAAGATAATGGAACGCTACTTGATTCCCTTGTAATTCCTGATGGACGCTACTCTTACGAAAGCACAGGTGCGGACGGTAGGCTGCATATTAAGGTGGATGCCTCTATTGAAGCACCAGCCTGTGATAGTATACCAATTTTTCGAGTGTCAATAGGCGAGTTTTCACAAGAAGCTGTAACGGATATTTTTAATTATTTTTTCCCAGATGAAAAGCCTTATGATAGGGTTACGGTGCAAACAAAGGCGGACATTGAAAAAATTCTTATGAATATGAAAAAGCAGCTTGCTGATGGAAGCTATAAGGATAACGATTATACTGAGGAAGAGTTTAATACATTGATCGCAGAGATGGAATCACGTTATGACGCTGCACCGGAAACTGCGCCGGAACGTGTTGTGTCTGACGGAACGCTTCGTTTTTTCGAGGCAAAAAATGGAATGTTCCTTAACGTGGCGACAGATACAGCATCGCTGCAGGTATTTACCCCTCTTGCTGCCGCCAGTGGAAGCGCCAATTATATAAATTACCGCAGAGATACAGCGCCTCTATATAACACGCTGGGCATCATGCGGACAGATGGCAAGGATATTCCGGAGTACGTCAAGGATAAGCTTCTCGTCACTTATGATGATGCAAAAGCGCTATGCGATGGCTTTTTTACTGCGGCTGGAATGGTGGATGACTTTTGTGTTGGAGCGTCTTTCATTGTGGATGATCGTGGAACAGGCTTAGAGGGCGGGAGCTTTGTAGACGGGAAATACGCCGAAGGCAAAAAAGCACCGGCAGAAAACTATGCATACCAGTTTTATTACACACGAAAAGTAGGTGACATTCCTGTTGCTGTAAATACAAAAAATGGAGGGAGCTTTGGAGAAGGCTTTTCAATCCCTTGGCCCTATGAATATATTTGCTTTACTGTAGATCATGGTGGGATAGTAGAGATGAATTGGGCTTCTCCCGTCCAAGTGGGAGAAATTGTTCAGGAAAGTGCAAGACTCAAATCCTTCGAGGAAATTATCCATGTTTTTGAGACAATTACTAAAACGATCTATGAGGCAGGTATCGACACCTATTATGATGACCAAACAGAAATTGAGGTCAATGTGGATGCTATTCACCTTTGTCTGCTGCGCATTCGCGAACAAAACGGAAAGGAAACTGAAGGTTTACTCGTACCAGCATGGATTTACTACGGACATAATGTCCTAAAACAAGTGGAGAATGTCTCCTATGATTTCAGCATTGGTGGAGGAGGAACGCGTTGGCAGGAAGCCCCTATTGTCCTATTCGCCATTAATGCCATAGACGGCAGTGTTATTGATATGGCAAAGGGTTACTAAAATTCAACAGTATAACTGAAAAGCAGGCATGACCGCATGGAAAACCGCCATGCCTGCTTACTTATTGCCCAAAACCGTGGAAAGGAGGGAGGAAAACATGAAAAAATCCCTGCGCGCCAGCCTCCGTCAGGCCATACTGAGCCGTGGCTTTTTTATCGGCACTTTAGGCACAGCTTTGGTGCCGCTCCTTTCCTCCGTGCAGGGCATATTGTCGGGCTTCCGCTCGGAGCAACTCCTCTCCCCCGGCTTCCACAGCGACCTTGTCATGAGCGCCCTGTCCTCCGAGGCCATGGCGCTCACTTTACCGATCCTCTGCGCACTGCCGTATACCGCTTCCTTCATTGACGACGTAAAGAGCGGCTTCATCAAGGAGTATCTGCCCCGAACCACCGTATCGCGGTATATCGCCGGAAAGGCCGTGGCCTGCGCCGTTTCCGGCGGGCTGGTGCTGGCCCTGGGGATTTTCATCGCCTACGGCTTTGCCGCGCTGCTGTTTCTGCCCATGGAGGCTTTCCCGGAGGTTGGGGCGAATGTGCCGAATTACTTCGGCAATCTAATGGAGACGGCGCTCATGTTCTTCGCCTCAGGGGCCTTCTGGTCGCTCGTGGGGCTGACCTTTGCTGCCCTCACCAATAGCAAATACATGGCCTACGCCTCGCCATTTGTGCTGTTTTATCTGCTCATCATCCTGTATGAACGTTACTTTGACAGGCTGTTCGTGCTGTATCCCCGGGAATGGCTCAACCCCTGCTCCCGCTGGATGTTCGGCAAAATAGGCGTGGCGGTGCTGCTCATCGAATTCAGCGTCCTCATGGCCCTGGCCTTTGCATTCGCCGCAAAAAGGAGGCTTGAGCGCATGTGAAGCTGAAACAGATTCTTGCCGTAACGAAATACAACTTCCGTCAGTGGCACAAAAACCCCCGCATTGCCATCACCTTCTGCCTTGCGTTCGTGCTGTGCTTTTTGCTTTCGGACAAGGCGGTAAAATTTGCCAAAGAATACGATACCACCATGCAGCTTGTGGAAGCGTTTGTCTGGACCTTCGGGGACAGCAATTCAATACTCCTCTCCTCACTACTCCTATTGCTGCTGTTTGCGGATATGCCGTTCATATCCAGCGGCACGCCGTTCTACCTGATGCGCATCGACCGCAAAACCTGGCTCATGGGGCAGGCTCTGTATATCGCCTTGGCCACGTTTTTCTACCTTGCGTTTATCCTTGTTTCCACCTCCCTCGTCTGTATGCGGCAGAGCTTTATCGGCAACATGTGGTCGGAAACCGCAGCCATCCTGGGCTACTCCGGCGCGGGGCGGGCGGTGGCGCTGCCTGCCCTCGTAAAAACGCTGGAGATGAGCACGCCTTATGTCTGCATGTGTACCATTTTTCTGCTCATGCTCCTTTACACGCTGTTCATGGCGTTCGTCATGCTGCTTTTTAACCTCAAAAAAGGGCAGCTTGCGGGGGTGGTCAGCGTGTTTGCTTTCAGCTTGTTCGGCTTTCTTCTCAATCCGCAGACCATAAAGGCAATATTCCAGCTTCCCGATGAGCTGATGTACAAGGCAAACGTGGCAGTAGGCTGGCTTTCGCCACTCAATCAGGCGACATACCACATGCACAACTTCGGCTACGATCTGCTGCCCCGGCTCTGGCAGACGTATCTTATATTTGCACTCCTCATTGCCCTGTGCTTTATTCTGTCCCTTTGGGCGGTGCGGAATTATAACTTTAACTTCACAGGAACGGAGGGCTAAGGGATGCGTAATATAGCCATAAGCGTTCAAAACGTATCCAAGTCCTTCGGGCAGGAGCGGGTATTAAAAAGCGTCTCCCGCGATTTTGAAAAGGGGAAGATACACGGCATCGTGGGCAACAACGGCAGCGGCAAGACCGTGCTCATGAAATGCATCTGCGGCTTCCTCATCCCCACCGAGGGGACGGTCACCGTAAACGGCAGGCGGGTGGGCAGGGACGTGGACTTCCCGCCCGACCTTGGCATTATCATCGAAACGCCGGGGTTTCTTCCAAACATCACGGGCGTGAAGAACCTTGAGATATTGGCTTCGCTGAATAAAAAGATAGGGCTTGAACAAATCGCGGCTTCCATCCGCCGGGTGGGACTTGACCCCCTCATGAAAAAGCCTGTTGGAAAATATTCCCTCGGTATGCGGCAAAGGCTCGGTATCGCCCAGGCCATCATGGAAGACCCGTCGCTGCTGATACTGGATGAGCCGCTCAACGGCCTTGACAAGCACGGCGTGGCGGAGATGAGGAAGCTCATAAAGGGGCTGAAAGGCGAAGGCAAGACCATACTGCTGGCCAGCCACAATCAGGGGGATATCGACGAGCTCTGCGACACCGTGTGCGAGATGGACGCGGGCGTCATGACGATCATTCGGGAGGAATAAAACCATGCGAAAGAAACGCGTGATATTATTGTTTGCCACGCTTTTGATACTCATCATACCACTTACGGCTTTTGCGGAGGACCCTGATCCGGCTGTCTCGGAACAGCCGGAGACAACTCCTGCCCCTACACCGGCACAAACGCCTGCCCCTACGCCTGCTGCAACACAGCCATCATCACCGACAGCGAACCCGACAGCTGAGCCCACGTCCGTTGTGGATCAGCTCATCATCGACAGCCGGAATCTGTATGACGGTATGGACAGAACCTACGCAGATGGCTATGTGCCCCGCGTGGTGAACGGTAGGGTATACATTATCCTGCCCCTGTTGGGCCAGACGTATGACGGCAAGGTGACCGTAACGGCAGACCTTGGCACGACTGTGGACAGCCCCTTCGTCTTCGGTAACTATTCGCAGACGGCAACGGGCTGGGGAAAATATGTGTTCACACTGGAAATCCCCCTCGTAAGCGAGCGCATCAAAGGCTCCTATCCCATGACGCTGAAGGCGGATTACCTCGATGTGCTGGGGCAGCAAAAACAGCAGAGCTTTACGGTGCATGTCACCATAACCGATGGCAAGAACCCGCCCGATCCCAACGACGTGCCCAAGCAGACGGTGGAAAAGCCGGAGCTGTTTATCTCCGCCTGCACGGTAAATCCTGATACTGTAGGCGGTGAGGAGGAGTTTTCCGTTGACGTCACCATAGACAACATCGGCTCAATCCGCGCCCGCTCCGTGCGCCTGTCCTACGGCAGCGAGGCGGCGGGCATAATCCCCGCGGAGACAAACAGCGCCATGCATTTAGAAAATATCTCAAGCGGAAAGAGCGAGGCCGTTTCCTTCAACCTGCGCACCACAAAGGACGTGCTTGCGGGCGAACAGCCCTTTTACATCACGCTGGACTATGTTGACCTTTACGGCGGGGTCTATACCAATACGAGAACCTTCCTCGTGCATGTGACCCAGCCCGCCAATATGAGCTATGATTCCGTTTCCCTGCCCAGGGAAGTCACGGCGGGAGAAACCATATCCCTGCCCGCCAATGTGTTCAACATCGGCAAAAGCACATTGCGAAACGTTACCGTGAACCTGAGCGGCGCGGGGCTGTATCCCACCTCCAGTGTGTTCCTTGGTGACATACAGCCCGGGCAGGCGGGCTACGGAGAGATGAAGGTGTTTGTAGGTATGCTTTCCATGACCGAGGGCTACACCGAAAGCTACGGCAAAACCAACGGCGCCTATACCATATCCTACACAGACGACGCGGGCGAAACCCACACCGTGGAGCAGCAGCTTTCCACCGAGATCAGGCAGCCCGTGATCGCCGGGGAAAAGACCGAGGCCGAGAAAAAGGCCGAAGAAGAACAAAAGCGCGCCATGAGCCAGTGGTGGATAAGCGCACTCGTGGCCTTCGCCATTATCTCCATTGTCGTTGCACTGATTGTGGTAGGAAAGTTTACCCGGATGATGAAGATGAAATAACGTTTTTGCCGCTAAGGAGGCTACTTCCTCTATGGCGGCTTTTCTTTTTCAACGTTTCCCGAACGAAATATGCGTTGTTTGCTGCTGTGATGTATGCCGCATTGTGCTTCTCTTCTTTTGCGAATCAAATCAGAGTTTATGACAGCTTACCGTCTGAATTCTCATAAAGAAACAAATGCTCAGCCGATATGGATGAGTGAATTCCTTTACCCTTAAAAGAACACATGACGGAGTATGAGACCCGTCTGCCAAGCGCCGTGAAAGCCGTATGGTTTCACGACGCTTTTTGTTTGCATCCGGTTCCACGGCGCGCCCGCTCACCTCCGTTTTCTCTTGATTTCCCGCACAGAAATCAAGCTTTTACGGAGGTTTGCAGATGAAAACGACTCGTTCGGATATATACAGAGCAGCATTTCAAACTTTTTTCAAAAAGATTCATTGGACTTTGCCAAAATCGCGCCCGTCGAGGGGGATATTGGGCGAAAGGGGAAATGCACCGCTTCCGTGGGGATGGAAGGAGGTGAACTCTCTTGGAGCTATCTTCTTTCCAACGGACAACCATACAGCACCAGTTTGACCGTTTTGCAAAACTGGTGATTGCAGGTGAAGCGAAAAAGCAGAAGAAGGAGCTTGCGCGGCGCGGTAGCAATGAAAAATCGTTTTCGGAGCTGTCGCAGAAAGAGCAGGATCGGCTTTGCATGGAAGATGTCTATCCGTCCGAATGTTACTGCTTTACCGTTGCCGGATACGATGTCCTCGTAAAAAGCGAGGCTGTTGGCGAGGCGCTTTCTAATCTGCCAAAGGAAAAGCGCGATGTCATTCTCTTGGCTTTCTTTCTTGGCATGAACGATGGTGAAATCGCCGCTTGCCTGGATCGGGTACGTCGGACGGTCTGTTATCAGCGGACAAGCTCTCTCAAACAGATGAAGGACTATTTGGAGGATTACCAATATGGCGAATAAACCAAAAGCAAAACCTGATTTGCTGCCGTTTCCCGTCATAGCCGCAGCTACAAACGGCAATGTGGACGCGATCAACGCCGTAGTGAAGTATTATGCAGCCTATATCGCCGCGCTGTCTACAAGACAGCTTTACGATGAAAACGGAACGCCTGTTCTTTGCGTTGACGAGGAAATGCGGCGCAGACTGGAAACGAAGCTCATTACCCGCATATTGAACTTTAAGCTAATAGCCTAACTCTCCCGCCCGTATGGACAGGAGCGCGTCCCTTTCCGCGCTCCCTCCTGCGGGCTTTTGGTCGTGCCTTTCTGTCAAAGTCCGCTTCCAAAGTGGGCTTTGACGGGCAGACAGCCAACCGCACCTTGAAAACCTCATAGCCAGCATATCAGATACGTTAGCCGCGCGGCGAGCGCAGAAACGCATACGGCACAATATGCGGTCTGTCAATCTCCCGAGAAGCAAGGGAGGCTCCGCCATGACCCGTGCGGCCTATCATGATACTTCTGCGCAGTCGAGATTCAGTTCCAGAGCGCAGCCCGGGCGTTGCCGGGGTGGTGAAATTCCAATGATGGCGGAGGCTTCCGTCAGTCTGATATGTTGCCCATGCGCTTCGGGGAGTAGTGTCGAATAGAAGCGCGTTGAAGATATGGAAACAAGGGCGGCGGTCTATTTTTGCATTATGCAGATTCACATGGGCCGCCGTTTCATTTACAGCGTACACTTGTGAGGTATTATCATGAATTCTACATTATCCAAACGAGACGCTTATCGGGTTATGTTTCGTGATTATCCCGATGTTGTGTCTGTGGAGCAGATGAGTGAGATGCTTGGTATCTGCGAAAAATCCGCATATCGGCTTCTACATCAAAACAAGATCGCTCATTTCAGAGTTGGGCGCACCTATAAAATCCCGAAGCTCCACATTTTTACCTACCTCAATGTGATCCGTTGCGGCTGACTTCGTACCCTTGCGTCGCTATCTACCCGTTGCTATACTGAAATCGTCAACAACGGGTGAATGTGGCTGCTACAACAAAAGGAGGATTATAAAATGGTAGCAGGACACCTAAGAGAAAAAAACGGGACTTTTCAAATTGTTTTGAGCTTCAATGATGCTCTTGGCAATCGAAAGACCAAATCCATCAGTACAGGGCTTCCTATTAAGGGAAACAAAAAGCGGGCGGAAGCCTTGCTCATGGAAGCCCGACAGAACTTTGACAACGGCGTTTCCGGCGATAGCAAGAACAATCCAAAGAACATCCTGTTTACGGAGTTCATGTTGGAATGGCTGGAAATGATGAAGAACAGCGTAGAGATTACTACCTATGCCAATTATGCTATGGTAATCAAAAGCCGCATCAATCCTTATTTTAGGGACAAGGGGCTTACGCTCTCGGAACTTACTCCTAAACATATTCAAGACTACTACCTGTATAGCTTGAATGTGGAGAAGGTAAGCGCCAATACTGTGATTCATCGTCACGCCAACATAAGAAAGGCGCTCCAATACGCACTGAAGCTCGGCTTGATCGACTTCAATCCAGCAGATAGAGTAGAACGACCAAAGAAGAACAAATATGTAGCTACCACCTACAACGAAAAGGAGTTGGAAAATCTGTTTTCCGTCGTCAAAGGCAAGCGTATCGAGTTTGCCGTCACCCTTGGCGCATTCTACGGTTTGCGCCGTAGTGAGATCGTCGGCATAAAATGGGACGCGATCGATTTTGAACGCAAAACCTTCACAATCAAGCATACCGTCACAGAAGTCATGTTGGACGGTAAGGTAACTATGATTGACAAGGAGCGTACGAAAACAAAGTCCAGTCATCGCACGTTGCCGTTGGTAAAACCGTTTGAGGAGCTGCTGCTTCGTATGAAAGTGGAGCAAGAAACCAATCGGCGGGTATGTGGCAGCGCGTATTGCAGAAAGTATTTGGACTACATTTATGTGAATGAGTTGGGCGAGCTTGTAAGACCAAACTTCATTACACAGAACTTCGCTATTGTCCTTGCAAATAATAAGTTGAAAAAGATCAGATTTCACGATCTTCGGCATAGCTGCGCCAGTCTCCTGTACGCACATGGTGTGAGCTTGAAAGAGATTCAAGAATGGCTTGGGCATAGCGATATATCCACGACTTCCAACATCTACACCCACTTGGATTACAGTTCAAAAGTGTCCTCGGCGAATGCGATTTTAAGTGTTTTTCCGACCTAATATTCCTCCAAAGCAGGAGGGATACAGCCGAAATAACGATACTTTTCTTAAAATCGAGGGATTTTAGAGGGATAAGAAAAGCCCGAAAACCTTAGATGTTATGCTGGTTTTCGGGCATGGTGCCGGTGGTGGGACTCGAACCCACACGTTGTCGCCAACAACGGATTTTGAATCCGTCACGTCTGCCAATTCCATCACACCGGCGTACCTTCAATCCCCCAGAACAAATCTCGGAAAACGGAGGGATGTTAGGAGGGATGTAGAAGCAAAATCGGATATTCGATTGTCAAAAATGCCCTAAATGCAGGCGGTTTGCCGAATGTCACGGGGGATGGCGAAGTAGATTTTGAGTCCGTCACGTCTGCCAATTCCATCATTCCGGCGAAATTACAAGAGATAGTTTACCACAATTTAAAAAGGTTCGCAACCATAAAGTGCTCGCCTGCGTTATAAGGATAGGGTATAATGAAACATATGCCATGCCCGCAATCTGGAAACTGAAAGAAACGCAAGGAGGAACGATCCCAATGAAACGGAAAAGCGTAAAGGTTGTTGCCGCGGTGCTGTTGGCTGCGCTGTTGTTGGCGGGGTGCTCGGCTCGGAACGAGGCGGCGGATTATTCTACGGGGTATTCCATGCCGAGTGAACCACAGATGGAGTCCGGGGAGTCTGGCAGCAGCGTGACATATGACGCCTCATATGCACTTTCGGCAAGCGCCAAGGAGGCAATGCGTTCGGAGGCCGCGGGGGAGCAGTACGGCGGGCGCAAGGTGATTTTGACCTACGAGATCCGGCTGGAAACGGATGCGTTTGATTCTTTGCTCACCGCACTGAAAGAACGTTTGGAAACAGCGGGCGGTTATCTTCAAAGTTCGTATATCGATGGAAAGAAGCCGGAGATTTACGGGGACAGCGGGCGCACGGCAACGCTTTCCCTGCGCGTTCCCGCCGCGGGCGCAGAGGCGTTCTTCAGCGATGTGAAGGCTATGGGAACCGTGCAGAGCGAGCAGGCTTACACCGACGATGTGACCGCGGAGTATTTTGACCGGGAAACGCGGCTTGAGGTACTCAATATGCAGCTCGAGCGGCTCAAAAGCATCCTTGTGGAAACCGACAACCTTGCGGATGTGATTGCCCTTGAAACGGAGATTGCCCGCGTAACGATGGAGATCGAAGCGCTGACCGGCGAGCTGCGCCGCTATGACGCATTGATTGAGTATACCACGATCGACATCACGGTATATGAAACCGTTTACCGGGAAGGTCCGGCAGCGGCGAAAACCGTGGGCGAGCGCATCGAGGCCGGCTTTTCGGATTCGCTCAACGGCGTGGGCGTGTTCTTTGTGGATGCGTTCGTCTGGTTCGTATCGGCGCTTCCGGTGCTCCTGGTGTTGGTAGCCGTCGTTGCTGTGGTGCTGTTGTGCGTCCGTGCAGTACGTAAACGCCGGAAAGCGCGAACCCATAAAAACGGGGATGATAGCAATAAACTATATGAGGAGAATAAACAATGAAAAAGAAAACGATCCTTCTGTGCTGTGCGCTTTTGTGCATGACGTTGCTGTGTGCATGCAAGTCCGAAGAGCAGATTGCACAGACGGCGCAGCCCCAATCTACGGTGATCTCACCGGATGTGCATATCACGCAGGAAGCATCCGAGCGTGAAACGCTCACTGTGAGCGGCGAAGGGGAAGTGAAACTGACGCCGGATCTTGCAACGGTTTCCATCGTGATTAAGACCACGCAGAAGCAGGCGGAGGATGCCCAACAAAAAAACGCAGAGCTTACGGATGCCGTGCTCGCTTCGCTGAAAGCGAACGGCGTGCAGGAAGCGGACATCCAAACAGAAGACATCCATTTGGGGGAAGAATACAATTACGATAAATCCCCGGCAGAACTTGTGGGATACTCCATGCGAAATACCTTGTGCATTACGGTGCGTGAAATTGAAACGGTCGGAAAGGTGATTACAGATGCAATCGCCGCAGGCGCGACGAGCACATACGGCCTTGCCTTTACGGTATCCGATTCAAGCGGAGCATATCAGGATGCGCTTACTGCGGCCGTAGTGGAGGCGCGGGGCAAGGCGAATGCCATGGCTGCAGCACTCTGCGTTGAGCTTGCGCCGATCCCCGTTTCCGTGAATGAAGTGAGTGCAAGCTACCAACCGTATGTATACGAAGAAACTGTGAGGGAACCATCTGCGGCTGATATGGCTGCATCGAGTGATGCAAACGGCATCTCCGTGAGCACAGGCGAACTTTCTGTGACTGCGAAGGTAAATGTGGTGTATGAGGTGATCGCCAGCACATCGCTGAATTCCGGCTCCTGAGTGAACCCGTAAGGCGGCGGGACCGCCCCAAAACAAGCGGGAATGCCATAGGCGTTCCCGCTTCATGTTGCCCAAAAAACCGGGATTGTCAAGGGCCGCAGCCCTTGACGTTCCATCCGGCTTCGGCGGCAAGTACGCCGAAACGGATGAAAACCATCAGGCTTTCGTACCTTGCGGCTTTTGCTGCCCGGGAGCGGAGCGAGAAGCAATGAGCCGTGAAAAATTCGAAAAAGTGGTCTTTCGCCACTTTTTCGATACGCTGAAGCGAAGCGGGAATGCCTATGGCATCCCCGCTTGTTTTATCCAGAAAGACAGGCGCTTATTCCGCCGTGACCTCTGCGGCCGCGGGCGCTTCTTCCGCCTTGGGCGTGCCAAGGTAGCTCGGCAGCTGCATGCCCGCCATGTCGAACAGCTCCTGCATGGGCGGGATGCTCTTGACGATCCCGGAAAGGAAGTTCGCTGTGGCGCTCTTTTCTCCGTTCGCGCCGTCCCAAACGGTCACCTTGTCGATCTTGATGTTCTTGATGGCGTCCACCTGAATCTGCATCAGAGCTTCCATCTTGTCCGCAAGCATCAGCCGGAGCGCATCGGAAGGATTGCCCGCCGCAGCCACAACCTGCGTGAAACCGTCCGCCTGCTTGATGAGCATCTCCTGCGCACCGCGGGCTTCCGCTTCCATGCGCATGTAGATTGCGTCCGCTTCGCCGCGGGCTTTGCGGCGGATCTGCTCCGCCTGCGCCTCGGCTTCCAGCTCAATACGGCGCTTTTCCACTTCGGTTTTCACAATGATGTCGGCCTCAAGCGTGGCCTTTTCACGCGCTGCGCGCGCTTCTTCTGCGGCGCGCTCTGCGGAGTAGGACTCCTCAAGCGCTTTTGCGGATTGTACCTTTTCCGCTGCGGTGGCGATGCGCTGGGCTTCCGCCTCCTGCTCGCGCAGTTTGGCGTTGGAGCGCGTCACATCGATGCGTGCATCGTTTTCACCCTGAATGGCGGTAGCGTTTGCCTGTGCCACCTTGATGCGTTGATCCATATTGGCGTTCGCTTCGCCGATGGCGCCGTCGCGTTCCTTCTCGGCAACGGATTTCTTCGCATCGTTGATGGCCTTTGCGGCAGCTTCGCGGCCAAGCGCGGTGATGTAGCCCGACTCATCGCTGATATCGGTTACGTTTACGTTGATGAGGCGAAGGCCGATTTTCTTGAGCTCGGTTTCCACGTTGCGGGAAACCGCTTCAAGGAACTTGTCGCGGTCGGTGTTGATCTCCTCAATATCCATTGTGGCCACAACGAGACGCAGCTGGCCGAAAATGATGTCCTTGGCAAGCTCCTGGATGGAAGCAAGGCTCAGGCCAAGAAGCCGTTCCGCCGCGTTCTGCATGACGCCCTGCTCGGTAGAGATGCCAACCGTGAAGCGGGAGGGAACGTCTACGCGGATGTTCTGGCGGGAAAGCGCGTTGACAAGGTCTACCTGCAGGGACATCGGCGTGAGATCCAGAAACTGGTATGCCTGCACGAGCGGCCAGACAAACGCTGCGCCGCCGTGAATGCAGATGGACGATTTGCTTGAACCATCCTTGTTGCGGCCCACCTGGCCGTAAATGACCATGATCTTATCCGATGGGCACTTCTTGTAGCGTGTGAGCAGCACGAGCAGCAGAGAGAACAGCAGCACTGCGATAACGACTGCGGCGATGATTCCTTCCATTCCTGGCATTTTTGATTTTACCCCCTTATTGCATTCATTTCATTTTATGCCTGACATTGTATGAAACGACCGCTCAGCCTTTCGGCTGCACGATCAGCGTCGTTTTTCCGGATACGCCCACAACCACAACTTCCGCCCCGGTTTTGATGGGCGTTTCGCAATCCGTCACGGCATCGATCTGCGTCAATCGCTCCTGCAAAAGCAGCGTCACTTTACCTGTTTCGCTGCGCGCAGGCGGGATGGTGAGATAGACCGTGCCGGAAAGGCCCACGGCGTTGCGCACATCAAGCGTGCCGTTGTATTGCAGCCGCAGGAAGGATTTGAGAATAAGCGCCGTTAAAACCATCGCAAGTGCTCCCGCTGCAACGGCAAGCAGCACGGCAAGGCCGCGATCCGTGCCGCTGCGCAAAAAGGCAAGCCCAACCCAGCCGCCGACGGCGAAGAGCGCGATGATCCCGCGCAGGGAGAAAAGCTGAAGGCCCGCCCCAACCCCTGCGTCATGGTCTCCGATGGAAGCTGCGTCTGCGGCGCTGATGTCCGGGATATCCGGCACACCGTCGCCGTCAATGTCGATGGTAAGATCCAGGTCGGCATCCGCATCGTGGCCAAGGCCGATGAGCGTCAGCACCATCTGGATCAACAGCAGCGCTGTGGCCGGAAATGCAACGAAAGCAAAGCCGCGTTCCAGTGCATCCAGCGATTCCCACCAAGCAAGCATGTATGATTCCTCCCCCGTAATGGTTATAAATCGAGCGTCTTAAGCAGGCGCTGCGCATTTTGATGCAGCACGCCGGAAGAATACGCAAGCAGCATAATTTCAAGCACGTTCAGCAGCCGTGCCTTTGCGCCTGCATAGGGTTCAGCGTAATCCGCAAGCGACGCTTCCACGGCCGTGCGCATCGCCCCGCGTGCGGGGATTCCCGCGCCAAGGGCGCCGAGCGCGTCCGTAAAGCGGCAATAGAGCGCCGTGTCGCTCATGCCGTCTGCTCCCATGTATGCGCCTGCATGTGCGCAGAGGGCGATAATGCTTTCAATCTGCAACGAATCCTTCAAAGCGTTGATGATGAGCAGCCGTGAAAGCTGATCGCGCGCATAGCGCTTGCCGCGGGGCGGGGAAACGAAGCCGCGCTTCACCCAGTTTTGTATGGTGTGCGGCGCAAGCCCGGTGATTTCCGCTACCTGCGAGAGCACGAGCCCGCCGGCCAGGAACATCGGCGCGAGGAGGTCTTCCGCAATACCGCGGCGTGAAAGCTCCACCTCGATCGTGGAGCCGGGCAAAAGACCGATCATGAGAACCTCCTTGCCTTTGTTTGTGCATAGTATAACATACGGTCAAGTGACTGTCAATCGGGGTTCGGTGAAATAAGAGCGCACGGAAGAACCGTGCGCTCCTTTGTTGCTAAGTTAAACGGTGCTGCAAATGGTTTAAAGCGTGGCGACGTGGTCGGCTGTGCGTGCAGCCTTAAAGGCCTTCACAACCTGAACCGGCATGGCGACGAGGCCAATACAATAGGAAAGGAAGAATTTAATCACAAAATAGATGACCCAACCAATGATGGGGAGGAACAGGAACATACGCGGCTGAATGGCGCTGAGCGCATGCCAGCCACAGGGAAGCCCCGCAAGCGCATAAGCAAACACGAGAGCGACATAGAAAGGAAAATAGCCAGAGGCCAGGCAAAGGATGAGCACGGTGCCGAAGATTACGCCGGTGCGGATCAGCAGCTTCCGCTTGTCCGCCTTCAGCTTTGCCCCATAGGCATTTACACAGTCACAGCAGAGGTTGGTGCCGTAACGGTCTACACAGGCTTTGCACAGGGATTTACCACATTCGGAGCAATAACATATGGCAGGCTGATCTGGATGATAATAGCAATTGATAGAAAACCTCCCAACATTTTATAACATAATTTATAACATAAATATTGCCATATAACAATGGGGAAAACGAACATAATATGAATAGCAGGAAATTGAAACCGAAAGGCGGTGAAAAAATGGGCAAGGAACGGCTTGTGATTGAGCCTAAGCGCAAAGGGGATGATGGCTACCGCACGTTTTCCATCCGCATCCGTCAGGAGCTGGTGGATCGGCTGGAATCGCTTTCCGCCGCGAGCGGCCACAGCCGCAACGAGTTAATCGGCTTGCTGCTGGAATACGCCGTCGAAAATTGTGAAGTGAAGGAAAATCCGCCGGATGCTTGACAAACGCCCGCATTCCGCATAAACTAGAGCATAATTGAACGACTGCGTTGAAGAAGAGGAGTACGCGCTCCATCCTGCATCAGAGAGACGGCTTCACCGGCTGCAAGGGCTGTCGGCGGGCAGGCGCGGAAGGTCGCTTCGGAGCATTCCGGCCGAGCGGATTTGGGTAAGCCGGAACGAGCGTGCCGCGTTAAGGCGCATGAGGTGGGGCTGTGCCATGCGCAAGCCCAACAAAGGTGGTACCGCGAGCATTTCGTCCTTTGAAGGCGAATTGCTCTTTTTTTATGAACCGAACAGAAACAGGAGGATTGACCCAATGAACAGGGAAATGCCCAAGGCATACGACCACAGCGCTGTGGAAAACAGGCTGTATGAAACATGGGAGAGGAACGGGTACTTCCATGCCGAGCCCAACACCGGCAAACCGCCGTACTGCATCGTGATCCCGCCGCCGAACATCACGGGCCAGCTCCACATGGGGCATGCGCTTGATGAAACGCTGCAGGATGTGCTGATCCGTTACAAGCGCATGGCGGGATACGAGGCGCTTTGGCTCCCCGGAACCGATCATGCTTCCATTGCCACGGAAGTGAAGATTGTGGAGCAGATGGCGAAGGAGGGCATCGACAAGCGCGACATTGGCCGGGAAGCATTTTTGGAGCGCGCATGGGAATGGAAACGCGTTTACGGCGGACGCATCGTGCAGCAGCTGAAAAAGCTCGGCTCCTCGTGCGATTGGGAACGCGAACGCTTCACCATGGATGCGGGCTGCAACAAAGCTGTCACGAAGGTGTTTGTGGAGCTTTACAACAAGGGGCTCATCTACCGGGGCGACCGCATCATCAACTGGTGCCCCACGTGTAAGACAGCCCTTTCGGATGCCGAGGTGGAATACGAGGAGCAGAACAGCCATCTTTGGCATGTGCGTTACGATGCGCCCGACAAATCCTATTCCATCACCGTGGCAACAACGCGCCCGGAAACCATTCTGGGCGATACAGCAATTGCCGTGAACCCGGCGGATGAACGCTATGCGGACATCGTGGGCAAAACGGTGGTCATCCCCGTGGTGGGGCGGGAGATCCCCATCGTGGCGGATGAATATGTGGAGATGGAATTCGGCACCGGCGCGGTGAAGATCACCCCTGCGCATGACCCGAACGATTTCGAGGTTGGCGTGCGCTGCGGGCTGCCCGTGCTGCGCGTATTCACGGACGACGGCCACATCAACGAGCTCGGCGGCGCATACGAGGGACTAACGACCATGGAATGCCGCAAGCAGCTCGTTGCGGACATTGATGCGGCGGGCAACCTTGTGAAGGTGGAGCCGTATGCGCACAACGTGGGCACATGCTACCGCTGTCATTCCACGGTGGAACCGCTCGTTTCCAAACAGTGGTTTGTGGATATGAAACCGCTGGCAGAGCCTGCGCTTGAGGCCGTGCGTTCGGGCGAGATCAAGTTTGTGCCGGAGCGCTTCGACAAAACATATTATAATTGGATGGAAAACATCCGGGATTGGTGCATCTCCCGCCAGCTCTGGTGGGGCCACCGCATCCCTGCTTATTATTGCGACGCCTGCGGCGAAACGGTGGTTTCCGCGGAAGCGCCGGAAAAATGCCCGAAGTGCGGCGCGCCCATGCATCAGGATGAGGATGTGCTCGACACCTGGTTCTCAAGCGGCATGTGGCCGTTCTCCACGCTCGGCTGGCCGGAGGAGACGGAGGCGCTCAAGTATTTTTACCCGACCGCAACGCTTGTGACGGGCTATGATATCATCTTCTTCTGGGTGGCGCGCATGATCGTGTTCGGCAAAGAGGTGATGAAGCAAAAGCCCTTCAGCACGGTTTATATTCACGGCATCGTGCGCGACGAGCAGGGCAGGAAGATGTCAAAATCCCTCGGCAACGGCATCGACCCGCTGGAGATCATCAAGGATTACGGCGCGGATTCGCTGCGCTTCAGCCTCATCACCGGCAACAGCGCGGGAAACGACATGCGCTTTTACAGCAAGAAGGTGGAAGCGGCGCGCAACTTCTGCAACAAGGTTTATAACGCCGCGCGCTTTGTGCTGATGAACCTGGGCGAAGAAGCGCCGGGCGAGATCGACCGCACCGCGCTTGACATGGCGGACAAGTGGATTCTCCACCGTCTGAACACCATCGCAAAGGAAGTGACGGGCAACCTTGATTCGTTTGACCTCAACCTTGCCGCGCAGAAGATTTACGATTTCATCTGGACGGAGTTCTGCGATTGGTACATCGAAATGGCAAAGTCGCGCCTCAGCGGCGAGGATGCCGCTGCGAAAGCAAACGTCCGTGCGATCCTTGTGCATGTGCTTGCAAGCTCTATGAAGCTCCTGCATCCGTTCATGCCGTTCATTACGGAGGAGCTTTATCAGAACCTGCCTGGCGCGGAGGAGACCATCATGCGCGCCGCATGGCCGCAGTATGACGCGGCGCTGGAATTCCCGCGGGAGGCGGCGACGATGGAGGGCGTGATGGATCTCATCCGCTCCATCCGCAACGTGCGCGCGGAGATGAACGTGCCGCCGGCAAAGCGCGTTTCCATGACGCTTGTCGCGCATGCGGACGATGCGGCGGCGATGGAGGAAGCTTCGCCTTATGTCATGAGGCTTGCCGGCGCGGACCGCATCCATGTGCAGCTTGACAAAGCCGGCGTGCCGGAAAACGCGGTTTCCGTGGTGGGACAGCTTGCGGAAGCCTTCATTCCGCTTACGGACCTTGTGGATATCGACAAGGAAATTGAGCGCATGAAGAAGGAAATCAGCAAGACGGAGGGCGACATCGCACGCGCGGAGGGCAAGCTCAACAACGCGGGCTTCGTGGCCAAGGCTCCGGAGCGGGTCATCGCGGAGGAGCGGCAGAAGCTCGAAAACGCCAAAGCCCTGCTCGAAAAGCAGAAGGCAAGGCTTGCGGAACTGCAAAAGTAAGGGGTAGAAAAACAGAAAAATGGCTCCTGCCCGAACCGGGCGGGAGCCTGTTTTATAACGCGATAAGCCCATCGTTGGTTGTCCACAGAGGCGTGTACGTACACGTCCGGCAACGTCTCAAACGCCGTTTGCAGGGGGGGACGACAATCCTCTCATGCAGGCGTACGAAAGCCAGCTTTTCTTGCTACATGCTTTTTAGTAAGTCCAGAATGAGCTGCTTTTGCGCTTCGTTTAACGCGGACCAACTGTCCAACATTTCCTTTTGTACTGGTGTAAGAAAGACCGCATCATCACCTTCCGCAAAAAATTGCGAAAGCGTAATTCCAAATCCTTTGCACACCTTGTCTAATGTCTGTATCGTTGGCGTTTGGTTTTTTCGATACCAAGTGGAGATTGTAGATTGAGTCAGCCCCGAGTTTTTTGCCAACTCATATTCCGACCACTTTCGCTTTATACGAAGTCTCGTAATTTCCTTTAAGACATCTTTCATAAATAATCACTCGCTTGCTTTGCTATTGCGTATATTATAGTTCGCAAAAAACTTGATTATTAGTTAGATAAGACGTATAATGAATTCGTAATACCGTAGCATTTATACAAGTGAAACAAAATATGAGGAGAAAGGATACCATGAACATCAAATCCGAATTGGAAGCAATGAGCAAAAGAATGTTTGCCGATGAACTGCTGAATAAAATCCTTGCGGCGCACAAAAAAGAGCTGGCAGATACTGGCTTTGAAGCGGGCGAACAGAGCTGCGCGGAAGCCGGACAGGCGCTTGCTGCAATGCTGAACGAGGGGCAAAGAAAAAGCCTGGCGGAAGTGGAGGCGGCCCATTGGGACAGCCTGAAGTATGCCTTGAAATTCAGTTTTACGCGCGGCGTTTACGTTGGCTTTCATCAATACTTTGCGGATGATGCGGATGCGGATGAGCGGCCGTTTGAACAGTTTGTTGGAGAAGCAATCCTCCGTGCCCCTGAAACGCAGCGACATTCCGCTTATTATGAAAAGCGGAAGCACGTGAATGAATTGCTTGTGGATTTGCATGGGCAACTCGGTGAAACCGCTGACGAGCAATTGACATCCGCCGAAATAGCATGGGGCGAAGGGGCTTGCGGAACGCTGCGCTATGCGTTTTACATGGGCTACCGTTATGCTCTTTCTATCATTGAGGAGGTTGCACCCCTTGGCAGCACGCTGGAGCTCATCGGCAAAACGCTTATGACGGAGCATGAGCTTGGTTTTACGCAAACCCGTCTGGAACAGGAGCGGCAGGAGCAAAATGAAATGGCCCGGCGCAGGCAAGCGGGAACATTTTTGCTTTCTTTGTAAGGTTCCGCATCATGCGCGCAGCGCGGAGCAATGCGAAACAACATCCCGCGAACGGGTTGTGTCAGGGAAGCGAATATAGCCCTTTCCCGCGCGTATGGAGCGCCGCAGCGTTCACAATGCGGTAGCGCCCGCGCCCGGCATGCTCGATGAACCCTTCCGCAGCGAGCTGCTCAAGCGAGCGCAGCAGGTGGCGGTAGCTCGTGCCGATCAAACCGGCCGTTTCCGTGAGCGGTTCCGCAAACAGGCCGCCGTGCGCCGTGGCAGCGATGTAGGCGCAAAGGCGCGTTTCCAGCGGGTAAAGGATAATATGGGAGCAGTTTTCCGTGCTGCGCTTGAGCTTGCCGGCAAGGGCGGCTCCGACCCGGTTCAGGAAGGTCGTATTCGTGCAGAGCGCGTCGCGGTTGCGCGCAAGCGGCACACCTGCGCACACCACGTCCGTCAGGGCGCGGATGCTCGTTTCGGCTGTAAATGTGCCGAGCATCAGCTCAAGATCACCGATGATGTCGCCCGCCTGAGAAAAGCACAGCAGAAGCTCGCGCCCGTTTTCCGCAAGGACGCTTGCTTTCGCACGCCCGGTGAGGACAAGCATGAAATAGGCAAGCGGATGCCCTGCCGTGCAAATGGACTCGCCCGGCGCGAAGCGGAGCGCAACTGCGCCGCAAAGCGTGTCTGCCGGGAGGCCTGCCGCAGCCATTGCATGGCGCTGCGGCCCGGAAAGCGGAAGCTGTTGCATCGATTTCATCCCCTTTTGAAACAATATGACATATATCCTATTGTTTGTCAAGCCACCGCCGTATGCTAGTGGGCGTAAAAGGAGCGGAGCGATGTATTATTTGATTTCATTTGCCACTGCCATGCTGGTTTCGGCGATGGTTACGGTCAACGGAACGCTTTCAAATGCATATGGGACGTATCTTTCCACAGTCATGATCCATGCGGTGGGGATTGTGCCCGCCTCGCTGATTGCGCTCGTGCGCCGGGAACGCGTGTTCGCGGTGCGCGGCCTTAAGCCGGGCGTGTTCCTCGGCGGTGCGATCGGCGTGATCACGGTCGTCTGCAACAACGCGGCCTACACCGGCGGCATAGGCGTTTCGGCAATGGTTGCTCTGAGCCTGTTGGGGCAGACGGTGGCCTCCCTCCTGGTGGATCAGTTCGGCTTGTTTCACATGCCCGTAAAGCGCTTCAACGGAGCAAAGCTCATCGGCCTTCTCTTTACGGCGGCGGGTATCGGATGCATGCTTTACGGCGCAAAAACCGCCATACTTCCCGTGCTGCTTTCCTTCCTTATGGGCGTCACGATCGTGCTTTCGCGCAGCGTAAACGCGCTGCTTGCGGAAAAAACAAGCCTTTTTGTGAGCACGTGGTACAATTATTCTGTGGGGCTTTCCGTGTCCCTTTGCGTTTGGCTTTTAACGCGTCTGATGCAGGGGGCGCCGTCTTTGCCTGAAGCTGTGGCCGCCGTGCCGCTTTGGGCCTATCTCGGCGGGCTGATGGGCGTGGTCACGGTGTCCGTGCAAAGCTTCGTAACGCCGCGCATGCCTGCGTTTCAGCTCACGCTGATCCTGTTCGTGGGGCAGGTGTTTATGGGGCTTGTGCTGGATGCGCTTTCCGGTGCGGGCGGCTCTGCACAGGAATGGATCGGCGGCGTGTTCGCCGTGGCGGGGCTCTCCCTCAATGCGCTGCTTGACAGGCGTGCGGAACGGGGGAAGCCTGCTGAGGGAAAGCCTCATGCTTCAGAAGGGCGGAAGTAAGAACAGGGCGCCGTTTTTTGAACATGAGCCGGCCATGCGAAACCGGTTTCGAACATAAATAAAATGAATCTTCCTGAAACGCGCGCGGGCAAAAAGCCTGCCGCGTGTTTTTTTTGGACCGCCCGGAAAGAATAGGGGATACCAGTTTTCAGGAGGATTTGTGCATATGGCGGTCAACAGGGCGTTTTTTGGCCTCGTGGGCATAACGCTGGAAGGAGAGCGGCTGGAAGAACGCGCAAGGGAATTGGCTGCGCGCGCAGCGGGCCGCGCCCGGCGCACCCGTTTTGCGGAAACGCTGCATCCGGGTGGCGACCGGCGGGCCATCCTTAACGATTATAAGCGCCTGTGCGCTTCAGCGCGGGAAGGCGTGGAGCTTTCCCCCGCAGCCGAAACGCTGCTGGATTCGTTTTATGTTGTGGAAAAAAGCCTCGTGGCTCTTACGAACATGAGCGAACAGCTGCGGGATAAAACGCTGCCCGTAAACCGCGAAGGGGAACATGTCGGCTTTGCACGGGCCTACTCCGTTGCGGCGGGGCTTGTCGGACATCACAGCGCGCGCATTGACGATGCGGCGCTCACGCGCTACTTAACCGCATTTCAGCAGGTCAGCCCGCTTTCCATGCGTGAGCTTTGCGCCCTGCCCGCCATGCTCCGCCTCTGCACGGTGCGCGTGGTGCGCCTGATGAGCGAGGCGGCCGCGCGCCGCGCGGAGGAGCATAGGCGCGCAAGGGAGCTTGCGGACGCGCTTTGCCGCATTTCATGGGATGACAAACGCACAGGTATGATTCTGGAGCGTGCCGGTTTGCAGGCGCGGCCGGCATGCGTGGAGCGCCTTATGGCGCTGTTGCAGGAAAGGGACGAATATCGCCTGATTGAACGGGTGAATGCGGCGCTGCGCATGGCAGATGCCGATGCGGATGCGCTCACCGGGAAGGATCGCCGCATTCAGGCTCAGAACGCCGCGCGCATGCAGAGCGCGATTGCAAGCCTCAGATTCCTTGATTCGCTTGATTTCCGGGATTTTTTTGAGCGGTTCAGCGGTGTGGAGGCTGCACTCCGGGGCGACCCTGTTTATTCGCAAATGGATGCGGCAACGCGTGCCTATTACCGCACATGTGTGGAACGCCTTGCGCGGCGGCTTTCCGTAGCCGAGACGGTGGTCGCAAAAACGGCGGTACGGTTGGCGCAGGAAGGGGAAGGCAGGCTTGCACATGTGGGCGCATATCTCTTTGAAGAAGGAGAACCCATGCTCAGCAATGCGCTCCGGCCGGACAAGCGCCGCATTCGTCTTGCGGAAAACCAGAAGCTTGCGCTGTTTGCCGCAGGGGAGCTTGCCCTTACGGCAGCGCTCATCGCGCTTGCCGCGACGGGCGGCTTTGTGCCGTGCATGCTTTCGCTGCTGCCTGCGTGGAGCCTTGGCCGCTTTCTCGCCGTGCGCATCGCCATGTGGGGGCGGGAGAGCGTGCGCATCCCGCGCATGGAACTGTCCTCCGGCGTACCTGCGCATGCGCGCACGCTCGTTGTAGTGCCAACGCTCGTCCTGTCGGAAGATGCGGTTGCCGCATCGCTTGCGCAGCTGGAAACACACTATCTTGCAAATCCGCTCTCAAACTGCAGCTTTGCCGTTCTGGGGGATTTTAAGGATGGGCCTGAGGAATGGCGCGCCGGGGAACGGGAGTTGCTTGCGGAGGCAAAGCGGCAAACGGACGCTTTAAACGACCGCTATGCCAAGGACGGCGCTCCCATCTTTTTTTTCCTGCACCGCAAGCGGGAACTTTCCCGTTTTGACGGGGTATATATGGGGCGTGAACGCAAACGCGGCGCGCTCTCCGACCTGGTGGAGCTGCTTGCTGTGGGGGAGGACGGGCCGTTTGTGCTCATCAGCGCGCCGCTCCCCAAAGAGGTGCGCTACTGCCTCACGCTTGACGCGGACACCGTCCTGCCGCCGGGCGCGCTCGCAAAGTGCATCGGTGCGATGGAGCATCCGCTTAACCGCGCGCTGGCCGATCGGAACGGCGTAGTGCGTCAGGGCCATGGCGTGATTGCCCCGCGCATGCGGCAGACGCTTTCCTCCGCTGTAAAAACGCCGTTTGCGCGCCTGGTGAGCGGGGAAAGCGGCGTGGATCTTTACGCGTCCGCCGCAAGCGAGTTTTATCAGGATGTTTTCGGCACGGGAATCTTCGGCGGCAAGGGAATTTTTGATGTAACTGTTTTTCGTGCCGCACTGCGAAATTGGATCCCGGAGAACACCGTGCTCAGCCACGACCTTCTGGAAGGCTGCTTCCTGCGCGCGGGTTTTATGGGGGACGTTGCGTTCTATGATGGAGAGCCTTCCACGTTTTCCGCCTGGTGGAAGCGGCAGCACCGCTGGATGCGTGGGGATTGGCAGCTTCTGCCGTTCCTGCTGCCGCATCTGCAGGATGCGGCGGACAGCCCTCACAAGACGCCGCTTTCTTTGCTTTCGCGTGCAAAGATGCTGGATAACCTGCGCCGCACGCTCCTGGCCCCCGCGGTGTTCAACCTGCTTTTGCTCATGCCCTATTTCGGCGGCGGCGCATACGTGTGGATCGGGCTTGTTGCTCTTTGGGATGGTTTCCTTTGGGACGCGGGCAGCCTGCTTTGTTCGTTCTTTACACAGGGCTTCCGGGGGCGGGATGCATGGGGCGCTTTGCGCGAGCGCGCAACGGCGGCGCAGAGAGCGCTGCTCGAATTTGTAACGCTGCCGTTTGCTGCGGTGAAAAACGGGGATGCAATGGGGCGTTCTCTCTGGCGCGTGCTCGTTTCCCACCGCAACATGCTTGAGTGGCAGACGGCGGCGGAAACCTCCAAAAAAGCGCAGCAGCAAGGGATTGTAGGAACGTGCAAGCTGCTTTGGCCATGCCTGCTTGCGGGCGCTTTGATGGCCGCGAGCGCATTTCTGGGGCACATGCCCATTGCAAGCCTTCTGCTTGCGGCGTTGTTTTTTTCAGCGCCCGCGCTTGTGCTCCGGTTGGACCGGCCGCGTGCCGGGGAGCCGCTCTCTCCCGGCGCGCGTGAAGCCGTGCTCGGCTGGGCCAAACGGACATGGCAATACTTTGAGACCTTCTGCACGGAGGAAAACGGGTTTTTGCCGCCGGATAATTTTCAGGAGGCGCCGCTTGGCGCTGCGGTTAAAAACACATCTCCCACAAACATTGGCATGGCGATGCTTTCCGCTGTGGCCGCGCATGCGCTTGGACTGATCGAATCCTCGGTGCTCCTCCTGCGCCTCAGCTCCATGGCGGAGCGCATGGAGCGTGCGGAAAAGTGGAACGGGCATCTTTATAACTGGTACTCCCTTTCTCCCCTTACCCCGCTTGCGCCGCGCTATGTTTCCACGGTGGACAGCGGAAACCTCGCGTGCTGCCTTCTCACGGCGGAAAGCGCGCTTGCCGCACTCAAAACGCCTGAGGCAGAGGCGCTCGGGAAGCGTCTGCGCGCGCTTGCGGAAGGCATGGACTTCCGCAAGCTTTACGACGAAAAGAAAAAACTGTTTCATATTGGGTTCGACTGTGTTTCCGGAACCCTTACAAAATCCTGGTATGACCTTATGGCATCCGAATCGCGGCTTACCAGCTTCATCGCCATCGCATTGCACCAGGTGGATCCGGAGCACTGGCAAAACCTGTCCCGCCTGCTTGTGGATGCGGGCGGCGGGCGAACACTCATCTCCTGGAGCGGCACCATGTTTGAATACCTGATGCCCGTTCTGTTTACGGGAATGACAGAGGGAAGCCTGCTGTTTGAAAGCTGCATGGCGGCGGTACGCGCACAGCGCACCGCCGTGCCGGCCGGTACCCCCTGGGGAGTTTCGGAATCGGGATACTATGCATTCGACCGGGCGATGTATTACCAATACCGCGCCTTTGGCGTGCATGCGCTGGCGCTTTCCCCCGCGCGGGAGCGGGAATGCGTGATCTCGCCGTATTCTTCCATGCTTGCACTTATGGCGGAGCCGCGTGCGGCCGTTGAAAACCTTGTGCGTCTGGAGACGCTTGGCGCGCTTGGACAGTACGGCTTTTACGAGGCGCTTGACTTTACTCCGCAACGCCTGCGCGAGGGCGTGCCGTTTGAACCGGTTAAAAGCTACATGGCGCACCATCAGGGCATGAGCCTTTGCGCAGCTGCAAACGCGCTTACGGGCAATGCGCTTGCTGCGCATTTTCTGTGCGTGCCGGAGGTGCGCGCGGCGCGCTTGCTGCTCGCGGAAAAACGGCCCTCGCTTGCGCTTGCCATCCGTGCATTCCGTAGCGGCGGAGCGCCGAAGGAGGAGCCGCTGCCACGCAGGGAGAGCAGGCCGCGCGTGGTAACGCGGCTGGGCGCGCTTCCCGAAACGCAGCTGCTGACAAATGGGCGCTATACCGCATTTTTAACGGATGGGGGCATTTCTTACAGCCGATGCGGGGACGTGATGCTTACGCGCTTCCGGCCGGATGCGCTGCGCACCGATTCCGGCATCCACTTTCTCGTGCGGGATGGAACGCGCGTCTGGTCGCTCGGCGCCGCGCCTGCCAACGCTGCGGCCGATGCATACCGTGTGACGCTTGAAGCGCATAAAGTGGCTTATGAACGCAGGGACGGCAGCATAACGTCCCGGCTTCTCGTATGCGTCTCCCCACGCCACGACGGGGAAGTGCGGCATCTGCTGCTGAAAAACGATGGGGATATGCCGCGGGAACTGGAGCTCGGTGTGTTCGCGGAGATCGCCCTTGCAACACAGGCGGAGGACCTTGCGCACCCGGCATTTGTGAAGCTTACGGTAGATGCGAAGCTCGTAAATGGGACGCTGCTGTTTGAACGCAGGGGGCGGGCTGCCTGCTGGGCGTATGCGCGCCTTACGGGGCCTGCCAGGGTGCGCTATGCGGCGGACCGGCTTTCTTATCTCGGGCGGAACAAAACATATGCCGATGCGATGAAAACGCCTGCGGCTGTACCCGAGACCGTGTCTGCACCCATTGAGCCCGGGCTTTGCGCGCGCGCAAACCTGACGCTCCGGCCGGGGGAAAGCGCCGAGTTTACGCTGGTGTTCGGCATGGCGGAAAGCGAACGGGCTGCGCTTGCGGAGGCGGAAGCCATGTGCGCGGAAGCGGCGGAGGCATTTGATCTCGCCTGGGCGCATGCAGAGAGCGCGCTGCGCTTTCAGGGGGTGGAGCGGGGCCGGGCAACGCTGTACGAGCGTATCGCAGCGCGGCTGATCCTCGGCATCCCGACGGGACGTTCGGTGCCTGAGGGCAAATGCGCGGGCGTTCAGGGGCTTTGGAAACTCGCGATCTCGGGGGATCTGCCCCTTGTAACGCTTCGTGTGGACCGGCACGCTTCCGTGCGCATGGCAAAAATGCTGCTTGAGCTGCATGCATATCTTTCTGCACGCGGCGTGCGGTTTGACCTTGCGTTTCTCGGCGTTTACCCAAACGAATATGCAGGCGAGCTGCGCCTCAGACTGCAGGATATGATCGAGGCCTGTGCAGGCGGGGATGAAACCGTGCATCTGCTGCACGATTATGCGCTTTCTGAGGAAGACCGCGCTGTGCTTGCGGCGCTTACGCTCGTCTCTGTCGATCCGAAAAAGAGCCTTAGCCGCCAGTTCGCAACACCGGCTGCACGGGAGATTCCGGTTGCGGCGTTCACGCCGCGTCGGGAAGCGCGCGGCGCATTTGCGCCGAAGGAAGAACCGCTGCTGTTCACAAACGGCTGCGGCGGCTTCAACGATGCGGGGGATGAATACGTCATCCGCCTTTCCCCCGGAGAAAGTACGCCGCTTCCCTGGGCAAATGTGATTGCAAACGAGCGCTTCGGTACGCTTGTAACAGAAACCGGCGGCGGCTATACATGGTGCGGCAACAGCCGGGAGCACAAGCTCACGCCTTGGGCAAACGACCCGGTGCGCGACCCGAAGGGGGAAATCCTTCTGCTTTATGATGCGGAGGACATGACGGTGTGGACGCTCACGCAGGGGCCGCTTTCGCGCGGCGCGCGCACCGAAACGCGCCACGGTTTTGGCTATACGCGCTATTCCTCCGAAGCGGAGGAGTTTTCTGCGGAGCTTACGGTATTTGTGGATGCGGCGCTGCCGGTGAAGTATTCCATCCTTACCCTGCGCAACCCCATGCTGCGGGAACGACGCATAGGCATTGTGTACGCGGCGGAATGGGTGCTTGCAGATCAGGTGCGCCCGGCAAGCATCTTCACCCGGTTTGAAGGCCGCGCATGCTATGCGGAGAATTTGCGTGAACCTGGGGAAACCGCAGCATATATCGCTATGGCGGGCGGCGCGGCTTCGGTGGAATGCTCAATGGACCGTGAAGACGTGCTTTCCGGCGGCTGGGCGCGGGAAACCTGGGATGCCGCAGGCACGGCCTACGGCACGGGCTTTTCCGCGCTGCGCACCCAGCTTGTGCTGGCGCCGGGCGAAACGCGCACGCTTGTACTTTTGTTGGGAGAAGACCGGCCGGAGGCGGTTGAACCGTTGCTTTCCACGGATGCGCAGGTTGCACAGGGGCGCCTTGGCGCTGTGCGCGCGCTGTGGCGCGAACGGCTCGGGGCGGTGCAGGTAAAAACGCCGGACCGGGCGATGGATGTGCTCGTGAACGGGTGGCTGCCGTATCAGACATGGAGCGCCCGTGTGCTCGGGCGCACGGGCTATTATCAGTGCGGCGGCGCAATCGGCTTCCGGGATCAGCTTCAGGATATGCTTTCGCTTCTTTATTCCGATGCGCAGCGTGTGCGCGCACATATCCTGCTGTGCGCCGCGCGGCAGTTTGAAGCAGGCGATGTGCTGCATTGGTGGCACCCGCCTGCGAACGGTGTGCGCACACGCATCACGGATGACAGGCTCTTCCTTCCATATGCAGCGCTTGCGTATGCAGAGGCAACGGGCGACGCTTCCATCTGGAACGAGCATGCGCCGTATCTTGCGGATGCGTCCATCCCGGAGGGAAAGCGCGACCTGTATTGCGTGATGCGCGAGGGAGAGAAGAAGGAGCCGCTGTATCTGCACTGCGCGCGCGCCATTGACCTTACGCTGGAAAAGGGAGCGCATGGCCTGCCGCTGATGGGCGGAGGGGATTGGAACGATGGCATGGACCGCGTGGGGGACGGCGGCGGAGAGAGCGTGTGGCTCGGCATGCTGCTGCTTGATGTGCTCTCCCGCTTTGCGCCTGTTGCGGCACAGGCAGGGGACGCGGAACGCGCCGCGCGGTATGAAACGGAGGCCAATGCGCTTCGCGGCGCGTTGGAGGAGGCTGGATGGGACGGAGCATGGTATCGCCGGGCATACTTTGGCGACGGGCGGAGCCTGGGTTCGCGCGGCGGGGAGGCGTGTGCGATTGATCTCATTGCGCAGGCATGGGCGGCAATGTGCGGCCTTTCACATGCGGAAGAAGCGTTTGAATCTGCGATGGCCCTGCTTGTTGACCGTGAAAACGGCGTGGTGCGCCTGCTTGCTCCGCCATTTGTGCAGCCGGATGCAGAGGTGGGGTACATCAGCAACTATCTGCCGGGCGTACGGGAAAACGGAGGCCAGTATACCCATGCTGCGGCATGGCTTCTGCGCGCAGCATGCCTGCTGAACAAGCCGGATCAGGCGATGGAACTCTTCTCCGTGCTCAATCCGATTGCGCATGGGACGGGCCCGCTCGCCATGCACCGCTATAAGGCGGAACCGTATGTGCTTGCCGGCGATGTTTATGCGGTTGGGCGCAATGCCGGCCGCGGCGGATGGACATGGTACACGGGCGCGGCCGGTTGGCTGTATACGACACTGCTTTCGGATATGTTGGGCATCGTGCGGCGCGGAGACAGGCTGTTCATTTCCCCCTGCACGGGGTTTGAAGAATATACGGTGCGTTACCGCTTCGGCGGGGCGATGTATGAAATCACAGTGCGCGGCGGTGCACACGGCCCTGAAGAAGGCGTTGCGCTTGTGGACGATGGGCTCCATCACAGGATTGAGGTGTAGGCGCATTCTCCCTTGAAAAGAAGGAGGGTTTGCGGTAAAGTAAGGGCATGGCAAAGCAAGCAAAAACCAGAGACACTTCCCTCTTTCTGCCCACTACGGCTGCGGAACTTTCCGCGCGCGGGATTGAGCAGCTTGATTTTGTATATATCATCGGCGATGCGTATGTGGACCATCCGAGCTTCGGCCCGGCGATTATCAGCCGTGTGCTCGAAAGCCACGGCTATACGGTCGGCATTCTCTCCCAGCCGGACTGGCACAGCGCGGAGGCATTCCGCCGCCTTGGCAGGCCACGCCTTGCGTTTTTGATCAGCGCGGGCAACATTGATTCCATGGTGAACCATTATACCTCTGCAAAAAAACGCCGTTCGAGCGATGCTTATACGCCCGGCGGCGAGGCGGGGAAGCGCCCGGACCGTGCGACGATCGTTTATGCCAACCGCGCACGGGAAGCGTACCGCGGCGTGCCTGTCATCATTGGCGGCATTGAAGCGAGCCTCCGGCGTTTTGCCCACTATGATTATTGGGATGATAAGGTGCGCCGCAGCATCCTTTCGGATTCCGGTGCGGATCTCCTCATTTACGGCATGGGAGAACGGCAGATCGTCGAAATTGCGGATGCGCTTGCAGGCGGCCTTCCGGCGGAACAGATCACCTATGTAAACGGCACCTGCTACATGACGCATTCTCTTGAGCGGGTGTATGAATATGAAACGATCGAAAGCTATGAAGCGGTAGCGCGGGATAAGAAGGCATATGCCGCCGCATTTATGGTGCAATACCGCGAACAGGATGCAATCCGTGGGAAACGGCTTGTACAGCCGCACGGGGATGCGTTCCTTGTTGTGAACCCGCCCGCAGCGCCGCTTACGACCGAAGAACTTGATGCGGTATACGAGCTGCCCTATACGCGGGAACCGCATCCAGCTTACCAAAAGGAAATCCCTGCTCTTTTTGAAGTGAAATTTTCGCTCACCTCCTGCCGCGGATGCTTCGGCGCCTGCTCCTTCTGTGCGCTTACGTTTCATCAGGGCCGGGTGATCTCCGCACGCAGCCACGCTTCGCTTTTGAAGGAGGCGGCGCTTCTTGCGCAGCAGGAAGATTTTAAGGGCAACATTCACGATGTTGGCGGCCCAACGGCAAACTTCCGCCAGCCCGCCTGCAAAAAACAGCTGAAAAGCGGCGTATGTGCGGACCGGCAATGCCTGGGGTTTGAACACTGCAAAAACCTGGAGGTCGATCACAGGGACTATATCGCGCTGTTGGAAAAACTTTCCGCCGTGCCGGGCGTGAAGCGCGTGTTTGTGCGCTCGGGCATCCGGTATGATTATGTAATGTACGACAAGAGCGATGCGTTCCTGCGAACGCTTATCAAAAACCATGTTTCCGGCCAGCTTAAGGTGGCTCCGGAACATGTATCGGATCAGGTGCTCCGCCTGATGGGGAAGCCCGCCTCTGCGCTGTATGACCGCTTTGTTGCAAAATACATGCAGCTCAACCGGAACATGGGCAAGGAACAGTATATCGTGCCGTATTTCATGTCCTCTCATCCGGGCAGCGACCTTTCCGCGGCTGTGGAGCTTGCGGAATATTTAAAGCATACCGGACAGCGGCCGGAACAGGTGCAGGATTTTTACCCGACGCCTGGCACGCTTTCCACCTGCATGTACTATACGGGGTTCGACCCGCGCACAGGCGAACGCGTGTATGTCCCGAAAAGCGCGTCTGAAAAGGCCATGCAGCGCGCCCTGATGCAGTATTTTATGCCGCAGTACCGGGATCTTGCGCGTACAGCGCTCCAAAAAGCGGGGCGGGAGGATCTCATCGGCTTCGGCAAGCATGCCCTTGTGCCGCCGCGCATGGGAAAGCAGGCGGCGGATACGCCGCAAGAATGCAGGAGGAGAAACGAAAACTTGCATGGTAAGCACCGGAACACCCAGCGAACCCCGCGCGAAGGCACGCATAAGCGCCGCTGAACAGCCGCACATGAAAACGACAAAATTAAAAATGCATTCTTCATTTCCGGCTTTCTTTTCACGATTCCTTATGATAAAATTAAAAAAGGTATATTGTCGGTTTTATGACGATATACCTCCGGTCTACTTATTTTCAAGGAGGGTAAAAACACATGGCCAACGGACAGGGCGCTCGGAAGGAACTTTACGAGCAGCTGGACAAAGTCATCCTGCAATGGAAGGATGAGCCTGGCGGGCTTCTTCCGATCATGCAGAACGCACAGGAGATTCTTGGCTGCGTTGACGAGGAAGTGCAGCATTATATCTCCGAAAAGGTCGGCGTTCCCGTATCCACGATTTACGGCGTTGCGACGTTTTACTCCCAGTTTACGCTGCAGCCGAAAGGGAAGTATGCGATTGGCCTCTGCCTGGGCACAGCCTGCTATGTCAGGGGATCCCAGCTTGTAATGGATGAGCTGGTGAAGCAGCTTGGCATTGAATCGGGCAATACCACCGCAGACGGATTGTTCACTTTGGATGCGACCCGCTGCATTGGCTGCTGTGGCCTCGCCCCTGCAATGATGATCAATGACGATGTATACGGCAAAGTAACGCCGGCGGAGATCCCTGGCATTTTGGATAAATATCGCCAAATTGGCTGAAAAACGAGGAGCACCGCGTGAAAGTTTCCCAAATTGCGCAGATCCTGCGGGCTGAGGTTCGTTGCGGGGAAGAAAACCTTGACCTGGACATCTCATATGCCGTTGCAAGCGACATGATGAGCGATGTGTTGGTATGCAACGATGCGGACCGCCTTCTGATTACCGGGCTTTGTACGGTACATACCGTGCTTACGGCTCAGATTTTGGATTTGCGCGCCGTCGTATTCGTGCGAAGCAAGCGCCCCACCCCGGAGATGATCGAGGTGGCGCAGCAGAACGGCATTGCCATCCTGTGCACGGATATGAGCATGTACAACGCCTGTGGTGAGCTCTATAAGCACGGCATGAAAGGACGCGCGCGCCCGGATGGAACGGACTGAGAAGGAAACCACCTATCAGGAAACACGCAGAGTGCAGAAGGGGGATTTTGCCGCGGCAGGCCAGATTTCCGCTTCTTACAAAAACATGCTCAAGCGGCTGGGGGTGGACTCCAAGGTTGTGCGCCGGTTGGCCATCGCTTCCTATGAAGCGGAAATCAACCTTGCGATTCACACGTTCGGTGGGAGCATGACCATCATCGTTTATCCGGATCATATCTTTCTTGTCGTGGAGGACACAGGCCCGGGCATCGCGGATATCGCGCTTGCGATGCAGGAAGGCTACTCCACAGCTCCCGAGGAAGTGCGCATGCTGGGCTTTGGCGCGGGCATGGGGCTTCCGAACATGAAACGCTGCTCGGACACCTTTGAAATCACATCTGAACTGGGTTCGGGCACAACAATCCGTATGGGTTTCAACTTATTGAACTGACGCAACTAAGAACTGTAACTATAACGCAACTAAGAACTATAACGCAACTTGAATTAACAACGCAACCTCGACAATCATTCCCTGAACTGCCCGCGGCGGGCGGCCGTATACGCGCTTGGAGGATGTGCATGGAGAAAAAACAGATCTACCATAGCGTAAAGCTGGAAAAAGACAGATGCGTGGGCTGCACCACATGCCTCAAGCGGTGCCCTATGGAGTGCATCCGCGTGCGTAACGGCAAGGCGAGCATCCTATATGAGCTGTGCATCGATTGCGGCGTATGCGTGCGCATCTGTCCGCACAATGCAAAGGTTGCGCAGACGGATCCGATCAACGCGATCTTCCGCTACAAGCACCGCATCGCACTTCCGGCGCCGACGCTTTACGGGCAATTCCGCAACATCGCAAGTGTGGACCACGTGCTCAACGCCTTGCTTGCGTTGGGCTTCAGCGATGTATTCGAGGTGGCGCGCGCAGCGGACATCGTTTCTGCAACCATGCGCGAGATGCTTAAAACGACCGATGCCCGGCCGCTGATTTCCTCGGCATGCCCGGCTGTTGTAGCGCTCATTCAGGTACGCTTCCCGGAACTGCTGCCAAACGTGGCGAATGTGCTTTCGCCCAAAGAGGTTGCAGGGAAGATGGCCAAGGAAGAGTATTCCAAGACGCATGGTGTTCCAATGGATGAGATCGGCGCATTTTTCATTACGCCCTGCCCCGCAAAAATGGCAAGCATCCATTCCGGGCAGAGCAGCTATGTGGATGGCGCAATCGCAATCCAGGATATTTATGGCCTGCTTTCCTCCCAGCTGAGGCAGCCGGTGCCGGAGACGCTGAAAAAGAAGCGCCACGCAAGCTGGCAGGGGGTGAACTGGGCCACATACGGCGGCGAATGTGCGGCGCTGCACAAAAGCAACACCCTGTCTGTGGACGGAATCCACAACGTAATTTATGTTCTCGAGGAAATCGAAAACGGCAAGCTGGACGATCTAGAATTCTTTGAAGGCTCCGCCTGTGAGGGCGGGTGCGTCGGCGGACCATTGGTGTTTGAAAACGCATTTGTGGCGCAGAACACGATGCGCAAGCTTGTGGAACGGATGCAGGAGGAAGATGGAGAGATCCAAACCGCCCTTCCTGAGCCACGGGACGATATTTTCACTGCAAAGCCCCGCGTCCCGCGCGATACGCTGAAGCTTTCCGACAACATTGCAGAGGCCATCAGCATGATGGAACGCATTGATGAGCTTACAAAGACCTTTAAGGGGCTTGATTGCGGCTCCTGCGGCAGCCCCACTTGCAGAACGCTTGCGGAGGACATCGTGCTTGGCTATGCCAAAGAAGTGGATTGCGTGTTTAAGCTGAAAGAAAAGGTGGAACAGCTTGCACGCCAGATGGCGGATCTTACCAATCTTTAACGTGCGGAAGCAGAGGAGGTGACAGCATGAACGTTGCGCAATTGATGGGATCGTTGGAACTGGATCTGTTAACCCCGGAAACCGACCTTACACGCGAGGTAACCGGCGGTTGCGTATGCGACCTGCTCAGCTTTGTGATGGCGCGCGGGGAAGCCGGCATGGCATGGATCACGGTGCAGACACACCTCAATGTGATTGCGGTTGCGAGCCTGCATGAATTTTCGTGCGTGATCGTGGCAGAGGGCTGTGCGGTTGAACCTGAAACGCTTGCAAAAGCGGCTGAAGAGGGGATTCCTGTGCTGCGCAGCGCCCTGTCGGAATACATCCTGAGCGGCAGGCTGTATGCCTTGGGCGTGCGCTGAAGATGCGCTGCATGGTGGATCTGCACATCCATTCCTGCCTTTCCCCCTGTGCGGACGATGATATGACCCCATGGAACATCGTGGGCATGGCGAAGCTCAAGGGCCTTGAGGCCGTTGCGGTGTGCGATCATAACGCGGTGCGAAACCTCCCTGGGGCATGCAAGGCGGGCCGGGAATACGGCGTATGCGTGCTGCCGGGCATGGAGGCCACAAGCCGGGAAGATGTGCATCTGCTCTGTTACTTTCCGACGCTTGATGCGGCGTTTGCAATGGGGGGCCTGATCGAAAAAAGCCAGGTGCGCATCCGGAATAAACCGGACCTGTTTGGCAGGCAGATCCTTGTCGATGCGGACGATGTGCCTTTGGGGGAAGAGGAACGGCTCCTGCTTGCCGCAAGCGCTATGTCCATTTCGGAAATTGCGAAGGCGGCGTGGAATCTGGGCGGCGTAATGGTGCCGGCGCACATCAATAAAGGGGCGAACAGCCTTTTGCCGGTGCTTGGCCTGATACCAGCGGATGTGGCGCTGCCCACGGTGGAGATCGTTCAAACAATGCCCCACTGTGCGCGCGGGAAGCTCTGTATTCACGCAAGCGATGCGCACCGCCTTGTGGATATCCGGGAGGCGGAGGAGGCCTGCATGCTGGAACTGCCCGAACTTAGCCCGGATGCAATCATAGCGGTGCTTCGGCGTGGGAAGGGGGAAGCGTGAAGGAGATTTCGCTACATATACTCGACTTGGCACAGAACTCCATCCGCGCGGGTGCGAAGAACATTGTGATTCGCGTTCTGGAGGACAGCGCTGCGGATACTTTCGTGGTGTCCATCGCGGACGATGGGTGCGGCATGGCGCCCGAGATGGTAAAGGCGGTACAGAACCCGTTTGTGACGACGCGCACCACGCGTAAGGTCGGCCTGGGGATACCGCTGTTTGCGGCCGGCTGTGAGAACTGCGAAGGCAGTTTCCGGCTTGAAAGCGAGCCGGGCCGCGGCACGCGCCTGACGGGGACCTACCGGCGCACCCATATTGACCGGCCGCCGCTTGGCGGCATCGCAGATACGGTTGCGATGCTCATCTCTGCGAATCCCGCGCTGCATTTTCGCTATGAGCACAAGAGAGATGGGTGCGCATATGCGCTTGATACGGAGGAACTGCGGCGGATATTGGGCGAAATTCCGCTCAATGCGCCTGAGATTACGGCATTTATTATTGAATTTATCAATAGCAATGAAGCAGAATTAGAATCAATGGAGGTACAGAAATCATGAAGACACTGCAAGAGCTGGAAGCCATCCGGCAGAAAACGCTCAATGAGCTGAACCTGCGCAAAAACCGTGAGGATGGTATCCGCGTGGTGGTCGGCCTTGCCACCTGCGGCATCGCTGCGGGCGCACGGCCCGTTATGGCCGCCTTTGTGGAGGAGATCAACAAGCGCCGCCTCACAAACGTGACCGTATCCCAGACGGGCTGCATCGGCCTGTGCCGCTTGGAGCCGATTGTAGAAGTATACCTGCCGGGCAAGGAGAAGGTGACCTATTGCAAGGTAACGCCGGAGCAGGTCGGGCGCATTGTTTCGGAGCATATTGTCAACGGAAGCCCCGTTGTGGAATATACCATCGGCAATTTCGAGTAAAAACCACTGAAGGACAGAAGGAGAGTTAAGAAGATGATCTACAGGTCGCATGTGTTGGTCTGCGCGGGCACGGGCTGCACGTCCTCCCATTCCCTGCGTATTATTGAAAATTTCCACAAAAAGCTTGAGGAAACCGGCTACGATAAAGAAGTGCAGGTGATTCGCACGGGCTGCTTCGGCCTTTGCGCAGCCGGCCCCGTTGTCGTGGTGTATCCCGAGGGCATTTATTACAGTCACGTCAAGCCGGAGGACGTTGAAGAGATCGTAAACGAGCACATCATCAAGGGCCGCCCCGTGCAGCGCTTGATCTACAAGGAACACGACGAAAGCGGCGTGAACACCACGCTCAATGATTCTGATTTCTATAAAAAACAGCACCGCATCGCACTGCGCAACTGCGGCATGATCGACCCGGAAAACATTGATGAATACATCGCTTTCGACGGCTATAAGGCGCTTGGCAAGGTGCTCACCGAGATGACGCGGGACGAGGTTGTGGATACTATCATCCGCTCCGGCCTGCGCGGCCGCGGCGGCGGCGGCTTCCCGACGGGCCTCAAATGGAAGTTTGCGAAAGCGCCGGAAAGCGATGTGAAATACGTTTGCTGCAATGCGGACGAAGGCGACCCCGGCGCATTCATGGATCGTTCCGTGCTGGAAGGCGACCCGCATTCCGTGTTGGAAGCCATGACCATCGCAGGGTATGCCATCGGCGCGCAGCAGGGCTATATCTACGTCCGCGCGGAATACCCCATTGCCGTGAAACGCCTGCGCGTGGCAATCGGCCAGGCGCGGGAATATGGCCTTTTGGGCGACAACATCATGGGAACCGGCTTCAAGTTCGATATCGACCTGCGCCTTGGCAGCGGCGCGTTTGTCTGCGGAGAAGAAACCGCGCTGCTTGCCTCCATCGAAGGCGGCCGCGGTGAACCCCGCCCGCGCCCCCCGTTCCCGGCGGTGAAGGGGCTGTTCGGCAAACCAACGCTGCTCAACAACGTGGAAACCTATGCCAACATTTGCCAGATTATCCTCAACGGGGCAGAATGGTTTGCATCGATGGGTACCGAAAAGAGCAAGGGCACAAAGGTGTTCGCGCTTGGCGGAAAAATCAACAACACCGGCCTTGTGGAAATCCCGATGGGCACTACGCTGCGCGAGGTGATCTATGAGATCGGCGGCGGAATCCCGAACGGGAAGAAGTTTAAGGCGGCGCAGACGGGCGGCCCCTCCGGCGGCTGCATCCCTGCGGAGCACCTTGATATTCCCATTGATTACGATAACCTCATCTCCATCGGCTCCATGATGGGCTCCGGCGGCATGATCGTCATGGACGAGGACAACTGCATGGTCAACATCGCAAAGTTCTTCCTGGAATTTACCGTGGACGAATCCTGCGGCAAATGCCCGCCTTGCCGCATCGGCACGCGGCGCATGCTTGAGATGCTTGAAAAGATCACAAGCGGGAAAGGAGAGCCGGGCGACATTGAAAAGCTCGAAAAGCTTGCTTACAACATCAAGGCGGCGGCGCTCTGCGGCCTGGGGCAGACCGCACCCAACCCTGTGCTTTCCACCATTCGCTATTTCCGGGATGAATATGAGGCGCATATCTACGAAAAACGCTGCCCGGCGGGCGTATGCAAGGCGCTGCTCAACTATGTGATCGATCCCGAGAAGTGCCGCGGATGCAGCCTCTGCGCGCGCAAGTGCCCTGCGGGAGCAATCTCCGGCGAGATCAAGAAGCCGTTTGTGATCGACCCGGCGAAGTGCGTCAAGTGCGGTGCGTGCATGGAAGCGTGCAAATTCAGCGCCATCAGCAAAAAATAATCAGAATATGAACCTCTTTCAGAAGCATCCTCCGTTTGGAGGGTGCTTCTGCTCGGTATCGGGTCGTTCAGGACTGCACTTGCTATTTTTGTTAGAGTATGCTAACCTGAAACGGAAAATCAAAAGGTTCATGAGGGAAGGCGTTTGAAGATGGGCGACATGTTCAAGGTTTTATCCGGCGTCATGATCCCCTTTTTGGGGACAGCACTGGGAGCCGGGATGGTTTTTTTCATGAAAGAGGCCATGAGCGCCCGCCTGCAAAAGCTGCTGCTCGGCTTTGCGGCAGGCGTGATGATTGCGGCCTCAGTCTGGTCGCTGCTCATCCCGGCCATTGAGATGGCGGAAGCAGCAGGGAAAACTGCTTGGATTCCCGCGGCGGTTGGCTTCCTTGCGGGCATTGGCTTTTTGCTGGCGCTTGATATGCTCATCCCACACCTGCATCTGAATTCTGCGACTCCGGAGGGCCGCCCCAGTACGCTTGGGAAATCGTTTATGCTGGTTCTGGCCGTGACGCTGCACAACATCCCGGAGGGGATGGCCGTAGGCGTTGTGCTTGCCGGCATGCGTGCCGGGAACGAAGTCATCAGCACAGCCGGGGCTTTTGCGCTTGCTGCCGGCATTGCGATCCAGAACTTTCCGGAGGGCGCAATTATCTCCATGCCGCTTGTGAGCACGGGGCTTTCAAAGCGTAAGGCGTTTGACTATGGGCTTTTTTCCGGCATCGTGGAACCGGTTGCTGCTGCGTTTACACTCCTGCTTACCGCGTTTGTTACGCCTGTTTTGCCTTACATCCTTGCCTTTGCCGCTGGAGCCATGATTTATGTGGTGGTAGAAGAGCTGATCCCGGAAGCGCAGGCGGGGAATCATTCCAATATCGGCACGATTGGCGCAGCGCTCGGCTTTACTTTGATGATGGTGCTCGATGTGGCGGTGGGATGATCTGCTGAAATAAAAACGGGAGCCCGTCGCCGTCTTCCGGCTGCCGGGCTCTCTTTCTGTCATAAATCTTTTTGCTTTTGACTTTGCGGCTCACGGGGCTGATCTCCCATGTCTGCCGCCCGGCACGGTCAAGTTTGCGCCGCGCCTTTTTGCTGAGCTTTTTCTTTGGAATAAAGCGTTCCATTGCAATGGCCTCCGTTCTTTTTCAGATTTAATGATGCACCTTGTGTTCCGCTTGCCAGTGCAGGATGGCCTCCAGCACACCGCCGCCAATGGCAAGCGCTTTATCGGAAACCGTGAAGCAGTGTTCCCGCGCACAGCGGGGATCGATATCGCCCGCCTTCATTCCCGCCGGGACGGAAATGCCATCCGGCAGGATGCCGCGCAGACAGCCTTCGATCTCCGCGCGAATCGATATGCCGCCCACATCTGCAACGGTATCGCCTGCTGCAACCATTGCGCCGATGGGCTGGTGCGCATGGAACACGCCCGCAGCGGGCGCATAGAGCACGCGATCCCTTGTGTAGCCCCCTACACTGCCGGGCACACCGGTATTGGGCAGGGCAGAGCCTGTGTAGATACAGCGGCCGAGCGTATGCCCACGCATTGTTTCAACAACACAGTGGCAATCCACCCCTGCGGTAAAGCCGGGGCCGAGCGCGATGACGAGCGGCGCGTCGGAAATCTGCGTGCCAAGATTGCGTTTTGCAAGCATCGCATCCACGAGCACGTCCGGCCGGAATGCAGAGACGCTTTCCCCGGCAGGGTCGATCATCACAGCGGGCTCGCCCTGCTCAAACGCTGTGCGCGCTGTCGCTTCGCTTTCGCAAAGCCGTGCGGTAATGCCTTCCACCGAGGCGGTTTCACGATATACGGCTTCGGAGAACGCCACTGTGCGCCGCACGGCCGTGGGGTTGGGAAGCTCGGTCAACAGGACGGAAAAGCCGCAACGGTGCAGCCGCACCGCCACGCCTGTTGCAATGTCCCCTGCGCCGCGTATTAAAACCAGCATCCGATCACATCCTCTCTTAACATTCCTGCAGCAGCAGGATACCCTTTTGCCCGGAGCGTTCGGGCGATTGCTTCCCCACGGGCGCACAGTTGCGGAGTATCCGCCTGATTAAGCAGCGCAACCGCAGGACAGGAAACGCCGCAATGCGCAAACGCACGCAGCATCAGGCGCGCAATATCCTCCTCCGCAACGCGGTGCGCGGGAGGCAAACCGGAAAGTTCATACCGGTGCAGCACCTCTGCTGCGGGCCTGTCGAGCGCGGAAAGCCCGGCCACCTGAATGAGCAGATCTGTCCCTGCCGGAATACAGGGCTCGTCCGCCCGGTGCCATTTCAGCGGCAAGCGCCGGGAACCGTCCGCTTCGCAAAGGACATGTCCGAACGACCTGCGTGCCGCCACAAGAAATTCCGGCGAAAGGCCGACCATCTTTTCGCTTTCGGCCGGGTAACCAGCCAACACGAGCGTCCCGGGCCGCGCAGCGGCGGCGAGCTCCTCCGGCGCGGAGGGCGCGCAAAAGGCGACATCCGCAGGCGGCGGCCAGGCAAGATGGGTGGTGGTTGTAAGCAGCACGGCGGCTCCGGAGGCCGCAAGCTGCCGCCCCAGCTTGAAAAGGAGCGTTGTCTTCCCGCCGCCGCCGATGACGGCGGCAAGCTTCGGCGGGTGACAGGGCAGGGAAAGGCGCATGAGGTTCCTCCTGTTGCGGAAACTTTTTTAATCATACTATATTTTTTCGCAAAATGCCAATGCAGGCGCAGAAGACAATCCATTTTGGGATGGACAGGCCGGCGGCGAATCTGCTATAATATTCTTGCGTTATTCTCAACAAAAAATAACGAATTGGTGCAAAGTATGCGATTTTACCACAGGAACCGACGGGATGATTTTCATCCGCGCAGCGTGCGCACCCACTCCCGGGTGCTGCTTTTGCTCGCGGCATTGCTCCTTGCGCTGTTTCTTGTTTCCTTTGCATTTGGGCGCTATGGTGTGCCCGTTTGGGATGTTGTGCGCATTCTTGGCTACCGAATTGGAGTGCTCGCAGAAAAAGGGCTGGGAATGCTGCTGCAACGCTCTGCTCATTTTCTGCCGGACTCTGTACCCTGGACGGCGCAGATGGAAACGGTTGTCATCAACATTCGCCTGCCGCGCATCCTGCTTGCGTGCATGGTGGGCTGCTGCCTTGCTGCAGCGGGTGCATCCTATCAGGGCGTGTTCCAGAACCCTATGGCTTCTCCGGATGTGCTGGGGGCTTCTTCCGGCGCGGCATTTGGTGCGGCGCTTGCGATCCTTTTTGGCGCAACAAGCAGGGGCATTACGGCCGCGGCATTCGCTGTGAGCCTCGCCACGGTGGGGCTTGTGTTTCTGATTGCACAGCGCGCGCCGGGGCAGCACCTTGTGAACCTGATTCTCGGCGGCATCATGATCGGCTCGCTGCTCACGGCGGCAACCTCTTACGTCAAGCTTGTGGCAGACCCAACCAATCAGCTTCCTGAAATAACGTACTGGCTTATGGGAAGCCTTTCCGGTGTGAAGCTCAGAGATGCTGCCTTTGCGGCGGTTCCCATGGCGCTTGGCTGCGTCCCGCTTTTCCTGATTCGCTGGCGTATCAACCTTTTGACCCTTGGCGATGAACAAGCGCATGCGCTCGGCGTAAACACAAATCTGCTGCGCTTTATCGTGATAGTTTGCGCAACGCTTGTTACAGCTTCAAGCATCGCCGTTTCCGGTATGATCGGCTGGGTCGGCCTTGTGATTCCGCACCTTGCACGCAAGCTCGTGGGAAGCAACTACCGCTATCTTTTGCCTGCCTCCATGCTTGCGGGAGCGGCATTCCTGCTGCTGGTGGATAATGTTTCGCGCAACCTTCTTGCTGTGGAGATCCCCATCGGCATTCTGACGGCATTTATCGGTGCGCCGTTTTTTGTTTACTTGATTCTGAAACGGGAGAAAACGCTGTGAGCATCACGGTTGAGCATCTAGAGTTTGCATATCGCACCCGCCCCGTGCTCCAGGATGTGAGCTTTTGTGCGGAAAAAGGGAGGCTCCTTGCTGTGCTCGGCCCCAACGGTGCGGGGAAGACGACGCTGTTTCGCTGTGTTCTGGGGCTCCTGCGCGGCTATCAGGGGCGCATCCTGGTGGACGGCACAGAGGCGCGTACACTTTCGGCGCGGGAACTGGCGCACCGGATCGCCTATATCCCGCAAATCCATGGCGAGGCCTTTGCATACTCCGCGCTGGAAATGGTTCTTATGGGCACAACACACAGCATATCCCCCTTTTCTGCGCCCAAAGAAAAGGAAACGGCCGCAGCTTTGGCGGCGCTGGAACGGCTGGGCATCGCACATCTTGCGGAACAAAGCTTTTCCCGCCTTTCCGGCGGCGAACAACAGCTTGTGCTGGTCGCGCGTGCACTTGCGCAGCAGGCGTATACGCTTGTGATGGACGAGCCAACTGCAAGTTTGGATTATGGCAACCAAACGCTTGTGCTCGCGCGCGCAAGCGCGCTTGCCCGGGAAGGATACACTGTGATTCTGTCTACCCACAACCCGCAGCATGCACTTTGGTATGCGGATGCGGTGCTCGCCCTGCAGAACGGGAGGGCCGTGGCATTCGGCGCACCGGGGGAAGTGATGAATTCGGATTTGCTGCAGCGGCTTTACGGCGTGCGGACTGCGCTGCTTCAAACGGAAAGCGGCCCGCTGGTTGTCCCGCTGATGAAAGGTCGGGAGGGCGGTGCGGAGGATGGTTGAATGGACACAGGAGGCGATCCGCTTCCGCATGGATGCGGCGGAGCGCGTCGGGTTTGACGAAACCATTGCAGCGCAGATTCTGCCGCATCTCCCCCAAAACGCCCATGTGTGCGATGCGGGCTGCGGCCTTGGCTATTTAAGCCTTGCGCTTTCACGCGGGTGCGCTTCCGTAACCGCGGTGGACACAAGCGCGGCAGCCCTTGCGGTGCTGCGGGAGAATGCGGCGCGCGCGGGGGCAAGCAACATCCGCGCCGTGCAGGACGATCTTTTTTTCATGCGCCCCAAGGCCCGCTATGACGCAATGGTGTTCTGCTTTTTCGGGCAGACCGGAGAGACGCTTCGCGCGGTGCGCGCGCAATGTGCGGGACGGGCGTTTCTCATCAAGCGCGGCCATGCGGAACACCGGTTCTCCCTTACAAACAGCCCTGCGTCCCGCCTGAATTTTCAGAGGGCCTGCGCGGAACTCACAGCGCTCAAAGTGCCGTTTTTTACAGAAACATTTTCAGCCGAGATGGGGCAGCCGCTTCGCTCGCTTCTGGATGCAGAACGCTTCTTTGCACAGTTTGGAACCAGCGGCCATCCGCTGGACGCGGCGCAGATCCAAGCGCGGCTCACGAAAACAGGTATGCCGGAATTCCCGTATTTTCTTTCCGCAAAGCGCATGCTCGGCATGATCGTCTTGGATGCGCGGGATATTCCCGATTCCATATAACATGATAACATGTAGCAAAGAGGAGGATAAAATGAGAAAACTTCTTGTGTATCTGCTTGTCGCCGTGATGGCGGCCTCGGCTCTTGGCTGCTCCACAGGAACTCCTGCGGCAACACAGCCTCCGGTGGAAACACCCGTTCCGTTGGAAACACCTGCGCCGGAAGGTGCAGAGCCCCCGGCCGGGGCTCTGCCCGCAACAAGGCAATTTACGGATTCCGTGGGCCGCACGGTGGAACTCCCCGCCGTGGTCGAACATGTGGCGGTTTCCGGGCCTTTGGCGCAGATTGTGCTGTTTGCGCTCTGCCCAGACAAGCTTGTTGGCATCGCTTCCGCATGGGATGAAACGGCAGAACAATACCTTGCTGCGGAATACTACAACCTTCCAGAGCTTGGCCAGCTTTACGGCGGCAAGGGCGAACTGAACCTTGAAACGCTGCTTGCGAGCGGTGCACAGGTTGTGATCGATGTGGGCGAGCCGAAGGGCAGCGTTGCAGAGGATCTCGATGCGCTTCAGGAGCAAACGGGCATCCCGTTTGTGCATGTTACGGCAACTACGGAAACCATGGGGGATGCATATCGCAAACTCGGTGAGCTGACTGGCATGGCGGAGGCGGCGGAGACGCTCGCGGCATATTGTGAAACGGTCTATGCGCGCACGCTTGAACTTGCGGACAGCGTGGAGAGAGTGAACCTTCTTTATTGCCTGGGTAATGAGGGGCTGAACGTAATCGCGCAAGGCAGCTATCATGCGGAGATCATTGACCTGCTTGCGAACAACCTTGCGGTTGTTGATGAACCTTCCAGCAAGGGAAGCGGCAACGAAGTGGATATGGAGCAAATCCTTCTCTGGAACCCGGATGTGATTCTGTTTGCACCGGGCAGCATCTATGCTGTGGTCGGGGAAGATGCTGCATGGAAGCAGGTTGCGGCCATTCAAAGCGGCGCATACTACGAAGTGCCCTTTGGACCGTATAACTGGATGGGTTTCCCACCGTCCGTGCAGCGTTACCTCGGCATGCTTTGGATGGCAGAACTGCTCTATCCGGAGGCCGCCGAGGATGATCTCTATGCCGAGGTGGCGGAATATTTCCGCCTGTTCTACCACAGCGAGCTGAGCGAGGCGCAGTACGATGCGCTTGTTGAAAATTCCATTGGTGCGGTGCAAACGCCCGCAGCATAAACGCATATGAAAGAATTGTTTTTGAAAATGCGCGATGCCATTGCCTGCGGCAAGGATACCGTGCTTTGCACCATCATTGCAAGCTCCGGTTCTGCACCCCGGGGCAGCGGCGCGAAGATGGCCGTATTTGCCGATGGTTCCACATGCGGAACCATCGGCGGTGGCGCTGTGGAGCATGAAAGCATCGGGCTTGCGCAGCAGGCGCTTTCCGAACGTGCGGCGTTCACCCATGGTTTTCATCTTGCGCCAAATCAGGTCGCCGATATCGGAATGATCTGCGGTGGGCAGGTCGTGGTACAATTTCAGTTTTTTGCAGGCGGGGATGCGCAGGCGCTTTCGCTGTTCTCCCACATTGCTGCGCTGTTTGGCAGAGAGAAGGACGCATGGCTTGTGACGAAGCTCGTGGATGGTGCGGCGGCATGTACGGGCATCTACGAAAAAGGCGCCGGGCTGCTTTACCTTAACGATGTTCCGGAGGAAGCGGTGCTGCCGCTCCTGCGGCCGCGCGCAGTGCTTCAAAAAGAGGAGCAGGGCAGGGCGGGCTATTATGTGGAACCGCTGATCCGTGCAGAGATCGTGTATGTGTTCGGCGGTGGGCATGTTTCTGCGGAGCTTGTGCCGTTGCTTGCGCATGTTGGCTTTTCCGTGGCTGTGTATGAAGACCGGGCGGAATTTGGAAACGCGGAACGCTTCCCGGATGCAGTACGGATCATCCGGGCGCCATTTGAGGAAGCGGGCACACGCATCTCCATCACGCCGGATGACGCAGTCGTCATCATGACGCGGGGGCATCAGGGGGATTTTGTGGTGCTTGAACAGATGCTCCGTACCCAAGCTGGTTATATCGGCGTGATCGGCAGCCGCCACAAGATCGCCGCAACGAACAGGCGGCTGATAGAAGCCGGGATCCCGGAGACGGCGCTCGGGCGCATTCATACACCTATCGGCCTCGATATCGGCGCGGAAACGCCTGCGGAGATTGCCATAAGCATCGCAGCAGAATTGATTGCACACCGCGCGCAAAGCCTGAAGGAGGCGCTTTGATGCAAAAGAGTCATATCCTGCTCACAGGCGAGCGCGGCGTAGGCAAAAGCACGCTGATTCAAAGGCTGCTAAAGGAAGCCAACATGCCTGTTTATGGCTTTGTTACAAAACGGGAGGCTGCGGATGCAGCAGGCTTTCATCCAATTTATATTCACCCGGCAGGACAGCCGAAGGAGGCGCGCTGCCACACGGAAGAAAACCTTGCGGGCATGTGCGACCGAAAAACGCACACGGTTCACCTTGCGGCGTTTGACGGGCTGGGCGTGCGCTATCTTGAAGCCGCTCAGCCGGACGGCATACTCGTTATGGATGAGCTTGGATTTATGGAAGCGGAAGCGGAGCGGTTCAAGCGGGCTGTGTTTCGTGCGCTTGATGGGGAGCTCCCGGTTCTTGCGGCCGTGAAAGCCAGAGAAGACATGCCGTTTCTGAACGACATCCTCCACCATCGAGAAGCAACGGTTTACACCGTTACTCCCGAAAACCGGGAGGCAATATACACGGAACTTTTGCCTTTGCTGCGCATTTGGAAAACGCATTGCGTATAACCACAGGCAGAGCAAAGAAGGGGGGTATGCATGCGCGCATGCCCCCTTCTTCATATTCCCCATATTTTCCGCTGCGAACCGGCAACAGATGCTCCTGCAATTTTTCGTTCAGCGCACCGGGCTTCCGCAGTATTCACAGCAACCGTTCGCGTCGGGCATTGTGGTTGCATGGCAGAATGGGCAAACCACGCTCTGCCGGGGTGCTTTGGCCTCCAATACGGCCTCGCGCTCCGCATCCCGCACGCGCGTCAGCAGTTCTTTGATTTCATCCGCTTTGGTCTGCGCTTCCCGATAAGCCGCCCCGCCCCGCTGGCTGATCTCGTCATCGTTGATTTGGAAACGAATTTCGGAGAACCAGGGCGAATTCACATGAATGGTCATGTTAAAATCATAGGAGTATTCATAACGCGGCGGGGTATAGCTTACGCTGTTGCCCTCCTTGTCCTCATGCTTAAGCTCGTGCCTGCTTTCGTCGATGTCCAGCGTGCAGCCTGTTACCTGTGAAAAATCCATGACATCCGGGTTTGCATCGCGCCAGTTGCGGGATCTGGTAGCCAGCCATTGACGCTTGTCCTCATCAAAATAGAGGGTCATGCCGCCGCCAATGACTTTTGTGGGTGTGAAAGCTGCCACCTTATCAAGGTTCGCTTCCCGGTAAGCCAATTGCTCTTTGATTTCCGCTACGGTAGAATTGCGGCGTTCGCTGAAGAAGGGAGAAAGCTTTTTTGCACATTCCTTGCACAGATTGCCATCCTCCAGTTTGCGATTGCCCAAAAGCCCGATTTTTTCACCGCACACATCGCAATATTTTTTGTCAAACAGTCCCATAAAATGCCCCTTTCTAAATACTCAGCCGTTCAGGTCCCCATCGTCAAACGGGTCGCCGCATTCCGGGCAAAATTTAGGCGGATGCGCCTTATCCTCCGGCTCCCAGCCACACTTGTCACACTTATATTGCGGGACACCGGCCGGTTTTTTTGCGCCGCACTCGTTGCAGAACTTCCCCTTGTTGACCGCGCCGCAGGCGCAAACCCAGCCATCTGCTGCGACAGCCGGGCGCGGCTTGCCGCATTCGTTGCAGAACCTTCCGGTGTTTACCTCACCGCAGGAGCAGGTCCAGCGGTCCATGGAAGACTTCGGAGCAGGCTTGGGCTTGCCGCACTCGTTGCAGAACTTGCCGGTGTTTACTTCCCCGCAAGAGCAGGTCCAATTGTTTGCAGGGGCTGCTTGCTGCTGACACTGTTGTTGACCCATTTGGAACAGGTTTTGCGCGTTCATGCCACCAACGCCCTGCGCCATATTCATCCCGGCAAAGGCCATGAACGGCCCGGTGCTTTCGTTGGATGCAGCCGCTTTCATTGCGTCTGCCTGTGCGCCCACCAGGTGCGCGGCCGCCATGTTCGGGTTGCGGAACACGGCGCTTTTTTGCAGATCCTTAATGGTAGCTTCATCCTCTTCCTCTGCAGTCACGGAACTGACGCCGAAAGATGCCACGGAAATGCCGCGCAGCCCGCTCCACTTTTTTGAGAGCACGTCGTTGAGCGCGTCACCCAATTCCTGCGTGTGGCCCGGAACCGCGCTGTAGCGGATGCCCATGGCCGAAATTTTGGCAAAGGCAGGCTGCAAAGCAGTCAACAGCTCCGTTTTAAGCTGGCTGTCAATTTTGTCGCGGGTGTAGTCCGCGCTTATGTTGCCGCATACATTTTTGTAAAACAGCATGGGATCGGTGAGCTTGTAGGAATACTCGCCGAAACAGCGGATGCCGATGTCCATGTCAAGGCCGATATTCGGATCTACCACGCGAAACGGAACAGAATTTGCAGTTCCATATTTATTGCCGATGATTTCTTTTGTGTTGAAGAAATACACCCGTTGGTCTTTGCCGGTGTCTCCGCCCATGGTGAAACGCTTCTTCAGGGTCTCCCATGTGCCTTTGATGCCTTGGCCAAGGCCGCCGAAAAAAATGGTGGGTTCCGTGGAACTGTCCCAGACGAACTCTCCGGCCTCGGCCGTGAACTCAACGATGGCGCCCTGCTCCACGATCATCATGCACTGCCCTTCGTTTACGGCGATGATGGAGCCGTTGGAAATGATATTTTCATCCCCTTTGTTGTTGGAACTGCGGCCGCCTGTACGCTTCACGCCCTTTGTGACCAGCACATTTTCCGGCATGGATTCGCAGTAAAAATACTCCCGCCACTGGTCAGCCAGCGTGCCGCTCAGCGCACCGATGCCTGCTTTTAAAAGTCCCATACACCAATACCTCCCTAGTATGAAATGAACTACGATATCGTCAAGAATCATGTATCTTTCATCAAAAAATCCGCCAGCATCCGGCGCAGAAACTGGCGGAACGTTTGGTTAACCGAGCGCTTTCTTGTTCTGAAGACCGCCGATCAGGTACAGAACAGGGATCACGAGACCGGTGACCAGGTTCAGAACGCTGAAGTCACCGCCGCCAACCACGGTAAGAATGTTGGAAATCACACAGAGCACGATGACAATGATACCCCATGTGATGCAGGTGCCGGCCTTCTCCAGTTTATTCCAATTTTTCACGCCGATGATACCCGCTACAAGTTCAGCAACCGCGCCCACGAGCGCGAGAATGCAGGAAACGGTGAGCAGGCCGCTGGAAGCGCCCATTGCCGCCAACAGGCTGATGCCTGCAATTGCGATAATCGCTAACACCAACGCGAGCGCGCCAAAGATGATCATCAGAATGCCTGTAACTTTTAAAAACTTTGAACCTTGCATGATTCCCTCCTAAAATTGCTGTTTATATTTGTAAATGCGCCGTACAAATATCGCTTTTATGCCCATGGATCCTCGCTTACGGGGATGCGGATGCCGGAAAGGATGCTGGAATACTCCCAAAGGAACCATTCATCGCCCTTTTGCCGGAGTTTGATCGGCCGCGGCGAATCCGCGCCGGCCGTCTTAAGATACAGGCGCAGATAGCCTGCTTCACAATCCTGAGGGCGGGGGTCCGCATACAGCCTGAGCGTATAGGGCTCTGAGGGCGTGTAATTGTTTTCGGGGGTCGCCCCGTCGAAATAGGCCAATGGCAGATATGCCTTATCTCTAAGCCTGTCCCGCAGAAACTGGATGTCGTAATTGCTCAGCGGACGGGGGCCGCGCAGAAGATTGACCGCTTCAATGCCCGCATCCCTGTCGTTTGTGTAAAGATTTAATGCGCCGAGAAACAGGGCGCAGGTGTGTTCGGCATTGCCGAGCGCCCCAGCCGCGAGTGCGGAAATCTCAGCGGCGGACTCCGGCAATTTATCAAGAGTTACGCTCATATATTCGTCTCCTTCTTGTGTTTCCATTGTGATTTGAACGATCCCATCCTGCTGCTCCGGCTCGACTCCGGCCACTGGCGTGGGCTCCGGGGTGGCTTTTGCCGGCGATTCCGGCGTTTGTTCCGCTTCCCATTCACCGGTGGGCATGGAATCGTTCTGCTTGCTGAATATGATTGATTCGGGTTTGCCATCCGGCCAGGTGATGTTCATGTAAATATGCTCTGCCTGATACCACATTTCATCAATCGTAAGGATGGTTTCGTAGGTTTCATCTTTGATTTCCGGGCCGCCAAAGGGTAAAAGATCGCAGCGCTCGTTCAGATCATCCCCCGCAGAAAAACTGTGGTCCACAAAATAATAGCCCGGATCCTTTGATGAGAGCATTTTTCCGTCCACGGAGAAGTCAGCGCATTTTCCCTCAAACTCCAATACAAACCGTCCGTCCGCGCCATACCAGCAGCCCGTAAGCGCCTCGTCCAGCGGCCCGCCCTCATACACCATACCGGGGCCATCCAACATCTCAGGTTCGCGGTAAAACGCTATTTTTGCTTCTGTACCGTCAGCAGCAACAAGTTCCAACGTTAACGTGCCGTTTTCGTGATAGGCTTTTGCTATTTCAACGGAGCCGCCCGCTTCATCGGAAAACACGTTGGGGCTGATGCTGAGCTCGTTGTATTCGGCCGTATTCGTGCTTGCCGCATGCAGCGTGAGCGTCGCCTTTTCAAGGAGCAGACTTCCATTACAGCTTATGCTGAGGGTATAATTATCCCACACCGTAAGACGGTAGCAGCCGTCGTCGCTGTTCCAGCCGCCGATTAGCGCGTCCAACAAAAGCCCGTCGTAATTCACCATGCCGGGGCCATCCAAAATGTGAACATCGAATAAACAGCAACCCGTAAACAGCAAGGCAACCAAACAAAGCCCAATGATTAAAACGGCCATATTGCGAAACTTTCCTGTCATTGCATGCATCCCCTGTGATATGGATTCTTTGCTGTGCATTGAAAAAAGCGGGCTTGCCGGACGGGAGAACTGCCCCGCCCGGCGTCCTGCCTTTGGTTCAGTTCGCGTCAATGTTTCTTTGTGCAGAGGGTAGCCATGCAAGTAGCGGCAGCAAGCAGTAACAATGCGATTCCGAATGCAAGCATCCCATTATCGCCGGTTTGTGGAAGGTCAATCTGCGGTGCGGGCGTAGGAATGGGGGTGGGGTCATAATACACCTCATTATAGGTGTAAACATTGGTGAAGGTCATCGTCTTGTAGAACTGATTTTCATCTGCCGCTTTGCGGATCCAGACCCCGACCTGCTGTGGCATCTGCGTGGCATCGTATGCCAATTCGGCCTGCACAAACCAGGTTTCGGGCGCATAGGACCAATCCACCTTGCCGTCGTTCACCTCTCGTACCCAGAAGCCTTCACTGAGGTTACCTAGGTCGTTTTCGGGCACTTCGATTACAATACTTCCGCTGAACGTCCCGGTACCGTTGGTGGAAACAGCGTTACCCGACACCCTATAGTCGCCGGACGCTCCGAAATCATACAGTTCAAACTGGAAGGTTGCAGAGCTAGGCGCGGAATTACCGCTCTGTTGAACGATTTTTTCAAAGGGAATCTCCACCTTAACGGTATCATAAACCGTGATGGTGAACGCTTTCTCATCACCGCTGAAATTTGAGTGCTCAGTTCCCTCTTTGGGAATCGCGTTGACTAAGAATGGAAATATGCCTGCCTTGCTCGGCGTTCCGCTGATCGTGCCGTCTTCGCTCAGCGTCAGGCCATCGGGCAGCGGACCGCTGTTCTGATCGAGAAAAATCCAACATCACACGGGCCGGAGCCATCGAAGTGCGTAGATTCCCATTCGATCTTGGCGCTGTAGGGGAAGCCCACAGCGCCGTCTGCCAAAGCGTCCGTCGTAAACGCAAAGGTGCATGCAGTTGCCGCCAGAGCCGAGGCGGGGAGCAGGGCGCAGAACAGCGCCGCTACAAGGAACCATACGAAAAGTTTCTTTTTCATGAAATGAACCTTCTTTCTTGTTTTTTTATAAGCTTGCTTTTTATAAACTTGTGTTGATCAACGGGCATGCAGGCGGCCAACCGGTTACCGGCGGCAGCCTCTATCCCGCGGTGCGGAAACGGTTCGCACAAAAACACCCGGACAGAGGGTCAGCAGGCGCATACAAAGCATCATGGCACCTTATCAGGTCGTTTTTATTCCCGGAGCCACCGTGCAATGCGCTCAGTTGACGATGCCCCAGCATTTGAAGCTGCAATCGTGATTCACGGTATACGTGAAGGAATCCGGCCCGGGGTTCCAGTTGTCGCCAGCCTCATAGTCGCCGCTCCATTTGACAGAGCCGCTGTACGAAACATTTTCCGTTACGGTGATGACCGTTCCCGCCGGCACGCTGCCACTGGTGGCGCCGGAATACCCGCCGCCGGAGAAGGTGCAGTCCGAGCAGCTTACGCTGTAATAAACCGGTTCCGGCGTAGGATCCGGATCAGGCTCGTAGACGTACTGCGGCGTCGTCGTGGGCTTGGCCGTCGGCTTTGGGGTGGAGGACGGTGCGTTCTCCTTCCGGAGCACGACCTCGTACACGGTGGCCTCGTTCAGGTCGTGCACGGTGAAGCTCGTTACGGTGCGGTTGTAGTAATAGGGCACATCGTTGATGAGCCAGTAATCCACCGCATAGCCCTTTGGCACAACAGCCTCTACATAGACGGTAATCCAGCCACCGGGCATCGTTTCTTTTGTGACGGGGTTCTCGTAATCCTCCTCGAACACGAACTCCGTGAACGGCTCTCCCTTCGGTTTGCCCTTTGCGTTAAGGAATTGCATTTGTGCGTTGGTCGTGGTGACCTTGAATTCCGGGCGCAGCCGCGCTTCCACTACGGTGTAGCCGTCGGCGGTAAACGCGAAGGTGGGCTCCATGTCCTCATAGTAGGGCGCGCCGTTCACTTCCCAGTTCTGCACGGCCATCCCTTCCGGGATGATCGCCTCCGCAGTGAAGGAGGCGGAACCATCCACCGGCACGAGGGTTTCGCCGCCGATGGTGGAATTGATGGCGATCACATAGGCGGAATCCGTGGAGGGGATTGCCGGCGCAGGCGCAGGCGTTGACTCCGGGGCGGGCGCATTCTCCCCGGAAGGGTTGAAGCCCGCCTGCTTCGCCTCGTCAAGCTGCTGCTGCATCAGCTTCATCTGCTTCTTCATGGCCTCAAGTTCCACATTGTTGCCGCCGGATTGGCAGGCAGTCAGGCAAAACAGCAGCAGCGCAACAAGCAATACTGCAAAAGTCCTTCTCATGTTCATATACCTCCGTTGAGACCTTTCAGGTCAAATTCCGTTCTTTTATCGGCCGCCGCGTTACATGCCGTCCCGCGGCTTGATTTATGGGACATATATCTCCCGGATGGCCGTCACATATTCTCCTTCAATGGTGACGTCGGCCAGCATTGGCGCTTCCCGTCCCCGCATGAAGGCGATAAACTCATCCGAAGAAACCGGGACGCTTCTGAGAAAATCATCCTCCCAGTCAACCATGAAAAATTCCGTGTTCCCATTTTTGAAAGCGATCATCGGAATGAAAGCTTCTTCGGCGTTGTAAAGTTCATAGTCATTATCAAACCAGGCGTCTTCAAGACCGTATTCCGCGATCAGATCCACATCGTCCCAGTTGACCCACACCACATCGTCCAACAGAACGGTGAAACGGTCGCCGTCAATATCTTCGCCAAAGAGTACGTCACAAAGAATCGGTTGCGCTTCGGAAGACGGAGCCGGATCAGCTGCGCCTGCATCCGGAACCGGAATTTCCGGCGTTACCTGCGGTACAGGGGAAGGCAGTGAGGCGGGAGCTTCTGTGCTCTCTGCCTGCTCTGCAAATGCCTGCTGTAGCCGGTTGGCAATCTCCGCTGCATTTTCTTTGTCTGATGTCGTGCATCCAGCGCAGCCGAACAAAAGCAAGATCACAAGGAGCAGGGATAAATCGTGTTTCATGCGGCCTCCTCTTCTGCCGGCATGCTGGGCAAGTGCTGCCCGGCACACCGGCAAACGGGCTTGCGTGTCCGTTACTTCTTAAATGGCAGGTAAGGAATCATCTGGTTCGCCAACTTGGAAATGGTCATGGTTTGCAGGAATACCTTTCCGGGGCCGGTAATGACCGTGTCAAACAGGCCTTCTCCGCCGAGCAGCATGTTCTTTGCGCCTTTCACCAGCTGTACATCCATCATACAGGTGGCATCCATGATGGCAAGCACACCGGTATCGCAGATAAGCTGTTCGCCGGGCTGAAGATCATATTCCTGACAGTAGCCGTCTACCTCAAGGAACACGAGCCCGGGGCCGGTAATCCGCTGCATGATGAACCCTTCGCCGCCCGCAAGGCCGGCCCCCAGCTTCTTCTGAAAATGCACAGCAAGTTCGATCCCATAGGTGCCGCAGAGAAACGCCCGCTTCTGGCAAACGATGCTTTGCCCCGGGGCGAGTTCCCGGGCCACGATCTTACCGGGGAAGGAGGAGGAAAAGGCGATTTCCGCCGGGCCTTGTGCGGTATAGGTGTTCATAAAAAGGTTTTCGCCCATGAACATGCGGCCAAGCGCCTTGCCAGCACCGCCTTCGGCTCTGGTTTCCGTCAAAACAGGGCCACGACTCCAGGTGCGCCCGCCCACTTCACTCAGAAGCTTTTCACCAGGAGCGAGCTGGATGATCACGGCAGGCAGACTGCCGCCTTCGATTCTGTATTGCATAGTATCTGCTCCTTTCATCCAACAAAGGTCGGTGTTAATGAATCAGTCGTTCAAGGAAGAACTCCAGGAACTGCTGTTCCAAGTCTCGGAACCATCCTCCTGAACCTTGAAGCTCAGCAGAAGGAAGTCCCCGCCTGCCGTGACCCACTCATAGACATGGTAATCCTGCTTCCAGCTGGACTCATGCGTCTTTTTGCCGTCCGTGCCGCCAAGTTGCTGAGCAATCTCCTCGTATGTGGGCCTGGCATACCCGTTCTCGTAGCTGGTCTGATATTTGAGCCAGGTGAATCCAGCCTTGAGCGTATCGAAATCCACGATACCATCGGCTGCCGCATTGGACTTGCCGTAGTCTCCTTCAGAAGTAGACTGGGGGCCCGCACCGTTATCCGAGTCACCTTGCTCCAACGCCGCCTTGTATTCATCATACCGTGGGGGAAGAAGGTCGTTTTCCTCGTCCCACTGTGCGCCATCCTCGCGGAAGAACATGGTTACTGAGCAGCCATAGGCTCCGTCATAGCGGGTATAATCATAGCTTAGCATCAGGCTGCCATCCTCGTTAAGGAATGTCTGATAGTTTTCCGCATCTTCGGCGTTGAGGTAAGTATCCACGGTCCAGGCATCTTCCGTCCCGATGTCCGGCATAATGCAGGTGCCGTTTTCTTCAATGGTCATATACATGGAAAGGAAGGGGTTTTCCGAATCTCCATCCTGAAACACCTCGAAATAGGGCTTCCCGGTGCTATCCATATTGACATAAGCCCAAGCGTCGTAGATATCTTCCTCCTGATCAATGCCCCAGAAATCCGTAAGTGCCAGCCAGCCATACCATGTGCTGGGATTTTCAATTACGGCGGTTTCACTGCCGCCCGGAACACCCGCCGAAGCGCCGCTGAATGCATCCGCCAGAGAGCCGGCCACGAGTACGCCATCGTTCGCGCCGGTCACGCCGGTGCCTCCGGGGGCATTGACGCCCGAGCTGCCGCCTGCGAGTTCGCTGCCCGCTGGCACTTCCACGCCTTCCTTTACAAAGCGAATGGTCATGTCGCCGTATTTTACATCAATGACACCATCCTTAAGAGTTCCTTCCATGGTGTCTTCCATGCCGAGAAAGGATACGGTGGCACTGAACGCCTCGCCATCCAGCTTCCACTTAATGTTGAATTCAAAGCCGGAATAATAGATACCCTTGCCGCCCTTTTTGAGTTCGAGCCAGCTTTCCTGATAAGGTTCTTCTAAAGGGGCATCATAATAACTTTCACCGACGCAAATATATTTTCCGGTTACATCCGGTCCCTTATCGCCGCAGGCGGCGAGGGAGAGGAGCATGGCTATTGCCATAAGCAATGCGATCGCAAATTTAATTTGTTTCATTTTTATCTCCAATTCTGATTTACACAGGCTATTTAACTTTTTGCTTTCATTATTCTGCCACGGTGAGCGTATTAAGGATGGACATCACGACATCGCTTGTGCAGGCCTCCATGGATTTTGTGGAGGTTATGCTGAAGTTTACGCCGTAATTGCCGTTGATTTCCTTGCCGAAGTTAACGTGGACATCTGCCGCATAGTCGCCCCACATATCGATGTAGGTGATCCTGCGAGCCTCATAACCGGCGATGGTCATATCTTCCGAGGAATACTGCTCATACGTAGAATAGCTGTCGTAATATTCCATCGTAGCATCGTGATCCTGTTCGCTGATCTGTACCACGATACTGAGCTTTACGCTTTCATCTTTTGCGGCAATCGTATCGAGGATTGCATTCTCATCCCGGAAGAACGTGTCGCTCGGATAGGTGATAAAAATCTTATCGAAATAATCATAGGTTTCTGTGGGGCCGCTGAAGCTCACAGAGGAACTGCCGGAGAGGGAGCTGCTTCCAGAGCCGCTGTAAGCGGGTGGCGCAAACCCGTAGGGGGGTAGTTCACCGTTTGCAATTGCCGTATTATAGCGGTCAATGGAAGGAGGCACAATGGCAAAATCGCTGTCAACTTCTTTTTGCCAACTGCCGCCCCACTGCTTCATAAACAGGGTGAAGTCGAGTGTATTGCTCCCATCTTCGATTGCATCTCCCATCGTATACTGATCGGGATAGTCCGGCATGGGCAGGAACATCCAATTGTAAGCGTACATCTCGGTGCCGCCTGCCACGGTGCCGTCGATGGCATTCAGCCCGGATGCTGTAGCTTCGCAGTTTGCAAGAGCAAATGCTTCGTCGCTGCCGTCCATATATACGGCGAAGGTGCCTTTGCCTTCGGCGTCCACGTCAACCACCATGTACGCATCGAAACAACTGCCGTCATAGGACGCCACTTCGCCGGTAGCTTCGTTCACATACATGCAGCCGTACCAGGTGCCGTTCCATTGCTTTTGCAGCTCGCTGGCGGAGCCTGTGCCGGAAGGAAGCTGGGCGTCTGTGCCCGAACCGTCTCCCGTGGCGGCACCAGCGGAATAACCGCCCTCTTTTTCAAAGGTGAGATCAACGCCCATATCCATCAGGTTGGTGAGTGTCAGCACACCCCCTTCAATGGAGCCGGTGCAATCTATGCCGCCGCCCGTAACGGACAGGGCGCCATCTTCGCAGCTCCACTTGCCATTGGCAGCATCACCGTCTACCGTAAGCACGCACTTGCCATTATCCTTGAGCTCAAGCGATACGCCGTTTGCGAAAATATCGGAAACCGCCATATCCATGCCCCACATGGAGGCTGTGGCTGCGTTCCAAACGCCGACATTGGGGTCGTTGGATGCCTCGGGCGTGTTTCCCTTTCCGCCGAGCACGAGGATGAGCACAACTGCGAGAATGACTGCAAGCGCTGCGCCGCCGATGATGAAGAGCGTCTTTTTGTTCAGGGGTTGTTTCTGCTTGGGCGTTTTGGCTGCCGGGGCGCAGGCGGCTTGTGCGGCGGCATTCTGCTGCATAGGCGGGGTATAGCTCTGCTGCGTGGGCGGAGTATAGCTCTGCTGTGTAGGCGGAGTATAGCTCTGCTGCGTGGGCGGAGTGTAGCTCTGCTGCGTGGGCGGAGTGTAGCTCTGCTGAGCCGGTTGATAGGTGCCTTGCACCGGAGCGCTCTCCTGCGCGGGGGCTCCGGGCTGATGCTGTGTTTCCTCTGCGGGTTTGGGGGCCTCGAACTTAGCGCCGCAACTGGTACAGAATTTAGATCCATCAGGGAGTTGCGCACCGCAATTCGTACAAAAAGCCATATAAAAAGCTCCTCCTTACACTTCGTTCTTAATGATTCGTGGTGTTATGAAAACCGCACTTGCGGGCTTCAACATTTTGTCTTCGGGGATATCATTGCCTGTGCCTGCGTGCCTGGAGCAGAAGCGCTCACTTTAATGCCGCTGTTGTTTTACGGACGTGTTCCGTTTCATTTGATTTGCCGCTGACGGGCTCCCCCGCTTCTCCAAGCCGGAGTGCGCATGCGCGGCACAGATCCAGATCATCGCAGATCAGAAAGCATTCGTTGCATATGAGGCGCCGGCAGATGGGGCAAATATTGAAAACTTCTTCGCCTTCCCTTGCGGCTTTTTCCAAAGCACGCCGCTTTTCTTTTTCATAAAGCGTGTTGTAAATGATTCGTTTCCCTTCGGTGGAGGGGGAAACACCCGCTTTTGAAAACGGAACAGGGGCGCTGCGCCAAACCTTCGTGCATTCTTCACAACGGAGTGAGAAGCAAAACTCATCTTTGGTTGAGGCATCCGCCATCCGGCCTATCAAGATCTGCTTCATAGCCGCTCCGCTCCTTTTATACTGGTATACAGGTTAACTGTACTCGCTCCGCCGGAAAATAGATATTACCCGGAGAATACTTTTGCCCCGCTTTTTGTCTGGGGACATCGGCAAATCTATGGTATCCATTGGATACCAAGCCTTGAACTGCGGGACTTTTTGAGCACTTTACAAAAATAGGGCATTGTTAAATATGCCGCCGGGGAGAGACCCGGCGGCAATCTGCGTTTGGAAATTGATAAATTGATGCGATAGTGTTACAGAAGTTCATCCAGGCGGTTGCAGCGCCTGAACAATTCGATGTACAGCATGAGCTCGTCACGTGAAGTTACGCAGAGCTTTTCATAAATATTGCGGTTGTGTTTGCGCACTGTATTGATGCTTATGAAAGCGAGTTCCGGTATTTCACCGATTTCATGACCATCAACGTACAGCTTGAATATTTCATGCTCGGTTTCCGTAAGCAAGGCCATGCGCGCTGCAAAGGCATCGAACAACTCGGCGATATCCGGCGGCAAACTCCCCGCTGCAATCGCCTGACTTTGCTCCCTGGATTTTATAAAAGCAATCAGAGCATCTATTTCGGAAATCCCGGAAGGGGTGGCGTCTATGGCTATGTTGGATTGTATTGCCGCAAGGCTTTGGGCAATGGGGCGCGCGAAGCTGCGGGACAGCGTGGCGGCGCTTACCAGCATGGCGAGCAGAAAGGCAAGCGAGCAAGCAATCCATACGACCTGCTTGCCGGAAGCATAGGAGGCATAGCTTTCTTTCGGCAGCAATATTGCCGCTGCCCACTCCCGGCCATCCCCGCTTGCGAACGGAATGGTTTTGTGAAGGCCGATGTACTGGTTCGTTCCTTCGGAATAGGTGTTGTAATACTCCCCTTCCTGAATGCTCAACACATTCGAGACATCCAGATAGGTTCCTTCCGTTCTTCCGGTCATGCCCTGATCCAACAAAAGCTGCCCGTCCTCAAGCGGTGCAAGCACGCTTACGATCGGGCCGAACTGGCTTTCTACAGCCGCGTAACAAAACCCGAAATACAGCGAGCTGAGTTCCATGCCACACAAGCCTGCCACATTTCCGTTGCCGTCCAACACGGGGACACAGAGAAGGATGACATCTTCCCACGTGTCCAAAAGATGGAGCCTGCCCGTCCATGCATAAGCATCCGCAAGGCGGCGGACCGGTGCCTGCATCATTTCATCATAACCGGGGATTCGAGAGCTGTCGAACTCCAAATTCCACCGGTTGTGCAATTCCAAGTCTTCCTCCCGGGCGATGTCGGAAATGCCGCGGAAATAGATCACCTGCTGGTTTGATGACTTCTTGGGGTTAAGGTTGGTGTAGCGGAGATACAACCCGCTGCGGGAATGCTCCGCTGTGCCGGCAAGGGTATTTGTTGTGGCGTTAAGTACGATAAAAGCGCCGCTGCAATCGCTGGTGTGGAGGGTTGTATTCAGCGCCGGATAGAGGGAACGCTGCAGCTCCAACAGCGCCTCCGGCTGGTCGTTGAGAGCGGATATCCCGGAACCATATGCAGGCAGCACCTCCATGAGCTCCCGGCTGGCCTGCTCGGAGAGGAAAATGCCATGGCCCGAAAGCCTTTCAAGCTGGTTGGAAACATCTGTGGCGGTATTTTGCAGCTGTATATTCAAGGACAGGTGGAGTTCCCTGTCCGTATTTGAAAATACGCCCGTAAGGCTGAAGATCAGCATCAGCGTGCCAAAAACGGTCGCTGCCATAGAGAACCAGTACAGCGCGAGCTTGCGCTGCATGCTTACGCTCTCTTTTCTCGCCATTTTTGTGAGCTTCAGCAGCTCCCTGAGCTTTTTTACCATTCCATGTCACCCCCTTACAGATGCGGCTGCATTTATTAATTGAATGTCGAACGGAAATCATCGTAACAATCCCAAACGAGCTGCGTAAGCAACGATTCCTGAGCCGTATCGCCAGCCGCGAGACAGGCGTTCCTGGAAATACCGAGGTGCAGGCGGACGTTGTTTTCAAATTTGGTTTCCAGATCGAGATACCATTCCGTTTGCGGTGCAGTATAGAAGGTATATTGCGCCTGTGTCTCAAGGAACGCATCGTAAAGCTGAATGTATTTCTCATCGGTAAGGCTTTGGATTGCGGAAGGCAGGTATGCGTCGAAGGACTCCTGCTTGACCGGCATATAACCTGCCTGCGTCACAAATTCAACATTGCGCTGTGCATCGGTCAGCCATTTGAGGAATGTGATGCAGGCCTCCTCCCTCTCCGGGGTGGATTTGACGGTGCAGATGCCCGCACCGCGCTGCATTACGAGCTTGCTGCCGTTTTTGAAGACCGGACAGGGACGGATGATCCATTCCACCTCTTCGGAAGTATTGTCCGGATAGGTTACGATATCCGAAAAATACAGCACGCTGGCAGAGGAGGCGATGGACACAATGGAATCCGCTGTGCGCAGGGGTTCGGTCGCGTAGCCGCCTTTGAGCCATAGGCCGCCGGAAAGGGCTGCCCTGGCATAAGGCTCCCACACGGTGCTGAACTTTTCGCCAAAGGCAATGCCTGCATCGTCAAAGAAGGATTCACCAAGGGACTCTACGCCAACCTGAAAGTAATTGAAATGAAAGTCATGAACCAATAGGGCTTTTGCATCGCCCGCAGTTTCCGGCGTCTGGCCGTCCGTCCACGCTGCATACTTTTCCGCAGCTTCAAAAAGGCCTTCCCATGTGCTGAGGCTTTCAACGGTTGTCCCCGTATCGGAAGCGAAACGGTCGAAAAGCGTTTTGTTGATGTACATAATCTCGGTGGATTTTGCCACGGGAAGCACGGCAAGCCGGCCGTTTATCATGCCTTCTTCGATAAAAGCAGGCACAAAAGCCGCGCACTCTGCTTCGCTGAAATAATCCCTGTAATTGAGAAGAATGCTGTCATCCGGCATGGCCAGCACCGTTTTCGGGTATGCAACAAACATATCCGGGAGTACCGAAGCCCCCGGGTCGCCGTACGCGGAAGACAGGATCGCTTCATGGATGTTCTTGTTGTTGGAAACCAGCGTTACCTCAACCTGAATTCCCTGCTCTTTTCCTACGGTTTGGTTAAAGGTGCTTATCATGTCGTTCAGCGGGGAATCGGTCTGGGCGCCATACACGTGCCAGATGGTGACGACAACAGGCTGATCCGGCGTTTCCCCCAGCGTGGTACAGGAAGTGCAAAACAGCACGAGTACGCTGCAAATAACAAAACAAAACCATTTTTTTGTCATGACGGTTCCCTCACTTATCTGGAATGATCGAAAGCATTTCAACTTACATCGAACACAGCTTGGAAATCAGGTATTCGAGGCTTGTATCATAGAAGATAAAATCGTCTATCTTTCCTGCCCTTTTTGCCGCAACGACTTCGGAAATGCATTCTTCGTCATTTTCCGGGCACAGAAGGAGCAATTTACATGCGGGGGTTTCCTTCTTCAGCCAGGCACATAATGCGAGGCAATAGGCAACGTCGTATTCGCCGCTTTCTGCAACTTCAATCAGGGCACAGCTCGCCCCGCAGCCACGAATCACAACATCGGCATCCGCATAATCCGGCTGGAAGTACATCTGAATGCCCTTTTCTTCCCGGGTGAGGCGCATAAGGCTCTGCGCAAGCACCTTGCGTTTCATGATAAGCGCAACGGTCTCAGACATTTTTATTCTCCTCTGTAGCGATATAGGATCTTTGGCAGGGGCTTTATCCTGATTTTAATGATACATGAAACGGAAAACATCCGCATCACAGTTAGCTGTCATTTTAGCGACCCAAACAAAAAAAGAGCCGGAGCCCTTTTTCGTTCGGATCCGCTTTGCATTCAGTACCGCGGATTGATCCATCCATTCAGGATGACATGCGCGACCAGCTCCCCGGTTCGCTCAAATCCCATTTTTTTCGTAACGCTCTGGATATGCCGATATAAGGTGTTTTCGGAAATACACATCCGTTCGGCAATCTCCTTGCGGCTTACTCCCTCGCAAATCAAACGCAGGGTTTCCAGTTCGCGTTCCGTCAGTGGCGCTTCCCCGGGCTGAACGGGGATGGTTTTCTGCTCCGGGAAATATGACTTGCCATCCATTACATCCCGTATGACCTGAATGAAAAACGTCATGTTCTGCCCTTTTTCCACAAAGGCATCCGCACCACATGCTTTTGCCCTCGGCATATAGGTGACCTCGTCAAACCCGGTCATGACAACCACTTTGATCGCCGGGAACGCTTCCTTGATTTTTTCCGTTGCTGCAAGGCCCGATGCGCCACCGGCTGTACAAATATCCATCAATACCAGATCGGGTTGCTTGTCCCGGCAAAAAAACAGGGCGAAAGCAGCGTCGGCAACGCTGCCCACAACCTTGAGGTCGTCATATTGCTCAAATGCGCTGCGAAAGGAATCCCGTATCGAAGCGTGATCATCTACGATCAAAATCCGGATCATTCTCATGTTCCTCCCTGTAGAATGCCGCGACGGTAAACCGAGGCTCGATTGAGATGCAAAGAGTTCCCCCAAGCGCTTCAACCCGTTTGCGCATCCCCGCAATGCCGCCGCCTTCTATCAGCCGTTCTGGCTTTCTGCCGTCATTGGTTATGGTGAGATTCCAGCCTTCTGCTGTTTTTTCGCAGTGTGCTTTCACTTTGGAAGCAAAACCGTGGCGCACGGCGTTGGTAACGCTTTCACGTATGACGGCATTCATGCAGCAAGCAATGTCAATGCGCTTTGGAAGGGAACCTTCGAGGTATAGCTCTACGCCGATCTCACTGAATATTGCGGCAAGGTCTGCAAAAACATGCTCCGGTGGGGCAGTCTCTGCCGAGCGGAGCTCTTGCATCAAACGATCAATGTCTGAAATCAGCAGGTCAACTGCCGGCATATGTTCTTCGCGCAGCGCCCTTTGCAGCATTGCAATGCGCTGCCCGAGCACATCGTGAACCCTTGTTTTCTGCTCCTGCAATTCTTTTTGGTAACGGATTTCCTCAATGTTGCCAAGCATTTCCAGCAGATGCAGCTTATGTGCATTCAGCGCGGTTTTCTTCATTGCAAGCTGCGCTGTGAGATTCCAGTGCGAAGTTATGTCCAACGCATACAGCTCCATATAGTGCTTTCCGTTGATTGCGATGGCGCCCTGCACGAATTGCCACACGGCACCGTCCGCCAATTTTATGGTGATCCTTTCTTTGAGGGGCAGCCTTTCGATTCCATCCGGCAGGGCGCCGCTTTGCAGCAGGCGGAGAATTTTCCTTGCATCGCGCACGGCGGTAAGGGAAAGGGCGCTCAGCAGCTTTTGCATGGACAGGTTGAGGAGCAGGATATATCCGGTATCCTGAGCGAACAGGATGCCTGCAGGAAGCTGATCCACGGCTTCCTTAACGGAGAGCCCGGAAAGGCCGTGGCGCAGTTCCCGGCTGAGTCTAACTAGCTTTGCCGCGCCGCGCAGAAGCGCTGTGGCCAGCCATGCGATGAATAGAAAAGGGAAAATGGCGCCGGAGATGCGCTCCAGAAACGGCAGCATGACGGCGGCTGCGGGAATGCACACAATGTCCCATGGATCACGCTGCCGGAAAAAGGAGAATATGCCAAAGAAAACCACGCATCCAAACAGCAGATACCGTAGGATGCAAAGCCTTGGGCCGACAATTATGACCCCGTACGGGGCGTTGAATTCAACCAGTTCCAGCAGGCATTCTCCCAGCGCGAATTGCAGAGCAACAGCAATTTCCAGCAGCTTGTTGTAAAAGCGGTGCTCCCCGAAAGCGCCGCGGTAAAAGACCATTACGCAAACGCAAAGCTGCAGGACGAGGCCGGCCAGCGCTGCAAGCTGCAGGAGGAGGCGCGCGGAAGCGGGGAAGAAAAAGAATTCAGACATGGTGGAGCTCCTCTCTGCCCAGAGTCAGGCTCGCTTCATACAGAAACCCATCATGGCTGAACCGCATATCACAGGGGGATGCCAACCGCTCCGCAAAGGCATCAAAGGGTTCTTCCGACAGCAGGCGCATGACAAGGCGGTTTTCCGGCAAAACGGAAATGTTGCAGATCAGCACGGCCCATTTGTGTTCCAAACCATGGCAGATGCCTTGAAAAAGGAGTTCGTAAAAGCGGGCGGCGATGTCGGGCGGCAAATCGGCGGATGGAACCGCCCTTACGGCTACGGTAAGCCCCGAATGTTCCACGCACTGCCTCAATTCGTCAAAATATGCCGCAAGCTCCCGCATGGAAAACGCAGCAGCCTGTTTCTGTTGGAACAGCAGGTTGGAACGCCGCTTACAGTAGCACAGAAGAAGGCAAAGCATGGTTGCGGAAGCATCATCCAGGCTTTTGTCGCGGAGCTTATGCAGAATAGCGGCCGCGCGCGTCAACTCCTGGCAGATCGCCGTTTCAAGATCATCGTAAATATGCTGCCTCGCGCGCAACGCCTCAGCCTGCTCGCGCAAAGTATGCTCGTGCAGGAGAAGCCGGTTGCTTTGTTCAAGGCTTTCCACAACGCACTTCAGGCTGTTCTGCAGGGTATGGAGCGTGGATAAGTCCTCCTGCCAAACGACGGCCCCGCCTGTAATGGGCATGCCGGAAAGCTGGAGGTCCGGCCCAATCAACATGCGGAATGGAAGAGAATAATCGGGCGTATGCTCCAAAACGGGCAATGCTGCAGCCGGTGCGGAGGAAAGCATGGGGGCGCCGGTTGGCGATACGATGCGCATGCTCAGTGCGGAGTGGATGAACAGGGCGGGATAGTTCGAGTTCATCGGAATCAGGCCGGTCTGCATAGCGGATTCCAGGAACAGCAACGCAAAGGTTACAACTGTTAGGGTAAAATCCCCATCCCATGCAGGCGGGATACGGAACACATACAAAAGCCCGTATATAACGAGCACGGCACAAAACCCGATGGGGAAGAGCAGGCCATACTTCCGGGGGTTCTTTCGGCACTTGAACAGCAGCAGGACGATGGCCGCAAAAACGCAGCAGATGTTGACGCCCAGCAACAATACATATCCGATGCCATACCCGTAATTGCTGCTCCAATCAGGGGCTGAAGGATCCAGCCTGAATACCAGCATATGAAAATCGTTGGTAAGAACCAACAGCAAAAAGGCGAAATTAACCAGAAAACAAACCTTCCACCATATTGGCGAAGGCCCATCCCCGGATGTGCCGAGCGCCAGTGTGATGCGCAGCAGAACCACAGGGAGGCCCAACTGAAAGATATAATAACAATACCAGCAATATCGGTTGAGCGTGTTGGCCTCCGGGAATTGCCACTTTATGGCGCGGAGCAATATCCAAAGAACCATCAGCAGCGCCGCAATCAGCACGGTGCGGCGAACCGTTTTGCCCAGCGCCCTGCTTAGCATGAAACCCGCCCAGACTATGACGGTTATGATCGTTGCCATTGCGGCGAGGATATGCTCCCGGCCATCCGCAGTTGTGTAAAGCTTTTTATGCAAAACCTCGCGGCGGTAGCGTGCCGCGACTTCCTCGGTTGCCCTGTTCAACTGCCCGTAGTCTTCAAGCGTATGAGCCCTTTGATAAGATTCATCCGCCGGATAAAGACCGCTGCTACACCGGCCGTCCGCAAGGCGAAAGCCCTGCTTTATGAGTGCCGCTTCCATATCCCCGGCCATAGGCAGCTCCCGGCGGGACAGCAAGCCCCGCATAAAGCTTAAAGTTCCTTCCGCAGGAACGATGACTTCAAGCGCTCTGCCTGCCTGAATTTGCGCTGCGGCCTGATAGTCAAAGCATATCTGGATCGGCGCGGCGCTGTCTTCCGTCAGCAGCCCCTGTTGCGCAAGGGCTTCAAACAAAAGAAGTGCGTTATTTAGAGAAAACGCATTGCCGTCCAGCCCATAGCTTACAGCAGCAAAACAATGCCTGAAAAAAGCGTCGCCTTCCGCAGCGAACATAATTGGTTCACCGGCAACCCGCAGGCTGTTCCAACCTGATATGGGGGCCTGCGTCAGGCTGCGGTCAACAGCGATTACCACCGTAGCAGCATAATGAGGATACCAATAGTAGGTTGGCTTACTTTGCAGCATGCCTTCCGCCTGAAAATCAAACAGCTCTACGGCAACGCTTTCGCGGAACCGCTCGGCGGGATACCCGATTGACCCGGGAGATATTTCATATTCGGGCAGCGCATCTGTAAGGACATGAAAATAGGGGGAAGCGGCATCGCAGGAAATTGTGTTGAAAACCGGTGCAGCACATGCGGAAAAAGCCGAAAAAACAAAGGCGGCAAGCAAAAACAACATTGCATTACGCATGAAAGCATCACGATTCATTGCTTGCCGCCGCCCTTTCCGAATGATTACTGAATATTTTATCGGATTTCATCGATTTTGTCATCTGGGAAAAACGATGTAACCGAATCGGTATACCAAGTATGAAGGGGCGGGGGAAATATGTGGTCCATTAAAAATAAAAAGCGGAGCAAGGATGCATATCGCTTGCTCCGGCGTGGCGCAGAGGGTGGGATTCGAACCCACGTGTGGTTTCCCACAAACTGATTTCGAGTCAGCCCCGTTATGACCGCTTCGATACCTCTGCAAATGCAAAATTTATTATACAGTATCATCAGCAGAATTGCAATCAGTTTATCGGCAAACGGGGCTGAACGAGACAGCAGGCACAGGCTTAGGCGGTGGCGGATAACAAACCGCGGCAGCAGAACAGGATCAACAGCGAGGCGAGAACATTCCAAAGCGCACCCAACAGGCAGCCTGCAAGAACCGAAAGCGCTCCGCTGATGGCAATTGCCGCGACGGCGCCGGGAACAACGAGAAGGATCAGGATCGTGAAATACAGCAGGACGATGAGCATCTTGTTTTTCAACTTTCCCAACAGCCGCTCAATCAACAACATCCCGGAGGCAAAAACTGCGCCAAGGCTAAGGTAAAAAAGGCCAGATCCCAACAGCTCGGAGACGGAAGGGTGGAGAAGCAGCGCTGTTGCAAGCAAAAACACAACCGTGTCTGCCGTATGCTTGATGAGCTGCGGCGCACAAATTGCGGCCAGCTTTGCAACCGGGCGGGCGGGCGCGACAAAAAGATAGTGCTGTGTCAACTCACGCGGGACACTGTTGGTCATTGAAAGAAACACGAGCATATAGGCGGAGAAAAACAGGACGAACCAGAGCCAATTGGGGTCGGGGCCTTCCGCGCGGAGCATGAACATCCCAAACAGGGGGCCGGCGAGCGCGGCAATGGTGGAGAGGGAGAAAAGCCAGAGGCTCTTGCGGGATTGCTCGCGCATGGCGCGGTAAAAGAATGCACTTGCGCCGTGCCCGCGCAGGGGCGGCAACTCCCGTTTCACGCGCTTGCTCACGGGGCCGGTGCTGACGACTTTGCCTTCTTTTGCAGCTGCCTTTACATTATAAGCATGTTCTGCCGCAAAAAGCACATCTTCATAATAATCCGCATCGCTGCGCACGAGCCAAAGCACCATCGCGCCGCAGCAAAGCAAGGAAAGCAGCACATACACCATTGCAGCGCCCCATTGCCCAACCGCTGAGTGCAGGGCGATTGCCCGCCCGAAGCCGAGCGCCGGAACATAATTCCAGGCATCGCTGCCGAAAAAACGAACAAGGGCGGAAACAAAATCTCCCCCGCGCATGGCGAAAATCACAACGCCGATCGCCAAAAGAACCATGAATCCTTTGAGCATGGCGTCGATGCGTTTACGCCATTGAGGACGTGCTGCGCACAGTGCATACAGGTTCGCGCTGAAAAGCTGGCAGAATACGCCGACGAGGATATAACCGATCATCAATCCTGCAACTGCCTCACCGCCAAGGCCGCAATTCATGCGCAGGTTCGGGTACTGAGCGAGCATGCATACCGAGGCCAGCACAAGGATTCCGGCCTGCCGCACAACACCGTAAATCAGGATCTTGCGCGGATTTACGGGCGCGGTGAAGAGCAGGTTTACATCAGCCATGGAAAAGAGCGCCATCCCCTGCTTCAGCCCCTGCAGAAGCGAGGTGCAAAAAATCAAAAGGAACACACCGTTTACGATTGCCGCATATGCGTTGAGGTTGCGCACCTCTCCGGCGGGCTCTCCGGAAGTCATCGTGGCGGAGAAGATCAGCAGCCCGGCAATGACGAGGTAGGGGATCAGCGCCACGGGCTTTTTAACCAATTCCTTCAATGCGTTTTGGATGGTTTTCCTGAGAAGGTAGAGTAGGGCTTTCATTGTGCGCCGGCTTCCTTTCGTTCCGTGATGTCAAAGAAAAGCTCCTCAAGAGACTCGCCGCTTGCATCCACCTCTGCGCGCGTGCGCGCTGCGGCGATTTTACCGTTCATGAGGATACGCAGATCGTCCCAAAGCTCGGACACGCTGTCAAGCATATGGGTAGAGATCAGCACGGCGCAGCCACGGTCGCGCTCTTCACGGAACACGGCCTTAAGCTCTTTGATGGCGTGCGGATCGAGCCCGACCATGGGCTCATCTACAAGAAGAAGCGTTGGCTCGGTCAAAAGCGCGCAGCAAATACTGACCTTCTGCTGCATGCCCTTGGAAAGTTCCTTGCCAAGTTTGGTGCGCTTATCGTCAAGCTCAAACCGGGCAAGCAGCGCATCCGCACGTTGGCGCCAGCCGCCGGTAAGGCCATAGGCCCGGGCGATGAATTCCATATGCTCATTGATGGTCAAAAACTCATAAACCGAAGGGGTTTCAGGAATATAGCCGAGAGCGCGCTTTGCTTCAAGCGATTTATTGTCGTGGCCGTCAATGGTAATTTCGCCTTCGAAACGGGAAAGCCCGGCGATTGCCTTGATTGCGGTCGATTTGCCCGCACCGTTGGGGCCGAGCAGGATGGTGATGCGCCCCGGAAGAACGTCGAAGCTCAAGTGATCGTTGGCAAGCAGTTTGCCGTAGCGTTTGGTTAATCCGTTTATATGAAGCATGGGGTATATAACTCCTTCCTTTGTGCGGTAGAGCCGCTTATACATAGTATATCATAGTCCACTTTTCCTGCATAGGCGCAGTGAAGAGCTGCCGCTTTGCATAGGGCGCGCCTGCCAGCCCACTCCATTTGCACGGAGGAAAAGGACGCTTAAAAGGATACACTATTTTAGGTGTAAAGTCAATACATCTAATATGGTGTGGGTAAAATAGCAATATAACATAAAAACACAATTGGTGGTGGCACGAATCAAACCGTACTATGAGATCCTCCGCAGTCTGCGGGAAGATCATGACCTGACACAGAGCGATGTTGCAAACCTCCTCGGCACTACGCAGCAGGTATATTCGCGCTATGAGAACGGCGTTAACGAAATGCCCGTGCGCCATATCGTCACACTCTGCAAGTTTTACCGTGTAAGCGCTGATTTTATTTTGGGTTTGCCCGAAAACGAAGGAGTATGATGGTGACACCTGCAAGGCGCCTGCGCTGGGACCGGGGCATGCCGGCAGAGTATTTTATCAAAGCAAGACTGAAAACTCAAAGCGGGAAAATTGCACACAGCATCATCTATTTGCGTATTCCGGCGGATGCCGGCCGATTTACCGCAGCATAAAGCAGGCTGCGGTTTCTTCCTATACATATCTGTAACAGCACATTGGAAAACAGCATATGAATGAGTATGGCATGGAACGCGCCATGCACACCTTACATGTTTAGGAGGAATCGCAGTGTATAGAAATCTCAACGCCTCTTGCACAACATGCGCGAGCATGGTGGCGGGCAAAAGAACGACATATGATACGGTTGCCGCAGGAACCGTATGCACCAGCGAAGTATGCGGGCCGAATATCCTGCTCGGCGGCCAGCAGCTTGCGCAGATCAACTTCCCCATCCAACAGTATGGGGAAGGATTCTGCCCGGGTGAAGCGCTGGAACAGGGAACGATGTTCCCCGAGCTGGTGCTTTAAGGACGGAGGAGGGAATGAACATGGAAACAACGCAATGTGCTTTGTTGAACCAAATCAGCGAATACCAGTTCGTATGCGTTGAGCTGAATCTGTATCTTGACACACACCCGAAGGACGAAGCGGCGCGCGCCGATTATCTGTGCTATAGCAAAATGCTGCAGCAACTCATCACCCAATATGAGGAGCAATACGGCCCGCTGCAGAATTTCGGGCATTCGCCCACGGAAACCGGCTGCTACGTTTGCTCGAAATGGCCTTGGGAATAAGGAGGAACACCTATGTGGATCTATCAGAAAAAACTTGAATACCCCGTTAACATCACAGCCCCCGATCCCCGCATGGCAAAAGCACTTATGGCACAGTATGGCGGCCCGGATTCTGAGCTTGCCGCCTCCATGCGTTACTTGACACAGCGCTTCTCGATGCCGGATAATCGTGTACGCGCTACGTGCAACGATATCGGTAGTGAAGCCTCAGAAATGGTGCATTCTGAGGCTTCAGCTTTTTTTGATGCTTCCATAGCCCCCTTAACACTCTTTGCTATCGCAAACTGCCATTTAAACGGCAACATATTCAAATACACATCTATGTGGTCTTTGTCGTTCACAACCATCTTATCAAGTAGCTGTGTGTAGTAGTCATCTTCGTATTGAACGCCGCTTATAAGCTCCTCAATGGCTTTCTTTATATCGTCCAGTAGTTCCCGCTGTTTGTCTATCATTTCTTGCTGTTTTTCGATACCGTCTGCCATAGCCTTTAGCGTTTCAATTTCCTCATCATATTTTGCTCGCAGGGCGGTAAATTCGCTTTTGTCAATATCGCCGCTTGTATAAAGGTCAATCAATCCTGTACGCTTTTTCTTTGCTTCCTCAATTTTGACTTCTAAAGCCTTTGTGTTTGTTCCTGTTAAATCCATAGAAACAACGGCTTCAATCGTCTTAGTCAAGTTGGAAACGATTTTCTGACGGTTAAATTTTAGTTCCTTGCAGACAAGATACATCAGATAAATGGCATCTTCATTTCGGATACTTTCGCCAGAGCAGCCGACTTGGTTTCCCGCTTTATCAATATGAGGACTTCCGTGTTTCGCTGCTTCAAAACAACGCCACGCTTTATACTGGCTTCCATCTTTTCGTTTTTTGTATCTTGCAACATAGCTTGCTCCACATCTGCCGCATTTGATTTTACCAGAGAACGGATAACGATTACTGTGCTTTGCTTTTCCTTCTGGAGATAAAGACTTTGCATCTAATATGCGGTTGGCTTTCTCAAACAGCTCACGGGATATAATAGGTTCGTGGTGGTCTTTGATAATCACAAATTCTTCCTGCCCACGGTTGTATTTCTTTTCGTGAGATAGAAAATCTGGGGTATAGGTTTTCTTCTGCACCAAATCACCGCAGTATTTTTCATTGCGGATGACACGGAGAATCACCGTATTCTGCCATTCCTTAACACGCATCGGATTGATACCTTCCTCACGAAGCTCACGGGCAATCACGTGAGTTCCTTTTCCTTCATCTACAAACTTATGAAAGATGAGTCGGACAATCTTTGCTCCTTCTTCATTGATGGTCATTTTACCATTCTTAACATCATATCCGAGCATACTCCGTCCAAATACAATACCTTGCTCCATCTGGCGTTTTTGCCCCCATTTCACACGCTCAGAGGTCTTACGGCTTTCTTCCTGTGCAATAGAGGACATAATGGCAAGCCGAAGCTCTGCATCGCCGTCCATTGTATTGATGCCGTCATTCATAAAGATAACAGCGACACCGTGTTTTTTAAGGTCACGGGTATAGTAAATGCTGTCAAGGGTATTTCTGGCAAAACGAGATATTTCCTTTGTAATAATCAAATCAAAATCGCCGTTTTTCGCACAGGTAATCATACGATTAAACTGCTTTCTCTTTTTCGTATTCGTACCAGAGATGCCCTCATCCGCAAAAATTTCGTACAATTCCCAATCGGGATGATGTTCGATATATTGTTTGAAATATCGCTGCTGACTTTCAAATGAATTTGCTTGGTCATCATTGTCCGTGGAAACACGGCAATATGCAGCGACTCTTTTTTTCTTATCAAGAATTTTTCTTTCTTGGTTTAGCAACTCGTATTTCTCTAACATATTCCTGCTCCTTTCTCGGTAATGCTATACCGTATTTATTATAGGAAAACAAAGTTTTTCTGTCGAATGTGCAAATTTCAAAATTGCACATTCGGATATGTAAAGAGCCAAGCGTTTTAGGCTTGGCTGCTTTTTTTTCTACAATATTGTTTTTCAATTTCGTCTAAGCATCGTCCATATTGCGAATGATTTAGCAGCTCTCTTTTTTTTAGAGAAGCAAGTATCGCTTTTTGTAGCTGTAGTAAAAACTCTGAATATTCCTGCTCCGTAATTTCTGGAGCATTGTCACCAACATACACAAATTCTCTACGCACCAGTCGCAACACCTCCCTTATTACAATGTATGAGATGCGGCTTGTACCGTATAACAAGGGGGTTAGTCCTTTTTTTTAAGTCCGATACTGATAGCCAGAGCTTTATCAACGGCAATAAGAAAACGCCCATCAAGAGTTCCTAAATGCTCTTGCAGGCGTTGTTTATCAATGGTGCGAATTTGCTCCAATAAGATAATGGAATCCTTATCGAGTCCGTTGACATTGTGTACGATAGTGTGTGTCGGCAGTTTTTTCTTTGTTCCAATCTGCCCTGTAATTGCCGCAACAATGACCGTTGGGCTGTGCTTATTCCCTGTATCATTAGAAATGATAAGTACAGGTCGTGTACCGCCTTGCTCCGAGCCGATGACGGGGTTTAAGTTTGCGTAGTAGATGTCGCCACGCTTAATCATTCTATCCATAGTGTTTGACCTCCTATTTGGATTTAGGCAGGAGCATCCTGCCTATGTAACAGCCAAACACAAGGAAGTATTTAAGGTCGGGAGCATATAAACAAAGCTCTGTTCTTATGACCGCCCTGTGTCTGGCATTATGATAGGAAGCATTTCAATTTGTCCTCGACACCCCGAAATGCTATGGGAAGTCGCCAAACGGTCAGCAGCGAACTGACGCCACGGGAGTTTCACCCCAACTGTCGTTCTGACAGAGCCGCCCTCATTGCCTGCGGTGGAATGGATACCACTCGGACTGTGACTGGACGGGAGTACCATTATTCTCTTTGTGGGTTATGGCGAAATCGGGAGCTGCCCGATATTTTGAGTCGGTAACGAATGGCTCACCACCTTTCATCGCTCGCTGCATCTTAGCAGGTCTTGGCGTACCGCTGCACACGCTTATGCTCATCACAATCACAAAGAGGAAGTGTTTGGCAAATGGGTATTCAGTTGTCAAGGAACAGCCCCGTTTTCGCCACACAAAGGAAAACAGGGCAAGAGGATTTGTCCTCTCACCCTGTAGCCCGTGGGAATAGCCTAAATATTAGATGTCAGAAAAACTTTTTAATTTTTTTCTGAGATGCCACATACGGAAGTTGACCGCATTGACAGATAAACCACATTTCTCGGAAATCTCGGAACTGCTGAAGCCCTCAATCTTCCAGAGTACAATTTGCAAAGTAAGCCTGTCCACCTTAACCAAGGCTTGAAATAGCTGCTGATTCTCAATACTGTCCAGAAAATCTTCTACCGTCTTTATTTCGGGTTGTGTAGTATCCTCTGCGACTTCTTCAAGGTATGTACCTGCTTCTTGCATACGCTGATAATACCGTCTATCGGAATTAAAAATCGCCCAATCATGGACATGGAGCTTTTCGATGGTGTCCTCGCTGACACCCAAACTCCGTAGCTGCTTTTCCTCGGCTTCTTTCCATAGCCGCCATTTCTTTTCTTCTTTGGCTTTGTTGTAAGCCATACTGTGTACCTCCAATCTGAATTTTTTTGAAAAATCCAGATTGTGAGGTGGAGAACGGCATCCAACACTCGGAACAGCTTTGCACCGTGTTCCTACAAAAAGCGACAAAAGAAAAACCGCAAAGGCTGTCATACCTTTACGGCTTAGGGAGAATTTATTTCTATTATGCAGAGATTTGACTTCTACTTTTGAGGTACAAAGCCCCCATGTGTTGACGAGGATTTTTTTAACAGATTATCCGTCCATCCTCGATATGGTTTATGTAAATGCAGGTAAAAGCTACTTGCAGGCAATAAAAATCCCTCCAAACTTCAAAAAGCGAAGTCGGAGGGCTGTCAAGGCATAACAAAGCAGCCCACCGAAGCATCGTTTTTTTTATTCGGTGGGCTTGTCCTACCTATATTTTGATAAAAATAGAGCCGATAAACTGTAATAAATCACAGTTTATCGGCTCTGCGGCTTAGCGGCTGGCTCTGTAATAATTATTATTTGCAATTTTTTAACATTGATTAAAGTCTCATGCTTGCACTTTGGACAAAACAACGGAAAGTTTTGAAGTATTGTATCCTTTCGCATCTTATCTCGTGTTTTACCTCCGCAAATAGGACATCTTATCCATTCGGTTGTATGTGTATCCATACACTACCTCCTGTAACTTAGCGTTCGTAACTATCTCTTTTTTTGTTTTTGGCACATCCAGAGAGTTTGTCAACAGCCAGAGCAACGGTAGGCTGAAAGTAAATATCCTTTCCTTTATTACTCTCATACATAAAATCCTTCAGTGGCTTGCTCGTATATTTTGAAAAATCACCATATATCGCAAACCTCACGCCATAGTTGATAAATTTCTGCAAGATTTCTCCTGCCAGACAAGTACTCAAGACAAAGAAATCGTTTACAATAGCCCCCTTGTTTACAGCAATATTGGTGCAGCCTGTTTCGTATTTTACTGTCATAATTAAGTCTAATGCTGACTGGACATCTGTAATCAACAATTCCTCGCTGCTTACAACTGCAACCTCTGTATTATTTTTCTTTATAACTTCTGTTTTCATTTTATACCTCCATCAATTCTGAATTGTTTTCACAACGGCTTTTGACTGCCACTTATTTCCTTTGTATCTCATAATAACAATAGCACTTGCTACACACCATCCCAGACAAGAAGCGATGGCAATCGAAAGAAGCCCTAATTTTCCTATCAACAATACGGTAACAAACAATTTTACAAGTATGGATGCCAGTGAATGAATACCTGCAATCAGTGTATCTCCAACTCCAGAAAGTACACCGCCTAATCCATATATCAAAGCATTTATCGGATAAAACCATAGGCAAATATGGAAATAGCTATAACCACTTACTATCATTTCTTCGTTATTGCCAATGATTAACCCCAATATTGTCTTTCCCCAGAGCAGCAAAACAATGGAAAGCAGGGCTGTAATAACGATTGCAAGCATTATGCCAAACCTTGTGCCTTGCTTCATACGTTCTTCTTCATTTGCCCCAATATTTTGTCCTGCAAAAATACTCAAAGCGTTTCCAAGTGCTTGAACGGGCAGTAAAATAAATGCTTCAATTCTGCTTGCTGCTGTCATTCCACCTATGCTTACATTTCCTAACTGGTTGATAAAGCCCTGCACAATCAACATACCGAGAAAAACTGCTAATTGCTGTATAATAATCGGTGTGCAAATTTTTAATGAAAGCATCAATAATTCCTTGTTAAAAGCAAATTCACTTTTCATTGGAATTGCCATCGGAAATTTCTTTCGGAGCTGTATCAACAGGTACACACCAGAAATTGCCTGTGCAATAATTGTTGAAGCTGCTATTCCAATAACGCCGCCACCATTTCTGACAAAGATGATGTTAAGCACTAAGTTAATAATGGATGAAACAATCAGAGCATATAGCGGCATTTTTGTTTCACCAAAACTTCTCATAACTGCACCAAGCAAATTATACAATATTGAAAATGGGATACCTAAAAATACCATTCTTAAATATACCGAAGCAAGCTCTAAAAGTTCGACAGGCGTTTGGGTAATCTGTAATAAAGGTTTTGCCAAAATTGCCCCGCCAAACGCCATCACCAATCCTAAAACCAACAAAAAAATAGACATCGTGGAAATAAGGCTTTTAATCTGCCCAAATTGCTTTGCTCCAAAAAATTGGGCAAGAAGTATCGTAATACCAATAGCCAAACCCAAGATAACCGAAACAAACAGCAAATAAATCGGAACAGATACGCCAATAGCAGATAACGCATCTTCACTTACGAAACGCCCCGCAACGACAGCATCAATAACATTATAAAGCTGTTGTAATAAAGTTCCTAAAAAAATGGGAATTGAAAATGAAACTAACTGTTTCTTTATACTCCCCGAAGTCAACGTCATAGGCTGACCTCTTGTTTCTTTCTTCTGCATTTTTTCTACCTCCTGCTATTCATACAAACTGTCAATCAAATGGTCAACCATAAAATCAAAAGTTTCCATATGATTGTGTGGAAGAATATCCTTATTTTTGATATTCATAATTAAAGAGTAAATAACTGACATTGCCAAACCTGCATCAACTTTAAATTTCAAATGCGGCTGACCCGAAAAAAGCTGCTCGCTCATATGATTGGATTCCTCAATTTTTTTTGCCTGTTCCTCTGATAATTTGTTCATCAATATTGTGAAGTCTGTACTGTCTGAATCGTATAAAAAGTTGTTTTTATCGTATTCCCGATAAATGAGTTTTAATGCTTCTGCGACACCATACTTATCCCTGTGCTTCTCAATTACTTCTGTTGCTGCATTGCAAATCTGCTCTTGTACAGAACACAAGACCTCACAAAAGAGAGCTTCTTTCGATTCAAAGAACAGATAAAATGCCCCTTTTGAGATACCCACCTGCTTACAAAGTTCGTCAACACTTGTTTTCTTATAGCCGTACTGCGTCCAACTCTGCTTACAGGCTTCCTGTAGATTTTTTTTAATGTTTTCTTTTTCTCGTTCTGAAAAACTTCTTGCCATATTTTTTCTCCTCCCTATGACTCAAAATACCATTTCGGTCATAGATATGATACAGGAAATAATCTCAAAAGTCAAGGGGTCTATCACAAAATTCTAAAGATGATGTGAAATTGCTCATTATAGGAGATTACATATCCTATAATGAGCAATTTCACATCGTTTCACTGGAAGCCACATCTCTGTAAAATATAAGGGTAAGATTTTCAGAGTATAGGTGGTGAGCTAATGGACGAGAGGAACAATCATTTTGACTTCGATTTTACTCCGATAGGACAGGCAATCAAAAAAGCCCGTGAAGCCAAAGGGATGACGAGAGAGCAGCTTTCTGGGATAATCGGCTATGCCCCCAGACATATTCAAGCGATTGAGAATGAGGGGCAATATCCAAGCATTGAGTTGTTTATTCAACTTATTACAATGTTCGATGTGTCGGTTGATGAGTACATATTCCCAAACAAAGAAGTCGAAAAAAATTCTGTCCGCAGACGCTTAGACGCACAGCTCAACAGATTAGACGATAAAGAGCTTTCCGTCATAGAAGCAACTGTAAACGGACTATGTAAAGCAAAAGAGGAAGCAGAGGGATAAGCCCCTCTGCTTCCTCTTTTGCCCTTTTTTAATAGGCAGGGATGCCGTAACCATAAATTACACTGCTTCCAATAGCATAGCTATTCTGTCGGCAAGCATCGCCAGAGTTACCCTCAACGGTATAAACTGTTCCGTTCTCAACACGCTCGACAATTCCGACGTGGTCTGTTTCTCCATCATTCTCCCAATCAAAGAAGATAATATGACCTGCTTCTGGAGTAAAACTGCCATCTTGCCATTGACCTCTGTCCATAAACCACTGTGAGCCTAATACGCAGCCTGCGAACTTCGGAATAACGCCTGTATCAATATATCCGCACTCATTGGCACACCAAGATACAAAGCAGGCACACCATTCCACACGCCCGTCAAAGCCGTACCAACTCCAATAAGGCTGACCTCCTACATTGCCGACCTGTGAAAGAGCCACAGATACAATCTCTCCATCACCGCCAGAAATGCCGTATAGCACCTGCGACCACAAAGGATTATTTTCCTCGGCAAGTAGCTCGGAGAGCTGTTCTCTCTGGTCTGCATTGAAATTGTACTTGTCAGCCATTTCCTCGGCTGTCTTATGGGCAACCGTGATATACAAATAAGTGCGTGTGACTGTGGTTTCCGTCTGCACGATATTTCCGTGACCGTCATCGCTCTCGATTATCTGGGTTTCGGTCTTGGTTTCTGTTAGGGAGCTAATTTCATTCATTTCCCAGAAGATGTTTTTGAGAAGCTCCTTTTTTCCATCGTCCATCGTGGCGACTTCCTGTGGATTGTCTGGGTCAGTAGTGGTCTTGACGGCATAGACCGCAAGCACCTCTTTCCAGACCGCACGGCTGCCCGACATTTCAAGCACATCGTGAGCAGTTCCGTTCTTGATTTCCTCAAGTCTATTGTCATAATCTGTATTGATTTCTCGAACAACCGTCTGCATTGTCATACCGTTTCCAGAATCCTCTCCAGAAAAGAAAATTCCGAATACCGAGCCAACAAGCAGACCGATAAGACAGATAACGATAATGACCACAACCGCAACCCAACCGCCTGCGATAATGGCAGAAATCAGAGCCTTTGTGCCTGCAATGATTGCCTTGACAGCGGCGATAGTCGCTCTGACCGCCGCCTTTGTTGCTTGGGCGGCAGCCTTTGCCGTTGCTTTCGCTGCCTGTGCTGCCTTTTGTGTCGCCTTGACCGAAGCCTGTGCGGTTTTCTGTGCTGCTTTTGCCGAAGCCTGTGTGGTTTTAATCGCCGCCTTTGAGGTGGAATGAGCCGTTTTGACACCTTTTTCGGCTGACTTTACCGTACCTTTGGCGGCAGTCTTGACCGTTTTCCCTGTACTTCGGGCAGACTGTTTTATCGTCTTTTCCACCTGCCGCTTAGTCTTGATGGTCTGGGCAGGGGTATCGGGAATAACGGCACGGTTAGCAGCACTTTGACGGACGGCAGAGCCGCTTCGTACAGAAGCCGCCTGTGCCTGTTTCTGCTCGGCAGCTTTCATCGCCCGTTTGGTCTTAAAATCGGCAATACCGTCCTTTGCCTTGACGATATTTTCTTTTGTGGTCTGCACACCTTTCTGACCTTGCTTATTAAATTGGTGTACGCCTTCCTCTGTAACACGCTCGGCGGTATAGGACACCTTATCCGAAGCGTACTCGATGGCAGAGCTTTCATCAGCATAATAGCCCTGTTCCGCCTTATCCTTTGTTTTGGCATAAGCGGATTTCATACGCTCCGAAGCAATGGCGGCTTTATCAATGGTCTTAATCGTACCCTTGACCGCATCTCTGGTCTTTATATTCGCCATACAAAACCTCCTTTCCCAGAAGTTTTGCGGTCATATCAAGATACCTTTTTTGCCACCACCACAAGCCTGCCGTTCTGGGCAGAGTATTCACAGGTGGAAAGGGTAATCAGCCTGTCGCCGTATGCAGCACTTACACCTGTATCGTACAGGGCAAGCTCCTTACACTTGGCGACATACGCATCAAATGCTTCTTCATTCTCTGCATCCACAAAACCATAGTAGCGGAAGCCCTCCGAGCTGTACGCCACCGTCTTGAACACAGCTACGATTTCATATTCCGCCTGCTCGGTCAGCGTATCAAACTGAATGGTCTTGTGCTTTTCATAAAAGCTCTTTGCCTTGTAGTCCTCCAACGCTCCGAACATCTTACCTCCCTTGATGTGATGACCGTAAATCACAAGGTTGTCGCTCTCTAAAAGGTTGCAGTTTTCTTGGATATAGGGCGTTCCCAAATCACTGTACGCTTTTTCAAAATTGTGCTTCAGATAGAAATTCGGATTGTTCGGGGTCTGCATCACAGGATAACTGAGCTTCGTGCCGGCAATGGAAATCCAACCGACCATATCCTCATTTTGCAGATACAGCTCCCGATATTTTGCAAGGACATCTTCGCCCTCGCTGACAGGCGTATCCTCTGGGATTTCTTCTTCGGGAGCTTTCTCTACAAGCTCCGCCATCTGTTCAAAGGCTTCGGTCTGTTCCTCCACCTGTGCATAGTGGTGGTAAATCTGAAAGCCGCAAAAAGCCGCCGCACCCAACAGGGCAACAGCGGCAGCAATACAAATCTGCATTTTATATTTTTTCATAAGCTTATCCTTTCTCATCTTGAATGTTGGGTCTGCTGTTTCGGTGCAGGAAGTTCCCTGCAATACTCTGGATACCTTACCTTAATGCCCTCCATAAAGTAGGGAGCGAAATCACAGCAGAATAAGTCCTCTGGCGTGAAGCTCTTTTCCCGTCCTTCCTCTACATAGTTATTCCAAAGGTTAAAGGCAAGGTGGCAGACCTTGACCGTGCCGCTTGTCTGCCAGCCGCCGTGCATCCCCTCTGGGATAATACAGTCCATCTTAAAGTCAAACATCTGGTTAATGTTCGCCCTCGTTTCTGCGGCAATGCCCATCACATAAAAAAAGGCTCTGTGATAACAGTCATTGACTCTGCTCTTATTCATCATTTCCAGAAAGAAATCACGATGAGCCGCAGAGCGAAATCGGATATTAGACATTGAAAATCCTCCTTTCCTAAACCTCACCAAATTTAGTTGTCATCAATTTATAAAGCTCGGTGTTTCGTGGGAACTTGTTGACAAACGGCACAAGGGAGCTGCCGACTTTTAAAAGCCCCTGTCCTGCACCCACATTCGTGATATAGCTCATCTGAAGGTCGGAGATGTTAAGGAGCTTGGCAAGTTCAAGCCTGTCGGTGGACGCTTGGTTTAACATAATGATAAACTCAGAGTTTGCAAGCATCGTCCTCGCCGTATGGCTCTGCAACAGGTCGTCTACATTCTGAGTGATACCCGTGCAGTACGCACCGTATTTACGCACACGCTTCCAGAGGGTAAAGAGGAAGTTCGCAGAGTATTCGTGTTGGAACAGCAGATAAATCTCATCAATGAAAATGAATGTGTTCCTGCCTTTGGCTCTGTTCTGTGTGATACGGTTTAAGATGCTGTCAAGGACAACGAGCATACCGATAGGCTGTAACTGCTTGCCTAAATCTAAAATGTCATAGCAGATAAGGCGGCTCTTGGTGTCCACATTGGTATGCTTGGCAAAGGTGTTGAGAGAGCCGTCCGTAAACAGCTCAATGGCAAGAGCGATTTCCTGTGCTTCTGGCTCGTTCTGCTTTAACAGTTCCTCACGGAAGTCCTGTAAGGTGGGCGGCGTTCCCTGATAATTGCCCTGCTGATAGTAGCGGTACACGCTCGCAGTACAGCGGTCAATGAGGGATTTCTGCTTTGCCCCCAGACTGCTGCCGCCGATGAGCTGCTCGCACAGGGATAAAATAAACTCCGATTTCAAAATGACAGGGTTTGCACCGTCACCGTAATCGGAGTTCATATCCATAGCGTTGATATGGCTTTCACTTGTGGCAGAGATGTGAATGACCTCGCCCTGCATCGCTTTTACAAGCGGCGAATACTCTCGCTCTGGGTCTATGATAATCACATCGGCGTTAGGGTCTGTGAGGATGATATTGGTCATTTCCTCCTTTGCCGTAAAGGACTTACCTGCACCAGATACACCGAGGATAAAGGAGTTGCCGTTCAAAAGATGGCGGCGGTTGGCGATAATCATATTTTTTGAGATGACATTCTGTCCGTAATACACGCCGTTTTCGTGGTAGATTTCCTGCACACGGAACGGAATGAATACCGCAAGGCTCTCCGTGGTAAGGGTACGCAGGGCGTCAATCCTGCGGATACCAAAAGGCAAAGCCGTATTGAGTGCGTCCATCTGCTGATATTTCAGTACCGCAAACTGACAGAGGTGCTTTCTTGCCGTGGTAAGGAGAGCTTCGGTGTCATTGTCAAGCTGTTCCTTTGTTTCCGCCGTATGCACCATTGTCAATACCGCAAACATCATTCTCTGGTCACGGGTGGTCAGGTCATCTAAAAAATCCTTGCTTTCTTTCCGCTGCTGTTCAAGGTCATAAGGGATGACCGCCGAAAAGTTGTTGTTCTGATTTTGCTTTCTCTGCCAGTTCGTGATGTTGGTTTCCACACCTAAAAGACGGTTTTCCACCTCACGCACGGCTTCATCCGTGGGAACGGGAACGACATCCACGGACAGCATCATATTCCTGTTTAATTCACAAAGCTCGGCTACCATACTGTCCTTGATATAGGCGGCATATTCTCTGAGGAAAATCACACGCCCGTATCGGTTGCCGATTCTGAAATAATCCTTTTCAAACTCAAAGGTATCGGGGCAGATATAGTCCTTGAAATCGTGACCTTTTTTCATACTCTGCACCATATCAAAGCGGAACGCCGTTTCCTCGCCTGTGCGGTAGAAGTCGTGGAAGATACGGAGCTTTTCTTCTGCGTCAAGCTCGGTGCATTTTGAGCCGAGCCGTGAGAAATGCCCGATAAGGTCAGCTCCCACACGGGCAAAGTAGTGTCGTGCTTCTTCGATATTCTTCTTACAGACGGATATGGTCACATACTTATCCTGAACAATGGAGTTTGCCCCTGTCGCTTTATCAAGGAGCATTTTGTTGTATTCTGTGCGGTACTTATCCAAACCGTCCTCCGCCATAGGGATTAAAATGGTCTGTTCAAAGTCCGCCTTATTCAAGCGGCGGTTGTTGATAGTGATTTTCGTGGTCGCACCGCTGTCGAGGGCATTGAGAAGCTCCGAATACTCAAGGAACATCGCTTCCTTGTCCTCACGGCTTGCCACGGCGTAGTTTATATCCTCAAACTTAAAGGTCTTTGCGTACTTGTTCTTGCCCACAAGAAAAATGCCGTCCTCCCAGATGGTCTTAATGGGGATAACAGCCTGAACCGACTTCGGCACAACAAACTTTTCCTTGTCCTGCTTGAACAGGTTTCTAAGCGTTTTTATCATAGTCTGCCTCCTTACGCTTTTTTGATTTTCTTGGTTTCTTTTTTTCTGCCTTCGCCGCCTGCCGTTTCTGTTTCTTTTGGGCAACAGGCAAGCCTTTCTCACGGGCTTCGATAGTTGGCTTTAATGCTTCATAGTAGAGATTGTCTGGCAGGAACATCAGCTTTTTCGGCATTAGAAATTCTGACTTAATCCACGCCCAGACAAACTGCTCGGCGGTCATACCGTTGTACTTCACAAAGCCCATCATCGCAAAGGGCGAAGCACCTAAGATACATACCCAACTGAGGGTTTCCGTTCCGAAATGAGGACGGAGCAGGAAAAACAGACCTACCGCCACGCCGCAGGCAAGGGCAGAAAAAATGAACTGTCGCAACGACAGTCCAAAAAACATACTTTCCGTATAGTTACGGATTTCCTTATTTATCTTGACTTCCAAAAGTTACACCTCCTTTTTTGGCACAAAAAAATCGCCACCTTTCGTAAGTGACGATTTTCATTCCGATATTCTGTTGTTATTTGATAAGCCAACTGTAATCCTTGCGACAGTCAAGGATATATTCTACATAGACTGTATCATCTTGAATCTGGTAGAGGACAAGATACCACTTCTCAATGAACATCTTATGATATTTATTTGGAGTGATATACAATTCCTCAAAGAAAGGGAAACGCTGCGGCATCTGACACAAAGAACGCATTGCTGTCATAATCTCTTTTTTCTTTGCCGTTGCTGCCTCCTTATTGACCTGTGCCATAAAGCGGATATGCGTTCCTAACATTCTTTTTGCTCTGTCGGAAACAATTACTTTATACTTGCTGTTTGATACCATACGCTATACCTCTGCAATCACTTCATCAAGATAAGCGTCCAGTTCGTCAAGCGTACAGCCGCATCTTCCCGCAAGTCTGTCCTCCTCGACAGCAAGCAGTTCCTCACGGAGCTTCAGCATTTTTTCTCTGCGGTTGTAGGTTTCAATATCCATAACGACCAAATCACCCTCGCCGTTCTTGGTAAGGAAAATCGGCTCTGCGGTCTTTCGGCACAAATCGGCAATCTCATTATAGTTCTGACGGATGGCTGCGGATGGACGGATATTCATAACGATACCTCCTTTGTTGACTTAGATAGTAGTATTCTATACATATTATACCCGTTTCATACAATCAAGTCAACAGATTCAAAAAAGTTTACAAATACGCCCATCCACAATCAACACCAACTTTCTTTGACATCTCCAGTCGCTATAAAGAGAATGCTGCGTTTTGGAATATAGGAAAGTCCAGAAATGGCATCTCCGATTTCAAATATTTCGTTATCGTCCGCCTTTTCAAACTTCCCAACCAATCCTTTTTCAGCAGGCAGGTCATAGGCTTCTGAAGCTTCAATGACTTCTCCATTCAGCAAGTGGATATGATAAATCTGGTAACACTTTGACTCTTTTTTCATTTCACTTTTCCTTTCTTCGTTCATATTTACAAGCCCATCATTTCACGGACAACACGGTCTGCCATTTTGACCGCACCGACCAAAACAAGCATATTGAAAATCAACTCCCCGATATAGCTCCACACCATAGATACCGCTGCCAGATTTGGGTCAACGGCAGGGGGCGTGGCGGCAAACAGGGAAAAGATGATGCAGGCAAGGACAATGATTGCTCCCTCCAGACAAACGGCGGCATAGCTTTTGATAAAGCTCTTGCCCACACTCTGGCTTGGCTCGCCTGCAAAAGTGGATAAGGGTACGGGAGCGATTGCGGTATAAAGATAGAGTTTAAAAAACCGCCCATACACCGACATAATCATAATAAACGACAGCACCGTAATGAACAGACCGCCGATGAGTGTCACCGCCCATAGAGGAATACTCTCGAAAAAGCCGCAGTCCTCAACAGCGGTCACAATCTCCTGCGGCAATACCGTCTGCGATGCCGTTCCAAAGCCTGCGGCATTCATTATGGTAGAAATCACGCCCTGCACAATCTGAAAGAGAGCCATCATCAGCTCCAAGCCGTAAGTCACAACGCCTTTGGCAAGGGCAAAGCGGATAAAGAGCTTCAGTGCGTGTTCGGGTTTCTTGACCTCGGCAAAGCTGCCGCAGGTTTTCATTACGCCTACCACAAAAAACAGCACGAGCAGGGCAAGACCCACAGCCTGCAATGCACCGTGGATATTCACGATGACATTCCATATCGTACCGCCTTTGAACTGCTCTGGAGATTGGGTGATGAGCTGCCAGATTTCCGCAAGCTTTTCATTCCAAGTATTCAGAGCGTTGACTAAGTTTTGTACTACCCAGTTATCAGACATTCGACCACCTCCGTTCTTAAAATAGGCTTACGGGGCAAGCCGCAAAGCGGATCTGCCCCGTAAGCTCTGTCTTGTGTCTTTGGGTTATCGGATATTAGCCTGTAATGAGGGTCAGAATCTCCTTTGCAAAAGTGATGATGACGCCGCCTGCAAGGGTCAGAAAGCCGTTTGCTCTCTGGGAAGGGTCGTGTGATTTGAGGGACAGACCAATCTGCACCACACCGAAGCCGAGCAGAATCATACCGACAGCACGGATTAAGCCGAAGATAAAGTCGGAAAGGTTGTTGACTACGGTAATCGGGTCGTTGGCTGCAAAAGCGGTTGTGGTAAAACAGGTTAAGCAAAGCACAACTGCCGCATACGCAGCCAGAGCCTTTTTACTTTTCTTACCCATCGGCAGTTTGGTGGTTTCCTTGTTCTGGGTGTTCTTCTTATTAAAAAACTTCATAGATAATTCCTCCTTAAATTTTGAATTGTTCTTCCAAGTCCTCCTCGGACAGAAGCTCATAGGATGTTTTGACAAACTTCACGCTCACGGCGTTTTCCAACAAAGCGTTGTCAAAGACAAGGGTAGCGACAGCCTGCGTCGGCTCGCCGTGGAGATAGGGCGGCTGTCCTCCGTCAGTTGTCAGTTTCACATTGGGGTGCTTTAAGATGTCGTACTTAAAGTCCATAATCGGGCGTTCCCCACGGACAAAAAGAAGTGCGTAGCGGTTATCAAGCATACGCACTTCGTCTGGGGTCAGAAGCTCACGCCCTGACATCTGGTAGTTGGTGGAATAGTTGCCGCTGCGACCAGAGCTTTTCCCGTAGGTGTTGGTATCAATGGTTTCCTTGCCCAAAAGCTCCGACACATATTTGTGGGTGCTTTGCTCGTTGCCGCCCAGATACAGAAATTCATCGCAGTTGCCCACAATGCTTTCCCATTGCTTCTCAAACAGAGCCTTAAGCTGTGCCAGATTTTGCAGGATGATACTGACCGACACTCCTCTGGAACGCATTACAGAAAGTATCTTATCAAAGTCATCGGGCAGCGAAACATTGGCAAATTCGTCCATTATGAAATGGCAATGCACGGGCAGGCTTCCGCCGTACTTATGGTCTGCAAGGTAGAAAAGCTGTTGGAAAAGCTGCGTGTATAAGATGGACACAAGGAAATTGAAGCTCGTGTCGTTGTCTGGGATAAGAGCAAACAGAGCCACTTTCTTTTCGCCTAAAGATGGCAGGTCAAGCTCATCGGTTGCGGTTAAAGAAGCAAGGCTCGCCAGATTGAATTTTTCAAGCCTTGCCGCAAGGGTTATCTGGATGCTCTTTAAGGTCTTTGCGGAGCCAGAGTGGTAATCCCTGTAATACTTTAAGGCGATATGCTCTGGGTTTACCATTTCCAGACGGTCAAACAGTTCGTCCAGAGGGCTTACATAGCTGTCATCGTCCTCACGGACTTCGCCTGCACGCAGAAGCTCCATTACCATCGGGAAATTCTGTTCCTCTGGCGGTGCTTCGTATTTCAGATAGAACACCAGAGATAACAGGAGCATACTCGCCGCCGTATCCCAGAACGGGTCTTGGGACTGGCTGCCTTTCGGCGTGGTCGCCTTAAAGAGATTGGTCACAAGTCTTTGCACATCATTGTCGTTCCGAAGATAAACAAAGGGATTGTAGCAATGGCTCTTGTGCATATTGATAAGGTCAAGGACACGCACCTCATAGCCTTTCTTTTCCAAAAGACCGCCCACATCTCGGACGATTTCTCCTTTGGGGTCTAAAATAACCATTGAGGTGTTGCACTGCATCGCATTAGGCTTGCAGAAAAACCTCGTCTTACCTGCACCAGAGCCGCCGCACACAAGGATATTCAGATTCCTGCGGTGCTTTTTCCCGTCCAGTCCGATACGAACATTCTGGGTCAATAGCTTATTTGCCGACAGGTCTTTATCCCGATATTTTTTGTTGACTGCCCCTGCGTCGCCCCATTTTGCAGAGCCGTGTTCCTCACGCCTGCGGTAGTTCCTGCGTGTGGAGAGATAGATGCCGATACCCATACCGTAAGCAAGCAGAAAAATAAGGACAGTTTTCAGGCTGTCCTCACATACCGTTATGGAAAACGGATTCTCGATTGCTTTGGATAAGTTCTGCACTATCTCCACTAAGCCCCCGCCGACATAAGGTGCTGTCAGCAGGGCAAACCACGCCACAGGAACGATGCCGCAGACTGCAAGGATTAGGCTCGCTTTTCTGTCGTTATCGTTCCTCACGGCACTTACAGGGCATCACCCTGACCTTTCGTGTGGGAGCGTGAGCCACCGTTTCTATCAGCTCGTCCACAGGGTCGGTGGGGCGTTCCTCCCGTACTTGCTGATTCCGCAGATTATTTAAGGCATTTAAAACGATATTCTTATCGTACCTGTCAAGGGCGATGTGGTATCGTTCTTCTTTCATAGGCTGCACCTCCGATTACCGTTCCTGTTCTTTGTTTCTGGCAGGCTTGTTCTTTTCCATACTCTTATACATTTCCGACTGCACCTCGCCAAGAGCATCACGCATAGAGCCAAGCTCGCTCTTAAAGTCCTGCGTTTCCATTTCGGCATACTCTTTCGGGAGTCTGTCAAAATTAAAACCTCTGGTATCCACGCCGTAACGGGAGCTGACCATATAGGCAACGCAGTAGGCTTTGAAGTCGGAAGCATCACGGCTCTCGTTGTGCTTAAAATCAAAGACCGCCGCAGCGACTTCCTTTGACATACTGACGAAAAGCTGTTCTTCATTTAAGCCTGTGCGGATAAAGATGGTCTGCTGTCCGCTGTCATAATAGGCAGGCAGCTCCAGATTCTCCATCGGCTGAAACGGTACGGGGCTTGCGTCAATTATTGCGGACACAAGCTCACGCATCGACTTCGGCTCTGGAGCTTCCTGTCTGTCCTTTGCGGAGGTTTCGGAAATGTCATAGACGGCTTTAGCGTTATAGGACACCGCCTTTGTGCCGTCATCACGAGTATATTCCTTGCTCGGCTCAAGGATAATGATTTTCTGTGCGTCCTTGTTCACATAGACACGGTTTGCTTTCCAACCTGCCTTATCCTTAAGCTGTGATGCTTCTGGCATCTGTGCCGATACCAGAATGGCGTTGTTGACGGAATAGCGGTCAAAACGCCCCTGCACATCAAGATACTGGCGGAAGCTGTCACCGCCGACTGTCATTTCAGCACAGGTGGCATCAATCAGCTCATAGGCTTCCTTTCGTTCCGCCTGTTTCTGTGCCGCCCACTGTGCTTTGTCATACGGCTTATTCCCGCCGCTGAACACATCATAAATACTCATTTATCTTGCTCCTTTCGATTTTTTAGGGGTCTTTCTTTTTGGTGGCTGCTTATGCTCGGTCTTGCCGACCTTGCCCTTTGCCCTGTCAGAAGCCCTGCTTTTGTCCTGGGCAACAGGGGCGTCGGCTTCCTGTTCTTTGCGGCTCTCCTTGATTTTCCGCAGTTCCTCTCTGACGGAAGGCTTTTCCTCCTTAGTCATAGTAGCCCCCTCTGCGGACTTGCTTGGCTTCTCGGAGAAAGGCTCGGACGGAGGGGATTTTTCTGTCTTTGCCACCGAGGGGTTTTCTGGGGCGTTTTCCTCCTTCTGTGTCGGCTTGCCCATCAGAGCGTCAAGCAGCTTATCTTTCTCCGCCTTTTCCTGCACACCGATGTCTGGCTCTGGCATATCGGTTTTTTCATCCTTACTTTTCTCAACCTCCGTCACAATGGAAGCAGTATCCACCGAAGCAAGGTTGAAGCGTTCCACAATACGGCTGATTTTCGATGCGTCCTCGGCACGGGCAATCACATCGACCTCGGCTTTCGGGTCTTTATTCTTGCGGTCAGCCAGAACGCAGTAGAGAACGCCGTATTTTTTTGCTTCCTGCGTAAAGCGTTTCAAGTCCTCGTTCTTAACGGTAAAGACTTTCAGCTCCTTGCCAGAACGGAGCATACTCGTCAGCCTTGCTTTGCCTTTGGTTTTCTGTTCCTCTTTGAGAATGGAATACAGAAGCACAGCGATATTCTTCGCACCTGCACCTGTCAGTTTTGCGGCAACCTCAAATCCCTCTAAGCTCATTCTCACGATTTGTTCCGCCGCATCGCCGCCTGTGTTCATTCTTCATCAGCTCCTTTCGTTTGGTTTCCTGTTCATCTGCCCGCACTGCCTGCAATTTTTCCTTGAGCGTACCGCTGCGGGCGGCGATACCCTCGCAAAGCCTGACCTCCTTTCGGATTTCTCCAAGCCTTTTTGAAATGTCGGAAAGCTGAGCCTTGACCGCTTCTTTTTCTTCGCCGCTTGACTTACGGGAGAGGGAATAAAGCCCCTTACGCTGTTCGGTCAGCTCATTTTTCTCGGATTCCAAAGAGCCTTGATATGACAAAAGCTGCTCTGCGGTGTCAATGTGACAGCGGCAAAGCAGCCTTGCTTCTTTTGTGATAGCGTCCATCTTCATCAGGTCGTCCTTGAGAAGGTAATGGAGCTTCGCATAATTTGGTTGTCTGCCTTTTGGCAGGATACCGAGCTTATAGCAGTAATGAAGATACAGCCCACGCAAGCCCCCGATTTTTCTTGTGCCAGACAGAGAGCCTTTGACACGGTACACCTTGACCTGTTTTGTCGGCTCGGCAAATCGGTTAAACTTTACGGCATAGGAGTTCTCACGGATACGCTCCTGTATCCTCTCGTTGGTGTAATCCTCTCCGAGCTTGTATAGCCTTTTAGGGCGTTTCCAACCTCTGCCGATAATCGTCCAATACTTGCGGTTGGGGTCAAAGCTGCATTTGTAGCCCATCTCCGCCATCAGACGGTCAAAGTCTTTCAGCGTAAAGGATTTTGAGATAGCTTCGTCAACCGCCTGCCTTGCCACATTATCTCTGGTAGGGAGTCCTTTCTTTTCCGCCTGATAGAGAGCATATGGCTTTTTCCTACCGCTTGGGTGTTCAATCACGGACAGGGCATACTCACGGCAAAGCTCATCGGAACGCTGACGCAAGAGCCGCAGGTTTGCTTTGTTGTCGTAATAGTGCTTGCCGTCCGCAAAGGAAACGGAGTTGACTACAAAGTGATTATGCAGACAGTCCGTGTTAAGGTGGGTTGCGACAATGACTTGAAATCTGTCGCCCCACATTTTCTCGGCAAGTTTCACGCCGACCTCGTGAGCCTGCTCTGGGGTAAGTTCCCCAGACTTAAAGCTCTGGAAACCGTGGTAGCAGACAATCTCACTTTCATCGTTCCACTGTGCTTTGGTAATCAGCATTTCATCTCTGGCGGTGGCGGTGTCGCAGTTTACGCCTGTTACAAAAAACTGCTTCTCGGTCTTGTCGCCGTTGGTGGCGTATTTCATCACATCTCCGAGAGCCTGCAAGTCAGCTTCGTTGTATTTGGGGTTGGCGGTCTTTTCTGGATTCTCGGCATAGTCGATGGGGTGGTCGAGCCTGCCTTTCACATCCCACAGCTCACAGACCGCCATCAGTCCGACTTTCCTTTAGGGAGCAGATATTTTTTGCGGACATCAATCTGGAACTGCCGCCACTTTTCCGTTTCCTCACGGAGCATCGGCGTATCCACAAAGCCGAGGGCATTCGCCTTGACTGCAAGCTGATTGATACGGTTGCCAATGGCGGACAGCTCACGCATTATCTGGTAGAACTCTGGGTCTGGCTTCTCACAGAGCCGATACCCTTTGACCATTGCACGGAGCAACGCTTCTTTGGAACGCCCAGAGCGTTTTACAAGGGTCTGGAGATACTCTGCTTCTTCTTCATTCAAGCGGAACAGTACCTGCACATTTCGTTTTCGCATTTTCCACTTCCTCTCTCTTGGAGAGCCTGTTTATCTGTAAAAGGCACATCACCACAACGCCTGTCAGACTGCCGAGTGCTGTGCCGATGATGAAAAACAAAAGCTCGCTCATTCTGAAAAACTCCTTTCTTCTGTATGCCGTGCTTTTCACGGCATAATGGGATACCCTTGCGGTATCTCTGATTTATGGGGTATTAGGGGCATCCCCTAACAAGCGAATTTGTTTCCAGACGGCAGTCTGGATAACCAAATTCAGTGCTTGGTAAGACTTAATCTTCACAGTCGTCCTCATACATACATTCTCCGCACACAGGGCAGAAGTACGGACAGTCCGAACAATCATCCATCTCAAGACCGCCGTCCTCGTCCTCATTATCCTCACAACCGTCCGTCAAAGACTCGGTAATATCGGCTTCGCCGCAGACAAAATCGTCATCGGTAAAGTCAATAAGGTCGGTGTCGAAAAGGACGATTTCGGTCTTTTTCTTGGCTTCTTCTGGGGTATCAGCATAGACGGAGATAGTTTTTTCATAGTGTCCACGCAGGGTAACAGCATACTTTTTCATTAGGCAGTTTCCTCACTTTCATTCTTAAAATTGATTTGGTTTGTTGGTTTACGGGCTGCAAAATCAGCAGACAATCAACGGGCATCACTCCTTTCACGGCTCGGTTTTCGCTGTTCCAGACCTAAATAGGACAACAAAAAATCGTTGAAGTCCTTACCGACAGGCGGCGGGGCGTCAACGATTTTGTAATCCTTATTCAGCAGTTCTTTGAGGGCGGCGGTACAGAGCCGACCTGTTTTGTCATTGTCTAAATGCAGAATGATGGTCTTGATATGCGGATTTGCTTTCAAAAATGTGGTCAGAGCAATCGGTACTTTGCTGTCCTTCATCTCTTTTTTCGGCTGATATACGCCCGAAAGAGAGAGCAGATTTTCTTTTCTGTAATCCTTTCCCTCACACTTTAAATAGGTGGCATAAGAGAGTAAATCAATGGCGGCTTCAAACAAATGCACCGATACGCAAGGCTCTCTTGCCAGAAGTCGGAACGAATACCGCTTGTCGCTGCCCGATGCGTCGCCTTTAAAGGAGCTGCCTAAAGTGCTGCGGCAGGCGGCATACTTTGGTGTTCCGCTTTCATCTTTCCCTACAAAAACTGCATTGTGGTAGTCGGCACTCTCAAAAATCGTACCGTCCGCAACGCAGTCCTGTATGAGCTGATAGTCAATGCCACGCCCAAAAAGATACCGCATCACTCGGTCACAGTTCTTATTTTTCTTTGGCAGAAGCAGTTCCTTTGGCTCATCTTTCTTAACAGCAAGGGGCGGCGGTATCCAATCCCTGACCACGCCTGTGAGCTGTTCTACAGCTTCCACAAAGGAATACTCTTTGACCTTGATAAGATAATCAAGGGCGGAAACGCCGCCGAAGCCTCTTGACCACCAATACCACTTGCCGTTGGAAATCTTCAAGCTGTCGTGTTCTGCGGTGCAATAGACATTGCCTGCGACACGCCTTAGATTGCTCGGCTCGTAGTGCCGAAGATAGGTCAGCAAGTCTATCTGCCGTGCCTGCTCAATCACGGCGGGGTCAAGCTGCACATAGGGTCTGTTGCTTCTCAATGGGTAAAATCACCTCCTTAAAATAGAAAAAGCCGAGGGGCTTTCGTTAAGTGAAAACCTCTCGGCTATGTAAAAAGTCAACATTCATCAATATATTCACGGACTATATCCATTATAAAGTCAGCAGAAGCAGGAGTATAATTGGGGGACTGAGCCATTACAATGTAGTCAAATTCCCCATTAAACTTCACGGCTTCTATTGAGGGAATAATCAAAAGAGGAACTTCTGGCTCTCTACGACTTCCCTCTATGTATTTTTTCTTGTCAATATCATCATCATTATAATGTGGTAAATCCATATCGGGATTATATAGGAGCTGTATAATATTCTCAACAGGTTCATCCCATATAAGATTTTCTTGAAAGTCTTTTAATGTTTCCCACACATAATCATTCTTATCTCCATTCGGATTTGCACAATAAGTTATCTTTGAAATCCAATGATAGGCTATCGCAAAAAGCAGATAATCGCCAATGCCTTCAACCTTCATTTTGCCATTAAAATCAACATATCTATTGTGTTCTGGTCTTTCCTCAACGGGGTAAGAAAGCAGATATTTCATAATATGATACGGAGAGTCAAAGCCTAATCCTAAATCGGCGTGCGAGTCCACATGAACAACTTCAAACGGTACAGTCAAGTTATTAGAAGCAATTAACTCTTTCCAAAAAAACAATGCTTCGTTATGTCCTATAACAATACGTCCCTTTATTTTATTTCTCTTGGATAAACCGAGATTGTTTTCAAGAAAGGAACGCACTTGCTGTTCAGTCCACACACAACCACCATAGTCATCTTCTGGTAATCGCTCTGTTACATAATCGCTCGTATGGGCAATGTCCTCCATAAAATAGTCCATATCTATATCAAGGATTTTCATAATCTACCTCCTGCAAAACCTATTTACACCTTAGATTATACAATAAAACAGCTTGCATTTCCACCTCTCGGCTATGTAAAAGACGGCATCAGCCTCACGCCAACACCGCCTTTTCTTCGGTCAGTCCGTTACAATATCCCTGCTTTTTTCAGATACCCTACGCTGTCATAGCAGCCACGGAAATAGATAGACTGCATTTCCAAGTCCGTGAGCTTGTTTTTCAACTCCATTACCTCGATGAGAGCCGCACATTCTTCCTCGGTCAGCTCCGCAGATTTTTCCGTATCAAATATGCCGAAAACCTTTGGATATTTCTCATACAAGCCCTCAATCTCGGCTTGCACGGCACGGTATTCCTCATTTTTCTTTGGGAGCTTCGCTATGACAGAGCTGAGATACTCGTTGAAAATATTGCTGTGGGCATCTACAAATGTTTCAAATCTGAAAGTATCAGACACCTTTACCACCTCCGCTGTTTGTTCATCCATACCTATTATAATGCCCAGATTTCCACAATACAAATGTGCAAATGCCGTTACCGTTCCAAATCCTTATTTCTTCTTTCGGGCGGCTCACCCTCTTGCTCTGGCTCGGTGTCAATGGCAGAGGGGTCTTTTTCGTCCAGATTCAGCTCAATATTAAGGGCGTTCAGTCTGTCGGTTTTCTCTTTCAGCTCCTCCTCAAAGGCAAACGGCTTTTCCACCTCAACTCTTGCGTTTTCAAGCTGTGCGACGGTTTCTTCTTTTCTGGTCTTAGCGGCAGTGAGTTTGGCAGGGAGCTTTGACAGCTCATTCTCAATTCGGGTCAGATTACCGAGAGCATCCGTGCCTAAATCAACCTTATGCCTGCACTTTCCGCAAAGATTTAGACAATAGTGGGAATTGATAGTGTCGTAATAAACCTCCATCTGAAAGCCCCGATAACTGCCGATTTCCGTCGGCTGTGACAGCGGATGCTCCTTACAAACAGCAAGCAGCATTTGTCCTGCGTCTGCTTTTTCGGTGTAGGTCACGCCCTGCAAGGTCATCGGACAGAACTTATCCTCGCCCTGCGGTTTATGCTGCTTAGCAAGGGCGGTATCCGCTTCATAGCCCGTAATGCGTTCCTCATACTCTTTAATCAGCTTCGGGAACTGCTGTAAGATTCTGTCTTCAAGGTCGTAATGCTCGGACAGATAGCTCTGCTTTAACACTCTAAGCTTCGATACCTGTATATCCAAATCCATTTTTTCCTTGAAACGCTCATCGCCTGTGGCAAGCATTTTGACCTCCGCAAAGGACAATGCCACCTCGTCCACATCTTCGGCGGAACGGACAGGGCTTTTGCTCGTCATTATCTGGCTGATAAATTTCTGCTTACTTTCCACAAGCTGATAGAGGTAGGCATCAAAGGTCTGTTCCGTCACATAGCGGTAAACCTCAACCTCTGGGAACATATTTCCCTGCCTTTCGATACGCCCCTGCCTTTGTTCAAGGTCAGAGGGTCGCCACGGGCAGTCTAAATTGTGAATGGCGATTAGGCGGTCTTGGACATTTGTGCCTGCCCCCATTTTCGGGGTAGAGCCGAGTAACACACGGACTTCGCCGCTTCGTACCTTTGCGAACAGCTCCTTTTTCTGTGCATCGGTGGTGGCTTCGTGGATAAACCGTACCTGTTCGGCAGGAATGCCACGCTCGGTGAGCTTCCCACGAATATCGTCATAGATGTTAAAGCTGCCGTCATTTTTCGGAGTGGAGAGGTCGCAGAACACAAGCTGCGTTGCTTTCGTGTCGGCGTGTTCCTCCCAGATACGATAGACATTATCCACGCAGGCGTTGACCTTGCTGTCGGGGTCATCGGGCAGCATCGGGTCAATCATCCTCTGGTCAAGGGCAAGTTTTCGCCCGTCATTCGTGATTTTCAGCATATTGTCGATGTTCGGCTCAACAGCTCTCGCACGGACTTTCTCAGCTCGCTTGGCAAGGTTGGCTACCATTTCTGTTTGTATCTGGCTCGGCTTGGTCTTGATATTGTGGTAATTGACCTTTGGTACGGGGAGCTTCAGCATATCGGCGGTCTGAATATCCGCCACCTCACGAAACATCTGCATAAGCTCTGGCAGGTTATAGAACTTGGCAAACCTCGTCTTAGCTCGGTAGTTCGTACCCTCTGGGGCAAGCTCTAAAGCCGTGACCGTTTCCCCGAAAGTGGACGCCCAACTGTCAAAGTGCTGTAAGCCGTTCTGCATCAGCGTGTCGTACTGCAAGTACCTCTGAACGGAATACAGCTCTACCATTGAGTTTGAAACGGGCGTACCCGTGGCGAATATCGTACCTCGGCTGCCTGTGATTTCGTCCAGATAGCGGCATTTCATAAAGAGGTCGGAGCTTTTCTGTGCTTCGGTCTGTGCAATACCGCCCACATTCCTCATCTTGGTATAGAGGTACAAATTCTTGTAAAAATGGCTCTCATCAATGAATAAACGGTCAACGCCCAATTCCTCAAAGTCAATCACGGTGTCCTTCCGCTTGGTGTCGTTGAGCTTGTCGAGCTTATTTTGGATAGACTTTCGAGTTTTCATTAGCTGCTTGACCGTGAACTGTTCGCCATTAGACCTCTGAATATCGTCAATGCCACGCTCAATATCATCGAGCTGCTCCTGAAGCATATTGTACTGCCGTTCAAGGCTCATCGGCACTTTTTCAAACTGACTGTGACCGATGATGACCGCATCGTAATCGCCTGTGGCAATCCTGCCGCAGAACTTCTTACGGTTGGCAGTTTCAAAGTCCTGCTTCCGTGACACTAAAATATTGGCACTCGGATACAGCCGCAGATATTCGGAAGCCCATTGCCCCACAAGGTGGTTTGGCACAACAAACATAGACTTGTCGCATAAACCGAGCCGCTTGCTTTCCTGTGCGGCGGCGACCATTTCAAAGGTTTTGCCTGCACCGACCTTGTGTGCCAGAAGCGTATTGCCGCCGTAAAGGATATGGGCAATGGCGTTGACTTGATGGGGGCGGAGCGTGATTTCTGGGCTGATACCGCCGAAAGTGATATGGCTTCCGTCATATTCACGGGGGCGGACAGAGTTAAAGGTATCGTTGTAGGAACGGACAAGACGGTTTCTGCGTTCTGGGTCTTTCCATATCCAATCTTGGAACGCCTGCTTGATGACTTCCTGCTTTGCCTGTGCCGCCGTGGTTTCCTTATGGTTGAATACTGCTTTTTTGTTACCGTGTTCGTCATACACATAGTCAAAGATACGCACATCTCGCAAGTTGAGCGTATCCTCAATAATACGATAGGCGGAAGCCCTCTTTGAACCAAAGGTGCTGTCCGCCTTGACATTTCCGTAATCGGAACTCTTATTCTCAATAAACCAGTCGCCGTTCATCGCCGTGTAGCGTACCTTGATTTTACCTGCCGCATAGCTTGACGGAGTTAGAAGCTCCATTACAAACTGCTGAATATCCTCCTGCGGTATCCAAGTAGCACCAAGCCGCACGGAAATTTCGCCTGCACTCAAATCCTTTGGGATAACCTTTTTAAGTGCTTCGGCATTGATGATTAGCTCTGGGTCTGTCTTTGTCGCCGTTTCTGCAATCACAAGTTTGTTTCGGACATTGCCAGACAGATATTCGTCTGCGGTCACATACTTTGCAGGGTCGGAGTGGGGTATCTTAAAGATAACGCCCTGCAAATCACGGATGATTTCTGCCTGCTCTTTACCTGTCAGCTCTGCCATAAACGGCAAATCAACACGGGCTTTCTCCCCGATGGAGATTGCCAGAGCTTCGCTTGCCGTTTCCACGGATGTTACGGCACGGTGGGGTTTGATTGTCCGCTTGGAGAACATATCGGCTTTCCGTTTGAAGTTGCCCTCATCGTCAAGCACCTCCAAAGAGCATAAAAGGAAGTAGCTTTCATCTGAAGCAAAGGCAAGATAGTTTCCTCGGCTGTTGATAGGACCATACTTTGCGGTGTAGGCATCGTACAGGCGGTTTAAGTTTTCCTGTTCGGTGCGTATGAGTTCCTCTGGATAATCTTCGGTCTGATAGGATATGAGCTTCCGTACACAATCCCTGATTTCCACCAAGCCTTTGACACGGCTCTCGGCAGTCATTGAGAGATTGGCAGGGGTCATCACATCGTTTTCACGGAAATACACCTTGCCGTTGACCAGAGTGTAAGAGAAGTTTTTAACGCTTGGGTCGGCAGGGATTACCTCGTCCTGCTCGTCGGAGATTTCGTCAATCTCATATTCGGGGATTTCTCCGTGAATGTTCTGCACAGCGGCTTGGAGCTGCTCTGCAAGGGAAATGTCCTTTTTCGCTTTGCAGGCTGCGTCCATTTTGCCAAAGCGTGTGCTTTCCATTACCATATCGCCCATAATCATTTCTGGGTGCTGCACAAAATAGCTGTTCATCGTGATGCCGTTCTCATCGGTATCAAGGTGTATCCAGTCTGGCTCTATATCCATTACACGGTCACGCTTTTGCAAAATGAGAATGTCGCTCGTGACCTCTGTGCCTGCGTTTGCCCGAAAAGTATTGTCGGGCAGGCGGACAGCTCCCAACAGCTCGGCTCTCTGGGCGATATATTTCCGCACCTCTGGACTCGCTTTGTCCATTGTACCCTTTGAAGTAATGAACATCACAACGCCACCGGCACGGACTTTATCCAACGCCTTTGCGAAAAAGAAATCGTGAATAAGGAATTTCTGGGTGTTGTATCTGCTGTCATTTACCCGAAAATCTCCAAACGGCACATTGCCAAGCACCACATCAAAGTGGTCGTCTGGGAGCTTCGTTTTCTCAAAACCCTCTATGGCGATATTCGCTTTCTGGTAGAGCTGCTTTGCAATCCTGCCTGTCAAAGAGTCGATTTCCACGCCGTGGAGCTTTGAGTTTGCCATACTGTCGGGGAGCAGACCAAAGAAATTGCCTGTACCGCAGGACGGCTCCAAGATGTTGCCCTCAGAAAAACCAAGTCGGTCAAGTGCTTCATACATTGCCTTAATAACAACAGGTGGGGTATAAAAGGCGGTCAGCGTGGATTCTTTTGCGGCACGGTATTCCTCTGGGGAGAGGGTCACATACAGCTCCTTAAATTCATTTGCCCAAGCCGCATTATTCTCGTCAAACGCCATAGACAGACCGCCCCAACCCACATAGCCAGCAAGAATTTTTTGTTCTTCGGGTGTGGCAAGACGGTTTTCAATCTCAAGGTCGTGTAAGAGATTGACTGCCTCCATATTCGCCTTGAACTTTTCCTTTGCTCCGCCAACGCCCAAAGTGTCCTCGGTAATGCGGTAGTTATTGCGGTCAGAGGTAACGGCAGGAGCTTTTTCTTTTTCGGGAAGTGGCGAAGCCTGCTCCTGTGCTTTGAGCCATTCACGGACACGGGGCAGCTTCTCCACACGGTTAATCGGGAAGCCTACATCATTCTGGAATGTGATGTCACGCATCGAAACATCGCCGCTGATTTTGCCAACGCTATCAATGACATAACGGCGGTTATCAAGCGTGATTTCCTTGCCGATAAGGTCGGAATTGTCCTGCTCTGGGGCAGGGGCAGGAGCTTCCGCACCGTTAAGCGTATCCGCAATCGCCTGTGCTTCTTCCTCGCTGTTAAAAGTCTGGTAGATACCGTCAATATCGTAATATCTGCCGTCCTGTGTATCGGAAACAACATTGTTATCACGAACAATAAACGGCTCGTCAAATGCGTCTGAGGTCTGCTCCACGGTAAAGCGTGGTGTATCTTCGGATTGCTCTGTTTCTTCGGGAACTCTAAACCATTCGCTTTCGGTAGCCATAATCTCGGCAAGGAGCGTTTCGTCCTCTTTCGTCAGCTCGGTATGCTGCTCCAGATAGGGAATGAATTTCTCACGCCCAAAACGCAGACTCTCCATCTTCTCACGGTAGTAGTCCTCGCCCTGCTTTTTCCACTCTGGGATAAAGGGGCAGTTCGGGGATAGGCAGTAATCATAGTAATTTTTGATATGGGCAATCAAATCGCCCTCGCCGTCGCCAATGTCAAACCGCCCGTCATAGTGGAAGTCCTCACCCTCAAAAACAGCGGAAATCTCAAAATCGGTCTTGTGATACCAACCGATATTTTTATCGCCTTCACGCTCACGGTGCTGTTTTTCGTCCAGAACGCCAAGCAGCCTATTCCCAAGAGCAAAGCTCAAATCGGTAAAACGGTCATTCAGCTCCCTGTCATAAAAGGCAGGGTGTTCCGAAAAACCGATGGAGAAATTCAAGCTGTCGGGCTTTTTCTCGGATAGTGTTTCTGTTTTCTGCTTCTCGGTAACAACCACTTTCAAATGGTCGTTTGCGGAGTTCTCCTTCAACTTTTCTTCAAGGTCGCCACGGCTTAACTCTTTGCCGAACAGGGGAAACTCGACATTTTGCAGAGAAACGCTGTCATCGGAAATTGTCAGCACCTCATATTTATCCGCACCGATATACACCGCATCGCCCTCGTGATAGAGGTAGTGCAGAGGGTGCAGCTCCAAAAGCTCCTGCCCGAAACGCCACGCATTGCTGCGGCTGTAAACATCACTCGTCTTACCCTGTACCAATTTCAAGAAATCAATAAGCTGCTGAACGGTGGCAGGGTCGGATAAATGCTGTTCCATCTGCTCGGCGGTTACATCGGAAAGGTCTGTGCGTTCTACATTGGCAAGCAAATCTTTCTCATAGCCGTTCAAGTCACGAATGAAATCGGACAGACGCAGGGCAAGGGTATCTCGCTTGTCAGCAGGGGGCAAATCACGCTTTGAGTCAATAAAAACCTGCCGCCGTATTTTTCTCTGGCTGTCAATCTCATATTGCGGAGCGTTCTCTTTTTCCAGATAGTCGGGGTAATGTTCTTCCTCTTTCGGATTAAGATAACATTTATTCTTAACTATCAGCTCACGCAGGCGTTTTTCAACCTTTGACCAAGAAAGAAGAATATCGGGTTTGGTATATGAGCCGTACTTTTCAATGGCGATACCTTTTCCATCGTGCCACTCGTGACCGCTTGTGCCGTCTGGATAGATATGCGTACCGCCGCCTGTTCCATATTCCTTTTTGAGAAATTCGATAATTTTCTTGCTGTCCTCAAGTTTCCAAAACTGACGGTAAATGCGGTACTTACCGTCTTGAAAACCGCTTCCGCTTACCAGAACAGAGTCAATATCCTCCTGTGAAACAGAAAAAGCAGAGGATTTTTCGTCCTCTGCTTGGGCTATCATTTCAATCTGCTCATCTACTGTGGGAAGATTGGCTCTGACCGTATCTTCATTGGCAATGCTGTCTTGCGGCTCTGATTCCTCTAATTGTAAATTAGTTCGCTCAAGATGACTTCCTCCGCTTGGCTGCGGATATTGTTCATCAGTCCTACCCACTGCATCGGTGCTTTCTCTTTCAGTTCCTCCGTCACGCCTTGTTCCTCGCAGAGCTGCTTCGTCAGAAGCTCCAATCTCTGGAGTGCGGTCTGTTCGGTCTGATAGAGATGTTCGTTCAGTTTGCCCGATGTCAGCAGATTGAGGTAGGTTACTCGCTTGTTCTGCTCCAGATAATTCCTGTGCATCATAGCGTATCTGCCAAGCTGAATTTCTGGCTCTGTCGGTAATGTTAGGTCGGGAATAAGATAATCCCCCTGTTTCGTGTAAGTGATTTCGCTCATTATCGTTGCTCCTTTCGGGTTGTTTTCTGCCTATATCATACTGATTTCGGGCAGGCTGTGCAAAGGTGCGATTTTGGCTTTTCTCCGCAATTTGCACATTTCGGACGGTCTGGGAGATTTCCCTTAAAGCCATTTCGGAAATATCGCTTGCGGCAAGTCCGATAGCGTTTATGGTGGCAGGGGTATTGAAATTGATAATGTCCGAAAAGTCCTCGGTTTCAAAATAGTCACCTGTATCCAGACCGCAGCGGCTCATCAGCAAAAAAGCAACGCTGTTTACCGCAAGCCGCTTATACATTACCTCCACATTGAAGTCGTCCAGTTCCTCTAAAAAGCTGTCTTTCGTACAGTCTTTGAGCTGTGCCAGATAGTCGGGCAGATTGTCCTCCACGGCATTTTGGGCAGTCTGCATAAGGGCTTCGCCCAAATCTCTGACCTCTAAATCTCCAAACCTGTCGGAGAGCCGTTCTATGACCGCCTGTTCGTATCGCTCATTCATCTGCCATATCGGAACAGGGCGGCTGTTATAATATCCCTCATGGGTATCGGAAATGTCAAAGTAATATTTGAGGGTATTTCTGCGACCTTTGGTATCAAACACCGCTATGCCACGGCTGTCCTTGTTTACCCAACGCTTAAACTGCTTATTCCAAGTTTCAAGCGTGGTTACGGCGGTAGCGTCGGGGCGTTGGGCGAAAATCAAGAGCTGCTCGTCAAAGCGGCATTTATAATTTCGGCAGGCAGAGGACAAAAAGTTCTGCCACGCCTGCGGATTCCTCGAAACCGCAGCCCCTGTTCGCTGATACAGTTCCGTAATGAGCTGATACTTTGCAGCCATATTTTCCTACACCTCCTATCGTTCCAAATCTCGGTTTTTGTGTTTTCTGTCGTATTCCCCGCACCTTTCGGCAATCTCGGCATACATTTTTTGCCGCATATCACGCTCAAAGGCTCGGTATTCCTTTGCCTTTTCGGTGGGTTTGTACCAAACGGTTTTCTTGTCGGCATCATCTAAACTCTCATAGCGTTCATCAATCATATCGCTGTATTTCTTGTAGATTTTCTGTGCCTGCAAGCTGTCTACTGCATAACGGTAACGGTCAAGACTTTTATGAGAGCCACGGAGCTGACAGTATTCATAGAGCATACAGACGATTTCACGGTCAAGCCCTTTCTGCCCCTCGGCGGCATAAATCTCCGACAACCCTTTGCAACGCCACGAATGAAAAGGTGCGGTATCGTTGGAGCTGTGAGAGGAAATATACACGCCGTCTTTTTTTACGGTTATGCGGTTGATAAGCTCAGTACTCATTCCGCACCACCGCCCAGAAAAGAAATGACCTTGTTCGCCTTAATACTCTTTTGCAGGTCATTGATAAGCCCGATGTCCGCAACCGTGATGCCCTGCATGGAGAGAATATCGTCCATCGTCATAGCGGAAATCGCTTTTTCATCGGTAAAGCCTGCTTCCAAAACCTTGTTCAAGACCTTGATAGCTTTCTGATTTACAGCCATTTTCTCAATCCTCCTTATCGTTCTAAATTCTTATGCTTCGGTGCTTTGACCGCCTGCGGCTCGGCGGGTATCGGCTCATAGGTCGCACTGTTTTTCTCCATACGCTCGGCAAACTCGCAGATGTGATAGAGGTTATTGCCGATTTCGGTGTGGTACTCGTCGATATAGCGGCAGGTGCGTTCCGACTTTTCGCCCCAAGCGGTAGTAATACAGATTTTACCGCCGTCTGGGATACGAAACAGCTCCTTATAATGAGGGTCGATAAAACGGATACCTTTCTCCGCATTGCCGATATGCTTATCAAGCCATTCCTTGACATAGCAATAGCAGTAAAAGTTATAATCGCCCTTTGTGGGATTGCAGCGGAGCAGATAGGCGTGTTTCTCGGTATCCACTCGGAAGCCGTACTCGGTGCAGTAGTTTCCCTTAAAAGCACTGTCGGTGTGCTGCCTTGCAAATCTGCCCATATCGGAACGGCTCTGAAGCAGTCCGTACTCTGGGGAACGCAGGGCGTTGATAACCTCGTCAAGCTCTGCCTTGAACTCGTCCGTTTTCCATTGCGGTCTGGTATCAAACCAAGTGGTATAGAAGCCATTGCCGCCAGAGCCGAAGTCGCCACGGAGATGACCGATATTGCCCGTCTGCCCCTCAAGCTGCATACTCTGGGAATAGGTGTATTTCCATTCATTCGGTGCAATCGCCCGTATTTCCATATCAGCGTTCCTCCTTACTGTGGGGCTTCTTTGCCTTTTCCTGTTTCTTGATTGCGGCAGCGGCTTCCTTTGCCCAATCGGGCATTTTCTCTGGCTTGATAACGCCAAGCACATCGTACCTTTCCCATCTGGCTCGCTTGCCGTCCGCAAGGCAAGTGCCGAACACCGCCTGACCTCTGCCGCCAGCCGCACCGTGTCCGCCGTCCACCAATACAAGCTGATAGGCGGAGTGCTGATACTCATAGCGGTTAAGCTTGGCATTGATAACGACCACCTTGCCGACAATGCTTTCGTTTCGGTTATCGGGGATACAATCATCTATGGTAAATGGGGTCATATCAAACGCAAAGCGGGATTGTTCCTCTTTGACAGCCTCAATCTGTTCCTGCACTCGGTCTACAAATATCTGCATTGCTTCCAGATAATCGTCCGAGCCTACGGCTTCCGTTGCCCACGCTGGATTGTCATAGGTGCAGCAGCAGACCATAAAGGGATATTTGTCTGCTTCGTTCACGCCGAAAACAACCTCTTTTTTGCCGATATGGATACTCTGCTTGACCTCGTAATCGCCAAGCATACGCTTTTCTTCATTCTCCATCTGGCTGCTCCTTTCTTCGTTTTTTCTCGTTCTGCTCGTCTAAAATCTTTTTGATACAGACATCGCAGAAAATAACTGACCCGTCCTTATATCGGGGATAAGGGCAGGTCGTACAGTCATAAATCTTTTTCTTATCGCTCACGGTCATCACGCTTTCGGGTCTTTTTATCTGGCTGATTGTATGGCATACCGCACTCGGTTTTATACCGTTCCTTCAGCTTTTCTCTGGCAGAGGACAGCTCATTACAGTAATAGCCCCAGAAATAGTTGTCGCCGCCTTTACAGTACCAACAGACATACGGATTAGGAGCTTTTGGGTTATGACCGATGACAAGCTCGTTATTCCCGATAGTGCAGCTCTCAATGATTTCATAACCGCCGTTGATGCGTTTTTCTTCGTTCATAAGCACCTCTCATTCTTTGGCATACTTGCGGTATGCCTTTTCGCCTGCAGCACGGAGCTTCTTCATACGGGCGTTTCCTCTAATCTCTGGGAACTGTGCCTGAAGCTTGCGTCTTGTCCTGCCCACACTCTCGAAGCTCGGCAGACCCAGATATTTATACTGCGACATTACCTCCGCAAAGGGCATTGCACCTGTGCCTTTCAGACAGGCATTACACACCTTGAGGTAGAGGGTCATATCATCGTTTCTGGCTTCCTCGTCTTTTTGCAGGATGGCTTTTACCTTGCCCTCAATGGTCTTGAGATTTCTCATCGCATACCTCCATATATGGAAAGGGGCGGCATTTTCAGCCGCCCCAATCGGTTACTTTTTCTTTCTGTTACGGATATTCAGCCAGATTGCTCCGCCTACAATAAATGCCACAAGCACTATGGCAACAATCGTTTTCGCATCCATTCCTTAGTCCTCCTTTTTCTTTCTGTTCTGAAATCCCACAAAGCCGAGTACGCCTGCACCAATAAGGGATACTGCCGCAAGTCCGCCCCAGAGATACGGGTTAAAATCATCGCCCGTTTTTGGGGTATCTCTGAACTCATTGTGCATCTGGACAATCGTGGTCGCATCCACCTTGATAGTTGCCTGTTTGTCGGCAGGCAGGATATATCCTGCGGAAGCCTTGTCGTTTACTTCGGATACGGTGTATTCGCCAATCCTCAAACCTTCAATGAAGATTTCGCCGTTTTTATCGGTCTTAAAGGTCTTGTCATAGTCCGTACCCGTCACTCGGAAAGAGAAGCCCTCCAACTTGCCGTCAGAAGATGTCTTGACGATTTTAAGAGAGCCAGTCTGTGCGGCGTTCACAAAGCCTTTGCCTGCTTCATTTTCCACCACATAGGTCTTGCCGTCCTCCTCAATGGATACGGGATAGACCTTTTCATCAAGGACGAAGCCTGTCGGTGCAGTTTTCTCACGGACGAAATATTTGCCGTAACGGAGTTCTTTCATCTGGTAAACACCGCCGTCAAGCTCCGCCATTTCGCCAAGCAGCTCATCGTCCTTATCAAACTCGCCGTTTTTGTTGGTATCGGCAAATACCTCAAAGACAGCACCAGAGAGCTTGTTGTCTGGATAATCCTTATCCACCTTTGTCAGCTCGATGTTGCCTTGAATGAAGTAGTTGACAAGCTCAATTTCCACAACTTCGTCCACCTTGCCGATTGTTACGGCGATTTCTTCTTCGGAGAGTACAAAGCCTTTCGGACTTTCGATTTCACGGATTATCCAAGTTCCATACGGCACTTTGGCAAAAGAAAAACTACCGTCATCTTTTGATGTGGTAGTCTGGATGGCATTTTCTTTTGTAAATTCTTCTGTGCCTGCCTTAAAGATACCGATGACCGCACCGCCCAACGCCTTGCCGTCCTCATCTGATTTCTTACCGCTGACAGAGCCGTAAATGATTTTGTTCTCAATGGCTTCGCCGTCATTTGCTGTGATGTGGACGGTTACGGTGTCCTGTCCTGCATATTCAAAGGTTACAGGGTATTTCTGGTCGCTGATGATATATGCGGAGTTCGTGGAGATTTCTTTGACATAGTAGCTGCCAAACGGTAAATCGGTTGCCGCCTTGCCATAGCCGTTCTCGTCAAAGGAGATAATCTCAACCAGACCATCGGCAGGGAGTACCGTACCGTCTGCGGCGGTCAAGTCCTCTGCGGCATACAAGCCAAAGGTTACATCAAAGATTTCCCCATTATTGCCGACACCGTAATCTTTATCCACATCAAGGCTCTTAGTAAGGTCGATTTCCACACGCTGACGCTCATTGTAGAAGCTCGTTGCCGTTTCGGTCACAGCCACATCCTGACCTGCATACACAAGCTCAACCTTGTGGATTTCCTCATTCAGCACCATACCGTAAGGAGCTTCGATTTCCTTAACCTCATATTTTCCAAGATACAGTTCCTTTGATTTTGCCGTACCGTCCGCACCTGTGGTAACGGTATCCACGACCTCGCCTTTTTCTGCTCGGAGCGTTCTGTCCAGAGTGTAAATATCCTCGGCTGCGGTAATCTCATAAACTGCACCCTCCAGACCGCCGACTGCGTAAACAGGCTGATACAGACCGTTATTTTCGGATACGGAGCTGAACACCTCGCCAGACTTGGAAACGGTAATCGTACCTTTCTGTGCCAGATTGGAGCGTACCACTTCAATCACAGTAATGCCGCTTTCTTCGGTGGAATCGGATTGCTCTACATCAAAATAGACAGGCTCGGAATCTAAGACATAGCCATACGGGGCTTGCACCTCTACAAGAGAATAACCCTTGCCGTATTCCAAAGTCTGGGGCGTGATGAGATAACCGTCTGCTGTGGTATAAAAGGTGTCGATGGTCGTTACTTCGGGGTAAGTGAATGTCATTGTGATGAGGTTTCCATTGGGGTCATAAAGCTGAAAACCTGCACCTGCATACGGAATGGTGTTGCCTGTTTCCGCATCTTTCTTGACAATCTTGATATAGCTTTCAAAGTTGGCGTTGTTGATTAAGAAGCGGTAGGTCTGACCGTCGGCACTGATGAACACATCAAAGTCCTTCATCAGCTCACGCCCCTCCCAACCAGAGGTCTGGTGGACGGTGTAAATGCCGTAAGGCATATCCTTTGTCTGGGCAAAGCCGTTCTCATCACAGGTGAGGACATCACGCTCGGTTTCCTTTGCGTTTTCAAAGCTGCCTGCCGATTTCAAATAGACCTCAAAGGTCGCCCCGACTTCGGGCGTTTCAATCTGGGTTTCGCCGTCATCAGTGTGTTTGATAATGGCGATATTGCCCTTAATGACCTGCTCGGTTACATCGTTGGCAGTAGAGTTATATTCCACGGTATAAAGCTCTGGCTCTGCTCCTACCTTGTGGATAGTCGGGTCAAGCAGATAGCCCTCGGACGGGCTGATTTCTCGGATAGTCCAGTCATCACCGCAGACATAATACTCTGTGGTAAACTGCCCATTGTTGTCTGTGGTGTAGGTGTCAATGAGTTCTTCGCCCTTGTAGATACCGTAAACCGCACCTGCAAGAGAAGCGTCGCCCTGCGGTGTGCCTGTTTCTGCATCCGTTTTTGTCACGGTCACATTAAACTTTTTCAGCACATTCACAAAGGTACGGCTTGTGACCTTTTCCCATTCAATCGGTGCTGTCTGGGAAGCAGGAACGACATAGCGTACTGCGGTATCGACTTCCTCCACCACATACGGCGTATCGCCGCTGATAAGGACATTCGGGAACTTCGCCACACCTTTTTCGTTGGTCACGGCGTATTCGTCAACAGGTAATCCGCTTAGGGATGTGCCGTAAAGGTGGAACTTCACGCCATCCACCAGATTGTCCTCGGAGTTCTTGATAATCTCCAGAGAGCCACGCTTCAAGGTGTTGTTGAAGTTTACGGTGGTAGTCTTTCCGCCGATAAGGGTCACGGTCTGGCTTTCCTGCGGTTCATAGCGGTCAATGGACTGCTCCGTGATGGTATAGGTGGCAGGGAATAAGCCCTCTACGCTGATATTTCCGTCCTTATCCGTTGTCACGGTTTTGTTGAAGTTGTCGCCCTTGATATTAAACTGTATGCCGCCGACAACGCCGTCCTCAGAAGTCTTTTTGAGGGCAATCGTACCTGTTGGCGTTTCAATATTGAGATATGCTGCCACGGTATCGGCATTTTCCACGCCTGTGACTACATCCTGCAAGTTCGGGTCGCCGTAAGCAATCATCTTGGCACTTTCACTCACAGTCGGCACACCTTTTCTCTTTGCCGTAATGCGGACAGAGCCAGAAACGGCAACGGCAGAGCTGATAGTCAGCTTGTTGCCAGACTTTGATACCGACACATTTCCGTCAGAGCTTGAAAAGCTGTAATCGGAAAGCACGCCGTTCTTGTCGGTCAGCGTGATGCTGTATTTGCCGTCTTTGTAGGCAAGCTCTTTGGTAATATCATTTTTACCGCCCGACATAAAGCTCGGAATGGTGTTATGCTCACTCATCAGCGAAACAATCTGGTCATAGGCAGCCTTTGCTCCGCTGTTCGGATAATTTGAGCCGAAGTGCAGGCTGTACGCCTTTGTGCTGTTCTGCTGATAGGAGCCTGTGGCTTCACGGCAGCCTGTTACAAACTCCCATACAAGGGTCTGTGTCGCAAGCCACTTTTCATCATCACTGCCCGACAGATGACTGCAGTTGCCCTGATACCCATAGAGCAGGGCAAGCCCTACCGCCTTTTTCTGGTTTGCGGAAAGGGCGTTCCAAGTGTCTGAGGAAGCCTTTTTCAAGGTGTTTCCCGTTTTCAGCGGTACGCCCGGCTGAATACAGAACGCATTTTCTCCGTCCACAAACATACGGTATTTGTATTCTCCCGTACCGCCTGCGGTATAGCCGTCAAAGACAGCACTTGAATTGTATCTCATCGCATTGCCGCTGCTGTCATAGGTGTGGGTAAAAGAAATCGTGCCTATATCGCCCGCAGCAAACGCCGCCTGTGCAGGCAGGACGGACAATGCCGTGACCACAGCCATAAGAGCAGCCGCAGCCTTTTTGAATAATCTACGAAATTTCATCGTTTACCTCCTGTTATTGTTGAGTTGAATTTTCCTTACTAACCGAAAAAAGCCGCCTGTTGGCAGCTCATATATTTTCTTTTTTCGGATAGTTACTGGTAGTAGTTAGGGGGAGAGGTGTGGAGAGGGGGAAACCGACAAAGCGGTTAGCCACGAATGGACAGACCTCGCCCTCGGTGTGTGGCTATCGTTCACGGTCTTTGCTCCGCTGTAAATGGCGGGTGTAAAACTCCAACGCTTTCACAACAAAGTCCGATTCCTGCCCTTTGGGAACAGACTTGGGGATGAGCTTGGTTATCCGTTCATCACGAAAGGCGGGCTTCTCCCTCTGGTTTGGTTTTTCCTCCTCCATAATGGACTGGATAACCTCGTCCGTGAGCTTATCATCCTGCATAAACTTCTTCATTTTGATAGCCTGTGCAAGTGATGGGGTAGCATCGCTGTACTCCATAGCTTCAAGCAGAGTGTATTGCTGTTCTTCGGGCAGATAAGAGATTTCCACCGCAGGACGAAAAGCAATCTGCCTGTCATCGACCATTTGCAGGATTTCGGGAACAAGCTCGGTAAGGCGGATATAGCGTTGAATTTGATTTCGGCTTTCTCCGACCTTTTCGGCAAGCTCTGCGTCACTCCGTAAATGTGTCCCCATTGGGGACGAATTTTCTTTCGGGGGTCTGCCTGCTTGCCGCTTCATTGCTTCAAGCCGCATTTTATAGGCAAAGGCTTTCTCACTCGGCAAAATGGTTGACCTCTGCAAGTTGCTCTCCACCATTACAATAATGGCTTCGTCACGGCTTAAATCCTTAACCTCGCATTTCAGCGTTTCCAGTCCTGCAAGCTCACACGCCTTTTTCCGCCTGTGTCCGCTGATAAGCTCATACCGTCCGTCCTCTTTGAGCCGAACAGTAGCAGGGGTCATTACACCGTTTCGTCTGATACTCTCAACAAGCTGCTCCATATCCTCGTCTATGAAAACCTTAAACGGGTGGTCTGGAAACTCGTCGATTTCTGAAATGGAAATATCCCTTATCTTGCTTAAGCTTGCTTCTTCACGGCTCTGGTCTGTTTCAAACAGGTCATCGTAAGCGGTCAGCTCGATTTTTGTTTCTTTGCTTCTCGCCAATGTCTGCCACCTCCTTTCCGAACTGCTCATAAGCTGCGGCAACCTTTCCGCTTTTGTCATAAGCGAAAATGCTTTTTCCCTCCGCCGTGGCTTCAACTGCACGGATAGAAAACGGTATCTGCGTATCAAATATCCTGATATTGCGACCATAGGCATTTTTCACGGTTGAGATTACTGTCTGCGTAATTCTCGTCCGTGGCATTACCATTGTCATTAAGATACCGTCAATCCGAAGATTAGGATTGATTTGCCGCTTGACCCTTGATACGGAGCGTAGCAACTGTTCCAGACCTTTGATAGAAAAGTAGTGGGGCTGATTGGGGATAACCACGCTGTCTGCCGCCGCCAATGCGTTAATCGTCAGCATACCAAGAGCAGGCATACAGTCAATCAGCACATAGTCATAATTCTTTTTAACCTCACTGATACAGGTTTTCAAAACGCTGTCACGATTTTTTGCATCAATCAAGGTCGTTTCGATACCTGCCAATTCCACGCAGGACGGAAGCAAATCAACACCCTCATCAGTACGCAGGATACCGTTTGGAACATCAACAGATTTTCCGTCTATGACATTCTGCATAAGGTCAGACAAGGTAATCGGGAGATTATCCGTCTTGGTATATCCCAATGCCATTGTGAGATTAGCCTGTGCGTCCGCATCGACAAGCAGGACTTTCTTTCCCTGCTGTGCCAAGCTCACGCCCAGATTGACCGCTGTGGTGGTTTTGCCGACACCGCCTTTCTGATTGGTCAGAGCAATCACTTTGCAATTTGACATTTGTGCGTCCTCCTTTCGCATAAATTTAGCCGCTTTGTCAAGGCGGCTATGTAAAACGCTGTACTAAACCACACACTTTTGGATACATCAATGGTGTGGTTTACTGCAAACGGTTCTTCAGAACGCAAAAAAGCCGACTGGCTGTTATACCAATCGGCTATGTAATATTCGTTTCTCTTTATTCAGTTTTTAATTTGACGCACAAGACTTTTTTTACCTGCTCCATATCCCATCTGTTGGGAAAAATAACCGCCAATATGCGGAATGCATCATACAGTCCTGCGATATATGAGAAGTCGGCATATTCTAAGTTCTGGCTATCCCTGCAATCTAATAATGTATCGCAGACTTCTCGTTGTTCTTTTGTTAAGTCAAGCTCCAAATAGCGTTCCTCTGCCAGACCACTTAAATCTTTTTCTTTTTGATACTCTACACTTTGCTGTACCATTTGATAGATAGTTTCTTCTTTCAAATTTTCAACCGCTATCTTTACAAGCCTTGTAAATTCTTTATCATACATCTTAACCTCCCGTTGTGACTACTTTCAGCTTCTTAACGGGAGCATTTATGACTTTGAAGATAAGCTCGTCAACACAGTCTGTATATCTGCCTTGCTGTATGAGCTGATTTTTAAGCTCCACAAGGCTCTGTAACAAGGTTGTCTTTTGGTGGCTATCCAAATATATGTGATATGTTTTCTCTCTCATAAACAGCACCTCCGTTCTTTGCGTACATTATAATAGAAACAACTGACTATTTCTAATGTGCAATTAAGCCACATCTGGAATAGCACAATAGAGGTTGATTTTACGCTCAGAGCCTTGTCCGATAACCGTTGGCTGCTCTGAGTATGTAAATTTATTGTTTTTACCATACTTTGTGGGCTTGTCCGTTGTATGGAGTGTATCAATGAGAAAGCCTGCAAACATAGGCTTTTTCGCCATTTTGAGAGAGTGGAACATTTCTGATGCTTCTGTAGGTACGGAAGAGTTAGCACATTGGGAGATGATCGGCACGATGATTTACCAGTGCATGCGTGGAGCGAGCCTGGAAGAAATAGAAGCAGCAGGCCTGCTCGGGTACTATACGATGCACAATCACGGAGTTTATCCGGCCGATCCCAACGGAGTGCCCTTCACGGCCAGCTACATCCAGTGCACCGGGGACCCGATTGCCGACCTTGTGGAGGACCTTGCAGCAGAGCAGAAGGCGCGTGCAACCTATGAGCACCTGATGACGCTGACGGACAATCCACAACTGATCAACCCGCTCCGTTTCCTGCGCGAGCGTGAAATCGTTCATTTTCAGAGATTCGGCGAGTGCCTGGAAATTGTTCAGGCGTTGCAGAGCGGCGAAACACGGACGTATTACCCGAGTGTTACGGTAGAGAGCGGCGGAGCCTGCATGTGCAGGCAGAGCAATTAAACGATCTCCTTGCGCATGGCGGCGCCCAAACAGGCGCCGCCTCTGCGTGTCGAAAAAGTGGCGGCGGCCACTTTTTCGAGTGTTTCACGGCTTTTGCTTCTCGCTCCGCTCCCGGGCAGCAAAAGCCGCAAGGTACGAAAGCACGAGGGCTTTCACCCATTTCGGCGTACCTGCCGCCGAAGCCGGATGGAACGTCAAGGGCTGCAGCCCTTGACAATCCCGGCTTTTTTGACAGTCTGTGGCGGCGCCCAAACAGGCGCCGCCCTTTGCCTGGAAATTGTTCATGCATTTTTGATTTGCCGCATATCGCTGCATGAGGTACAATCAGGGGGAACGGGCTGTGGAAAATGGAAACAACATGCCACAGAACGGATTGTTTTGCAGGAGGAATTGCTTATGAAGGCACTTGTGCTGGGCGGTGCGGGATACATCGGCTCGCATACCGTTTTCGCGCTGATTGAACAAGGTTTTGATGTGGCGGTGGCAGATAACCTGCAAACCGGCCACCGCGCCGCAGTACATCCTGAGGCGCGCTTTCACATGGGCGATGTGCGGGACCGGTCGTTTATGAACGATGTGCTGCAGCGTGAAGCGCCGGATGCAGTAATTCATTTCGCAGCGAATTCACTTGTTGGCGAAAGCATGCGGGAACCCATGAAATACTATGACAATAATGTGGGCGGCGCTTGCACGCTGCTTGCCTCCATGGCAGAGCAGGGGGTGAGAAAAATCGTATTCTCCTCTACCGCCGCTGTATATGGTGAACCGGAACGCATCCCCATCCGGGAGAACGACAAAACCATTCCGACAAACCCTTATGGTGAAACGAAGCTTGCAATGGAGCGCATGTTCCACTGGGCGGATGTGGCATACGGCGTAAAATCCGTGTCTCTGCGCTACTTCAACGCGTGCGGCGCACACGAGAGCGGATGCATCGGCGAAGCACACGCAACGGAAACACACCTGATTCCCATTGTCCTTCAGGTACCCAATGGCCAACGTGCGTCGGTAAACGTGTTTGGAAACGATTATGAAACACGCGACGGCACCTGTGTGCGGGATTACATCCATGTGACCGACTTGGCGCAGGCCCATATCCTTGCCATGTGCTATCTTGCCGGAGGCGGGGAAAGCGATGTGTTTAACCTTGGAACCGGAGTGGGTTTCACGGTGCGCGAGATCATTCATGCCGCAGAGCGCGTAACGGGCCGTGCGATTCCCGCTGTGGACGCGCCGCGGCGGGCGGGCGACCCGGCGCAGCTTGTCGCTTCCGGCGACAGGGCGCGCGAGGTGCTTGGTTGGCAGCCGCAGTTTACGGAGGTGGAAGAGATCATCGCTTCCGCATGGCGCTGGCATAGCACGCATCCGGATGGATTTGAAAACCGGTAAAGCGTGAGCCGGCCGGAACTGCAAAGGAGACGGAAAGCCTTGTGAAATAAATGCCGTGCAGAGCTTGCGGAAGCGATGCGCGGCATTTATAATAAAAATAATATTGTGGAGCAGTTTGGGAACAATCCCATTGATAAAACACGGCTGCCGCGCACTCCACAGCATGCGGGGCGGTACGAAAAGAAGGAGGCATTTTTAACCGCGCGGCTCGCGGTGCGGCAGTGTGGAGACCTGCCGTAATGCGCGGCGCAGCCAGCCTGCGCGCGCGAGGCGAACGAAGCGGAGGCTTCGCCGCCAGAGCCGGGGACATGGCAAAGGTAACGCTCAAAAACATCAAGAAGGTCTACGACAAAAATGTGGTCGCGGTGCAGGAGTTCAACCTGGAGATTGCGGACAAGGAGTTCATTGTGCTTGTGGGTCCGTCGGGCTGCGGAAAGTCTACGACGCTGCGCATGGTGGCCGGCCTTGAGGAAATCAGCGGCGGCGAACTTTACATTGGCGATAAGCTGGTAAATGATGTTCCGCCAAAGGACCGCGACATCGCGATGGTGTTCCAGAATTACGCACTTTATCCGCACATGACGGTTTATGAAAACATGGCGTTCGCGCTTAAGCTGCGCAAGGAAAAAAAGGAAGTCATCGACAAAAAAGTGCGCGAGGCAGCAGAAATTCTGGATATCACCCAGTATTTGGATCGCAAGCCGAAAGCGCTTTCGGGCGGCCAACGGCAGCGCGTTGCGATCGGGCGCGCCATTGTGCGTGACCCGCAGGTGTTCCTGATGGATGAGCCGCTTTCCAATTTGGATGCAAAGCTCAGGAACCAGATGCGCGCCGAAATCATCAAACTCCGCCAGCGCATTGACACGACTTTCATCTATGTTACCCATGACCAGACCGAAGCCATGACGCTTGGGGACCGCATCGTCATCATGAAAGACGGCTTTATCCAGCAGATCGGGACGCCGCAGGAGGTGTTCAACCATCCTGCCAACCTTTTCGTGGCGGGCTTCATCGGCTCTCCCCAAATGAACTTCTTTGATGCGCGTTTGGACAAGGACAATGAGGGCTACTTTGTCTCCCTTGGAACTGCGCGTGTGCATCTGCCTGAAGAGAAGCAGCAGGCGCTTCGCGAAAAGGGCGCTGTGCCGCAGGCGATTACGCTCGGCATCCGGCCGGAGCATGTGATGCTCTGCGCGGACGACACGGCGGCGCATATCTCAGCTACGGTTGATGTTTCCGAAATGATGGGGAGCTCTGTGCACCTTCACGTAAATGCTAACGGCAAGGACGTGGTCGTCATCATCCCGACGCTGGACTTACAGGGGATGCCGCAGCAGGATTTCGGCTATGGCGCAAAGGTGAACTTTACCTTCGGCGGCAATGTGATCCATATGTTCAACCCGGAAACCGGAATAAACCTGATTTAAAACAATAAACGTCAACGGGCCGTTCCGAAAGAGCGGCCCGTTTCTGGTTTCACAGCCGCGTCATTTTGTTTCACATTTTTGCACAGCAAAGCCTTTTTTTCTATATGGACAAACGGTATAATAAACGGCAAGAACAGAAGAGAAATCGGGATGGAGGAAACAAATGGGCAACATGAAGGAACACAAACCGTCGAAGAAGCCGCTGGTGTATTACTGCATTGTTGTAGCGGTTGTTATGCTGTTGCTTAATTCGCTCGTTTTCCCTGCGCTCATGGAAGCGCAGGTGCGGGAGGTCGGTTACAACGAGTTCCTGCAAATGGTGGATGCGGGCCAAGTGGAGCAGGTTGCACGCGACGATGCAGAGGGACTTATCACATTCCTTGCGACGAACGATGCAGGGCGTGAACGCGTTTACAAAACGGGCATTTGGCCGGACGAAACCCTGATGGAACGGCTGGAGAAAGCCGGAGTTAAATTTGCAGCGGCAATTCCGACGCAGAGCTCGCCGCTTCTGACGTTCCTGCTGACATGGATCCTGCCGATCCTGATTTTTGCGGCGCTTGGCCAGTTCATGATGCGGAAATTGCAGAGCGGGGGGATCGGCCCCAATGCAATGAGCTTCGGCAAAGCAAACGCAAAGGTTTATGTTGAGGCGCAAACCGGCAAGACGTTTGCGGATGTTGCGGGCGAGGACGAAGCAAAGGAAGCACTCACGGAAATCGTAGATTTCCTGCACAACCCCGGGAAATATGCAAAGATCGGGGCGCGGCTTCCCAAGGGCGCGCTGCTTGTGGGCCCTCCGGGCACCGGCAAGACGCTGCTTGCCAAGGCGGTTGCGGGCGAAGCGCAGGTGCCGTTCTTCTCTATTTCCGGATCGGAATTTGTGGAAATGTTCGTGGGCATGGGCGCCGCCAAGGTGCGCGACCTGTTCCAGCAGGCCAATGAGAAAGCGCCCTGCATCGTGTTCATCGATGAGATCGATACAATCGGCAAAAAGCGCGACGGCGGCGGACTTGGCGGAAACGATGAGCGCGAACAGACGCTCAATCAGCTTCTGACTGAAATGGATGGCTTTGACGGCAAAAACGGCGTGGTGATTCTGGCTGCAACAAACCGCCCGGATTCGCTTGACCCGGCCTTGCTGCGCCCGGGCCGGTTTGACCGGCGCATCCCTGTGGAACTGCCGGATCTCGGCGGCCGCGAGGCAATCCTCAAAGTGCATGCGAAGGACGTGCATATGGCGGCGGATATCGATTATAATGCGGTCGCACGGGCGACGAGCGGCGCCTCCGGCGCTGAACTTGCGAACATCGTAAACGAGGCGGCGCTGCGCGCAGTGCGCATGGGACGTGATGTTGTGGAGCAGGCGGATCTGGAGGAGAGCGTGGAAGTAGTCATCGCCGGCTACCAACGCAAGAGCGCAGTGATTTCCGAACAGGAGAAGAAGATTGTAGCGTATCATGAGATCGGGCATGCGCTTGTCGCTGCAAAGCAGAGCGATTCGGCACCCGTGCATAAAATCACCATTGTGCCGCGTACCTCTGGCGCGCTTGGATACACGATGCAGGTGGAGGAAGGCGAGCGGTTCCTGATGAGCCGGGAGGAAGCGTTTAACAAACTTGCTACGCTCACCGGCGGCCGCACAGCGGAGGAACTGATCTTCCGCAGCGCAACGACCGGCGCTTCCAACGACATTGAGCAGGCTACGCGTCTTGCCCGTGCGATGGTTACGCGCTATGGCATGAGCAGCCGCTTTGGCATGGTTGCGCTTGAAACTGTGGAAAACGCATACTTGGGCGGGGATACCTCGCTTGCATGTTCACAGGAAACGGCAGCGCTTGTCGATCATGAGGTTGTTGCGTTGGTGAAGGATGCGCAGGAGAAAGCACGCGAAATCCTTACCGAAAACACGGATGCGCTGCATCGGCTCTCCAAATATCTGCTGGAGAAAGAAACCATAACCGGCGAGGAATTTATGCAGATGCTCAATGAACGGGCATAAGGGCCTTTGTCCGTCAGATCAGTGACCCTCTCCCGGGCTCGCATGCGCAGTTTGCATTTGCGGCAAAGCCTTGCCTGACAAATGCTTTCGCACAGCTGACCAGATGCTGCCAAGAACAGCCGAAGTCTCCGCGGACTGCGGTTATGCCTCCTCCGACTTGTTTTGAAAGAACCGCCTGCGCATCAAGCGCGGGCGGTTCTTTTACTGAAATCATATAATCGTTGTTTTTTGCATTTTCTATGGTTTATGATACAGTCGGGTTAACTGAACATGCCCCAATTGAAGCATGGCCTGCGTTTATCCGATGTGAATACCACCGGAACCGGAGGAAGTGTTGCTTTCTTCCTCTTCCTGCAAAACGGCATCCGCCACGCCGGAAGGAATTGCCCCCATGCCGCCGAGGCCCGCCCAAATCGAATCTGCAAGCGTGCGCACAGGCGGAGTATATAAATCAAGCAATCCCTTGCTCTCGCGCCGCAACGCTGTTTTCAGGTGAGACATTGCGCTTTGCAACGCGCTGCACTCAGCAGAGGGGATGCTGCTTTTGTAGTTGGTCAGCAAATACTGCGCATCAGCGTAAGCGCGGTTGCCGGCGGAAAGCTCTGCTGCAATCGCAAGCCGGTTGGTTCCCACATAAAGCTTGAGCGCTTCCGCATCCGCATTGGGATCCACAATAACCTCTGCGCCGAACACATCGGAAATCAGCTCTTGCAATTTCAGCGTGTGCAGGCACCAGCAATCCCGCGCATACAGGCTCATATATTCGCCGGGAACCATATGGCGGTTCAGCCCGGCAGAATCCATGCGCACCGCCACCAACGCAAGCGCGCAGATTTGCTCAAAGCTGAGGTTCGTTTCAATGTTGCTTTGAACCGCTGTATAGATTTTTGGGATATTTGCAATTTGCCCCGTGCTCTTCATCTGATTAAAAATGGCAAAAAGCATGCGCTGCTGCCGATCGGCGCGCGCTACATCGGAACTGCCTTTGCGCTGGCGGCAATAATCCAGCACAGCCTGCCCGTCCAGATGCTGCAAACCGGGATGAAGCTCACGCCCGTTCATTGTCACCTCAATATCCACGTCATATTCCACGCCGCCCATGGCGTTAACGACATCTTTCACGGCATTCATATCCACACTTACGTAATACTGAACCGGGATGCCGCCAAACAACGCACTGACGGTGTTAAGCGCGCTCTGATAACCGCCGTGCTTGAGGCCGCCGCCAAGGGAGAACGCGCTGTTCACCTTGCCATATGGGTCAAGCGGCTCGATCAGTTCGCCCGACTTATTATAAAGCTGCACATAGCTGTCGCGTGGAATGGAAATCATATCCACTGCATTTGTTTTGAAATTTACCGTAACAAGGATCATTGTGTCCGTGCGGAACGAACCGGAAGCCTCTCGTTCTTCGCTTTTGTCAATGCCGAACACCATGATGTTCACACGGTTCTTCATAAAACTGAGATCCGAAAGCGATTCCAGCTCTGCTTCGGACATGGGCGCGGGGGTTGGCTCCGGAGTAACGGCGGGTTCCGGTGTGGGACTATGCGCGCCCGGCGTTTGCAGCGGCGCAGCCGAAGGCGTAGCAGGTTCGGGCGTTGGCGCTGCAGTCGCATCAGGCGTAAACAGTGCGGCCGGAGTGTTGATCCGCAAATAAAAAATGCCGATGGCAGCCAGCAAAAGCAAAAGCAATGCGGCAAGAATCAGCAGAATAATTTTTCCGGTTTTCCGTTGTTTTGACATATTCATCACCTTCTTGATGGCATTATACCTTGTTTCAAGCAGCGATACAAACCATATGTTTGCGAAGCTCGTGAACAAAAGATGAACAAATTGCCGCAAAGAAACGCGCAGGAAAAAGCGCGAAAAATATGAAAGGTGGATGAGAAAATGCGTTTTCAGGGCGAAACAGGTTCGCATCGGGGGAAGATATATGATATAATCCAGACAAACAGGATGGCTGATCATGCATGAGGAGGAACGAAACAAGCAAATCAAAACCGCAATCAGAATTCTGAAAACGAAAGGGGAGGGCATGCATGGCAGGCCGGTTTGATACAGCAACGATTAAAGAACAGGTTTACCAAATCCTTCGCCGGGAACTGATCCGGCAGCGGTATGAACCGGGCGAATGGCTGCAGGAGAACGAGATTGCGGAACGGCTTAACGTTAGCAGATCCCCGGTGCGGGAGGCTTTGCGCATGTTGACGGGGGAGGGGCTTTTGGTGGAGATCCCCAAAAAGGGCGTTTATGTTAGAAAGCTGACGGAGGATAAAATACGGGAAAATTTTTCTATCCGCTGCCTGCTGGAAGTAAACGCAATTCAAAGCTTGCATGATTTGCAGACAGAGGCAGCCGAGGCGCTTCTAGCGTGTTTGAGCCGCGAATGCACGGCATATCCCGATCGGGATCCTTGGGAAAAGCAAGACGAAGAAAGCCTGCACGCGTTGCTGATGCGGCTTGCCGGAAATGAGACGGCGGTTCAAATTCACAAAAACTGTGCGACCAGCTTTTGCTGATCCGTGTTTCCGCTCTTTCCTGCCAAAGCGATGCGGAACGTTTCTTGTCTGAGCACGCGAAGATCGTGCAATACATTCTCGAAGGGTGTCTGGAGCGTGCGGCAGATTTGGACAGGGCGCACCTGCTGCGAACCCAGGAGCTTGTATTGCAATATGTATGCCGGAACTAATTATCCTCTCATAAAAACAGCATTTTTCCAGTGCATACTCCATTGCACATTCGGAATATATAGTATAAAATATATAAAATTTCGCGTATGACCGCACATTACGGCGCGGCCCGGCGCAACAATGACGAAGGAGATCCGCCCAATGGCAAACACGATCATTCCAGACGGCTACCGTTCCACAATGACCCTGTATGAAACGCAGGATGCAATCAGCTTCATTAAACGATCTTTTCAGGATGGGCTTGCGCGCGCGCTGCGCCTTAAGCGCGTTACAGCGCCGCTGTTCGTGCAGCCGCAAAGCGGCCTTAACGACGACCTGAACGGTGTGGAACGCCCCGTAAGCTTTGATATTCCCTGCGCGCAAACCGAGGCGCAGGTGGTGCATTCTCTTGCAAAATGGAAGCGCATGGCGCTTTACCGCTATGATTTCCATCCGGGAAAGGGGCTTTATACGGACATGAACGCGATCCGGCGTGATGAAACGCTGGATAATCTGCATTCCGTTTACGTAGACCAGTGGGACTGGGAAAAGGTGCTCACGCGTGAAACACGAAATCTGGAAACGCTGCAAAACACTGTGCGTTCCATCGTAGGCTGTGTTTGTGACACGTTGGATGCACTTAAGGCGCGGTACCCACACATCAATACCGAACTTTCGCGCGATGTCAAATTTATTACAACACAGGAATTGCTGGACCTTTATCCGGATATGACGCCGAAAGAACGGGAGGCCGCAATTACACGCGAATATAAAACCGTGTTCCTCATGCAGATCGGCGGAAAACTCAGCGATGGAAAACCACATGACGGCCGCGCACCGGACTACGACGATTGGTCGCTTAACGGGGATATCCTGTTCCATTTCCCACTGTTGGACTGCGCGCTTGAAATTTCGTCTATGGGAATCAGGGTAGATGCGGAGGCGCTGGATCGGCAGCTTGCAGAGGCGGGCTGCGATGCGCGCCGCGCGTTACCGTTCCACAGCATGTTGCTTGCGGATCAACTGCCGCTCACCATTGGCGGCGGCATCGGCCAGTCCCGCATTTGTATGCTGCTGATGAGCAAGGCGCATATTGGCGAAGTGCAATGCTCAATTTGGGACCGCGAGACGATAGAAAGTTGTGAAAAGGCGGGAATTGTCCTGCTTTAAAGCAAAATGAGCTGCAAAACGAACGGCTTGTGCAGACGTTTGCACAAGCCGTTTTGCTTCATTCTGACAGGCTTTCCGCCCTCCCATGCTCATAAGCCCGTTGACAAAGGAACTGGAGCATTTGCTCATAAGCTTTCACGATTACCATAACATCTTCGCTTTCACCGCTTTCGTTTTGATCGAGGATGCGGGAGAGCCGCAGGCGGGCCGCAAAAATTTCTTCAGCGAGCATGTCGCAGGGGCTGCCTTTTGCAAACTCGTTGGGATAGTTTGCGTCATAGTCGATGCAGCGCCCCATCATGTGATTGTAGATATAATCGAAAGAATCCATAGTTACCCTCCAAGATTTTTCTGGTTACAAGAATAGGTCAAAACGACCATAATTTCAAGTAGGTCACCGCACCATAATTTTAGCATGGAGCGATTAAAAACACTTAGGAAAGCCAAGGGATATACACAAATCAAAATGCAGATGCTCACCGGCATTGATCAGAGCGATTATTCCAAGCTGGAAACGGGGAAGCGGAATTATTCCTTTGATCAATGCAGGCGGATTGCACTCGCGCTCGAAACAAGCATGGATTACCTTGCCGGGCTGACGGATGATCCCGCACCGTATCCACGCAGGGAATCCGATGCCGCGCGCAAATGATGCGCAATACGCCCAAAGGGACTTTTCTTAACGGTTTTAACGAGATTTTATCTATATTACAGATAAAACAGGATATCATCAAAAATCATGTACATAATATATTGTTAGGTGGTAAACATGATTTTTGAGAACATCCGCGCTCTGCGCGAAGATAATGACTTAACGCAACAACAGCTCGCCGACTATTTGGGAGTGGCGCAAAATACATACTCACAATACGAAACCGGAAAGATCGCCTATACCGCTCAGGTTTTGGTGAAGCTTGCGGATTTTTACGGTGTGAGCGTGGATTATCTGTTGGGAAGAACAGATAAAAAAGCACCATAATAGAGCCAAGCAATGCAGCCTAATCATTGCTTCATCATAAGGGAATACACCCCGAAAGTCAATAAGGTAAATGCCGGAAAACAATTAAGGGATACTTGAGATAACGGATGCTGAACAGGGCGGCCCGATGTCCGTCCGGACGGCCACACGAATGCATGTTTGTGAGCTTTTGCGGCATCGCAGGGAGAAGATGCCTGGCAAAAGAGATAAAAGTACAGCTTATGCGCTGACAAAAATTAAAAAGAACCCTGCTGTTGAAGGGGAGTCGCTCAAGACGGCTCTTTTTTATGGGCGCTGTTTCCGGTTTCAACAATTATCCGCTATATATGCATCGTTTGTTCTACACATATCACAAGGTGCGTATGGTATAGTACCCGTGGAAGCGGGAAGGGGGCGGCATATGTATATTGAGCTGTTTCTCCTGGATAATTTCGTAATGGATTGCCTGATGCTTCGCATTGCCGCAGCGCTTTGCGCACGGCGCTTGCCAATACGCCGCATGGCCATTGCATCCGCGCTTGGCGCCTGCTGTGCAGGGGCATCGTTGTTTTTTCCGCCGTTATTGTCCCTGCCGGGAAAAATTGTGTGCGGGCTCCTGTTTGCGCTTGCCTTTCCGGCAAAGCGCCTGCGGGAATATACATGTGCTGTTGCGGCAGTATTTGCAGCGGCTTTTTTAACGGGTGGTTTTGCGTTCTGCCTGGCGCTTTGCTTTGGAGGTGGAATGGGTACGGGCGTGGTGCTTGCCGCTCTGCCTGTGCGCACTGCGCTGGTGATTGCGCTTGCCGCCACATTTGTACCGAATTTGGTGCGCCGCTTGCAGGCGCGGCGGGCGCAGGCGGGGTTTCGGGCGGAGGTCATAATGCATGCTGCCGGCCGGGAATACCGGCTAGATGCATTGATTGATACGGGAAACGGCTTGGTCGAACCGCTTAGCGGCAAACCGGTTGCCGTTGCGTATTTACCGGAGCTTGCAGAGCATGCGCACATCCCGATCCCAACGGCCACGGCACATGGCACGGACGTTCTTTATGCGTTGAAGCCAGAGCGCCTCTGTATAAACGGCCGTGAAAGCGATGCGCTGCTTGCGCTTTGTCCCACGCCAATCCGCGGCGCGGAGGCGCTCTTACCGCCGGTGCTGGCGGAACAAATGAATTTGGGAGGTTAATCCATGCAACGCTTTTTTGCCCGGTTGCTCATCGGAATTTACAGGCGCCTCGGGATTTTATCTTCGCTTTACTATGTAAATGCGGGCGAGGCGCTGCCACCGCCGCTTTCCAGAGAAGAAGAAAGCCAATGCATCCATGCGCTGAGCCAAGGGGATGAATCTGTGAAGCAGACGCTGATTGAACGCAATCTGCGCCTTGTGGTATACATTGCGCGCAAGTTTGAAAACACCGGTGTGAACATCGAGGACCTCATTTCCATCGGCACCATTGGCCTCATCAAAGCCGTCAATACGTTTGATACCACAAAGAAAATTAAGCTTGCAACATATGCTTCCCGCTGTATTGAAAATGAGATTCTCATGTATCTGCGTCGGAGCTGCCGCCTCAAACTCGAGGTTTCCCTGGATGAGCCCCTTAACATCGATTGGGATGGAAACGAACTTCTGCTTTCCGATATTCTCGGCACGGATGGCGACCTCGTTTACCGCGGGATTGAGGATGAGGTGGATAAGGAACTGCTTGCGCTTGCAATGCGTAAGCTCACCCCGCGTGAAAAGCAGATCATGGAGCTTCGGTTTGGCCTTCGTGGCACACACGAATATACACAAAAGCAGGTTGCAGACATGCTGGGCATTTCCCAAAGCTATATCTCCCGGTTGGAAAAGCACATCATCAAGGTCCTCCGCAAGGAGATCATTTCGATGTCGTAATAGATGTCGTAATATAAGTACTGCCCGAAGAGGGGAGCTCTTCGGGCAGTACTCCTGCGTGCCGCCATGCCTGCAAACGGCACGCAAGCTACACAACCAATAAAATCAATAGTTTTCAGCTCTGAGCTCGAAATAGGCTTTCGGGTGCGCACACACGGGGCAGACCTCGGGCGCAGACTCGCCGATGTGGATGTGGCCACAGTTGAGGCACTTCCAAACGCATACGCCGTTGCGGGAGAAAACCTTGCCTTCGTTGATGTTGGCAAGCAGCTTGCGGTAACGCTCCTCATGCCCTTTTTCGATGGCGGCTACGCCATCGAAGAGCCGCGCGATGTCTTCAAAACCTTCTGCGCGTGCTTCAGCAGCGAATTCGGCGTACATATCCGTCCATTCATAATTCTCGCCCGCAGCAGCATCTACAAGGTTGTCGGCAGTGCCGGGAACCTTGCCGCCATGGAGCAGCTTAAACCATAGCTTGGCATGCTCTTTTTCATTGCCTGCGGTTTCTTCAAAAATTGCGGAAATTTGGACGTAGCCCTCCTTCTTCGCGGCGGAAGCATAATAACCGTATTTGGTGGCAGCCTGTGATTCGCCTGCAAATGCGGCGAGCAGATTGGCTTCGGTTTTGGTTCCTTTGAGTTCTTTCATGGTTGAGTCTCCTTTCAGAATTTAGTTAGTGTGCTTTATTGTTTGCGCTGCAAGCGCTGCAGATACCATGGAATACAAGCGTCATACCCGTTATGGCCATGCCCGTATGTGCGCTCGCGATGCTGCACAGGTCGGGCAGGGGAGCGCGTGGAACATCAATCACGCGGCCGCAGCAGGTACAGATCGCATGTAAGTGCGGAGTGACGTTGCCATCGAACCGGTCCGGCCCGGAAGGCGTCGTGATGCGCCGGAGCGCCCCGTTTTCGGCAAGCTGGTTCAGGTTGCGGTAGACCGTTGCAAGGCTTACATCCGCATCGCCGGCCCTAAGACCTGCATAAACCTCGTCCGCCGTGGGGTGGGTGCAGGCAGCGCGCACATAATCCAATACAAGCTCTCGCTTTTTTGAATAGATCATGTGCACCTCCATTGAGAATAAGAATTATTCTTAAATTAATTATACCTGATTTACACAATTTGTCAAGCTGCTGAAAGAATATATTTTTTTGATTGGAATCTTGTATGCATTTGCGGCTCTTGCAAGCAAACGCAGAGGGGAATATAATTAAGAAAAAAGGCGGTATGACGCCGCCTGAACGAGGTGGGAAGAATGGAACCATATGCGGAGATTAACGCGCAGGTAAACGCGGCGCTGGACGAGTTGTTTGCAGCGGCTGACACGCTTCGCGCGGGCGATATTTTTGTTGTGGGCTGCTCCACGAGCGAGGTCATGGGAAAAATGATCGGAACCGGTTCAAGCGTTGAAGCAGCAACGGCGATTATGGACGCTGTGTTGCCGCGCGTGAAAGAGCGTGGGCTGTTTCTTGCCGTGCAGTGCTGCGAGCATCTGAACCGCTGCCTTGTGGTAGAACGTGAATGCATGGAAAAATTTGATTTGCAGCAGGTGTGGGTGAAACCACAGCTTCATGCAGGCGGTGCTTTTTCGATGCAGGCTGTGGCGCGCTTTGACGACCATGTCATGGTGGAAGACCTGCGCGGGCGCGCATCCGCGGGCATGGATATCGGTGGAACGTTCATCGGCATGCATTTGCACCCGGTTGTTGTTCCCGTGCATGCGAAAACGCGCAAAATCGGAGAGGCAAACCTTACTATGGCGCGTACGCGTCCCAAGTACGTTGGCGGCCCGCGCGCACAATACGATGAAATGCCGCACCCCAAAGAATAATGGATTTCTCTGCCAAACGAAAATCTGTGAAAGAAAATATAATATACAATAAATAATTTAAGCGAAAAAGGGCGGAAAATGAAAAAAGCCGCTCTTTTTCATTAAAAAGTTGTTGCGTTTTAAAAGCGAATCAGTTATAATAATAAAAGTTATCCAAAGCTTCGGGTCTGTGGTTGCAAGTCGATGCCAGTCGCAGGCGAAACGATCCACATAAGCGGGGCAAAGTTCCCGTGAGCATGGTGCGGCTTAGAAGTAAGCCCGGCCGGGGCGCAAGCCCCGAGAGGAGCAGTAGTGGGGGGCAAAAATGCCTAGTAGCGAACCTTCCGGCCGGCGGGTGTGGGGGCAAAGACCAGGTCAGCCGAAACTTGGAATAACAAAAAATAATTTTACAAGGGGATATCAGACACATGTTCCAGGACAAGACATTGGTATGCAAGGATTGCGGCGCGGAATTCGTTTTCACCGCAGGCGAACAGGAATTCTATGCCGAGAAAGGCTTCCAGAATGAGCCGATCCGTTGCAAAGCGTGCCGGAACGCCCGCAAGAGCCAACGCTCGAACGATCGTGAGATGTATGATGCGGTCTGCGCACAGTGCGGCGCGCCCACCAAGATCCCGTTCGTTCCCAAGAACGACAGGCCCATCTACTGCAGCGCCTGCTTCCAGAACCGCAGAGGCTAAGACCACACTGACGGTTTAAGCAAGCGCGCTCTGAAGGGCGCAGCGACCCCCGTGCTTGGGGCTAATCCCCTTTGTTCCGTGCGATGCGGCAATAACGGTGAATTAGAAAAGGCAGAAAAGCTTCGGCGTACAGCCGGGGCTTTTTTTGCGCGCTGAATCCACGCAAAAGCGTTGCATTGTGCAGCAAGGATTGCTAAGATAGAAAAAAACGAAAAGAGGCGTTTGTGATGAACCAAAGCACAAAGGGCATCCCCAAAAAAGGGTTGCCGGAAGGCTTCCTTTATGTAGACGAAGTAATTCAAGACTGCATTGTTGATGCAAAGTACGCGGGGACGGATAATTTCATGGGACGTCCGGCCGCAGGCTATGAGGCGCCGCTTGTGGTGGTTACAAAAGAAGCTGCACAGCGGTTGGAAAAGGCGGCTGCGGTTTTCCGGGATAAGGGCTATCTTATGAAATTTTATGATTCCTATCGCCCACAGCGCGCAGTGGACGATTTCATGCGCTGGGGCGCGGATGCGGAGGATGACCGCCGTAAGCCTGTGCACTATCCAAACGTGGAAAAAGGAATGGTGATTGAGCTTGGCTACATTGCCCGCCATTCCGGACATACGCGCGGCTGTGCAGTGGATTTGACGCTGGTTGATGCTTCCACCATGCAGGAACTGGATATGGGGAGCATCTTCGATTTTATGGATGAACGCTCCCACCATGGCGCGCCGGGTTTATCCCCTTTGCAGGAGGAAAACCGCAGGCTGCTTTGCGAAGTGATGTGTGCGAACGGTTTCCGCAGATATGAGAGCGAATGGTGGCATTATGCCGTTACGCCTGAGCCGTATCCGGATACTTACTTTGATTTTCCGATTGCGTAACGAATATCGGGCTTGACGCAGGCGGAAATCCCCTTTCCGGCTGTGCCAAGCCCGCAAATAAGATTGAAAAAAAAGGCGCGGCATGGTATGATAAACATGCTTGGAAACACACTTCATTAAAAGGAGAAACAGGAGAAACAAATGAATTTCGACAGGGAGCTTGATGCACGCAAGGGCGAACTCATCGAGAGTCTCCAGGAGCTGATTCGGATCAAGAGCGTAGGAGAGGAAGCAGGCGCGCATCCGTTTGGCGACGGGCCGCATGCATGCCTGATGGCCTGCCTTGCACTGGGCGAAAGGCTTGGGTTCCGCACAGCCAGTGTGGATGATATGGCAGGCTATGTTGAATTCGGCACGGGCGAGGAAATGGTTGCCGTGTTGGGTCACTTGGACGTTGTGCCGGAAGGGGACGGCTGGAAGTATCCGCCCTACGGCGCAGTGATCGAAAACGGCAGGCTGTATGGGCGCGGCGCGGTGGATGACAAAGGCCCCACCGTTGCGGCGCTGTATGCGCTCAGAGCCATTGCGGATTCAGGATTGCCGCTTTCACGCCGCATCCGCGTCCTCTTTGGCCTGAACGAGGAAAAGGGCTCGCTCTGTATTAAACATTATGTGGAAAAAGGCGAAGAACTCCCCGTGATGGGCTTTACGCCGGATGGAGAATATCCAATCATCAACGGCGAAAAAGGCATTGTGACCGCCACGTTTTCACGCAGGCTCGGTTCCACCGGCGACAGGCGCATCGCTGCGTTTTCTGCGGGCATTGCTTCCAATGTGGTGCCCGAATTCGCCGCGGCACAGCTGACGTTCGGCGTGGAGGGAACGCTGCCGGAAAAGGTAGCGGCAAACGGAACAAGCGTGGAAGCGCGCGGCGTGAATGCGCATGGCAGCACACCCGAACTGGGGGAAAATGCCATTGGGCGCCTGCTGATCGCACTCGATGGCCTTGGGCTTTCCGGAGATCATGGCGAGGCGGTGCATTTCCTTGCGGAACATATCGGAATGGAGACGCGCGGCAAGGGCTTGGGCATTGCGCTGTCCGATGAAATCTCCGGCGATCTTACGCTCAATTTGGGCGTTGCAAATTTTTCGGAGGATACTCTTTCCGTTACCATCAACATCCGCTACCCTGTTACGCGTAAGTTTGAAGAGTTCTATCCCGCGCTTGTGGCAAAAATGGCGGAGGGGGGCTTTGTGGAAACCGGGCTTTCCCACAAAAAGGCGCTCTATATGCCGCCGGAAAGCGAATTGATTCGGTGCCTTGCCAAGGTATATGAAGAACAGATGGGAGAGCCCGCGCGGCTGATTAGCATGGGCGGCGGCACATATGCGAAGGCCATGCCCAATACCGTGGCGTTTGGCCCGATTTTCCCGGGAGACGAAGCGGTGGAGCATAAGCCCGATGAGTACATTGAGCTGGATAAGCTGATGAAAAATGCGAAGATTATCGCGGCCGCCATGTATGAAATGGCGAAATAACGCCCAGTCATTCATTAAAGGAGGAACATGTTAACATGAAGATTACGGAAATCAGGATAGGCAGGATCTCCGTCCCGCTGCGCGTACCGTTTAAGACGGCGCTGCGCTCGGTGGACAGCGTGGAGGATGTCGTATTTGAATTTCATACTGATACCGGTGCAGTCGGTTATGGCGAAGCGCCACCCACAGGGGTGATTACCGGGGATACCACCGGTTCGATCATCGGCGCAATGCAGGATCACATCCGCAAGGTTCTCATCGGCCGGGAAGTCGATGAGTTTGAAAACTGCACGCGGGCGCTTAACGGATGCATCGTAAAGAACACAAGCGCGAAGGCTGCGGCAGACATGGCGCTTTGGGATCTTTATGGCCAACTCCATAAAATCCCGGTTTACAAGCTTCTCGGCGGCGCACGCAAGAGCATCGTGACGGACATTACCATCAGCGTCAACGACCCGGAGGAGATGGCGCGCGATGCGATCGACGCTGTGAAGCGCGGGTATGATTGCCTGAAGGTTAAGGTCGGCAGCAATCCGGCACTTGATGTGGCGCGCCTTGCGGCCATCCGCGCGGCGGTGCCGAAGGATATCTGCGTGCGCATTGATGCGAACCAGGCGTGGAAGCCCAAAGAGGCTGTGCGAATCCTAAATGAGATGCAGGAGAAAGGGCTTGACATTGAGTTTGTGGAGCAGCCTGTGACCGCTCATGATTTTGAGGGCTTGAAATACGTTACCGAGCGTTCCTATGTGCCGGTGCTTGCGGATGAAAGCGTGTTCTCGCCTGAAGACGCGCTCAAAATCATGCAGATGGGCGCTGCGGATCTTGTAAACATCAAACTCATGAAATGCGGCGGCATCACCAATGCGCTGAAAATTGCTTCCGCTGCAGAGGTTTATGGCGTGGAGTGCATGATCGGCTGCATGCTGGAGGCCAAGATCAGCGTTACAGCAGCGGTGCACCTTGCCTGTGCAAAACAGATCATCACAAAGATTGATCTTGACGGCCCTGTGCTTTGCCGTGAGGATCATATCCTGGGCGGCGCGCTGTTCAACGAGAAGGAAATCAGCCTCACAGATGCCCCTGGCCTTGGCATCGAGGGCGTGATGACGGGCAAAATCCGGTATATTGACTAACGGGCCCATAAAGCTGTGGATAAGCAAACGGAGGCTGCTTCCTGCAGCCTCCGTTTCATGAGCAAAACGCGCATTGGGGCGCGGAATGGAGGCGGGTTTTATGTATACGATCATCAGATTTGCGTTTTGTATCATCGCGGCAATTGCGGTACTGGCGCTTTGCAAACCGGTGCGAAAGTGGTTCTTTGCGCTGAACCGGGGGCTTAAACTGATCCTGTTTGTGGGGTTCTGCGGTATTTTGCCGTTGGTGCTGCTTTGTGTTTCTCCAGAATCGGATCTTGTGCGCTTCAAAACGCCGGAAGAGGCGTACCATTACCTGAATGGACATGCGTACGACGACATCATATACGGCGCAGATTCCGCGCTGGCATTGGCGGTGACACAGGAAGGCGTTGTGTCCACTACGCTGCTGCACGGCCAGGAGGCTGAATGGTATATCAGCAAGCCATCCAAAAGCACCTTTTCCGCATCCGCTGCAATCGGTGAGATTTGCATAGACCGCTTGTCGATCCCTGAAATTACAGGATCCTATTGGTCTGTGATGGATGTTTGGGGCGAAATCGGCGCAGAACGAAGCGTTGCGCTCAACGGCGTTGCACCGGCGTTCCAAACGAGCGTTACGTTTCAGGCAACCGGGAGTGAAGGACAATATTGGTTCTTCTATTTGGAAAATGCTCCCACAGAGGTTCGGCTTACGGTGGATGGGGAAGACTTCGGCAATGCAGAGGTGCGCGAGTAGCATTCTCAACCCATGGTTGGCACATTGTAAGGCTGCGCTTTTTGACAGCGGTAAGCTTTGAATAAACCTATGCCATTCAATAAATGAATAAGCCTGTGCAGATAAGGCAGCTTCTTGATGCATATGTTCCTTATCCATACCTATAGCAACAGCTCTCCCTTGCGGCTTTCCCGCAGAGGAGAGCTGTTATGCATGAAAAGGGTGGAGCGAGATATGCTCCCGGTTTTTAGGCGACGGGGAGTCATGCAAGCGGGATCAGCACGGAAACGCGGAAGCGCTGGCCTTGCGGTTCGAATGAACACAGGCCGCCATGCCGCTTCACAACGGCTTTTACGGAACGCACGCCTATGCCGGCTCCCGCGTGTTTTTGGGATAAAAAGAAATTGCTTTGTCGGTGCAGCTCATCGGTAAAACTGTTCTCTATGATGATGCCAAGCCGCTTGTTGCGCACATTTGCACGCAAATTAATGAAACGGGAGTCGTCGGTTTGCCTTTGGCAGGCTTCCAATGCGTTTTCAAGCAGATTGCCGAGCAGAATGCACAGCTCATCATCAGGAAAATTCAGAACGGGCGGAAGCTGGAGACTTATTTGAAAGTCAGCTCCAACGCGAACGGCCTCTGATTCGTAGAAATGAAGGATTGCATCTACCACGGGATGATTTGTATGTACATGAACCTGCAGGGAATCGGTACGCGCTTCAAGCCGGTCCAAATATTCCCGAACAGCGGCTAAATCTTCGGCTTCGGCAAGTCCTTGCAGCGTGCGAATGTGTTGCCGGAAATCATGGGAAGCCTCCCGCGCGCGTTCTACCTGCCCGGAAAGCTGCCGGTAATGCTCTTTCTGGATGGCAAGCTGCTGCCGTGTCTGGCGCTGCTCTTCGGCAAAGCTCTGACGGAACCGGTAAGCGTTCGCAAAATCTTCCCAAAGGGTAAGAACAAGAATGCAAATCATGACCGCGCAGGCGATCTCGGGGAACCAGCCGCCGTAGACAGGCTCAAAAGCCGGGTAAAACCGATCCCAGGCCAAGGCTGTTGCATAACAGGTGGAACCTGCCAACAGGGCAGGGGAAGAAATGCTGTTGCGTGCAAACCCCAATGCGGCGATGCACAACAGGCAGGCTGCCACAGCATATTTATAGCACCCGGAAATCAGAGAACAGGCGAGCAGAGCATTCAGGCTAAGCTGCTGTGCGCATGCGCTTTCCACCACAGCAAGCAGACAGATGGCTCCGCACGGAATCGCAAGGGCGATGCGAATGCGCGGACCCAAGCCGCAGACCCCAGCCTGCAGCAGCAGCACAAGCAGAAGCGCTGCATGCAGGCAAAGCACTTCAACGGCAGCCCAAGGCTGCAGGGGAAGTGCAAACAGCATGCGCAGCAAGGGGACGCATGTATAGCTCATTGCGCAGAAGCAAAGCAGCATAAGCAAAACCTGCCTTTGACGTTCTGCGCCAAAACCAAGGAAAAAGGAGAGCACAACCGCAGCAAGCGCAAGCACTAAAACGGTTGTGCGCAGGACAAGGCGTATATTGCGCATTTGCTCAACCGCTTCCACCGTTCCAAACGAAGGAGGATAAATCAGACCGCTGTATATGCTGGCATAGTCGCTGACGGCGAGAAGAAGCTGAACCTGCCCTTCCCCCTCAAAGGTAACCAGCCTGCTTTGCAGTTTGGATTCATATTGCTCCGGGTCAGGGTTTCCAAGCGAAAGAAGCTGTACCCCGTTTACGTATAGCCTGCAGGCGGAATAAACTTCCGGCAGTTCAAGCGCGTAGGTGCGCATCGGGGATGGTAAGTTGAGTGTGAGCCGGTAAGTTGCGCTGCCATGCGGGCTGCGTGCGGCATTTCCGGCCTCAAAGCCTCCATATTGGCCGATTGAAACGAATTGCCGGTAAGCTGAAGGCGTTCCGGAAGCAAAATCGGAAGGGGCGAACAGCTTGCCGGGATAAAATTCCCATTGCTGGATCAGAAACCGGAGCGGATATGTGGCAAGCTCTTCTTCTGTGAGAATCAGTACGCCGCCGATGGGCTGCGAAGCGGGGGAGGCATACTTGTTGTCGGCTTGTGCAAGCAGGTAAAACAACGCTGAAGAAACGACAATCGACGCAAGAAACACGGACAAAATGCGGAAAAATGAGGAACTGCGGCACTTGGTCATCGAGGTGTCCTCCTGCTTTTTATGACTTTAAGTATGAATGCTGCAAACGCAAAAGCAGTGAGACAGCCAATCAGTATCAGCACAACATTGCGCAGGCCGTTGGTTTGGGCGCTTTGTGCGGAGGCGGGAGCTGCCGGTGTAAGGGCGGCGAGAGGAACCTCCTCTGCCGGGGCAGGGGAGGGCGTATCGCAATACAGAGTAAAGCTTCCGGTATTCTGGATAAAAAAGCTGGCGATTTTCAGCGATTCATCGTATGCAACTGCGCAGATGGAACCGCCATCTGCAGCCGCGCAAAGCATTGTGCCTTCGCCGGAAGGAAGCATTGCCGCAGGGACGGATACCCGGGTTGCGGGCAGAGAAGAAAGAGCGGTTTCTCCCTGCAAGATTTCAAGGGAAAAGCCATAGCCATTCCGCTCGATCCGAACGGTGAGTGTTTCGCGGTCCGCAAGGTTGAGCCCGGAAAGAAAAGAAGAAGGAAGCTCTACGGAAATCCCTCTTTTTTCAAACAGCACAGTGTCGGGATTTGCAGCAAGCATCTCGGAGAGCCGCGCGCCGGAGACTACGGTCGTGGTTTGCGTAATGCGCTCGATCACAGTTGGGGAAGGGATGGCTTCCGGCATTGTGGGGGCAGGCGTGGCTTCCGGCGTGCGAACGGGCATCTGCGTGGGCTGCGGCGCAACAGACGGTTCGGGGGAGGGGCTTGGGAAGGAAACAGGCAGTGGGGCCGGCTGCGTAATGTCCGCCAGGGGCTGATCGGTTCGGTCGCCCCCGTCGCGGTCGCCGCCCATGTTTGAAACGAACACACCGCCATCGGCGGAGTAGCGCGTGGTCAGAACGTTGGAGGTGCGCCCACCATAGGTGAGGCGGAAATGACAGTCCGCATCCAAAGGAAGCGAACCGGTGAAAATTTCGAGTTCGTTTCCGCTGAAAACACCATATTTAAACTGATACCCTCCCCAGAAGGGTGCATATTCGGAAAGGATTTCCCAAGGAGCGTCACCAAGCGCAAATTCCACCTGAATGTTTTCGGGATCCTTTATCGTATAGAACCATTGGCAGAGGATCGTATTCCGTGGTGTCAGGAACGCCCCGGAAAGGTCGATAAATTCGCTGTTTAAAACAGCAACCATTGCTTCAGGTGGAGAAAAACCATCCGGCAGGGAAAAGCCGGATGGCATATGCATGAGAGCGGTTGCCCGGTACTGGCCCGGACATATGAGATCAACACTGGAAAAGTCCCAGATAATGGGGAGCATAAGCGTTTCTGAAAACACGGTTTCAGCAGGCAGCATGAGCGCCGTGGCAGAAGCTTCCAGCATGGCGGGATCACTGCCCTGTGCAATCAAAAAAGGGGGAAAGTTTGCGGACGTAACGGAAGCAAGCGGCTCAGGAGCCATGCCGTCAACATAAACGAAAAGGTACTTTTGCAGGAGCGGAAGCCCTTCGCCAAGCGCAAAGCCTTCCGGAAGGATATATTCGGCCGTGAGCAACACCCGGCCGCTTTGCGTAAGATCCAGTCCGTCCGGCTCCGGCCAGCGGAGGCCAACGTAACGGGAACTGCCATCTGAAAAATCGCATGTTACGCGTGTGGGAAGGGAAAGCGAATTCTGCGCAAGCGCATCCTGCAGCGTTGGATAAACGCCTGCGGGCAGACGCAGCAGGGCGTTCCATTCGCTTCCTCCGGCATAAACGCGAACAACGCAGGGAGCGCCGCTTTCCGCGGGCGCGGTTTCCCCGGATGCCCCGGAAAGCGGGAGAGCGCAGCAGAACAGCAGGGCAACGAGCAAACCGAAAACCTTACGCTTCATATAATATCACCGTCGTCGGCACAAAGCTGGCTTTTTAACGTGTGTGTCAAAAACGCTTTTTTTGCCGCGCTGATTCCTTTTTGGCGGATTGGCACGCAAGTTCCGTTGAACAGCTGGAAACTATCCTGTACGATGCCGTGAACATGATCAAGATTGATTACAAGGTTACGGTTGCAGCAATAAAAACGCGTATCCTGCGTAAGCGCGGCAAGCACTGTACTCATGCTTTCGGAAGAAAGGAGCGTTTCGGATGCAAGGTGAATGCGAGGCGTACGGGTCAGACAATCGACATAAAGAATATCGCGCAGCAACACACGGCTCATATTCTGTCCGGAGCGAACCACAAGGGAACGGTTATCCGAAAAAAGACCCGCACAGCAGATTTCAAGCGCACGGCGGAGTTTCTCCCGCTTTAACGGCTTTTGCAAATAGTAGCATGCACGGACGTCGTATCCTTCTGCTGCATATTCCCGGCTCCCCGTGCAAAAAACCAGCCGGCAGGCGGGATCTGATGCATAGATGCGGCGTGCTGCATCCATGCCATTTGTGCCGGGCATATAAATATCCAAAAAAACAATTTGAAAATGGCCGGGTACAAAGGCACTTAACAAAGCCTCCCCAGAAGGAAACTCTTCAAACGTAATGATAGTATCGCCGCTTTTTTCTTGGAAATAAGCATTGATCTCACTTCGCAGGATCAGGCGATCTTCGGAAATATCGTCAACAATTGCGATCCGCATCGCAGATATTCTCCTTTTATGCCCTTATTTGTTTCATCTTATCACAGAACAATATGCGTGTGAAAGACGTTCGGTAAAAAAAAACGACTTTTGGTTTGATTCGCTTGACGTTACATTGAAGCAAGGATAAACTAAAACAAAAAACCACGATCCAAATAAATCCTGACAGAGAACTAGACGGCGACACAAAAAAACAGGCTGCTATTTGATGCATAAAAATTGAGCAGTACACGCGGGAGGCAACCGATATACTGCAAGCTGCGAAAGGCCTGAATCATAGAATAAAGGAGCGGTGCGGGAAGCGGGTGCAAACTGCAGTGAACGAAAGAAAAACAGCAACTCCAGGAATCCATGCCATATGGATCCGGGTTGCGGCAGGGCTTTTAGCGGCGGCACTTGTTGCAACGCTGCTGCTTTCAAATGCGATTCGCATCCGTATTCAACGCATGGAAGAAGCAAATGCTGCGGCTGCCGCAAACAATTATCTTCTGGAAAATACTGAGTATGTAGGGCTTTCTGCGTGGGAACGCATCCAAAAGGTGGTTCGCCAGATGGCGGATCAGGCATCGCTTGAAAGCCATTATGAGAAGGCCTCCATCGCGATCGCTCAGGGGGAAAACGAAACAGCGCTGTACCACATCAATGAATGCCTTGCTTTGGTGGATGAAAGCTCCGAAGCTTATGAAGAACTGAAGATGAAGCAGGGATGCCTGCTCGCATTGCTGGAAGATTATGAACAGGCGCAGACCGTTTTCGATGAGGTTCTGCGGCGCGCTCCCGGGAATGCAGATGCTTGGCTGTTACAGGCACAACTTTTGCTTCAGAAAGGAGATGTAACCGCAGCGATGGAACATCTCCGACGTTATATTTCCTGCGCGGAGGAGACGGCGGATCAGCTCTCCGTTATGGCGCAGCTTTGCTATGGCGCGGGGGAATATGCGGATGCGCTCATATATGGGGAGCAGGCGCTTGCAATGGCGGCGGACGATGCGGCGTATGGCGAGCTGTTCCGCTGCATGGGCTATGCGGCGCTTCTCAGCGGCGATGACCGGGCGGAAAAATACCTTACCTCTGCGATTGAGCGTTTGGCGGACACGGATCCCGAACTGTTCTATTATCGGGGCGTGCTCCGTTTGGCGAGGGAAGATTACGAAGAGGCTCTCGTGGATTTCGACGCTGCGATTGGCCTTGGATATGGCACTGCGCTTGCATATTATAACAGGGGTGTGTGCTATTTAACGCTGGAGGATTACGAGCGCCTTCTTGCGGATATGCAGAAGGTCGTGGAACTGAACGAGGACGAAGAATTGACACAGATTGCACAACAGCTGATTGCGGAGCTGACTGTGGGATCAGAACAGGAATCATAACCAACCCGAACGGCAGGAGGTATACGCATGTTACAATTTGCACAAGCGGGCGAAAAGCGGGGGATGCTCACGGGCATTCTTATTCTGCTTTTGGCATTGGCTCTTTGCTTGCCTTCAACCGCATTTGCGGATGAGGCGGGCGCAGAGCCAGCGGCGGGCGAGGCGGCTGTGGGAGGAGAGGGCGATGTCGGCGTGGCCAACCCTCTTACACCAAACGAAGGGGAAGCAGCCATTGTGGAGCATACGCAGGAAGGTGATGGAGAAAATCATCTTCAGGAGCTGCTCGACCCGGCGCTGCAGGAGGAGAAGGACGATCTCACGTTTGAGAACGATCTCCCATCCTACACCAAAACGGTAAATGAAAACCTTGTCACGGGAGAAAAGACAGAGTACTATACGCTGACCGAGAACGGCCAGACGATTACTCTGCCTGTTGGAACACCCGTTGCAGACGATGTAACAACTACCGTTCAGGAGCCGATCGGCAATGTCCAGACAACGCTTACGGTAACAAACTCCACAAATGCGATCCAAAAGGCGGTCGATAAGGCGCTTCAAAATCTGAATGAAAAGAGCACTTCGGTCACCATTAACGTGGGGGCAGGTACGTATGACGGGGACATCAACATCAGCCAAAGTGTGGTTTCCGGCTTAAACGACTGGTCCGGTTTCACGCTGTATATTCTGGCGGAGGATGCTTATGATGCGCCTGCCGAGGGGGAACTGATCGACAAAGCCACCGTGAACGCGGACTCGCAAGGCAAGGCAAACGTCACGGGCAACATCAACATTGAGGGCGTCAACGTTGTGCTTGCGGGCCTGTATCTTGCGCTGGATAAAGCTGTCAATGCGAAGAATGCAGCCGTAACGGTAAACGGAACAGCGCAGAACGATACCATCAACGTTGCCGCCGAAGGAGACACAACCCTTGCTGTTAACGGCGGCGCGGGCAACGATGCGATCAGCGTTACCGGCATGGGCGGTGCTTCCACAGGCGAGAGCGACGAAGAACAGGCAAAGTTCAGCGGGAACTCCATCATCGTTGTAGCCGGTGCGGGAGACGACACGGTTGCTGTTGACGTTTCCGCCGCAAACAATGCCCCCAAAGTGAACGTGGATGGCGGCACGGGGAGCGACAGGCTGCATTTCACCGGCAAGCTAAAGCAGGACGGCCAGGGCAGCGCTGTGAGCGGAGATGCTGCGGCTCCCATTATTAAGCTGATGAACAGCGAGGAGCATCTGCTTGAAATGGTGATTGCCGATGTGGAGAATTACACGGACGCGCTTGAGAACAAGAAGGAAATCGAAGTAACGGGTTCCGACGTGCAGCAAGAAAACGACCGGAAGGCTGTTGTGATTGACACGAAGGATGCGCCGTTTGTGAACTATGTTCTTAACGTGCAGGATAAAATGACAGTCGCGCAGATTTATGACGAAGGGCTGACACAGATCATCTTCACATCCCAACCGTTCGATTTGCGCGATGAAGAAGCTGCTCGTTCGGCGCTTGGCATTTATTATGATCAGCTTGAGGCGCTTATGCTTGCAGGAAGGCTGGCCTTCGAGGATGGCCCCAGCACATTCGGTGCGGAGGTGGAGCATGAGAACTGCCCTGATTTCCGGCTTTATGATATCCGCGTAAACGGCGCCGGCTTCCTGTCCGGGCTCATCGTAAAAGATCCGGCAAAAATGGGTGTTATTCCCGGATATACCGTTGGCAATATCGAAGCGGAAAAGCTGAATTTAAATTTTGACGGCACCCGCATTGGAATCGTTGGCACGGTGAAGGGAAACAACATCATCCTCCGTGCTTACGACGATGATATGACCCTGCAAATCGTGGGCAGCTCCGGGGATGCAGATCATGATGCAATCGTCCCTGTGAACGAGATCATTCCTGCTGCTGAGGATGTAAGCTTTGGCATCAGCATTATTGATCCCCTATCCAATGTATATATAAAGGTAGAAAAAGGCGCAAGCATAATTGCCGGAGGTTCTATCGTGATGACGGCAGGGGTGGATCAACGCAACGGATTCATTCCTTTCGCGGAGGGAATCAACCCTGTGACGGTTAAAGTCGGCAATACAAAGATCGTCCTGGACGGTACGATCAGCGCAGGTGGAAGCTTCAGCGCAAAAACCGAGCTCAACGGTGCCGTAAAAGTAAACAATGCGATTCTTGCCAAGGCATTCGTACCGGTGGCCGTAAACGTTGCCGTCTCCGAATCCGGCATCCGGGTGGGTGAAAGCGGAACCATCACCGCGGAGGGTTCGGTTTCCCTTTCGGCGGGGCTCACCCTCAACATCATGACGCGCAGCACCACAGGTGCTCTGCCAATTTCCCTCGCGGTCAGCGTTGTAGTGGCGGATGCCTATGTGGAAACGCTCGGGGATATCACAGCAAAGACAGGCAGCATTTTGATGGATGCTTCCGCAAAATCGCAGGTGATCACCATTGCTGCGAGCAAGGCGGATGAAACCACGACAATCACCGGCACGCCGGATATTGGGGCGGATGGCAAGCCTACCGGCACGAGCACCGGCATCAGCGGAAATTCATTCGGCGGCTTCTTCGCAATTTCGGTTGTGTTGCAGGATGCGTGGGCTAAGGTGCTTGGCGATGCAAATTTGAAGGCCGGGAACAACATCACCGTAAAATCATCTGCGGATGAACGTACAACCACAAAGGGCCTTTCTGCGGATGCGATGACAGCCGGCGCGAAGACTGCCGCAAGCCAAACGGTCAATCAGGCGGTCGCGATTTTCATGGGGATCATCGATAAGGTAAAAGGCGCCATCACGGAACCTTCCGCCGAGGAAAAACTGAAGGAAGCGGAAGAAAAGGTCGCGGCTACAGAAGGACGCAAGATCACCGCAGATGCTGCCAAGAATGGAACTGTTTCCGCAATGAACCGGGTGAAGGCGGGCGAAAGCGCAACGGTCAAGGTTACGCCGGAGGAAGGCTACAAGCTTGAATCCCTGACGATGCGTTATCTGCCGGCGGGTGCGGCCGCTTACGTGATTCAGGATGTGCGCAGCGTAAATGGAAAATACAGCTTTGTAATGCCGGATGCGGATGTAACGCTGCTTGCGAAGTTCGCGCAGCTTGCCCCCGGAGAGGAACCGGATCAGGATCTCTCGTCCCTCTATGGCGAGGAGAATGACAAAAGCACGAGCGCTTCCGATGCGCTCAACGACGCGACGGACGGAAACGGGAAAGTCACCACGCCGGAAAACCCCGGCAGCGCTTACCAGATTAAAGGCGACAGCTACACGGATAAAAACGGCACAGCCGTAGGCGCTGTAGTCCCGGAAGCAAACGCTTCTGATGCGGGGAATGACATCGTGATCATCGTGAATCCGGCGGCGGGAAAACAGCTGAAAGAGGGCACCCTGCAGGCGGTCTATACGCTTGGAGACAAAGTCATTACCTATACGATGGTGAAAAACAGCGCCGGACAGTATGTGCTGCATATGCCTGCGGCAAACGTTGTGTTTAAGGCGGAGTTCGAGGATGCGCCCGCAGCACAGCCGGCAGCGCAGCAACAGACTTCGGGCGCAGGGTCTGCGAGCGTGCAGGCCACAGGCGCGTTGGCCGTTGCAGTTTGCATCAACGACAACGAAGCGGTGATCGACACCACCGGTACAATCAAAGCGGGCGGCACGCTCAATGTGGATGCGGACGCAGTTACGCAGTCCTCTCTCCTTGCGGATGCTTCCCCGGTTTCCAGCACGACTGTGCAGGGAACCGGCAGCGGCAGCTCTTCGGGTGAAGCCGGGGAGAGCGGCGGTGAAATCACGGGAGAGCAGAAGGCGCAGGTCATCATTCACGAAGGCAACCAGCACAGCGTGCATGATGTTACGATTGCAGCAACGGCAAACGGAGCAGTCAAAAGTTTGTCAGAAACCGCGTTTGCCTTCAGCGCAACGCCGCGACAGGGCTATTTGCTCGATCAAATCAGGATTTCTTTCCTGAACATGGAAGGAAACACCATCACGCTGACCCTGCGAAAAGGCAGCGGGGAAAACTACATCCTGCCCGAGGGGGCAAGTATACCGGCCGGCATGAATGTGACCGTGGATGCTACGTTTAAAGCGGACAGCCATGGCATTGTGCTCGACAAGAACGGCATCACGGCGGGCGTGAGCATCCCCGCCACGGCAAAGACCGGCGACGTTGTTACCATCAGCGTGGCAGATCTCGCGGCGGACGAAAAACTTGCCATCAGCTTCACCAGCAATAACGCCACCGTGACCGAGAAGGACGGCATCTATACCTTTGTTATGCCGGCGGGCGATGTATTGATTAAGGTGCAGAGGCAGATTAAGGCGAACAAGATCGATCTTGCAAGCGCTGCAAGCGGGCTCGTTACTGTACAGAGCAATGCGGACAGCGGCGAGACGGTTGCCGTGCTGCTCACGGATACTGCAAAGAACAGCGGCAAGAGCTATACGATTACGGCACATGCCATAAATCAGGCGGGCGAAACCATTGATACCATTGCCGTAACGGACGGGAAATTTACAATGCCGCAACTTCCTTATGTGTATCGTGTGGAGATTTCCGTTGCGGAGGGCGACTTCAAGGCATATGAAATCAAGGCCGGGCAGACTGCAAACGGAACCATCATTGCCCCGGCACGTGCGGATGCGGGCGAACAGGTTGAAATCAAGCTAACCCCTGCCGCGGGGTACCGCCTGAAAGAGAACACCCTTGTGGTAACGGTTGCGGTGAGCGGCACAGCATCCGCCTCCAAGACCATCACGGCGGATGCAAACGGCAAATTCTTCTTTACACTTCCGGCAGCAGAACAGATGGTAGCATTCCCCATCAACGTTTCGGCTGTGTTTGAAAAAGATCCGAATTATGATCCTTCCACGGGAGCGGGCAGCAGTATGAATAGGCCCCAAAGCGTTGGCCTTGGGGCGGGCGTTGCCGTGGGCATCACCATGCACACCAACAATGCGTTCATCAAGAACGGAACAATTGAAGCTTCCTCCATTTCCGTTACAGCGGACAGCGGAAGCGAAAACGATAAACTCCTTGCGGCGGCTGGGTCTGTTGCAGGCTGCTCACAAGGGGACTTCGGCCTTGCAGGCGCAATTACCGTGCAGGTCAATTCCTTTAAGACCCGTGCCATCGTGGGCGATACGGCAACGCTCACCCTCTCTGGCGGTTCCTTTACGGTGAAGGCCAGCTCTTATGAGGAGATTGAAACCAAGGCGGACGCGAATGGCCCGGCAAATGCGGGCGGTTCTTCCGCAGGCGTCGGCGCGGGCATTGCGGTGGATGTGACCGGCATCGACGTTGCCTCGATTGTGGCGGATGGTGTGAACATCATTCAGAAGAACGATGCGCCGCTTACCAAAATAGAAATCACAGTGGCCCACAGCGGAAACGAAATGATGGAGGCGAAAGCCGGAAGCTCCGGCGGCATCTCCATAAGCCCTGTGGTCGCGCTGATGATTTCCGGCGCATATACGGAAGCGCGCCTTGGCAGCGGAGCAAAACTGACTGCAAAGGGCGATGTGCGTGTGGAAGCGCAAAGCGCGCTTGTGCGCGAGATGGCCGCGAACGCTTCGGCGGCCGGAGGCCGTGTCGGGGTGGGCGGATCATTCAACATTTCCATTCTGAATGACAGTGCGGAAGCATATGTGCGCCGCAGCTTAAAGAGCCGCAACCTGACTGTGAACGCAGTAAGCCGTAGCACGCTGAAATCCACTTCCCGTGCAGGGGCAAAGGGCGCAAGTTCCGGCAGCACTGCCGCAGGCAGCGGCACGGGAACCACAACGAGCGGCGGCTCCGGAGATGACGCGGACGACGGGTCATCCAAAGGAGAATCAGACCAACAGGCGGATCATCTGATCGGCGGCGGCGGCAAGCTTGCGGGCCGCACGGGAAGCACCAACACAAGCGCTGCCATTACCAACCGCATGAACAGCGGCAGGCAGGGCGCACAAACCAGCGAAGGCAGCATTCAGATTGCGGCTGCATTCAACCTGAACATCATGAAAAACCGCGCCGAGGCCAGCATTGCCGACGGCCTTTGGGTGCGCGCCGAGGATGACGGCAGCGGCCAGCACGGCACGATTTCGGTTACGGCTGCGAACAACACCGATGCGACAATCCGCGCCAACGCAAGCGCAACCAATTCCAAGATCGGCGTGGGCGTGGCTGTTGCAATCAACATCGCTTCTTATCATAATATTGCGTCCATCGGCAAGACTACCGTGGAAGCCAGCAAGCTTACCGTTTCTGCCACCATGCCGGCGGACTTGAAAAAGACTGCAACGACTGTTGCAAGCACGGGCGAGGCGATCAACAGCCTGGATGCTTATGTTACCTCCGGCGTGCAAGCGCTCCTGAGCCAGATCCTCGATGCGATCGGGCTTGACGAGGAAACCTCAGAGGCGGTTTCCAAAGAGCTTGCCACGGTGGTCGGTGACCTTGTCGGCACCATTACGCGGGAACTTCTTTCCGGCACCGGCCTTGAGCAGCTTCTTTCCACCGATATCGTTACCAAAATCGATAAGCGTCTGGGTGAGCTGGGAGAGGTTGTCACCGAAAGCGTTAAAACCCGGATGATTGATTTCGTGATCAATCAGGTGCTTTCTCAAATTGCAGGGCATTTCAACCTGAAAGATCAATCCACAACACCTACGGAACCGGGCGTCATGACCTTCTCTTCTCAGGTAAAGAAGGAACTTCAACTCATTGCGAGCGATGTGTTTGAAGGCATTGTGGACGTAAACCAGTTCATGAACTTCATCAAAGGGAACTGGCAGGAAACGCTGAAGAACAATGCGCTCAACGCGGTAAAAAAATCCGGCAAGGTACTTACGACGGCAGCGCTCGATGGGCTGTCCAACTGGCTTAACCTCAAGATCAAGGCAAGCGACATCGGCCCCACGCATGAATTTGTGACGCAGGCTGTTTCCGGCGCGGGCGCTTCCAACGTGGGCGTTGCGGGCGCTGCAGCCATCGCGTTCATCAGCGGCGAAACAAAGGCATACCTTGCAGACGGCGATGCAAGTGTTCCTGTAGATGTGACAGGTACGCTTACCATTTTTGCGAAGGGTACCCAAGTGGAGGATACCGTTGCAAGTTCCGCCGTAGGAGACGACGGCATGCCGGACCGCAACAAAGCTGCGGGCGGCGACAGCGACGTAGGCTCCGGCAGCGCCGGAAGCTATGCGGGCAAAGAGGTGGAAGGCAGCGGCGGCAAGCTTGTGATCGGCACCACCAACAACGGCAGGATTACTTCGCTTGCAAAGCCCGCAGCGGATGAGGATACTTACCGCATTAAGGTTAAAGCTGATGAAGGCTACAAGCTCAGCGGCCTGACGCTCACGCGCAGCGACACCGGCGCAACGCTTAATGTCAACATTACAGGCGGCGTATTTGACGCCGCTACAAACGAATGGCTTTATACATACAGCCTGACGGGCGATGGCTTGGCAGATGATGCTGTGCTTACCGCGATGGCGCTCTTCGAGACGGATAACAAAACCGTGAAGAGTGAAGCCCCGCAACACGGAACCATCAAGGTAACGGACACCGCGGGGGCTGCTGTCACGGACGCGAAGATGGGTGACCGGCTGCTTGTTGTGGTTACCCCTGAAAGCGGCTACACGCTTGATAAACTGCAATATACCTACACCGTGAACGGGCAGGCGCAGACGAAGGACATTGTGACCTATGAAAAGGTGGGCGGCAATGTGCTTACGTTCTACATGCCGGATGCAAACGCGGTTATAAAAGCGACGTTCCGCATGTTGAATCCAGGCGAAACCCCGCTTAATACAAGCAGCAACACAACGAGTTCCGGAAAATCCGTGGGTGTAGGCGCGGCCTTTGCGCTGAATGTTGCGGAAATGACGGTGGAAGCCGGGATTGGGAAGAACCGTACCGTTACCGCAGGAAGTGCGGACGTTCGTGCGGAAGGTTGGCACGATTCCGATACCATAACGGTTTCTGGAACGGACCCGCTTTCCGGGGATGACAACACCGGTGTAAACCCCGATGGAAGTACGGCTCCGGGCGCGTCCACGGCCAAGGCAAAGGACATTTCGCTTGACGCATCCGCAGCAGTAGGCCTTATCGACAATACCGTGCGGGCCTATGTGCAAACTGGAACCTCCGTGACCACTACACGGGAGGATGGCATTGTTCTTTCCGAAAAAGAACTCACCGTAATGGATGCGTTGACCGGGAGGCCGGTGTTTAACCAAGCCGGCAAGCCGGAAACAGAGACAATCAAGGAGCTTGCAAGCTTCCGCCTGTCTGCAAAGCAGACTGGCCACACGCTGACCAAAGCAAGCGGATTTGCGGTCGGCGGTCAGGCTGCGGTTGGCGCTGCGGTTGCGGTGAACATTGCAAGCTCCGATGTAACGGCTGAATTCCTGGGCATGGGTAACCTTACCGGGGCGGCCGACATCACCGCCTATACCTATAATGAGGATGACAGCTACGGCATCGCAACCGCGATGGGCGCTGACCTTGAACGCCATCTGCAGAAGTTCCGCACGGGAACACAGCAGGCGGAAGATGCGGTAACCGGCGTTGCACAGGGCGATTACAGCAAACTCCATAACGATACCGGAACGCAGAACCAGAACAACCAAACGGCGGGCAAGGTAAACGGGAAACTGAATGAGAACAGCACAGAGACCAATGACGGCACCAACAATGCGCTTCCTGTTTCCACCAATGCGCTTCGCACCCAGAACGCAAGCACCGAAAGCACGCCGGATCAGGCCACGAACAAGGGCCTTGATTCCGCAAACGGAAACGTAGACGGCGGCGTTGCGAACCAAGCACCCACCGCGCAGAGCATGAAGGTTCAGGTTGCAGCGGCGGTTGGCCTCAACATCACCAACCATAAGGCGCATGCGACCATCGCCGGCAACCTTTCCGCCAAAACACTGCGGCTGCTTGCCGATAATGACGGCAACTTCCGTACCCGCGCAAGCGGTGCGGCGATGAGCCTTGCAAACAGTGCAAACTCCATCGCAGCAGGCGTTGCGATCTCCGTGAATAACAACGAAGCGGTTGCGCACATCAGCGGAACGATTACCACCGATACCACCAACCCTGCAGAGGCTGCGCTCCCTGAACTGCGCGTACAGGCGCAGCTTACGCAGAATATGGACGGCGAATATCGTGGCGCGCTCGGGGCGCAGGCGCTTGCAGGTTCAGTCTCCGGCACGAATGCGAAAGCTACTGTTTCCGGTGCAATCGCAATCATCGTATCCCATGCGAAGACGAGTGCTGCCATAGCGGACGGATCAAAACTCACCGGTGCGGACATCGAAATCAGTGCGTTCGATCAGAGCAAGCTGGCGCTGCGTGCAGGGGGACTCTCCATTTCAAAAGGATCGCAGGTCGGCATCGGCGCATCAAGCGCGCTTATCTACGGCGAGAATACCGTGGAAGCGAAGATCGGAGACAGAGTCACCATCCGCGGTGCGAGCCTGACGCTCTCAGCCGAGAAAAAGGCGGTGACATTCGCTGATTTCACCCCCACGGTTGGCCTTGACACGCTCCTTACAGATTCCACCGGACTTGCGGCAGGCTCCTATACGCCCGGCATCATCGACATCAAGAAAGATACTACGGCGTCAAACAAGGGCTATACCGTTACGATCAACATCAGCACGGATACGATCCTTTCCGCGATCGACCTGCTGAACTTCCTGAGTTCCAACAACTACTATGCCGAAGCGATCGCAGGCGCGATTTCAGGAGGGACAGGCGGGACGCTAAGCCTTGCAGGCTCTATGGCGATGATCTTCTACAAAGCGGCGACCCGCGCGCTCATCGGCCAGAACGTCACGGTGGATGTTATTGGCGCTGCGGCCGTCACGGCGCAGGATCATGCGACGGCGCGCATCATTTCCGGTTCCATCTCCAGCGCTCCGGCAAAGGCAGGGGTAGGATTTACGCTTTCCACGCTCAACAATGAAAGCGCTGTGGAAGCCGTTGTTGAGGACGGTACGAACATCACGGCCGGCAGCTATACCCAGTCGGCGGAAGTTAATAACGACTTCATGGTGATTACAATCGCGGCTGCGGTTTCCACCAACAGCTCCGGCGCCACAGTCGGCGGCACGGTGAACGTTGTCGTGATGGAGAACGATGTCCTGTCCCGCTTCGGAAAGGGCGTGATCAGGACGCGCTCGGGTGACGTGAACATCTCCGCGAAGGCGGACACTTACCTGCTGATGCCATCGCTCTCAGTCTCCGTATCCGGCGGCAAGGCAGCGGTTGGCGGCACCATTTCCGTTATCGTTGCGGGCAGCAGAACCATCGCCGATGTGTTTGCAGGCGCTGAACTCATAAGCGCGGGTGCGGCTGCAATTTCCGCTGCGGCAAAGGATAAGTTTGTAAGCGCTCTTGGCTCCGTTTCTGCGGCGCCTTCCGGAAGCGGTGCTGTTGCAGCGGCAGTGAGCGTGCTCGTGGCAACTGCGGAAACCCGTGCAAAGGTGGGGGACGGCGCGACGGTCAGCGCAGCCGGAAATGCCGCGATTACGGCGGAATCCGATCTTTGGATGTTTGTGCTTGGCATGTCTGCCTCCGGCGCTTCAAAGGCGGGAGTCGGCGCAAGCGTAATCGTAAACGTATTGAACCGCACGACCGAAGCGAACCTTGGCAAGGACGCAAAGCTGATTGCAACCGATGGCAGCGCCCTCGTGCAGGCATTGGGCGAAGATTGGGTGCTCATCATCGGCTTTGCAATGGGCGCGGGCGGTACAGCCGGCATTGCGGGCGTGCTCCCGGTCACGGTGAGCAACAGCACGGTTCGCGCCGCCGTGCAGGAAACTGCGGTGGTGACGGCAGGCGATTCCATCGGCGTGATCGCAAACCTCGATTCGGGCATCTATATCGCTGCAGGCGCCTTCGGCGCGGGCAACACTGCGGGCGTAGGCATGGCGGTTTCCACCGCGGTGCTCCAGAATACAATAGAAGCGCTTGTAAAACAGGGCGCAATGCTTAATGCGAGCGGAAAAGTGGCAGGGCTTCCTGCGGATGCGGGCATTCAGGTGCCCAACCGCGCGGTACGCAGGCGCGGCATCGTTGTGCATGCTTCCGGCACGGAAGACATGCTCATGATCTCCATCTCGGGCGCGGCGGCTGGGAACGGAGCGGGCGCAGGCGTTATCAACACGCTCGTGGCGAAGAACACAGTGCGCGCAAAGGTGGATGGCTCTACCCTGAACGCCAGCGGAAGCGAAATCAGCTATCAAATTACCGCAGAGGACGGCAAGCAGCAGAAGATCACAACATCTTCGGATGTGTGTGTTGAAGCTTCGGATGAAGCATTGATCCTCGACCTTGCCGGCGGCCTTGCTGCGGGCAGCACGGCGGGTGTCGGCGCCACGGTAGTGGTGCTGGTGTTCAACAAAACCGTTGAAGCTGCGCTCAGCGGCACAGTTGCCGCAGCGGGCGATATAAGCGTAACCGCAAATGCGGAAGATGATCTTTACCTGTTGGCCCTTGCCTTTGGCGCAGGCGGTACGGCAGGCGTTGCGGGCGGCGCGAACGCGCTGGTGTTTGAAAACAGCACTACCGCTGCCCTTGGCGGCATGGTTGTTAAGGCCAACGATGTCCTTGTAAGCGCAACGGCGGATTCCAGGTTGTACAACATCGCCGCAGGCGCTGCGGGCGGCGGTACGGCGGCGGTAACAGCCGTGGCTGTGGTGACCTATTTCAAAAATACGACGACCGCTTACCTTGCGGACGGCACGGTGATCGGCACGGCGGCATCGCCTGTGACGGGCGACGTGGCGGTGCTTGCCAACTCCTATGAATTCGTGACCGCAGATGCGGCCGGTATGTCCGGCGGCGGCACGGCAGGCGTTGGCGGTACGCTCGACGTGCTCGTCACCTTGGTCAAGACCAGCGCCTTTACCGGCAACAACGTTGCGGTTTACGCGGCGGGTGATGTGAACGTCCGCGCGGTGGATGAATACGACCTCGTCGCCGTAGTTGTGACGGTTGCAGGCAGCGGAACAGCAGCGGTCGGCGTGACAGCGCTTGTAAGCGTAAGCTTCAATACCATCACCGCCGTCATCGGTGAAACGAATACGATCGTTGGCAAGAGTTTCACGCTCCTCGCCTCATCCAACCGAGATGTGGTGAGCACGGTTGCAACTGTGGCGGCTTCCGGCGTTGCAGGCGTTGGCGTTTCGCTCTCCGTTGTGGTATCCGGCAACAAGATGAGCCAGGATGCACACGATTCACTCTACCAGAATGACGGATCCCAGCTTACCACCACCCGGGATGGCACGCTTTACCTCGTTTACGACTATGCATACGAAGCCTCCGGTGAAACGGTACATGTTACCGTGTATGAAGCGCCGGACGGTAAGCTTTACCGCATGGATTCAAACGGGAACCTCGTCCCCTACACTGTGGATAAGGCGAAGCTTACCAAGGCTACAGCCGGCAATCTTGATCCTCAGACGCAGTTGGATGGCGCGTTCAAGCTTGGGCACAGCAGCGCGCGCGCAAACAAGCCAGGCGAAAGCCTGAATGATTTGCTTGCGGGCGATGGCCAGCGTGGGGGCGAAGAGGATTACAGCAGCTATGGGCAGGACACTTCCGGCCAAATCTACGTCCTTTCGAACGGCAAATATATTCCCGTTACGGACGAAGAATATGAATCGAAGTACAACGGCCAGCAGCGTTACCTGTATAACAGCAGGACCAAGCAATACGAAAAGACCAGCAAGAGCGCAAGCGAAAATCAACAGTTCGGCAGCGGCGAAGACGGCAGGGCAAACGCGCCCGACAGCAGCCAGTTTGATTCTGCTGCGGAAGGCCTTGGCTACAGTTCCGCAGCGCTCGATGGGCTTAAGGATTCTACCACCGCTGAGGTGATGGGAAAAGGAACCGCCATCCGTGCGGTGGGCGGCGACATCAACGTACTTGCAGCGGATGCGGTGAGCGCGGTGATGGTTTCCGGCACGGTCGCCATCGGCGGCACAGGCGCAGGCGTCGGCGTGGGACTTTCGTCCTCAACGTTTTTCTCCAACGTCCAGGCACTCGTGCAAAGCGGTGCGATCCTGCGTGCGAGCGGCGACGTAAATGTGAAGGCAAGCTCCGGTGCGTCCGAAGATGTGCTTGCTCCGCTTGACAAGGAAGTCGAAGGCGGCACCGTATCCCAAAGCTCGGTGAAGGCGGAACTCCAAAAGCAGGGTGTGGGTGAGGTGAATGAAAGCTCCGCGCTGTACCTCATCTCCTTCACCGCGGGCGGTGGGTTCGTGGGCGTCGGCGTCGGCGCGGCGACGCTCCTCGTGTTCACGCAGGTAAAAGCGATCCTCGCAGGAGACATCGCGGGCGCACAGAACGTGAATGTAGAAGGCGGCATGGACTTCGGCCGCGTGCTGACGGTCACGAGCGGCGTTTCCGGCGGCGCAGTTGCGGTGAATGTGTCCCTTGGCGCAACGCATTTCGGCGGCAGCGTGGAAACCGCGATTGCCGGAAACGCATGGCTGCGGGATGTGAGCGAAAACATCAACGTAAAGACCAGCGGCAAAACCAACGTCGTTACCGCCGCGGGTACAATTGCGGGCGGCGCTGGTGCGGTAAACGCAGGCGTTGCCATAGCGACCAACATAACTGAGGTGCACACCTACATAGGGCAGGGGGTTGTGGTAGACGCACCGGCGGCGAACATCAACCTTTCCACTACGTTTGAAGCAAACGCAAACGCATCTATTATCGCTATCATGGGCGGTGCGATTGCGGAAGGCGCTTCGGTTGCGATTTCTGTAAACCGGCTCTCCGCGCAGACTTACATCGGTACGACGCCGCAGGGAACTGCGCAAAGCGGTGCAGCATCGTCTGAAAAGGGACGGATTGCAGCGAGTGCTGTATGTGTAGAGAGCGATGTGCAGGGCACTTCCAGCGTTTATGGCGCGAGCATCGCAGGCGGCGTTGTTGCGGTAAACGGCATTGTAGCGCTCGCGTTCAATCGCGCAGCGGGCATTGCCGCCGTCAATCAGGCGAACCTTGATGCGGCGAGTCTTTCGGTGCTTGCACAGATGGCGGGCGACGTCATTGTGCGGACTGTTGCGGCTGCGGGCGGCGGGATTGCAGTAGGCGCGACGGTCGCAGTTGCCGAACAGAAAACGGATAACCGCGCATTGATTGACGCGAGCGACAGCAGGCTTTCGATCAGCGGCAATATCACAGTTTCTGCAGGAACGAAAGAGGCCCCGTATAACTCCGATGCGACGGTTACCTCTATCACCGGCGCTGCGGGCGGGGTCGCGGTGGCGATGAACTTTGCGGTTGCAACGAATGAGGCCGGGAACCGTGCGCTTGTGCAGGGCGTTTCCGGCATGCTCAACGCACATAACCTTATCATCGAGGCGCATGGCAACGCACACGCGTATGCAGTGGTTGGAAACGCAGCCGCAGGTGCGATTGCGGCAAACGTGTCCTTCGCATATGCAAACCTTATCAGCAAGCAGGAGGCCATGCTCAGCGGCAGTGCAGCGCTTGTGCTGACCGGCAGCCTTACGGTGTGTGCGCGCCAGAACCAGGATGAGGTGACGGGATCCTTGCTGCTTGACTATCAGGGAAGCGGCGTAGATAAGAAAGTCGCCAAGACCACGATGGCCGAAGCGTATATTTTCTCCGCCTCCGGCGCGGCGATTTCGGGAACGGTCAACACGGCCATTGCCCGGGCCAACGCGACAAGCCGTGCGAAAGCGGCCGCTGCGAGTCTGGATGTGGGCGGCAGCATCATCGTTACCAACAACGCAAATTCAAGGGCAATCGCCAGAATGGATAACCTTGCTCCCCTGAGCTATGCTTCTGTGGGCGTGATGGTCGGCTACGCATATGCAGACGGTACCTTCGAGGCGCTTGTGGAAAGCAACGGCGGCATCCGTGCGAGCGGCAATGTTACCGTGCAGAACACTTACAATGCATCCGCGGAAGTGGTCGTCAACCCTGCCGTGGGCGGCGTGAATGTGTCAAAATATTCAGGCAAGCTCAACGTTGGGTATGCGGAAGTCAAAACGGTTGCAAACGCGGGCATCACCGGCAGCGGAGCGCTTGCTGCAAAGGCGGTGCGGGTTGACAACACCGGCAAGGCGAAAGCCAACGCGGAAGTCAAGGGAGGGTACTTTACCGGCAACACGGTGCAGGTGGTAAGCAACACCGTCGTCGCCAGGTTGAACGCTACGCAGGAAGCGTTCATTAAGGATGTATTCATCACAGCGGACAGCGTAGCGGTGCTCTCGCTTTACAACGTTAACCAGGCCGCAGAGCCCTATGACGATTCCAACCTGCCGGCTGTTCCTGCCATTGATACCGCCCAGGGCGCGTTCGCTTTGGTGGGCGCGAGCTATGGTAAGATCAGCCTTGTGGATGTCACAGCAAACGGTGCGGACGCAAACTCCGTATCAACGGTGCGCTCTTACATTCAGGGTGCAGGAACCAACGTGAGCGGGGCGCTCGATGTTCATACATTCGCTGCAAGCTATGCGGTGACCAACATTGATAAACCGACCGCGGGCGTGTCGCTTGCGGAGGTCGGCGTTGCGGTACTGCTTTCCAGGGCTGCGGGGACTTACGAGGCATACATTGATTCCACCGGCTCTGAGAAGGGAATTTTGGCGGACGGCATCCGTGTGGGTGTGGGCCACAACACGCTTGCTAAATCCACGACGGGCCCGCTTGGCGGAACAGGCGTATCGCTTGGTGGAGTTGCAATCAACGTGAACCAGGCAAACGCAAATGCAGATGCGAGCGCAAATGCCTTCTTGAAGGGCAGCGGCCATGTGGAGGCTACAAAGGACGATTTATACGTTCAGGTGAACGGAAAAGCGATTGCGGATGCAAATATCGTTACCGCGACTGTGACGATCAACGTCATTGATGTGGCAGCCAATGAAACCAACGCAGCGCTCGCCGTTTCGCAGAATGCATATCTTGACCTTGCGGGAAGCGCAAAGGTGGCGGGCGAGCTCACCGTACGGGCGAACTTCACGGATAAGAACTCCGAGGCGAATGCTGAAACCGGAACACCAAAGGGCACGAGCGGCGTGACGATCACGTTGATTTCCGGCAGCGGCACAAGCGCATATGCGACGAGCAACCTCACCAACAACGCTTATGTGAATGGAACGGGAAGGATTGATGTCGGCGGAAAAGCGGATGTTACCGCCGATGCAGTGACCAAAGCGATTGCGCTCGTAAACAAGCCGTTCAGTGCAGCACTTGCAAAAGTAACCGTTTTGCTGGCCCGGGCGAAGAGCGCCGACAACATCAGCGCATACATCTCCGGCGTTGCGCTGAACGCGGCAGGTGCGGTAAACGTAAAGGCCTCGGGGGACACTCAGGCGCAAGCTACTTCCGCTTCCGGCGGCAGTGCATCACTGATTTCCGGCTCCGGCGGAAACTCTGAAGCGCTCATCGGCGCTTCCGGTTCGGGCAAGGAGCAGCGCGTCACCGCGTACATCGGGGAGGACGCAAGCGTTCTTGCAGCCGGCGACATCACAGTTGAAGCCAAGAACACCGGCAGCGCGAAGGCGCGCATGACGGAAGGCTTCAACATCACCGCCTTTGGCGTGACCGGCAACATTGTTCCTACGACGAGCTATTATTACACGAGCGCCTATATTGGAAAGAGCGCGAGCGTAAAGAGCACCGGCGGCAGCATCAGCGTATTCGCAAACGATACCGCGAAGGCAGATACGCTTGTGGACGGCACGAGCATTGGCATCCTTGTGAGCGCGGACTTCAAATACGCAACCAACTATGTCAGCCAGACAACGAGCGCTGCGATTGAAGAGAACGCGAGCCTGTGGGCGCACGGCAGCATTGCCGTGAAAGCGGATTCCAACGCAGAACTGATCGCAAAGACCGATGCGAACAACGGCGGCCTGTTTGCGGGTGGGAAACTGCAATCCTATAATACGCTCAAACGCGCTGTGGATGTTGTGCTCGGAAAGAATGCGAACCTGTTTGCAGACTTTGGCAGCATTGAAGTGATCTCCCGTGCGGGAGAATCGGATTCAATTCTGACCGAGGCGAAAAGCACCACCGGAACGGGCTTTGGCGGTTCCTCCGTCAAGGCTGTGAGCGAGTATGAATCCGCGAGCAACACGACCGTAAACGGCGGCGTTACCATTACGAACACCTTTGGGAATATCACGATTGCGGCACACACTGCAGCGGACGAAGTGAAAACCATTGGCGATATCGGAATGTATGCCGTTGGAAGCGATTCCGATGCAACGGCAGAGCTTACCCGCGAAATCGTGGGCAACAATACGCTTACCGCGAAAGTCAGCCTTGCGGACGGCGCATCCGAACGCGCTGTGGTTACGGGCCGGAATGTAAGCGTGCTTGCATCGCTCAAGGATCTTTACATCTACAACTACACCTATGCATCCACGGGCGGGTTCCTGAACTTCGCGCAGGCATACAGCGACATCAACTTTATGCTGAACCTGGGTGTAACGGTTGGCAATGCGCACATCAAGGCCTATGACAGCATGACCATCATGGCCGATGGTTCACCCACCAGCAGCGGCACCAACCTGCATGCCAAAGCGCATACAAAAATCACCGCCTTCGCCGGCCGGGTAGAATCCTATGCACGGCTGAACGGGAAGACTGCTGCGAACGTCACCATCCAGGATGGCGCGCGGCTCACAGGTGCGGATGTACGCATTGACCGCAAGGCATTCAATGGAACGGTGAGCCTCATCGCAGAAGGCACACGGCGCGCCATCGCAAGCGAGGCCGAGGTGGAGGAGAACAAGCTGCAATCCACCGCAACGACAAGCGTGGGCACAGGCGTTGTCTTCGACATCGGCGATGCGGCGGCCGGCATTGCAATTGACATCTACTATGACGAGAACGGTGCGGTTTGTGTGCGCAGCGTCGGTACGCCGACAACCTTTGCCGCATCCACGGCCGGAGTGGTTATCCTTTCGAATATCCGCAACAATCTGCCCGGTAAGTTGGTGGTGGTCGGCAACGCAAACGGTCTGATCGAAAATGTGATCTATGGTCAGCAGTATATTCCGGTGTTGACGATTACCAACCGCACAAACGCGGATCTGCGTCTTGGCGCGATCGACCTCTATAACGAAACCTTTACCCGCGCAACGGTGAACGCACTCAACAGCGCAAATGCAAATGTGTACAACACGAAGCAGATTGAAAGGAGCGAGGACACTACGCCTGAAATTGCCATCATCTCCCGCGGCAGCGGAAGCGTAACGATGGCAGGCCTTGTGAACAATGAACGCGGCTCCCTCCTCATCGAGTGGACGGAAGAGAACGGCGTAGGCAACGGAAACCTGTACAGTGCGGTTGTAACGATGAATACAACGGCGGTAGCGCCGGTGTGGGTGCATTCTCTCACCGTGAAAAATGCGAAGGATGTCGGCGCACAAACCATGCGCTTTGCGGCATACCTTACTCCTTTCGGCGGGGAGGATGCTGCCATAGTGCTCAGCGCTACGGGAGATGCCTGCCTTGAACTGACGCTTGCCGAGATTACGCCGGTTAGCAACCTCTCCGGAACCCTTGGCACGGGCGCGCTTCCCGGGACGATCGATATTGCAAGCGTAGTTGCTGCGGGCGATCTTGATGTATTGCTTCCCACCGCCATCCGCATGGAGTACCTTGCAGATGCGCGTGCGGCGCAGGTTATAATCCCGGGCGTGATTCAGTTCACGACGGAAACCTTAAACCTTGGCACGCTCACGCTTTCTCCGGCGCAGTTGGAGCGCTATCTCATCGGCGGGCAAAGCGACGGCTATAAGGTATACACATTGCCCAACGGCACGCAGCTTTATCTGGATGCCGCAGGAAATGCCCGCAGGGTGATTTCCGCCGAAGGCCGCTCCTTTGATACGACGCTTTACAGCATCAGCGGATCGGTTGTTACCTTCCATGAATATGGTGTGACGCTTGATCTTGCAACCGGCGTGCTTACTGCACTTGTCGGGGGCGACGGCTTTGATCTGTTTGTGGCGCAGGACGGAAGCGGATGGTATACCGTAAACGGCACGGTAACGGTGCACGATAAGCCCATCCTTTATAAGGTTGCAGCCAAGGATGGGGACGGGAACATCACCTCCCTTGCGGAAACGGATTCGGCTTCGCTCCACCTGTGGAAGAGCCAAGATGGTGTGAACTACTATTTCCTCCTTGAAGCGGATTACAACAACCGCACCAACGGAGGATATGACAAGTACTACATCCTTGCAATCGAGTCTGTTACCGGTTACCTGAAGGGCGTTTATGAGGCGGGGCGCATCAAAGACAGCGCAAGCTTCAGCGGTTCCGTCAGCAAAACCTTGCAGTCTGAAACGGTGAATGGCGATGAAAAGAAGATCACATACCGTTATAGCGCAACGTATCAGACGAATAACCTGGGCGGTGCAGGAATTTCCATTGTGATCGAAATCGCGCAGACTGTTGTTGAGCTTTACAACAAAGGTGCGTTGAGCAAGACTGACATTGGTGCGGCAACACTTACAAAGTGGCTTGTGAACGGAACGGATGCGACCACGTGGGGCGCTGCGGTGTTCAACAGCGGCTCGCTCAACGGCTACCGCATCAGCAAGCCCGGCCTGAAAACGGATACCGATGGAATAATCTCCGGCGCAGAGGTGAGCTACAGTTGCATCGGCCTCAGCACGCTCCTGACCCCGGCGAACATCACCATCTATAAAGCGCAGAGCGAGGGAGAAGAGGATATCACGGCTCTGGGCTACCAGGTGGAACGTGGCGGCGAGACCCTGCTTGTCCTGCCGGATACGGTTTATCGGTATGATGACAAAAATGCCGCAAGCAAAGATGCGTATTATGAATTGCAGGCGGTCGGCGTAAAGGTAGAATTTGAAACGGTGAACATAGGCGGAATTTTGATTCCGCGCATCAAGGTTGCACGGGAGGCAAAAATCCACCTGAACCCCGGCCAGCAGGTTACGCTCAAGGCGTTTGCGCTGGAAAACCTCAATGTTTATCAGCTTACGCGGGAACTGCACGCATCTGCCGACGGAACGATCGTTGACGTCCAGCGCGCATTGGACGAATACGGAGTAATCCAGATCGTTGGAGCGGGAACAATCTTCCGGTATGACCTTAGAACCGGTAGCCTTCAGGCGGCCAGCGTGGACGCGCATGACAATGCCACCGGCAGCGCCACATATGACAAAGCGCTGGGGAACGTAACGCTCACCGGCGCACAGCGGTTGGCCCGTCTGAGCGAAACTGTGGCATGGGGCCCGGATGGAAACTATTATTACTACGACGGAACCCAATGGAGAAAGGCCGAAGCGTCGGAGGCAAACGGTATTATCACCGTCTCCTATGGCGGAACGACTGAACTCACCATCCATTCGGATGCGGATGGCGTAATCTTCCATACCGCTTACGCAGCCGGCAGGCCACTCGTTCAAGTGGGGGCCGACGGCAGCGTAAAATGGCTTGATGTGGACAGTGACCGGCCACTCATAAATTCCGTAAAGATCCCTGGCACGGAATACCTGATCTCCGAGTTGAAAGGTTCGTCCGTGAAGCTTGAGCTGAAGGACCCGCAGGGGAGCCTTCTCGACGGCGACGGCCCGAAAGGGCGGCCGGAGGATGCAGATATCACTGCAACGGCAGGGAACATCACCATAATTGCACAGTCCACTGGTTCCATCGGAACCGGTGCGGATCTTATCGATATGGTGACGGAAGCAGAAGACGGCCAGCTGATCCTGCTTGATGCGAACGGCGACAGAACCGTACGCATTGATACCTACACCTTCGTGCCCGAGGGAGACATGGTGCTCGATCCGCTTACGAAGATCATCGGCGCACAGTATACGCTTGTGACGGCGGATGGCGACATCATCGGGTATGACCTCATCGTGGAGAACGAAGGACAGCAGCGCGGTGCGTTCCGCCTTTACACCAACCATCTGGAGGTTCGGGAAAACGGCGCCGTGACCGGCTTTGCGCCTAACGCGGCAGCGCTTTCGGAAGGCAACATCGCCTTCCATAACATCCTTGCCAAGCAGAGCGACCTGAGGTTTACCGCGGCGGGATGCATCACGGTGGAAGAGGACCTTGCCTGGTATGCAGCCAACAATGCGGAAAACTATGTGACGCCAACCGGCATCACAGGTATGAGCAGCAGCTTCATCTGGAATGCCGGAAGCGACATCCGCGCAGTGAACGGCATAGCGCTTACGGACAGCACGGCGCGCCTTGCTGCAAATGGCAGCATCCGTTTCGATTCGCTTGGCAGCGTGGCCGGCACAGTTGAGCTTACGGCAGGTTCCGACATCCGGTTCGACAGCATCACCGGAAATGGCAGCCGCATTGCGCTTGACGCAGGCAGAAACATCGGAATGCTTGATGGCGTTTCTGCGGGTGAATACGGAACGCGTGCATACATCAAGCTTGCGCAGACGGACAGCGATGCGAACGCAGCATTGTCGCTTGCGGCAACGGGCGACATCGCATCCGAGCAGAGCCGCCTTATCGTTGATATTCCCGCAGCGCTCACGCTGAACGTGCCCCGTGTGCATGATCTGCACATTGACGCGCTCAGGCTGATTCTCGGCAATAGAAACGCGGAAGATCCCTCAAAATACAACGAGGTGGAGATTGGCGGCACACCGGTGCTTGCGGTGGATGTGGTTACGCATCCGGATAACCCCAAGGTCAACGAATTCATCGGCCGCAACACAAACGACCATGAAACCAAGCTCGACGGCGATCATCTCAAGTGGATTGAAGATCAGCTCCTGCAGGCGCTGTTGGAAAGCCAGACTGCCGGGGAACTGGCGGCGTGGGTGATGGAACGTGCGGAGCGCGGCGAATGGACTGCGGCGCTTGCGCAGGCTGTCGTTGAAACGCTGCTGGGGGCAGAGGATGAAACAGCGGGTCTCACAGCGGGCTTCATTGCAAAACTGCTCGGCAGCGAGCGCATCGCGGCCCTGCTTTCCGAAGAAAGCCGCAGCACGCTTGCAGAAACCGCAAAGAGGATGAATAACGCGGCCCTTTCCTCCGTAACGGATGCGAACGAAGTTGCAGGAAGGATCTCGGCTGAAAACCGTAAGCGCATCTTTGAAAGCCTGAGCGAGGAAGAAAAGCTTCAGGCAGGGCTTGACCCGGCAGCCGGGACGATCACCGCAGAGAAGCTTGTAGCGCTCCTTTCGGGCGGCTCCAGGCTGAACCTTGCGGCGATGAAAGAATATCTTGACGATGCATTCCTGGCGCAGCTTGCGCTGCGGGCTGATCAGACGAAGGCGGAAGGCGCGGTCAACGCTGCGTTTGCCGGCGGCGCGGATGTTTACAGGCCGCTCATCAGCGCGGTGGCGGAAAGCGACGCGGCGATCCCGGCAGATACGCGTGAAAAGGCTCCTGCGGATGCCGGCTACACGGTGGCATATGAGGATGCAAACAAGTTCCTTGCCATCTTGCTCGGGCTGCAGATGTCCTGCGCTCAGCGCATGGATGCTTCCGGAATGCCCGCGTTGGATGCGGACGGCAAGCCCATCTGGGACGAAGGCCCCGCGTGTATCCCGGCGCTCGGAGAATACCTCGGCAGCCTGTTGACCGAGGATGACATTGAACGGCTTTACAGGCAGGCGCTTAACGCAAGCGTCTACCCGCAGGAGGATGCGGATGCAGGGTTTACCGACACCGTCCCGCCCGCATTTAACCTTCACATCGGCGTGAGCACCGGGGAAACATGGCTCTATAACGATGGCGATATCAACATCGTGCAGGAGCAGGGAGACCTGACGGTGCAGAACATCACCTCCGAGCGTGGCAACGTGTGTGTTGGGACGGAAAACGGCAGCATCCTCGCCGCATATACCGGCGGCACGCACGATGGCTGGCACATCCTCGGCAGGGACATCACGCTTGCCGCTTCCGGCGAAGTCGGCACAAAAGACGCGCCGCTCAAGCTGGAACAGCGCGAGAACAGCCCGCTCATCGTGGAAGGCGTGGACGAGGAGATGTATTTCGACAGCGATTATATCGCAAAAGTTATGCAGGGCCTCACCGACTTTACGCCGGACGGTACGCAAAAGCATTATATCCTGCGCCGGGTGGAACAGTTCAATGAAAACGGCGAAGCAGTGTTGGATGAAAACGGCGCTCCCGCGCTGGCCTGGATTCTGGATGTTGTGGTTCGCTATGATTGGATCCGTGAGGATTACCCCAACCCCGAACCGCGCATGACACTCACTGTGGTTGCAGGCGGCGGCGCGTATGTTGAAGAGCTGACAGGCAGCGTCCGCGGCTCCATTAAAGCGGGCGGGGACGCCGCATACACTGTAAACGGCGGCGAGGCCGGCACATATACTGATCCTCTCATCACAGACGTTGACGGCACGTTGACCATCACGGCGCGTGACGATATCAGCGTGAAGGATCTCGGCAGCCTTGATCTTGTTGCAAACAGCGCAAAAGGCCAGATCAACGCGGTTGCGGTGGGAGACATTGCCCTCAAGAATACCAACGGGCAAAGCCTTGTAATCGGCCCTGTGGTAGCGGGAGGCGATGCAAAGATCATTGCGGACGGTGCGCTCGTTGAAGGGAACCGCTATGGGCAGGAAGCACAGGTCCGTGCGAACAACATCACGCTTCAGGCAGATGGTGAGATCGGCACTGTGCAGAACCCGTTTGATGTGGATACCCGCACCGGCGTGCTGAGCGCGGCCGGAACGGAGCTTGTGGTCAACGAAGTGAGCGGGAACCTCACGGTTGAAAGCATCATCGCAACGGTGGGCAACGTAACAATCACCGCGCCCGGGTCGATTTCCGAAGCCGGCGGTGCCGGCAAGGCGGTGGAGGATGCTGCGCAAGCCCAGCAGGCAGCCAACGCCGCAATGGATGAGACTGATGCGGCAAATGCGCAGGCAAACGTGCTCGCCGCATATGCCGTGCGTGAGGAAGCAAAGCTTAAAGCGGCGGAAGACGCGTTAAAGAGCGCGGAGGAAGCACTCCTCAACGCAGAAAAACGCATTGCGGAAATCGAAGCGGTGCTGCGCCAGGCGGAAGCCATCCACACGGACGAAAGCCTTACGGAAGAAGAACGCGCAGCGCAGCTTGCAGGGCTCCTTGGCGAAAGCACCACAGAAGCGCTCAGCGCGGAGCAAGCAAACCTGCTGAACAGATTGCCTGCACTGCAAAACGCGCTTCAGGTCGCGCAGAATGCGGAAGCGAAGCAGCGGGCGGTTGCTGAACCGGCGCGCGATGCAGCGGATGCAGCAAAGGCAGAGGCTGCTGCAAAGCAGGAGGCTGCGGTGAAGGCTCAAACGCTTGCGGATGCAGCACGGCAGGTGGCTGAGACGATGCAGCCTGCGATTACGCTCCCGGGTGATCTGAAGCTCCTTGCGGGCGGCAGCATTGGAACCGAGCAGCATCCGTTGAGCGTTGGTGTTTCGGGTACAGTGGATGCGGAAGCGTCGGATGGTGTGTACCTTGCGGGCTTTGGTGATCTTGCCGTGGCGCGCATTGAAACGGGGGCAGATGCGGTTGTGAACGCAACAGGCGGGCTCAGCGGCGGAAACATCCATGCGGAGAAGGCGGAGCTCAATGCGCTCGGCGGCAGCGTTGGCAGCAGGGAGATGCCTGTGGCGCTTAACGTCAAGGAACTCTCAGGAACTGCACGGGATGAATTCCATGCGGTGAACACGGGAGATCTTGCAATCGGTTCCGTCCATGCGGGCGGCGAGGCCGGCATTGCTTCTTCCGGCAGCATCGCAGCAAGCGGAGACGCACCTTCCAATATCACAGCCGAGAAACTGTCGATTTCAGCGCAGGGTGCGGTCGGCACGGAAACAGCATTACTGCGGATCAATGCAGGAAACCTTACCATCAGCGGCAGAGGTATTTACATCAAGCTGATTGCGGATGTGACCATCCATACGATTGAAGGCGGTAACATTGTCATCGATGCGGATGGAAACGTTTGGGGAGACCCGGAAACCCCGCAGCGGGAGTATCATATCAAGGGCGATTCACTTGACCTTGATGCGTTTGGAAGCGTTGGCACAAAAGAAGTGCCGCTGCGGATTTACATCCCGGGTAAGGTTGCGGTAGAGTCCGAATGGGGCGAACTGCATTACAGGAACTACTATGTGCCGTATGGGGGAGAAACCAGCCCCGCTGCGCCGGATGTACCGACAACGGGCGGCGCGGAGGCAGCGCTGGCGTGGTGCCTCATCCTGCTTGCGGCCGGGTTGTGGGCAGCAGCACGTAAGCGCCGCATCCGAAAGACATAAACAGCAAAGAAACATACACATTCCCCGGCATGAAAGCAAAGCCGGAGAATAGCGACGGGTGAGGGAGGCGGAGCCCCGCCTCCCGCTTATGCGTAATACTGTGCCTGCATGGCGAAAAGCCGCGCATACGCTCCGCCCTGCCGCATCAGCGCATCGTGCGTGCCAAGTTCAATGATCTCGCCGTTGTGGAACACGGCAATGCGGTTGCAGAACTTTGCGCTTGAAAGCCGGTGCGAGATATAGACTGCCGTTTTTTCTGCAACGAGTTCATCGAAGCGGCGGTAAAGCTCGTATTCTGCCTTTGGGTCGAGCGCAGCAGTCGGTTCGTCGAGCACAACGATGGGGGAATTTTTGAACAGCGCCCGTGCAAGTGCAATCTTTTGCCCTTCGCCGCCGGAAGGCTCGAAGCCGCCTTCGTCAAACTCTTTAAAAACCGGCGTATGCACGCCTTGCGGGAGCGTATCGAGCCGCTCCCCGAGGCCGACACGCCGAAGAAGCGCCTCGATTTCCGCATCGCTTGCCTCCGCGCCAAAGCAGACGTTCTCCTTAAGCGAAAACGCGAACAGCCGGTAATCTTGAAACACGGTGGAAAACAACGCCATGTATTGCTCATAGGCGATGTCGCGCACGTTGACGCCATCGAGCAGAATCTCTCCTTCATCCGGGTCATAGAGGCGCATCAGCAGTTTGATGAAGGTCGTCTTACCTGCTCCGTTTTCTCCGACAACCGCGAGCTTTTCCCCGGGATTGAGCACGATGTTCACATGTTTGAGCGCATTGCACATTTGCCCCGGATACCGAAAGGATACGTTCCGAAATTCAATGGTATGCGGCCCTGTGGGGACGCCTAAGCGGCTGTTTTGCCGCATTGCGTCCGGCACGTTCATATATTCTTCCATTGCTTCGTAATATGGGCCGTAGGCTTTCACATCCACAAAGTTCTCCATTACAGCACGCATGGCGCCGGAAAACGCCGTGACTGTTCCCACATACATCGTGAAATCGCCAATCTCCATGCTCCCCGCAACCACGCGCGCAATCAAATACGCATAGGCCGCACCCTGCTGCACGAAGGACATCAGCGCACTGAACGCGCCGGACTTAATGTAAAAACCATTACGTTTTTCATAGCATTGCTCCATTCTTCTGCCAAATTCTGAAAAGCGCGCCATCAGCCATGAAGCCAGTCCGTACAGCCTGATTTCCTTCCCGTATTCCGGCCGGGAGAACAGACTCGAAAAGTAAGTGAAGCCGCGTTCCAACTTCACGCTTTCCATGGAAAGCCGCGTTCCGTTCTTTTTTGCCCAACCTTCCACGGCGGCACTTGCAAGCACGAGCGCCACGAAAAGCAGCACCATCCAGGCGTTGAGCGTCGCCACGATGGCGATGATTCCCGCAAGCGTGAACGCTTTTCCAAAAATATCCAACGCGCTGTCCAAAAGATAGGAAAACCCGTGCCAATCCGCGTAAATAAACTTTTCCGCCTTCTTTTTCAAATCCCAAAATGCCGGGGATTCCAGCTTGCTATAGTCCGCTTCCGTCAGCTTTCTGCTGATGAACTTGTCGAAATCGTTCCCGACCTTTATGCGGCAGGAAAATCCGGCATAAACGAAAAATTTCGACGCACAGGTGGCAATGAGCGTATACCCCGCAAGAACCCCCACGTAAAGCACAAGCTTTTCCGGCCGCTGTGTGCCCATCAGCTCATCGATGATGTATTTGGGGACCGTGACGGCGACGAGCGGGATGACAGAATTGACAAATTGGTATAATGCGTTGTAGATAATGTACCGCTTTTCGGAATTCCATCCGAATTTGCATAGAAACCAAAGCCCTTTGAACATTTCAATTTCCTCCTTGTGTTTTTTGCTTTTGGGCATAAAACAGCCGAAAGAGCAGATCTTTTGCGTACACACAAAGCCGCCCGCGCATGCGCTGCCTGCGGGTTGGGATGTGAGTACGTTTTTCAGACGCGCTTCACGGCTTTCAGGAAAGGAAGGGCTTGAACCAGCTCATCATGGTTGGTTTCTCCTATGAAACTTGATACCCAAATTAAAGCATAGGGAAGCCGGGGTGTCAAGCAATGCTATTGTTATATTACGACAATAATCAGAAGGAGACGGGGAAGTGATGCGTAAATGCAGAATTTGCTTTTGTGTTGATGCTTTGCTTTACTTGCATGGGATGTTCACCAAGTTACGATTTACGCGCGTGCCTGCCCGAAGAATACGATTCATGGCAGGTGTCGAGTGCAAATATACGCACGGATGCGGATGGAGAAGTCGCTTACACGCAATTCGAACTGGTGGGAACATCCGGCTGTGTTCTTTGCACCTTTGAGGACGGCATACTGACCGAGACGGATGCATCTGCATTCGCTTCTCTGGCAAGGGGGACAGGCGCACAGGCATGGGGGTTCATGAAAGCCGCGCTTAATGCGATGCCGCGTGCAGAACGAGACTATGCGCGCGCTGCGCTCCTGTGCGTATCCGAGGAAACCGTGCTTTCGGCTCCGGAGGGAGCGATGCTCTATTCGTTTGCCTCCGATGTACCCGAAGCATGGGATGGGGCAGCCCTGCCTGCCGGCTGTCTCGCGACCGCAACTGCGGGCGCTGCGGATGGTTCCCGCAATGCAACAGCCTATCTGCTGTTTCAGTAACCATAATCCGCCCCGCAGCGTTCCTGCGGGGCGGATTCATTGCAAGTGAATCAGCGAGCCGGGGCGTCTCCCGGCTTTTTCGGATCGCTCCGTCAATTTTCCCGCATCTTCTTTTTGAACAGCAGCACAGCCGCCACAAAAAGCAGCGCCGCCCATCCGAAAACCCATGCAAGGTGCGGCAGGATGGCCGCATAATTCCCCGCGAGCGCGGCGCGTGCGGATTCCGTTGCATGCACGAAAGGAAGCAGATTGCAGATCTTTTCGAAAGTGCCGCCGATAAGCGTAAGATCAAACCAGGTGCCGCCAAGGAGCGCTGCTACGTTCACGAGAATGGAATTAACCGGCGCGGCCTGTTTATCCGTGAGAAGCACGCCAAAAAGCAGCCCAAAGGCAATGTAAAGCGCTGCTGTGGGCAACAAAACCAGCATGGCGAGCAGGATGTTCCAGCTTGGCGCAAGGCCGAAGCAGAACGCTGTCAGGAAGCACACGGCGCATTGTGCAGCGCCGATGGGGAGCATCGGCAGCGCATAGCCGAGAATGTATTCGCGCGGCAGTGCGGGCGATGCGAACACGCGCAGCAGGAAAGAGGTGCTTTTATCCTTGGCAAGCAGGATTGCCGCAAACATGGAAACAAACGACAGGCTGAACGCCGCCATGCCCGGGGCAAGCTGCCCTATGGCAAAAATTTCTACGGACACATTGTTCTGAATAACGGACATCAAAATGAGGAGAAATAGGGGCAGCCCCACGCCAAATACGAGCGTAACCGGGTCGCGCAAAAGCTCCTTGCCGGTGCGCCCAGCCAATGCAAGCATCCTGTTCATAATGCAGCCTCCTTTTCCGATTCGCTTTCCGTAAGGGCCAAGAACGCATCCTCAAAGTTTGTTGTGTTTGTTTCGGCGCACAGCGCTGCAGCTGTGCCGAGCGCCTGAAGCCTTCCTTCGTGCATGATGCCGATCCGGTCGGCAAGCGCTTCGGCCTCTTCCAAGTAATGCGTCGTCAGCACAACGGTCACCTTGCCTTTTAGTGCCGAAATGGTTTTCCAAAGCTCACGCCGGGCGCGTACATCCAGCCCAAGCGTCGGTTCGTCCAAAAACAGGACGTTCGGCTTTGTAATCAGCGCCATCGCAATTGAAAGCCGCCGCTGCATGCCGCCGGAAAGGGTTTTCGCCCGGTCGCGTGCGCGCGCGGAAAGGCCGAATTCCCGCATGGCTGCTTCTGACCGCCCTGCAGCATCGGCTTTGTTTGCACCGTAAAGCCGCGCAATGAGCATCAGGTTTTCCCGCACGGTCAGGTTTTGGGCAATGGCTGTTTCCTGGGGGGAAAGGTTGCTGTGCGCTTTTGCGGCTTCCGCATTGCGGGAAATGCTTTCGCCCATCAAAAACGCATCACCGGCGCTTGGCGCGAGCAGGCAGGTTAACATGCGGATCGTTGTGGTTTTGCCCGCGCCGTTTTGCCCAAGCAACGCGAAAAACTCGCCTTGCGCAATGGTGAGGTTCAGGTCTTCCACAGCAGTGCGTCCACGGAAGCGTTTTGTCAGCCCCGTGGTTTCGATTGCGTTCATTTTTCATTCTCTTTCTCGTCGCAGAGCGGCGCGTTCAATATGTGCTGCGCAAATTGCATGAAGATTTCGTTTTTTACGATTGCGATCCCCTGCTTTTCATCCCCCAGCAGCAGGAGCAGATCCCCGGGCTTGATGCCGAACATCTCCCGTGCTTCCTTTGGAATTACGATCTGCCCCTTTTCACCCACCTTCACCGTGCCAAAAATGTGTTTTCCATCCGGCCCTTTCAGCATATCGCATCCTCCTTTTGTGAAAGTATGTTTAGTTATACTAGTTATACTAATATGCTGAATTATACTATCCTTCTTTTTGCTTTGCAAGCCCTGCACGCACAAAAAGGCCGCCCCTTACGGAGCGGCCCAATGTTTTTTTGTTCCTTTTATGAATGAGCCCCGGGTTTATTCGGGCTCGATGAGGCCAAAATTACCATCCTTGCGCTTGTAGATGACATTGATCTGCCCTGACTCACCGTTGGTGAACATATAGAACGAGTGGCCGAGCAATTCGAGCTGAAGCATAGCCTCTTCCACGGTCATGGGCTTGATATCGAAGCGCTTAACCTTTACTACGCGCGGCGCTTCTTCCATTTCGTCCTCATCCGCGCTGAACGAATCTGCAAACACGGGTTCCGGCGCTTTGAACGCGCCCGCCCGCAGGCTCTTTTCCAGCTTGGTGCGGTGCCGCATAATCTGCTTTTCCAACTTGGCGAGAACGTTATCGATGGAAGCATACATGTCGCCGGAAGTCTCTTCGCCGCGGATGATGCCGCCGGTATAGGGGATGGTGACTTCTACAATATGGCGGTTGCGTTCCACCGCCAACGTGACATGTGCCTCGGTATCCTCGGGGAAATACTTGTCCAGCTTGCTTACCTTTTTGATGACGAGATCGTTCAGGTAATCAGAAACTTCGATGTTCTTGCCGGTGATTGTGATACGCATCCTTCTTACCCCTTTCACGCACCGGATCCAATGTCCTGTGCTGCTTATTTCTTTCGTTTAGTATAGCACAAATTCCTGCTTCCATTTGGATTTTTTTGTGAACACTCTGCGGCACGGCTGCAACCTTTGCATGCGCCGGAAGCACAGGAGCAGCCCAGGCGCCTGCGCCGCAGATGCCGGATCAGGCAGAAAATGCTGTAAACGAGCGCTGCGCCCGCAAGAAGATACCAAATGAATTCCATAGCCTTAGCCTGCGAAAAAGCTGCCGATAAAATACGTCAGAAGCGCTGCGATGTACGCAATGCCGATCTGGTAAACCACGGCGAAGGCCGTCCATTTGCGGCTGGCGAGCTCGCGCCGCATGGTGGCAACAGCGGCCATGCAGGGCGTGTACAGCAGCACGAACACGAGGAAGCTGTATGCGGCAAGCGGTGTGAACGTGCCTGCAAGCGCGCTGCCCACAACAGCGCTTTCCGCGCTCACAGAGAAACCATAGAACATCGCAAGGGAACTGACCACCGCTTCCTTGGCCACGATGCCTGTGATCAGTGCGACGGCCGCCTGCCAGGTGCCGAAGCCAAGCGGCGTAAACACCGGGGCAATCAGTGAGCCGATGCGGCCGATGATGCTGTCCCCCGCATTTTCCACCATCTGGAACGAAAAATTGAAGCTTTCAAGGAACCAGAGCAGCACACTCATGGCAAAAATAATCGTCCCCGCCTTTTCCAGGAAGTGCGAAACGCGCTCCCAAACATGCGTAAGCACGTTTTTTGCGCTCGGCATGCGGTAGGGTGGAAGTTCAATCACAAAAGGAGCTTCCTCGCCGGTGAACATGGTCCTTTTAAACAGAAGGCCGGAAAGGATGCCGAGCACGACGCCGAGGATGTACAGGCTGAAAATCACGATTCCACGATATCGCGGGAAGAACGCACCCGCAAGCAGGCCGTAAACCGGCAGCTTTGCGGAACAGCTCATGAACGGCAGCAGGAGCACGGTTATGCGGCGGTCGCGGTCGTTATCCATGGTGCGCGCGCCCATCGTGGCCGGAACGGTGCAGCCAAAACCCATCAACAGCGGGATGAAGCTTTTCCCGGAAAGGCCGAAGCGGCGCATGGGCTTATCCATAATGAACGCGATGCGGCTCATGTAGCCGCTGTCCTCCAAAATGGAAAGGCAGAGGAACAGCAGCGCGATCTGCGGCAGAAACGTAAGCACGCCGCCCACGCCCTTGATGATTCCATCGCACACAAGGCGCGTGAACCACGCAGGCGCGGATGCGAGCGCCGTGCGCACAAGCGGGGCAAGGCCATCGTCGATCAGCATGCCGACGCCGTCGGAAAGGAATGCGCCAAGCGTTGAAAACGTCAGCGCGAAAATTGCGGCCATAATGAGAATAAACACGGGGATTGCCCATACCTTGTGGGTCAGCAGCGCATCGATTTTCGCGCTGCGCTCAAGTGCCGCATCCTTTTTGCCGCGCGTAAGCGCTGCGGCCGTTACGTGTTCAATGTAGCGGTACCGGCTGTCTGCTACGGTGCTTTCATTGTCGCCCACCGGGTTTGCGGCCGCATAATCCCGCACGATTGCATCGACCTGCTCCGCCTTGTCCTCCGGCAGGTTTAACGCATCGCGCACGCGGTCATCCCCTTCAAGGAGCTTGATTTCCGTCCAGTGAAGGGGAAGCCCCGCCGCTTTGGCATAGGGCTCAACCAGCTCGCCGATGCGGTGGTGCTGCATGTGGGTATAATCGTCGTATACGTCGTCCGGCTCGATATGGAAGCCCTCGTGAAGCTGCGTATGCGCGGCATAGATGAGCTTTTGCGCGCTTTTGATGAGTTCGTCTATCCCTTGCCCCGTGCGCGCGCTGATTGGCACCACCGGGATGCCAAGCTCAAGCGCAAGGCGTTTGCAATCGATTGTATCCCCGTTTTTTGCCACTTCATCCATCATGTTCAGGGCGATGATCATCGGCCGCTCCAATTCGAGAAGCTGCACGGTCAGGTATAAATTGCGCTCCAAGTTTGTGCCGTCCACAATGTTGATGATGGCATCCGGCCTTTCATTGATGATATAATCCCGCGCCACGACCTCTTCCATTGAGTAAGGGGAAAGCGAATAGATGCCGGGAAGGTCTACAAGCGTCATCTCGTGCCCATGCGTGCAGAGCGTTTCACCGTCCGTGCCTGCAACGGACTTGATTTTGCCTTCTTTTTTTTCAACCGTTACGCCCGGCCAGTTTCCGACATATTCCTTTCCGCCGGTCATCGCATTAAAGAGCGTCGTTTTTCCGCAGTTCGGGTTGCCAGCAAGCGCAAGGCGAACCGGCTCGCCATCGTCAAATACTTCCCGGGAACAGAGCGCACCGTTCTTCAGATCACAGCAGGTACCGTGCTCTAACATGAAGCCTGTAAGCATTGCCGCACGGGCATGGCCTTCTTTGTCCGTATTGCTGGGATGCTGCTTTTCCGCAAGCAGTGCATGCGCGTGCGCCTCATGTTCCGCACGCGCCCTTTCCACGCTTTTATGAAATGTTTCATGCTCCGCTTCTTCCATCAGAAGGATGGTGGCCGCATCCGCTTTGCGCAGAGACATGGAGTATCCGCGCAGAGCGATCTCAATCGGATCTCCCATCGGCGCAGCTTTTACGATGCGAATTTCCGTACCGGGCGTGATCCCCATGTCCACGATGTGCCGCCGCATCCGTTGATCCGCCGCATTTACGGCATATACATGCCCGCTTTCACCAATTTTTAGATCGCACAGAGCCCTTCTCTTTTTTTGTTCCATATTCGGTTTTCCGCCTCTTTCCAAATGGCTGGGTAGCCCGGGCTTCGGGCCGGGTTAGCTCAATCAAATTCAATTTCAATAATAACGGAATCGCATTTCACTGTCAATAGCGCTGCTTTTATGATAAACTTATATCGGTGAAACAGTTCATTTGGCTAAGGAGGGACTCATGAAACTTTACACCGTTGATGCGTTTACGGATGTGCCGCTTGGCGGCAACCCTGCCGGCGTTGCGCTTTTTGAAGGCGCGCTGCCGGATGAGGAGGAAATGCGCCGTGTAGCCGCGCAGATGGGCTATTCGGAGACCGCATTTTTGCGCCGTATTGGGCCGGAGCGCTTTGTGGTGCGCTATTTTACACCGGTGGAAGAGGTCGCGCTTTGCGGGCATGCGACGGTCGGCTCGTTCTCGCTGTTGCTTCAGAAAGGGCTGATTGAAGGCGGACGCACCTATATTGCAGAAACCGGCGCAGGCGATATCCGCGTGGATGTCGCGGACGGCCTCGTTTGGCTTGACATGGCTTCGCCTCGCGAACTTGGCGCTCTTTCCGAAGCGGACGAAGCGGCTCTGCTTGCGATGTACGGCCTGCCTGCGGATGCATTCGGCACGCTCCGGCCCGCCATTGTGGATACCGGGCTGCCGGACATCATGATGCCGCTTGCCTGCCCGGCGCTGCTTGCTGCGCTCAAACCGGATATGGAGGCGATCTCTCTGCTTTCAAAGCGGCTTTCGGTCACTGGGGTGCATGCGTTTGCCTGCGCGGAGGATGCGGTGCATTGCCGCAACTTTGCTCCGCTTTACGGCATCGACGAAGAGTCTGCAACGGGCACCTCCAACGGCGCACTGACCTATTATCTATACCGCCGCGACCTCGTGTTCCCAGACAAAACCAATCTGTTCGTGCAGGGGGAGGCCATGGGGAAGCCTTCAAAAGTTTATTCCCGCCTCACACAAGGCGAAAACGGCGTGGTTTCCATCCGTGTCGGCGGCAGCGCCGTTGTGCGGGAAGGGTGAGCATCTGGCTTTTTATGGTGCAAAAAGCGCCCCCAATGGGGCGCTTCCTGAAAATCCTGTTCCCGTTTATTCAATTCAGTCTGTATTTTTCCAAATATTCCTTACGCATTCCTTCATACCTGCCGCTGTCCATATCCTTGAGCACATGCATATATTCGTGCATGGCCATGGTGTGCATTGCGGTTTGAATCACATAAGCGGCGATGTTGCTGCAATGGTCGGAAATGCGTTCAAAATTTGTAAGCAGATCGGTGAAAATAAAGCCGAGCTCAATCGTGCAGCCACCGCGCTGCAGGCGCTCGATATGCTGTGTTTTCAGTTCCGCGCGCAGATCATCCACAACATCCTCCAACGGTTCAACGCGCGCAGCGAGCGCAACGTCGTCGTTGAAGAAGGCGCGCGTGGAAAGATCCAGCACTTCTGTGACGGCGGCGATGATCACATCAAGCTGATCGAGGGCGGAGGCTGAAAAAGAGAGCCCTTTTTCATGCATTTCGCCGCAGGATTCCGAAATGTTCAAAGCATGGTCGGCGATGCGCTCAAAATCCCCGATTGCGTGCAGCAGCTTCTGCGTTTCGCGGTTATCGGTTTGCGTGAGGCTCTTTGCGGAAAGTTCAACGAGATAGGTGCCGATGCGATCCTCATAAATGTCGATTTTTTCTTCCGCTTCTGCAATGCTTTGCGCGGTTTTTGCGTCATAATTCCGAATGAGCGAAAGCGCGTCGCGGAACATGGAAATGCAGCAATCGGACATGTCCTTGGTCAATGCGCGGCTGCGGTCAACCGCAAGGCCGGGGGTGGCCATGAACCGTTCATCCAGCAGTACGGCCTGCTCGTCAGCAGCCGTATTGCCTTTGACGGTGAAGCAGGCGAGGCGTTCGAGCTGGCGCATAAACGGCAGCATTACAATGATGCTGATGAGGTTGAGCGCTGAATGGATAACGGCGATGCTAACGGGATTGACGAATGTTTCCATGAAGGAAAAACGGAATGCCGCATTGGCGAGCATGAACAGCGTGGTCACTAACACTTTTCCGATCAGGCTGAAATACAGATGCACAAGCGCTGTGCGCCGCGCTTCGCGGCTGGTGCCGACGGAGGAGAGCAGCGTGATGATGCAGGCGCCGATATTCATGCCGAGAATAATGGGAATCGCAGAAGAAAACGTAACGCTTCCCGTTGCCGAAAGCGCCTGCAGAATGCCAACGGAGGCGGAGGAGCTTTGGATGATTGCGGTGATAACGGCGCCCGTAAGCACGCCGAGGATGGGGCTTTCAAACAGCGTCAGGATCCGCGTAAACTCCGGAATATCCGCAAGCGGTTCCACAGCGCCGCTCATCGTCTGCATGCCGAACATGAGGATGGAAAAACCAAGCAGAATCGTGCCGACATCCCTGCGTTTGTTGCTTTTGGAAAACAGCAGGAAGGTGACGCCAACCATTGCAAGCACCGGGGAGAAGGAGGAAGGCTTCAATAGCTGAACGAATACGCTTTCGCCTTCGATGCCGGAAAGGCTTAAGATCCAGGCGGTGATGGTCGTTCCAAGGTTTGCGCCCATGATGACGCCCGTTGCCTGGGACAGCTTCATAATGCCGGAATTGACGAAGCCCACGACCATGACCGTCGTTGCGGCCGAGCTTTGAATGATGGCCGTCACAGCCGCGCCGAGGAGAATGCTCTTGAGCGGGTTTGCAGTCAATTTTTCCAAAATGATGCGCATCTGCTTCCCGGCACGCTTCTCGATTCCTTCCCCCATAACGCGCATGCCATAAAGGAACAGTGCAATCCCGCCAAATAAGGTCAGAACTCCAAACAAATCCATATCCGTTCGCCACTTTCCGCAAAATTCACCATAATAACGCAAAATAAAGTATACCGTAAGCGGACGGGTTTGTCATCCCCTGCTTGCGTGGCAGCCGGGAAAGCTTTATAATGAATCCCGAGAGAAAGGCACATACGGCTTTCCGCAGGGCGTGCAGCGCCCGGCATGCCGCAGGGCCGGATCGGAAAAACAATCAAGCCCAAATGTGGAGCGTTCGACCCCCATGCCGGAACGGCATGAGGGCATCATTACGTGCAGGGAAAGCAACAAGGAGGGACCATGTTTATCGTGTTGGGCCTGGGAAACCCCGGGCGTGAATATCAGAGCACGCGGCACAACGTTGGCTTTATGACGCTGGATATTCTGGCGGACCGCTATAATATCGACGTTTGCCGTTCCAACTTCCGCAGCGTGTTTGGGGAAGGGCGCATCGGCGCCGAGCGGGTGGTGCTTGCGAAGCCGGATACCTTTATGAACAATTCCGGCTGGGCGGCACGCGACCTTGTGAACTGGTATAAATGTGAGAATTCCGAACTGATCGTCATTTATGACGACATCGACATCCCCATCGGCACACTGCGCATCCGCGAAGGCGGGTCTTCCGGCACGCACAACGGCATGCGCAGCATCATTTACCAATTGGGGTTCGACGATTTTCCGCGCGTGCGCGTGGGGATTGGACGCCCGGATGGGCAGCAGAACCTGGTATCCCACGTGCTCGGCGCGCCGGATGCAGAGGAAAAAGAGCTTCTGCTTGCCGCGATGAGCAGCGCTGCGGACGCAGTGGAACTCATTGTGCGCGGTGAACTCAAGGAAGCACAGGCGCGCTTCAACAAACGCCCAAAGAAGGAAAAACCAAAGGCAGAACCGGCGGAAGAACCGCTCGTGCTCATGCCGGCCAACAAAGCCGGACAAGGGGAAGCGAATGAATAAGCATCCGCTCATTGAGTTTCTCGGCAGACACCCGGAATACCGGCGGCTGCGGGAAGCGCTGATGAAAAATGAAGGTGCCGCAGCCGTATTCGGCCTTGGAGAAGCGCACCGCGCGCATATGGCGGCAGCGCTGTTTTGCGATACGGGAAAAACCGTGCTTGTGGTTACGGCAAACGAAGCTTCCGCCATGCGCATCCGGGAAGAGGCGGCGGTTTATGCGCCTGCCGCAATCCATTTGCCCGCGCGCGATATGCCGCTTGCCGGACGTGGCTTCACGGCGTCGGCCGGGCTTGCGGCGCGCCGCGTAAAGGCGCTTTCCGGGCTGCTTCGCGGGGAAAACATGCTCGTCACCGTTTCCGCAGCCGCGCTGTTGCAGCGCCTTACCCCGCCGGGGGCGCTTCGCGCGATGACGACAGAGATCCGCGCAGGAGAGGTGGTCAAGCCGCAGGCGCTGCTCAAACGGCTGGTTGATGCGGGCTATGAGCGCGTGGAGGTTTGTGAGGCGAAGGGGCAGGTTTGCCTGCGCGGCGGGTATCTTGACGTGTTTCCAATCACCGCGGAAAACCCGGTGCGCATCGAGTTTTTTGATGATGAAATCGACACCATGCGCACCTACGACGCGCTTTCGCAGCGTTCCATTGAAAACGTGGAGGCGGTCACCGTCCCCCCCGCAGGCGAGATGCCCCTGACGGAAACGGCGCGTGCACGGGCTTTGCGCACATTCAAAAAGAAGCCGCGCCTTTCGGAAGAATTTGCCGCGCTTTCTGCGGGCGGAACGCCTGCGGGAGCGGAACTTTTCATGCCGCTGTTCTATGACGATGCGTATTTGCAGGATTATCTTCCGGAGGATGCCATTCTCCTTATCGATGAGCCCCAGCGCGTGGAGGAAAGCGCGAAGGTGGCGCACATGGAGCACCTTGACACCGTGTCCGCGCTGCTTGCGGACGGAAACGCAGAGCCGGAGCAGGCAGAGCTGCTTGGGCGGCCTTCTGTCCTCCTTGCACAGCTCGATACGCCGCGCACGGCGACGCTGTTTGCGCTTACGCGCACATACGGCCTGATCGCCCCCAAATGCCTGTTCCGCTTTGAAACGCGCCCTGCGACAAAATACCTCGCAGCGCAGGACATCCTTGCTTCAGATGTTGCGTCCTGGCGAAAAGCGGGAACGACGGCAGTCATCTATGCGGGAAGCCATTCGGTGCGCCTGCAGGATCAGCTGCTCGATATGGATGTGCATGCTGCCGTAACGGATGCGCTCACACGGCCGCTTGTGCCGGGCGAGGTCATCATTACGGGTGAATCCATTGAAAAGGGCTTTGAATACCCGGAGATCAAGCTTGTGGCCGTAAGCGAGGCGGAGCTTTACGGCGCGGTGCAGAAAAAGACGGCTGCCGCACATAAAAAGCGCCCGCAGCTTGCCTTTTCGGAGCTTTCCGTGGGCGACCTTGTGGTGCACGAACTGCACGGCGTAGGACGCTTTGTCGGAGTGATTACGCTTACCGTGGGCGGTGTGACCCGGGATTACCTGCACCTTGCCTATGCGGGAGGAGAAAAGCTTTATATCCCGACGGATCAGTTGGATCGGGTACAGAAATACATCGGTGGGGAAGAGGAAAGCGTCCGCCTTTCCAAACTCGGTTCCGGCGACTGGCAGCGCACCGTTTCCCGCACGCGGGAAAGCGTGAAAAAGCTAGCGTTTGACCTTGTACGGCTGTATGGTGAACGCATGAACCGTAAGGGATTTGCGTTTTCGCCGGATACCGCGTGGCAGACGCGGTTGGAGGAAAGCTTCCCATATGAAGAAACGCCGGATCAGCTCACCTGCATCGCGGAGATCAAAAAGGATATGGAGTCCTCCCGCGTGATGGACCGCCTGCTCTGCGGCGACGTGGGCTACGGCAAAACAGAGGTCGCTTTGCGCGCGGCCTTTAAGGCTGTGATGGACAGCAAGCAGGTGGCGTTCCTTGTGCCGACCACCATCCTGGCGCAGCAGCATTACAACACGCTCGCCGCGCGCTTTGCGGGATTCCCGGTGAACGTAGCGCTGCTTTCGCGCTTTAAGGCCGGCAAAGACGAAAAAACCATCCTTGAGGGGCTTGCAAAGGGCAGCATTGATGTGGTGGTCGGCACGCACAAGCTGCTTGGCAAAAGCGTGCGCTTCAAGGACCTTGGGCTACTCATCATCGACGAGGAACAGCGCTTTGGCGTGGGGCATAAAGAGCAGATCAAAAACATCAAGCAAAGCGTGGATGTGCTGACCCTGTCCGCTACGCCCATCCCCCGCACGCTGCATATGTCGATGACGGGGATCCGGGACATGTCCGTCATCGAAACGCCGCCCGAACAGCGCTACCCGGTGCAGACCTATGTGATGGAATACAGCGACGGCATGGCGCGGGAAGCGATCCTGAAGGAGATCGGCCGCGGCGGGCAGGTATATTTCGTTTACAACCGCGTGCGCAACATGGAACGCTTTGCAGAGCAGCTGCGCGCGCTTGTGCCGGAAGCGCGCATCGGGTATGCCCACGGACAGATGCCCGAACAGCAGCTGGAACAGACAATGCTCGATTTCATGGAACAGCGCTACGATGTGCTCCTGTGCAGTACGATCATCGAAAGCGGGCTGGATATCCCAAACGTGAATACCATTTTGGTCTATGAGGCGGACAGGATGGGGCTTTCCCAGCTCTATCAGCTTCGCGGCCGCGTGGGGCGCGGAGCCAGGTTGGGCTACGCATACCTGACCTTCATGCGGGATAAGGTGCTTACAGAGGTCGCGGAGAAGCGCCTTTCGGCCATCCGGGAGTTCACGCAGTTTGGAGCCGGGTTCAAGATTGCCATGCGGGATTTGGAGATCCGCGGCGCGGGCAATTTGCTCGGGCCGGAACAGCATGGGCACATGGCGGCCGTCGGATATGACCTGTATTGCAAGATTGTCAACAGCGCGGTGAAGGAGGCGCGCGGGGAAGCTGAGCCGCGTGCCGTAGAAACGGTAATGGATGTGCCGCTTTCGGCGGCAATCCCGCATCCATATATCCCGCGGGAAACGGAGCGGCTTTCGATGTACAAGCGCATCGCGCTCATCGCCTCGCGGGAGGATCTTTACGATGTGCAGGATGAGCTGATCGACCGCTACGGGGAGATCCCGCCGGAAACGAAGAACCTGCTTGACATCGCGCTCATCAAAGCGGAAGCGTCCCGCGCACACATTGCCCAGCTTTCCGTGCGGGATGGCGAAGTGCGCTTTACGTTTGATAAGGACGCGCCCATGAACGGGCAAAAACTTTTGAAGGCCATCGGCGAGATCCCGGGTGCGCAGTTCCTAAACGGCGAGGTTCCGGCGCTTTCGGTCCGCATGCCGCGCGCGGATGCCGAAAAACTTTGTGGCATGCTGCCACAGTTTGTTTACACCCTTGCCGATTGTATTGAGGCAAATTGATGATATAATAAACATGGCGTTTTGGCCCGCGTACTGCGGGCATTGCCATGATCTCAAAAAATGTGAGGAGAAGTTTGATGAAGAAATACCTTGCCCTGTTCCTGGCGGCGCTGATGCTGCTCTCTTTGGCCGCAGGCTGCGCCCTGACCGGGAGCGATACCCAAACGGATAAGCCGGAAACGTCCCCGACGCCGGCCACGACGGATGGCGGCGATTCTGACCTGGACCTGGCGGCCGCTGTTGCAGAGATTGGAGACGAAACGATCACATTGGGCGATGTGAAGGAAACGTTCGATTCCTATGTGGAATATTTTTCAGCCTATGGCTACAACCTGAGCAGCGATCCGGAAACGCTTGCGATGCTGCTTGATGATGTTGTCAACAGCCTTGTTGAGGCAAAGCTTATCGCGGCAAAGGCGAAAGAAATGGGCTATGATAAGTTTGACGAGCTGCAGCAGGCTGAACTGGACGAGCGCATTGAAACCGAGCTCAGCGAGCTGGATGCATACTACCGCTCACAGGCCGAATCCGAAGCGGAAAGCGACGCCACCATTGATGTGGACGCACGCACGATGGAGCTCATCCTTGAAGAGGCGGCCTACAACCTGAACAACGACAATGCAACCTATGAAGATTACACGGAATTCCTGAGCAAGAACGTGACTGACGCTTACATGCAGGAACTGCTGCAGAACGATCAGCTTAAGGACGTAGCCCTTACGGACGAGCAGATTCAGGCTGAATACGATTCTCTGGTGGAAGAACAGATGACGTATTATGCGGAATCCCCGGAGGCGTATAAGTACGATGAGGAATCCTACGAAATGACCGGTGACGCGCCTGTGGCTTTTGCGCCGGGCGGCTATTCCCGCATCCTGCATATTTTCTGTGCATATGAAGGGGAGCTTCCCGAGGACTACGAGGCGAATGAGGCCGATATGGAGCTCATCAAGGAAGAATACGGCGCTTTGGCCTTTGCCGCGGCTTTGGATGCTTCAAGCGCGGATGCTGCAAAGATGCAGGAGCTTGTGGCGCAATACAAGGAACTTCAGGCGGCAAACGAGGAGCTGTATGAGGCCTATGTTTCCGCCGCGCGCGAGAAGGCGAACGGCATTTACGGCGAGCTCCAGAACGGCGCTGACTTTGCAACGCTTGTGAAGGAGAAGAGCAGCCCGGATGATTACAGCGATTATCCCGTTTTTGCGGAAAAGGGCATCCTGATCGCTAAGGAATATGCGTGTGACAACGATTGGTCTGACATCGTGAAGGAGCAGTTCGGAAAGCTTTCCATCGGTCAGTATTCAGAGGCCTTTGCGGATGAGGACGGCTACCACATCATCTTTTACCTTGCAGACGAACCCGCCGGTACCGTTGAACTTGCAGGCATCGAAGAGGGCATCCGCGCCTATCTGCTTGAAGATATTCGCAGCGAGGAATGGACGGCGCTTGTGGACGAATGGATGAACGACGGAACCGTGACGCTGCACGAGGATGTGTACAAGGTTCTGCTCGATTCCTGATTGTGAAAGAAAATGCGGCGGCGGTTGAAACTGCCGCCGTTTTTCTTTATACTGGAGATCGAACCGAAGGACGGAGGAAAAACGTATGCGTTTGGACAAATATTTAAAGGTTTCCCGCATCATAAAGCGGCGCACCGTTGCCAACGAAGCCGCAGGGCTTGGACGGGTGCAGATCAATGGAAAAGTCGCGAAGGCTTCAAGCGAGGTGAAGGAAGGGGATGTGCTGACGCTCCTTATGGGCGGCAGGCATCTGCGTGTGAGGATTCTTTCCGTGCAGGAGCATGCAGCAAAGGCAGATGCTTCCTCGATGTATGAAGTCCTGCCGGAGGAGTGACATGCGCGGGCAGGATACTGTGTACGCCGTGCTGCTCGCGGCAGGCGCGGGGGCGCGCATGGGCGAAAACAAACTCGCGCTTGCCTTTGGCGGCAAAACGCCGCTGCAGCTTTGCTATGAAGCGTTTCTTGAAAGCCAATGCCCGCCGGAACGGATTGTGGTTGCCGTTTCGGAGAACACGCGTGCGCAAGCGCTTTCCCTGGCGGAAAAGGACGCGCGCGTGATCGTCTGCACAGGTGGCGCAGCGCGCGGCGCATCGGTGCTCAATGCGCTTCGGACGCTTCAAAAGCATGGAGTGGAGGCGGGCATTGCGGCCATTCATGACGCGGCGCGCTGCCTTGTGCCGCCTGCTGTGATCGATGCCGCCGTGTGCGGCGCACGGGAGCACGGGTGCGGCGTTGCGGCCATCCCCATGCGCGATACCGTGCGCGATGCAAAGGGCACCCTGCTTCCACGTGAGACGCTTTTCCTGATGCAGACGCCGCAGGCGTTTGACTTTGCGCGCATCCTTGCCGCATATGAGGCGGCAGAGGCCGGCGGCTTTCAGGCAACAGACGATTGTGCGGTGTACGCAGCGGCAGGCTATGCGCTGCATTTTACGGAAGGAAGCATTATGAACCAGAAACTGACCTATCGGCAAGACTTGCCGTTCTTCCGGGCGGCATGCGGCGCATCCCTGCCGCGCGTGGGTTTTGGCGAGGATACCCATGCGCTTGTGCCGGGGCGAAAACTTGTGCTCGGCGGGGTGGAAATCCCGCATGAAACGGGGCTGCTCGGCCATTCGGATGCGGATGCGCTGACCCATGCGGTGATCGATGCGCTGCTTGGTGCGGCAGCGCTCGGCGACATCGGCATGCATTTCCCGGATACGGATGCGCGTTACCGGGGTATCTCGTCGCTTGCGCTTTTGCGGGAAACGGCGGCGTTGCTGCGGGCGCATGGCTTTTTGCCCGGAAATGTGGATGCCACGATTATCGCAGAGCGGCCGAAGCTTGCGCCGTACATCCCCGCTATGCGGGAAGCTTTGGCGCAGGCGCTTGGCATGGAGGCTTCCCGCATTAGCGTCAAAGCCACAACGAGTGAAAAAATGAACGACGAAGGCGCGGAAAAATGCATAACGGCGCGCACGGTATGCACAATAACTTACGGGGACTGACCGAAGTTGCATTCCATGGCAGAATTGGGTAAAATAACCATGGAATTCGCGGAGAGCCGCGCAAATCAAAAAGAGGTATTTATGGAGTTTCAACCGATTGACATTCAAATGAAGGCGCTTGTGGAACGCTACACCAAGCCATGGTGCCTGCAATGCTCGGAATATACGTTTACAAATCTTTTTATGTGGGGGCAGGGGGAAGGGATCCGCGTTGCCGAATATAACGGCGCATTGTTCATTGCAGCATCCTGGGAGAACAGCCCGTTCATGTTCGCGCCGCTTACGGAAAATCCGGAGGGCGATTATGCTGCGGCACTTGCGGATGCAGTCGCATATTTCCGGAAAATTGGGGCGGAACCCTCCTTCCGCGCAATATGCGGCCCGATCAAGGCGGCGTTTGAGCGTTGCTCTGGGTTTGTACTGGAGGAGGACAGGGACAATTCGGATTATGTGTATTCCATGGAAAGCCTTTTGACGCTTTCCGGGAAAAAGCTGCATGGCAAACGCAACCACATTAATCAGTTCCGCGCGCAATATGGGGACGTGGCCGAGTATGTGGAAATTACGCCGGACATGCTGGGCGAATGCATGGGCGTTTACTGCGAGTGGCTCTCCGGGAAGGATGCCTCAGAGCCCGGTGTGCTAAGCGAAAAGGAGGCAATCCAGCGGATCCTGACGCATATGGATACGCTTGGCGTCAAGGGCGGCGGGATCCGCATTCAAGGGAAGCTTGCGGCGTTTACGCTCGGCGAACAGATCAACGACGAGATTGCGGTCATCCACATCGAAAAAGCGGACAGCGGTATTCCCGGACTTTATACGATCATTAACCAGCAGTTTGTGGAGCATGCATGGACGAAGGTGAAATACATCAACCGCGAGGAGGACATGGGCCTTGAAGGGCTGCGCCGCGCGAAGCTTTCCTACAACCCTGCATTCATGATTGACAAGTTCCATGGGAGGCTTGCATGAGCTTCACCGTGCGGCCCATTACGCCGGAGGAATACGCGGCGGCGCAGGCGGTCTGGGATGCCTGCTTCCCGGAGGATGCGGCAGGATATTCCGATTATTATTTTGCATGCCGCACGAAGCCTGCGTATGTGCTTGCCGCTTTTTTGGAGGATGGGCGCATGGCGGGTGCTTTGCACGCTTTGCCCTATCCACTCTGCTTCGGCACACAGGTAAAACGCTGCGCGATGATTGCAGGCGTGGCAACTCTGCCGGAACAGCGGCACAAAGGCATCGCCGCTGCGCTGATCCGCACGGCGCATGCACGCCTTGCACAGGAGGGCGTGTGCGCGGCTTTGCTAAAACCGGATGTGGATTTTTACGCGCAGTTCGGCTACCGGCCCTTTGCGTGGCATGAGCAGTTTCGGGTTGAAGCGGGGGAGCTCGCCGTGCCGGAACCCGCGCTGCATACGCCTTCAGCAGAGGAGATGCTTGCCTGCTACGATGCGCTTGCAGCGGAGTATAACGGCATGATGGTGCGCACAGTGCGCGACATGGAACTGATGCGCAAAGAAACCGCGGTGCTTGGCGGGGAAGCGTTTGCCGCAGGCGGCGCATATGCGCTCTGCCTTGCGGAAGAAGGTGGCGCAGAGCTTACGGAGCTTGTCGGACGCAATGCAATGCCGCTTGTTTATGCGCTTGCCGCGCGCTTTGGAGCGGTGCGGTTCCGCCTTCCGTGCGGCGCGCGCCCGGAGGGGCTGCCCAAGGGCGAACGGATGATGTTCAGCATGCTTTGCCCGCTCAACAGGGAGGCGCTTCTTGCAGGAAGCGGCGCGGAAAACATGGAGGAATTGCTCTCCGGTGCAAAAAAGCCAAACTGCACGCTGGAATTTTGTTGAAACAATGTGACATTCTGGCGGCGGAGGGGAAATGTGCTTGACGAGTGCGCCCGCGGCGTATTATCATAGAAAAAAGCACGGTGCACGTTGTCGCACTTTGTATTTGAATCATTAAATAAGGACGGTATTCATTGGAATGAACTCGGATTTCATGACGTCAATCGCCAACTTTTTCAACGGCGGCGGCCTGATCATCATCATGATGGTCGTGCTGATGCTGGTTATGATCATCCCCCAGCGCAAGCGGGATAAGAAGATCAAACAAATGCTTGCTGCCATCAAGACGGGGGATCGCGTGCGCACCATCGGCGGCATTTACGGCACTGTGACCAACGTCAAGGATGATGTGATCACCATCTCCGTTGGCCCGGATCGGGTGCAGCTTGTGTTTGCGCGCGGCGCAATTGCCAATGTGGAGGATGTGGCCGTTGAAAATACCATGGACGACGGCACCATCAAGGACTGAGAAAACCGGCTTTTATAATGTAAACCGAAGCGGCGCAGATCCTTGCGCCGCTTTTAACAGCGCTTTCACGGCCGTAATCCGCAGCGATGCCGGCGAGAATAAAGAGCTTTGGCTTATAGCTTAGCGTGATTTGATTCGCATATTCACAACACGGACGCATATGCATAAACCAAAAGAGAGGTGTGCTTATGCGAAGCGTGAAAGCGGGCGAACGTGCCCCGAATATGTTTATTGAAATTCTTAAGGGCGGGCTGCTTGCCTCCGTTATCAGCATTGCGCTGATCGTGCTGTATGCGCTTGCGCTTTGGAAGGAGATCCTGCCTGCGGAGAGCATGCCCATCGCAAACGCGGTGATCAAGGTGATTTCAGCGGCGGCAGCATCGCTTCTTGCTGTACGGCGCTGCACAAAGCGGCGCTGGTTATACGGCGGCATCGCCGGGTTGTTTTATGCCGCGCTTGCATTCATGGTGTTTTCCATTCTGGCGGATACGTTCGTCGTATCCGTAGCGCTGCTTTCAGATTTCGGCGTTGGCCTGCTTGCGGGGGCACTCGCGGCGATGGCCGCGCAGGTATTCGGGAAATAATGGGGTTGCCGCCTGCACGCGATTTGTGTATAATAACGGGAGTGAAAACTACTTTGAACAGTATGGAGGATATCCCAATGAAACACATCAAGACCATCCAGCAGCCCTGCATCAATGCTTCCGCACATACCGGCTGCGGCGAGTGCCAGGCATCTTGCCAGTCCGCCTGCAAGACCTCCTGCACGGTCGCAAATCAGAAGTGCCAGAAGGAGAGCAAATAAGGCGTTTTCGCCTTTGTTGGGCCATAAACACGTGAGGTTGCCCGGAAACGGAACGGCCAGGGGCAGAAGCCTGCCCAATGCCTCCGCAGTTCGGACGGCCTCTTTGTGTTGTTTAGGAGGATAACTTGATTCACGCATTTCGTTTTCAGAATTATTATTTGGCGCTGGATGTAGAAAGCGGCGCTGTGCACAGCATGGACGAGCAGGCATACGAAGTGGTGCGCGCTCTTGAGGAGGGTCGGCCACTTGAAAGCCTGCCTTATCCGAAGGAAGATATCAGCGAGATCGTCGCGGAACTCAATTCCCTGCATGATGCAGGCGCGTTTGAAGCGGAGGAGCTCGTCCCGCCGGAAGGCACGGGCGGTCAGGTCATAAAGGCCATGTGCATGCATATGGCGCACGATTGCAATCTGCGCTGCAAATATTGCTTTGCAGACACGGGCGAGTTTCACGGCGCGCGCATGCTGATGCCGGAGAAGGTTGCCTACGCGGCGCTTGATTTTCTCATCGCGCATTCCGGAAAGCGCCACAACCTGGAGGTGGACCTTTTCGGCGGCGAACCGCTCATGAACTGGGATGTGGTCAAAAAAACGGTCGCCTATGGCCGGGAACTTGAAAAGAAGCATGACAAGCGCATCAACTTTACCATCACCACCAACTGCGTAGCGCTCGATGATGAAAAGATCGACTTCATCAACCGGGAGATGCACAACGTTGTGCTGAGCCTGGATGGCCGGCGTGAGATCCATGATGCGCTGCGCCCCACGGCGAACGGAAAGGGCTCGTTTGATCTGATTGCCCCCAGGGCGCAGGAGCTTGTGCGCCGCCGCGGCGACAAGGAACATTATGTGCGCGGCACGTTCACCAACCGGAACCTGGATTTTACAAACGATGTAAGGGCTCTGCGCGAAATGGGCTTTGAGCAGATCTCGCTGGAGCCTGTCGTCCTGCCGGACGAAAGCCCCTATGCAATCCGGGCGGAGCACGTGGAAACGGTGCTTGCGGAATATGATAAGCTTGCAAGCTTCCTGCTTTCCGAAAGAAAGGCGGGGCGTTGGTTCAATTTCTTCCATTTTATGGTGGATCTCGCAGGCGGCCCGTGCCTGAAAAAGCGCGTTTCCGGCTGCGGTGCGGGCGCGGAATATGTGGCCGTTTCGCCGGATGGGGATATTTTCCCCTGCCACCAGTTCGTGGGCGAGGCGGAATGGAAGATGGGCAGCGTCCTTTCCGGGGAGTTCAATACGGGGATGCAGCAGGACTTTCTTTCCTGCAACATCCTCACAAAGCCGGAATGCCGCGCCTGTTGGGCAAAGTATTTTTGCAGCGGCGGTTGTGCGGCAAACGCTTGGAAATACAATGGCGATATCCGCAAGCCATATCGGGCTACCTGCGAATTTGAAAAGAAGCGCACGGAATGCGCGCTTGGCATTTTTGCCGCTGAGCGGGAAAGCTGACCATGCTGCGCTTCCTGCCATTCACTGAATTAAAGCAGGATGAGGAGGCCGCGCGCCGGGAGGAGGCTGCACGGCTTGCGCGCGCGCTCGGCGTTTCCGTGCGCACGGCATGGCTTCTCATCGCCCGCGGCGTTCGAGATGCAGCGGAGGCGGAAGCGTTTTTACATCCGAGCGCGGAGATGCTGTGCGATCCGTTTGCTTTTGAGGAGATGCAAAAGGCCGTGGCACGGCTTACGCGCGCCATAGCACAGCGGGAGCGCATCTGCATTTACGGCGATTATGACGTGGATGGCATATGCGCCACAAGCATGCTGTTGATGTATCTGCGCGGGTGCGGCGCAAATGTGTCCTACCATATCCCGTCCCGCCATGCGGAGGGGTATGGCATGAACCTTGCCGCGGTGGAGCGGCTTGCGGCGGAGGGCGTGCAGCTGATTGTTACGGTGGACAACGGCGTGAAAGCAAACGCGGAACTTCTGCGCTGCCGGGAGCTCGGCATGGATGCGATTGTGACCGATCATCACTTGCCGGGGGATGTGCTGCCCCCCTGTGAAGCGATCCTGTGCCACACGCTTGCGGGCTGTTGCTATCCGAACAAAAACATCTGCGGCGCGGGCATGGCGTTCAAGCTGATCGAAGCGCACGGCGGCCGCGCCGCTGCGCTGCCGTATGTTGCGCTTGCGGGGCTTGCTACGGTCGCGGATGTTGTGCCGCTTACGGGGGAAAACCGCGTGTTCGCAGCGCTGGCGCTCACGGCAGTGAACGCGGGGGAAAGTCCGTTGGGACTTCGTGCCCTCGTTGAGGCTGCCTTTGAAAAAAAACGCGTCTTAACGGCGCGGGATTTTGCCTTCGCCATTGCGCCCCGGCTTAACGCGGCCGGACGCATGGATGACGCCTCGCTCGGCGTTGCACTTTTGACGGAAACGGATGCGGAGCGCGCCAAAACGCTTGCACAGCGCCTGAACGAGCTGAACGCCGCCCGCCAACAGGAGGAAGGAGCAATCTACGAAGCCGCCTCAGCTGCAATCGAGGCAGACGATTTGACGGATAAGCGCGGCATTGTTTTAAAACATGCGGATTGGAACCCCGGCGTGGTCGGCATTGCGGCCTCCAAACTGGCGGAGCGGTATTATCGCCCTGTTGTGCTCCTTTCCGAGCGGGATGGGGTGCTGACGGGTTCCGCGCGCTCCATCGAGGGTGTGGACCTGCATGCGGCGCTCAAAGCGAACGAACGGTATTTTACCCGCTTTGGCGGACATGCCTATGCTGCGGGGATGACACTTCCCGCGGAAAACTTTGAGGCCTTTGCCGCAGGCTTTGATGAAAGCGTACGCGCGGTAGCGCCGGAGGAAACGTTTTTGCCGGCGGCGCGCTATGAAGCAGAAGCGCCGTTTTCTGAACTCACGATGCAGCTTGCCGGGGAGCTTGCCATGCTTGCGCCCTTCGGGGAAGGAAACCCAATGCCGGTATTCCGCACCGATGGAGCGGCTGTGAAACGCCTTCGGCGCATCGGAGACGAAGGAAAGCATCTGCGCCTGACGCTGGAACAGAAAAACCAGTATGCCGAGGGCATCTGGTTTTACGGGGGCGGCCGCTTTGCGCAAATCAATGATTACGGGCGGTGCGATCTGCTGTATGTGCCCACCGTGAACGAATACAACGGCCGGCAAACGCTCCAGGTCGAGCTTAAGGCCATGCACCCGGCTGCCGTGCCGGAGGCGGAACGGTACCTCGCTGCGCGGCGGGAAAAATTTATTGATGCAATCTGTGCGAACATTCGCTATAATAAGATGCGTGCCGAACAGGCGTTTTTTGTAGCTGAGCCGGAGAATTTTCTGCTTGCGCACACCGCTCGCGATATCGCGGGGCTGCTGGTGCTGTGTTTTACACCGGCGGGCGCTGCGCGCTTTTTGCGCCTGGCTTCCGAGCGGGGGCTGTATGGCCGCATGGAGGTCAGCTTCGGCAAAAATGCGGCTGAGCCATGTGCGTATCACGCGGCGGTGCTTGCGCCGGAGCTGGATGCGCTTTCAATCAGGCGCTTCCGCACCGTGCTCGTTTATGATACGCCGGTCACCCTCGGCGTTTTGGATGCGCTTAAATCGCTTGCACCGGAGGCACAGCTTGCTGTTGCACCGCATGAGGCAGACGATGCGGGCGAGCTTCTTGCCGCGCTGCGGTTTGACCGGGCGTGGTTTATACCGTTTTATCAGGCTCTGCGGAAGGGAAGCGGCAGCTTCTACAACCGGGAGGCCCTGCTGGACCACCTTGCGCGGGAAACCCGCGCACCGCGCTATGCATGCGTGCTCGCCGCGGATATTTCTTTGGAACTCGGCTTCCTGAAAGCCGGCGACGGTGCGTCTTTGCGTTTTGCCCCGCCGCAAGGGCGGCGTGAACTCCCGCAAAGCGATACCTTTCAACGCCTTGCATCCCTTTTTGAGATGCATGAGCATGCCAAGAACGCAACGCGCCGCGAAAAAGCGTGCGCGCAAACGCATAACCACGAGGAGGAGCAACCATGAACCTGAAAGACACCATCCGTTCCGTTCCTGATTTTCCGAAGAAGGGCATCCTGTTCCGCGACATTACGACGCTTGTGAAGGAGCCGGAGGCGCTGCATTGCCTGATTGATACCTTTACCGCAGAGCTGAAGGACAAAAAGATTGATCTGGTCGTGGGCCCGGAAGCGCGTGGCTTCGTGCTGGGTTCTGCGCTTGCCTATGCGCTCGGCGCGGGATTTGTGCTTGCACGCAAGCCGGGGAAGCTCCCCTGCAAAACGCTGCGCCACGAATATGCGCTGGAATACGGCACGGATGCGCTGGAAATCGACGCCGAGGCGATCAGGCCCGGCATGCGCATCGTCATTGTGGACGACCTGCTTGCAACAGGCGGCACTGCGCTTGCAACGGCAAAGCTGGTTGAGCAGGCGGGCGGCGAAGTCGCTGCGATTCGTTTTGCGATGGAACTTACGGATCTTGGCGGCCGGAGCGTGCTTGAAGGCTACGATGTCGGCGCCGTTATTCAGTATTGACGGAACCACTTGGAATCAGAATCAGATCGGAAAAGAACCGAGGGGAGGTGAGCGAATGGCTGACTTGCGGGAAGCCTGCGCACAGCGCTTTACGCAGGAGGAAATGGAGCTTTTGGACCGCGCGATTGCCTTTGCAAAGGAGGCGCACAAGGATCAAAAGCGCGAATCGGGCGAGCCGTATTACACACATCCGGAAGCGGTGGCGCGGATGCTTTTTGACATGGGCATGGACAGCCATACGGTGATCGCTGGCCTTCTGCACGATGTGGTGGAGGATTGTGCCGCAGTGACGCTTGATACCGTGCGCACGAACTTCGGGGAAGACATCGCCATCATGGTGGATGGCGTTACAAAGCTCACAAAAACCGGAAAGAGTGATATTTTGACCAAGGAGGAGGCGCAGGCTGAGAACCTGCGCAAGCTTTTCCTTGCGATCGCAAAGGATGTGCGCGTGGTTATCATCAAGCTGACGGACCGCCTGCACAACCTCCGCACACTCGAATATTGTACCGAGGAGAAACAGATCCGAAAAGCGCGTGAAACGCTTGATGTTTACGCGCCGCTCGCACACCGCTTCGGCATGGGCGCAATCAAATGCGAGCTGGAGGATCTTTGCTTCCAATACCTTTGGCCGGAGGAATACCAGAACCTGAAAAAGCAGATCGAGCCGCAGCAGCGCGAACGCATGCAAACGCTTGAAACTGCTATCGCCACCATAAAAACGCACCTTGCGGCCGCAGGAATCGAGGCGCAAATCAATGGGCGGCCAAAGCACCTTTACAGCATTTACAAAAAAATCCAGCGGCAGAACCGCGTCGTGCAGGACATTTATGATCTTATCGCGGTACGGGTGATCGTAAATACCATCAACGACTGCTATGCCGCGCTTGGCATCATCCATGCTATCTGGAAACCCGTGCCTGGCCGGTTTAAGGATTACATCGCCATGCCGAAAACGAACATGTACCGTTCGCTGCATACGACGCTGTTTTCCGAAACAGGCTTGCCGTTTGAGGTGCAGATCCGCACGTTTGAGATGCACCGAACGGCGGAATACGGCATTGCGGCGCATTGGATGTACAAAGAGGGGCGCGCGAACCGGGACGAATTGGACAGCAAGCTCGCCTGGCTGCGCGAGGCACTTGAACTGGAAAACTATGCGGATAATACGCGCGAATTTGTGGAGAATATCCGCAAGGATTTTTTCAGCGATTATGTTTATGTGCTGACCCCGCGCGGGCAGATTATCGACCTTGTAACGGGTTCCACGCCGCTTGATTTCGCTTACCGCATCCATTCAAACGTGGGCAACCACGCGCAGCACGCAAAGGTCAACGGCGCAATTGTGCGGCTCGATTACAAACTGAAAAACAACGATGTGGTGGAGATCGTCACCGCGCCCAACGCCACCCCGAGCCGCGACTGGCTCAAAATCGTTAAAACCCAGCAGGCCAAAGCGAAGATCCGCCAATGGTTTAAAAAGGCGAACCGCGAAGAAAACATTCAGCGCGGCAAGGAGATGCTTTCCGAGGCTGCACGGCGGCAGGGCCGGCAGCTTTCCGAACTTTCCAAGGCGGAATACTTTGACGACATCCTCAAACGATTCAACATGTCCGACTTGGACGATGTGTATGCCGCCATTGGGTATGGTGGCGTTACGACCGGGCAGGTGCTCCACAAGCTGATGGAGCAATACCGCAAGGAGGCAAAGGCCCAGCAAGCCGCTGAATGGCTGGAACAGAAAGAAGGCCAGCGCCCGCAGCAAAGCGGCCAGCAGGGCAGGGGAGTAATCGTCCGCGGCGAGCCGAATATGGTGGTACGCTTTGCGCATTGCTGCAGCCCGCTTCCGGGCGATCCGATCATCGGCTACATCACGCGCGGCCGCGGCGTTTCCATCCACCGGGCGGATTGCCCCAACATGGCGGATCTGATGGTGGAGCCGGAGCGCATGATTGAGGCGGAATGGACAAGAAGCGAGAGATCCACCTACACCGCCAGCATTCAAGTGATCGCAGGAGAGCGCCCCGGGCTTTTGATGGAGATTTCACAGATCCTTTTGAATCTCAACATCAGCATCAAGTCCATGAATGCAAAGACCACCGGCGACATCGTGAACGTGCAGCTTTCATTTGATGTGAGCGGTGCAGACCAGCTCGAATCCATCATCAAGCAGGTGAAACGCGTCAAGCTGGTAAACGAGGTCTACCGCATCAACGTGTAGGGCGCGGCCCTTTAAAAAAGCGGACCCCCGCTTTTCAACAGTTTATGCAGTAAAGGAGGGCATGCCATGCGCGCAGTTGTGCAGCGTGTGCGCAGCGCAGCGGTTGAAATCTGCGGCGCTGCCGTGGGGGAAATCGGAATTGGGTATCTCGTGCTTTTGGGCATTGAGGAAAATGACACGGAGAAAGACCTTGATTATATCTGTGAAAAGCTTTTGGGGCTTCGTGTGTTTGAAGATGAGGCGGGCAAGATGAACCGCTCCATTTTGGATGCCGGGGGTTCCATTTTGCTTGTTTCGCAGTTTACGCTTTATGGCGATGCGCGCAAAGGGCGCAGGCCAAGCTTCATCCGTGCGGCACGGCCGGAAAAGGCTGTTCCGCTGTACGAGACGCTGATTGCGCGCCTCCGGGAGGCGCTCCCCGTGGAAACGGGAGAATTCGGCGCGGACATGCAGGTTTCACTCATCAACGATGGGCCGGTGACGATCCTGCTTGACAGTGAAAGGACGTTTTGAACATGCAACCCATTACCTTGCTTACAGGGCCGCTTGAGGTCAACACTTACATCATGCTTGGCGCGCGCGCGGGCGAATGCTTCATCGTGGACCCCTCGGATGCGGCGCTCGTGCAGGACACGATGGCGGATCACGGCGTGAAACCCACGCACATTCTGCTCACCCATGGGCATTTCGACCACATCCTTGCCGTTGCGGCGCTGCAAAAGGAATTCGGTGCAAAGGTCTGCATTCATGCGGAAGATGCGGAGGCGCTTTACAGCAAGCGCGCAAGCCTTTCCGTGCTTGCAGGGATGGAGGTTCCTCCGTGCCGGGCAGATGTGCTCCTGCAAGGCGGGGAAACGGTTGACGCCGCAGGCTTCACGGTGAAGGTGCTGCATACGCCGGGACATTCCAAGGGTTCCGTCTGCTATCTTCTGGAGCAGGAGCAGATGATTTTTGCGGGCGACACGCTGTTCCGCCTGAGCGTGGGGCGCAGCGACCTCAAAGGCGGCAATGAACAAGAGCTGTATGAATCCATTGCATATACACTGTTCCCGCTTCCGGGGGATTATGATGTGTATCCAGGACATATGCGCAAGACCACGCTTGAATTCGAGCGGCAGCACAATCCCGTGATGCGCGATTGGGGCGCAGGGCTATGGTAAGCCTTTACACGAACCAGCCTGCGTTTTTTGCGGACATTGCAGACGAGCTCAGGCTGTTTCTCGCCATGGAAGAGATCGTCCCTGCGGAAGCCTGCGGCGCTTCCTGTACGGATGCGGTATCCGTTGTTTTGGAAGAGGGCGGCGGCCTTTGGCGCGCCCGCGCAGAGGTGCGCCTCTGCGGGCAAAGGGCCGTTTCCGCATATGAACGCCCGGCCGTTTCGGGCGATGCGCTGGAGGAAAAACGCTGCCGCAAACGCGCTGTGAAGATTGCGGCGTTTCGGGCGATGCGCGCGGCAACCGGGCTGGAACTGCCGTGGGGCTCGCTCACGGGCATCCGCCCTACGCGCCTGCTGCGCGAACTGATTGCACGCGAAGGCGCGGCGGAGGCTATGCGCATGATGCGACAGGAATTTGACGTTTCCGAGGAGAAGCTTTCGCTTGCAGCGGAGATCGTCGGCGTGCAAATGCCCATCCTGCACGGGCAGCAGAAGGAGGATGTGGATGTCTACATCGGCATTCCGTTTTGCGCTTCCCGCTGCCTGTACTGTTCCTTTGCCTCCGCTGTGCGCACGGAAAAGACGGACATGGCGGCGTACCTTGCGGCCTTGGAACGGGACATTGCGCATGGCGCAGAGATTGTAAGAGGCACCGGGCACACCGTGCGCAGCATGTATCTTGGCGGCGGAACGCCTACGGTGCTCACTGCGGAGGAGCTCCGGCGGCTGCTTGATTTCGCGCTTTCCGCTTACGGCGGCTTCGGCGCTGAATTGACCGTGGAGGCTGGGCGGCCCGACACCATCACGCAGGAAAAGCTGGCCGTTTTGCGTGCGGCGGGGGTGGGGCGCGTTTCCATCAATCCGCAGAGCATGAACGAGCGCACGCTGCGCCTCATTGGCCGCAGCCACACGCCGGAGGAAATCAAGACGGCCTTCCATATGGCGCGTGAGGCGGGCTTTGCCTCGATCAACATGGACGTGATTGCAGGGCTTCCGGGGGAAACGGAGGACGACATGCGCCATACGCTGGATGAGATCGTGCGCCTTGCGCCGGACAACCTCACCGTGCATACGCTTGCATTGAAGCGGTCTTCCCGCCTTGTAGAAAAGTTGGGCGAATATCCGCTGCCGGAGGCGGAAGCCGCAGAAGCGATGGTCACAGCCGGCGCGGAAGCTGCGCATGCGCTCGGCATGCGGCCGTATTATATGTACCGGCAGAAATATATGCGCGGCAATCTGGAGAACGTTGGCTATGCGTTGCCCGGAAAGGAATGTGTTTATAACATCGACATGATGGAGGACACGACTTCCATCATGGCCCACGGCGCGGGCGCCATGACCAAATGCATTTACGATGCCGAGCGCCGTGTGGAGCGTGTGCCGAACCCGAAAGACATAGCGACATATATCGCAAAGATCGACAGGCTTGCGGAAGAAAAACGCAGGATGTATGAAATGCGCTGAAAAGCGAAAGAAGGAAAACGGGATGGACTATGCTTTGCTCGCGCGGCAGGTGCGCGCCTTGCTGGAGGACGAAACCGACACAACGGCATGCCTTGCCAATGCTTCCGCGCTTCTGAATGAGTCGCTCGGCGGCATCAACTGGGTTGGGTTTTACGTTGCAAAAAACGGGGAGCTGCTGCTTGGGCCGTTTCAGGGGAAGCCCGCGTGCGTGCATATCCCGTTCGGTACGGGCGTGTGCGGAACGGCGTTTGCCTTAAACGAAACGGTTTGCGTTGAGGATGTGCACGAATTTCCAGGACACATCGCGTGCGACAGCGCTTCCAATTCCGAGATTGTGATTCCGCTTCATAACACAGCGGGGGATTCCGTTGCCGTTCTTGACATTGACAGCCCACATTTTGCGCGCTTCACCGGGGCAGACAGGAAAGGACTTGAAGCAGTTGCCCGGGAGATTGAGAAGGTGTGTTTCGCCTGTTGACAATTATTCTCTGCACGGCTATAATGGCAAAAAGGCTATGATCGGAAGAGTAGCGCGCATGCAAGCGCAAAGAGAGGGCAGGCCGTGGCTGAAAGCCGCCCCGCAGCGCACCGCGTGAAGGACGCCCGTGAGCTGTCGTGCTGACAAGGCATGGCCGTATTTCCCGGCGTTAACGGGGCATGAGCGGCGCGCAGGCGATGCGCGCAAGCAAGGGTGGCACCGCGGGTTTCCCGTCCCTTTGAAGGAAGGAACGGAAAACCCTTATTTTATATGTGAGGAGAAGGACGATGCAATACCAGATACCCAAGGGGATGCGGGATGTGACCCCAAAGGAAAGCTACAAATGGCAGTATATCGAAGGCTTGATCCGCAAACTCTGCGCGACCTATGGCTTTCATGAAACGCGCACGCCCGTGCTTGAGCACACGGAGCTTTTCCTGCGCAGCGTGGGCGACACCACGGACGTGGTACAAAAGGAAATGTACACCTTTACCGATAAGGGCGACCGTTCCGTGACCCTCAAGCCGGAAGGGACGGCAGGCGTTGCGCGCATGTTTATGGAAGCGAAGCTCTTCAACGAGGCGCAGCCCACGAAGCTGTATTATCTTTACTGCCCTGTGTTCCGCTATGAAAAGCCGCAGGCAGGCCGCCTGCGCGAGCATCACCAGTTTGGCGTGGAGGTTTATGGCGCGCCGCGCGCAAGCGTGGATGCGGAGTGCATCGCACTTGCGCTCGACCTGTTCCGCGCGCTCGGCATTGGAGGGCTTTCCGTCAACGTGAACAGCATTGGCTGCCCGGAGTGCCGCCCGGCATATAATGCAAAGCTCAGGGAGTATCTTCAGGCGAATTACGACGATTTGTGCGAGACTTGCCGGACGCGCTTTGAAAAGAACCCTCTGCGCATCCTTGACTGCAAGGAGGAAAAGTGCAAGAGGATTGCAGCCGGCGCGCCGAAGATGATCGATTGCCTGTGCGATGACTGCAAGGCGCACTTCGAGGAACTGAAAGCATCGCTCGCAGCGATGGGCATCGCATATACGATCGACCCGATGATTGTGCGGGGCCTGGATTATTATACAAAGACCGTTTTTGAAATCATTTCAACCGAGGGGCAATACAAGGGAACGGTCTGCGGCGGCGGACGGTATGATTGCCTGCTGGAGCAGCTCGGCGGCCCGAAGATGCCGGGCGTTGGGTTTGGTTTGGGCATGGAACGCCTCCTGCTTGTGGCGGAAAGCTTCCGGGAGATCCCTGCGCCGGAACCGGTGGGCGTATACCTTGCGGCCATGGGCGAAGCAGCCCGCGGCGAGGGCATGCGCCTTGTGAAGGCTCTGCGCGATGCGGGTGTGAAGGCCGAGTTTGACCATGTCGGCCGCAGCTTTAAGGCGCAGTTCAAATATGCCGACAAGCTCGGTGCGCGCTTTGTGGCGATCCTCGGGGATGACGAGGTGAAAACCGGCATCATCAAGCTCAAAAACATGGAGACGGGCGAAGAGGCGGCAACACCGCTTGCGGAATTCGTTGAAACCGTAAAAGCAATCTTGGAACGATAAAGAAGGAGAAGAACAATGGCTGAATTATTGCAGGGCTGGAAACGCTCGCACCGCGTGGGTGAGCTTACGGCGGAACAGATCGGGCAGGAAGTAACGCTCATGGGCTGGGCGGGTACATGGCGCAATCTGGGCGCGCTCATCTTCATCGGCCTCAGGGATCGCAGCGGCCTGATGCAGGTTGTGTTCAACGAATCCGACCTGCCCAAAGAGGTGTTTGAACTTGCGGAAACCATCCGCAGCGAATATGTAATCGCAGTAAAGGGAACGCTTGCGCGGCGCACGCCGGAGATGGTTAACAAGGAGATGAAAACGGGCGAATATGAAGTCATCGCAAGCGAGCTGAAAATTCTCTCAAGTGCGGAAACCCCGCCGTTTTACATTGACGATAACGTGAACACGAAAGAGGATCTCCGCCTGAAGTACCGCTATCTCGACCTGCGCAGACCGCGCATGCAGGAGATTCTCATGATGCGCCACCGCATCGCGCAGATCACCCGCAGCTATTTCGATGAACAGGGCTTCCTTGAAATCGAAACGCCGATGCTCGGCCGTTCCACGCCGGAGGGTGCAAGGGATTACCTTGTGCCGAGCCGCGTGCATCCCGGCGAGTTTTATGCGCTTCCGCAGAGCCCGCAGCAGTTCAAGCAGCTCCTGATGATCGCAGGGTATGACCGCTATTTCCAACTCGCCCGCTGCTTCCGCGATGAGGACCTACGCGCAGACCGCCAGCCGGAATTTACGCAGATTGACCTTGAAATGTCCTTTGTGGATGAAGAAGATGTGCTCGCTGTGAACGAGGGCTTTATTGCGCGGCTTTTGAAGGAGGTCAAGGGCATTGAACTGCCACTCCCGCTGCGCCGCCTGCCTTGGCAGGCGGCCATGGACCGCTTCGGTTCCGATAAGCCGGATACCCGCTTTGGCCTGGAGCTTGTGGATGTGACAGACATCGTGCGCGGTTCCGGCTTCGGGGTGTTCAATTCTGCCATTGAGGGCGGCGGCGGCAGCGTGCGCTGCATCTGCGTCAAGGGCGGCGTGGAGAAATTCCCGCGCAAGAAGATCGACGAGCTTGTGGAGTTTGTGAAGATCTACCGCGCAAAGGGCATGGCGTGGATGAGCCTGAAACCCGAGGGGCTCCAGTGCTCGTTCGCAAAGTTCCTGACCGAGGCGCAGATTGCGGAGATTCAGAAAGCTGCGGGTGCAGAGCAGGGGGACATTCTGTTCTTCGTTGCGGATGCGAAAAACGAGGTGGTGTACGCTTCGCTCGGCGCGCTGCGCGTTGAGGTTGCCAAGCGGCTTGACCTCATTGATCAGACGAAGTTCGATGTGCTCTGGGTAACGGATTTCCCGCTGCTTGAATGGGATGAGGAAGAAAACCGCTATGTTGCGTGCCACCACCCGTTTACGAGCCCCAAGGATGAGGACATTGCACTGCTTGATACTGATCCGGGCAAGGCGCGCGCCAAGGCTTACGATATGGTCATCAACGGCTACGAGGCGGGCGGCGGATCCATCCGAATCCACTCTTCAGAATTGCAGGAGAAAATGTTCGAGACGATCGGTTTCACGCCGGAGCAGGCACGCGAACGTTTTGGGTATTTCATTGACGCATTCAAATATGGCACTCCGCCGCACGGCGGCCTTGCCTATGGCCTTGACCGGCTTGTGATGCTCATGACGGGTACCACGAACATCCGCGACGTCATCGCGTTCCCAAAGGTGCAGACGGCCTCCTGCCTGATGACCGATGCGCCCAACGTAGTGGAAGAAAAGCAGCTTCGGGAGCTGCACATCTGCACGGATGTGGAAAAATAAAGCGCAAACACAAAAAGCGGCCCGGGAAGTTCGCCCGGGCCGCTTTTGGATCGCTGAAATTTAAGAAAACCATAATCCGGTATTGAAGGTTTATTGATGTTGTGCTGTTATACTTTTGTATGAGCCGGACAGAATAGACCCGGCATCCCGAACAGAAGGAGACCATTGCAAATGCCTTGCAAGCCCGATTTTAAAAACCGTACGCCGGAGGAAAAGCGGCGCATGAAGCGCACGATTGCGGCGATTATTGCTTTTGTTGCTTTTCTTGCCATCACCTGTGTGCTGGTGGGACGGCCGCTGCTTAAATTCATCGACGATCCGCAGAAGTTCCGTGATTGGGTGGATACGCATGGAATTTGGGGACGGCTGTCCTTTGTCGGCATGATGGCGCTGCAGGTTATCGTTGCGTTCATTCCCGGCGAGCCGCTGGAGATTGCAGCCGGGTATGCCTTTGGGGTTTGGGAGGGCACGGGCCTTTGCATGCTCGGAGCGCTGATCGGGGGACTCGTGGTATTCCTGTTCGTGCGCTCGTTCGGCAGACGCGCAGCGGAGGTGTTCTTCCCGCCGGAACAGATTGATTCCGTGCGGTTCCTCAGGGCGGGGCGCGAACTGAACTTTTTGGTGTTCTTCCTGTTCTTTATTCCGGGTACCCCGAAGGATGTGATGACCTATTGCGTTGGACTCACGAAGATGCCGCTTGGAACGTGGCTGCTGATTTCTTCTACGGCGCGCATCCCTTCTATTGTGACTTCTACCATTGGCGGAGATGCGCTTGGCCTTCAAAATTACCAGTTTGCGCTCATCGCATTCGGCGTGGCGGCTGCGCTCGCGGCAGCCGGTGTGCTGATTTACCGGCATCTGAATAAAAAAGGCGGCGCAGGCTGAAACTGGGGATGCCGCGCGGGTTCGGATGTGATATAATAAAACTTAGCAAAAGCCAGTTGATTTGGAAAGGAATGGAACCACGATGCGTCAAACGGGAAAGGTGATAGAAACAAAGGGAAAGAAGGCCGTTGTGCGCTTCGTGCGCAGCGACGCTTGCGGGCATTGTAACGCCTGCTTCCGTTTGGGCAGCAATGAGGCCGACATTGATATTGATAATGCGCTGAACGCGCAGACCGGCGATTTGGTTGGGATTGAAATGCATGCCAAAAGCGTGCTTAAGGCAAGCCTGATTCTGTATGGCGTGCCGCTTGTGGCACTGCTTGTGGGTGCGTTTATCGGTTCCCTGCAGGGCGATTTGTACGCGGCGCTCGGCGGGGTATTGTTTGCAGCAGGTGCGTTCTTTATCCTGCGTGCGCTGGAGCCGAAGTTCTCCCGCATGACGGAATTTAAGCCGCGCATGGTGGAGATCATTGAGCAGACGGAAGAACCCGAACGAGCGAATGAAGGAGGAGAAAATAATGGCGAGTGAAAAAGTGTTGCATGTGACGGAAGAAACCTTTGATGCGGAGGTGCTCAGATGCGAGCAACCCGTGCTTGTTGATTTTTGGGCAACGTGGTGCGGCCCCTGCCGCATGATCGCGCCTATCTTGGATGAGCTGGCCGAGGAATACAGCGGCCGTGCAAAGGTCTGCAAGGTGAATGTGGATGAAGAATCCGCCCTTGCACAGCGGTATCGGATCATGTCCATCCCCGCAATTTTCCTGTTCCGCGGCGGGGAGATCGTAGAAAAAATGGTCGGTGCGCGCCCGAAGCAGGCGTTTGTGGAAGCAATTGAAGAAAATCTGTAAAAAGGCATCCGTGAAAAAGCCCCGGGCCGCTGTGATGGCCCGGGGCTTTTCTTACGTGTGAAACCCATTAACGCCCGCCGTTCAGATAGCGCACCGCAACGTTTGCGTGGAGGGCGGCGGCATACGCGAGCCCAGCTTCATTTGCGCGGAAATACGGGCCATGGGCAGGAAAACGGCACTCGTTTCTTCCGTCCCCAAAACCAAAGGAACAATAGCAGCCGGGGATGCCATCCATGAAATACCCAAAGTCTTCGGTTCCCATGTTGGGGATGGTTTCCAGCTCAACTCCTTCTTGGCCCACAAGCTCGGCCATTGCCTGCTGCACAAGCGCTGTAAACCCATCTTCATTTACAACACCGGGGTAGCTGGTTCGAATTTGTACCTCCGCGGAAGCGCCCATGGCCGCAGCGACGCCTTCTGCGGTTTCCTTCACCATGCGGCACATCTTTTCCCGCATTTCAGGGCCAAGCGTGCGAATGATTCCCTTGAGCTCGGCTTCGCCGGCAATGATGTTTCCGGCGGTACCCGCATGGAAGCTGCCCACTGTGACTACGGCGGAATCCGTTGCGAAAATCCGGCGGGATACAAGGGTTTGAAGCGCAGCCACGACCTGACAGGCGACGGCAATAGAATCAATGCCGCTGCCGGGATATGCGCCGTGACAGCCCTGGCCGCGGATGAGAATGGTGAACGGGTTGGAAGCCGCGTAGGTTTTGCCGTATTTCAAACCATAATGGCCGGCGATTCTACCGGTGCTGCTGTGTCCGCCGAAAACGGCGTCCACATCTGGGCCTTGCAGGCAGCCGGCCCTGACCATGCGCTCCGCACCGCCATTGCCTTCTTCGTCGGGCTGGAAGAAGAACTTTACGTTGCCGCAAAGCGCATCGCGGTGCGCCGAAAGAATTTTGGCAGCGCCCATCAGTGACGCGGTATGCAAATCATGCCCGCAGGCGTGCATAACGCCCGCGTTTTTCGAGGCGAAGGGGAGGCCGGTTTCCTCTTGAATCGGAAGTGCGTCGATGTCGGCGCGAAGGCCGATGGTCTTGCCCGGCTTACCGCCGTAAAGGATGCCGAGAACGCCCGTTTCGGTGCAGGGGCGAACTTCAATGCCCAACTCCTCCAAATACTTTTTGATGAGCGCGGTGGTACGCACCTCGCAGCTGCCGAGTTCAGGATGGGCATGAATGTCGCGGCGGAGGGCAACAAGCTCTTCCTGCAGGGCTTTTGCTTCGCGCAACAGAGTTTCCGGATCGAGTGCCATGAGCAGATACCAACTTTCTGAAAAATGAAAAGCGGGAAGTCAGCGATGCATGCCTTCCATTTTTGCACCGCAGGAGGGGCAGAATTTTGCGCCGGGTTCAAGCGGCGCGCCGCATTGCGGGCAGAAGTTTGTGCGGGACGGTGCGGCATTGGCCGGGGCGGCTTCCGGCGTGGAGAATTCCTCTGCGGGGGCTTCCGATGCAAAGGCTTCGTTCGGCACAGTAGGCGCGTTTTTCGCCTTGTTCAGAAGCACGACGGCTACCACGAGCAGCGCGAGGCCGATACCCGCCATGACGAGCCCGATGAGGGCGGAACCTCCGGGTTTGCTGTCCGGAACGATCATATAGGGCAGAACGTGCGAAACGATTTCCGCGGAATCGGTCGTGCCGAAGAAATCGGACTCAACACACCAATCCACAAAGCTGCCGTTTTGGTAGAATTCTCCGGTTTCGCACCAGTCATAAAGAATCTTTTCAATGCTGGAAGGCAGAGAACGGATCTTTGCATCCTCAAGGTAAAGCTCCGTGTAGACGGCGGGCAGGCTTTCATCCCAGGTTTCCTCGTAAATCTGGTTCAGCGTGTCGTAATAGCGCCCGGTTGCCTCAAGCGTCACGAAATAATCGATGTAGCCTTCCTCCGTTACGAGCGGGATCAGGTAATAAAGCTTATCGCTATCGTCTGAAAGGCGAATACCGTAATTCGTCGTGTATTCTTCGGCAAACACCTCAAAAACGAATTCCACCCGGCCTTCCACATAGGGCTTGCCGGAAAGCTCGGCTTCAGTGAGCTGGTTAAAATCCCGTGTGCCTTCAGTCTCATACTTTTTCAGATCGCTTTGCACGCCGATAAAAGCCATAAGCCCGATGCCAAGCAGCACGACACCCAAAATGAGCAGCGCGATCCCCCGAGACTTTTGCCTGTTTACATTTGAATTCATTGAATTACCCCCCTACGATGAGACAAATCACGCATCAATCATACCATATGCACGCGGAGCCGGCAAACACGATTTTGCAGAAAAATGCCGAAGAGACCGTTTTTGCGCGAAATAGGCGTTGCCACTTTTCACAGGGTTTGCTACAATAAATCGGATAAGAAACAAGCGCGGCGGCCGATATGCGCCGCCTATTGCGGAGGTAATTGTTGTTATGAAGCTTGAACGCCTTGTGGGGGACCGGTTTAAAGAGCGCCCGTCCGATTGCGTGATCGACAGCCACGCGCTGATGCTGCGCGGAGGCTACATGAAATATGTTGCCAACGGCATTTTTTCTTCGTATATGCCGCTTCGGCGCATCACGCGCAAAATCGAGGCCATCATCCGCGAGGAGATGGATGCCATCGACGGCCAGGAAGTGCAGTTCCCGGTGGTGATGCCCGCTTCCCTGTGGGAGGAATCCGGCCGGTATCAGAGCGTCGGCAGTGAGCTGATGCGCCTTTCGGACCGCAACGGCAGCCCGCTTGTGCTTGGCATGACGCACGAGGAAGCGGCCGTGCAGCTTGTGCGCGAATATGGCCAAAGCTATTCCAAGTATCCTTTCATGATCTACCAGATCCAGACCAAGTTCCGCGATGAGGCACGCCCGCGCGCCGGCCTGATCCGCGTGCGTGAGTTCACGATGAAGGACGCCTATTCCTTCCATACCTCACAGGAGGATCTGGAGCAATACTATGCCCGCTGCTATCACGCATACGAGCGCATTTTTGCGCGCGCCGGCATCCCGGAAACCGTGGCCGTCCTGTCCGATTCGGGTATGATGGGCGGCAGCGTTTCCCATGAATACATGCTCCTTACCCCTGTGGGCGAGGACACCATCGTCACCTGCCCGGAATGCGGTTGGCGGGCGAACATGGAAGCGGCGGAAAGCATCATTGAAAACAAAAAGGATGCGGAGGATGCTCCGCTCACACCCGTACACACGCCCGGTCAACAGACCATCGAGGACGTTTGCACGTTCCTGAAGCTGCCGGTGGAACAATCCTGCAAGGCGGTTGTTTATCAGAAAAATGCGACGGACGAATACATCATATTGTTCCTGCGCGGCGATCTGGAAGCAAACGAGACCAAGCTCACGAATTTCCTCGGCGAAGCGATCCACCCGGCAACCATCACGCCGGAAAGCGGCATTGCGGCCGGCTACATCGGGCCGCTCGGCCTGCCCAAGGGCGTGACGGTGCTGTTCGACAGCTCGCTTAAGGGAACGAACAACCTTTGCTGCGGCGCAAACCGCGAGGAATACCATTACACGGGCTTCTGCTTCGAGCGGGATTGCCCCGGTGCTGCGTTCCACGATTTCGCCAAGGTAAAAGAAGGCGGGATCTGCCCCAAGTGCGGCAAGCACACACTCAGCATTTCCCGTGGCATTGAGGTTGGAAATATCTTCCAGCTCGGCACCAAATATACCAAAACCATGGGCATGCAATATCTTGACCAGAACGGCCAGCTGCAATATCCCATCATGGGGTGCTATGGCATCGGCGTTGGCCGGCTTGCAGCCTCCGTATGCGAAGCGCATCACGATGCGTACGGCCCAATTTGGCCGATGTCTATCGCGCCGTGGCAGGTGCATCTTTGCTGCATGCGTGCAGACAATGCCGAAGTGCGCGCATATGCGGATTCACTTTATGAAGCGTTGCAGGCACGCGGGTTGGAGGTCATTTACGACGACCGCTCGGTGAGCGCGGGCGTAATGTTCTCGGATGCGGACCTGCTTGGCGTTCCGGTGCGTGTTGTCGCAAGCCCGCGCAACCTGAAGGAAGGCTGCATCGAACTTTCCACGCGTGACAAGAAGGTTAGCGAAAAGGTGCCTGTGACAGAGGCGGTGGAGCGCATTGCCGCGCTGAGAGACGAGCTTCTCGCGGCATGCAGGGCGGAATGATAAAATGATACGGGCGGTCCGGGCAGCGTGCCTTGGACCGCTTTTTTCGATGGGCTGCACCGGAAAAATGCATGGAGATTTCTTTAACAATGGTTGTAAGCGGGGGAAAGCTCCTTTATAATAAGCTTGGATAATCGGCCGGGCGCATGCGCGGCTGAACTATATTTATTCAAAAAAACGGGAGGGCATTATGATTCAATTTGACCTGATTCGCGCAACGGATCCGCAGGTTGCCGAAGCAATGGAGTTGGAACTCAAGCGCCAGCGCGACCATTTGGAGCTGATTGCTTCCGAAAACTTCGTTTCGGAGGCCGTGATGGCAGCGATGGGCAGCCATTTGACCAACAAATATGCCGAAGGCTATCCCGGCAAACGGTATTACGGCGGCTGTGAGTGCGTGGACATTGTAGAAAACTTGGCCCGTGAACGCGCATGCAGGCTGTTCGGCGCAGAACACGCCAACGTGCAGCCGCATTCCGGCGCACAAGCGAACCTTGCCGTTTATTTTGCGCTCCTGAACTATGGAGACACTGTGCTTGGCATGAATCTGTCCCATGGCGGACACCTGACGCACGGCAGCCCCGTGAACATGTCCGGCAAGTATTATAACTTCGTTGCCTATGGTGTAGATCCCGAAACGGAAATGATCGACTATGATGAAGTGCGCCGCCTTGCCCTTGCGCACAAACCCAAGATGATCGTTGCAGGCGCATCCGCATACCCGCGTGCGATCGACTTTGCAAAACTGCGCGAAATCGCGGATGAAACAGGCGCTCTTTTCATGGTGGATATGGCGCACATCGCAGGCCTTGTCGCGGCGGGGCTGCACATGAACCCCGTCCCCTACGCGGATGTTGTCACCACCACGACGCACAAGACGCTGCGCGGCCCGCGCGGCGGCATGATCCTTTGCAAGGAAGCGCTTGCCAAGCAGATCGACAAGGCGATTTTCCCTGGGACGCAGGGCGGCCCGCTGATGCACACCATCGCTGCGAAAGCTGTTTGCCTGCAGGAAGCTTTGCAGCCGGAATTCAAGGTCTATCAGCAGCAGGTCGTGAAAAACGCCGGAACGCTTGCCAGCGGCCTGATGGCGCATGGCGTAAAGCTCGTTTCCGGCGGCACGGACAACCATCTGATGCTCGTTGATCTCGGTGCGGAAGGCCGCACGGGAAAAGAAGTGGAAGCGCTGCTTGATGCGGCGAACATTACCGCGAACAAGAACACCGTGCCCGGCGAAACGCGCAGCCCCTTCGTCACAAGCGGCATCCGCCTGGGTACGCCTGCCGTCACGAGCCGCGGCCTGAAAGAAGCGGATATGGAACTTGTCGCAGGTTATATCGCCCGCATCATTGCCGAAGGCGAAGCTGCTGTGCAGGAAGTGAAGGAAGGCGTGCTGGCACTGACGGAGAAATACCCGCTGTACGAATAAAGCAGGACGAAAATTCATTGCGGGCGGAGGATTGCCTGATATGGGCGGTCCTCCGCTTTGCTTAAAACTGTTGCCGAAAGCAAACTCGCACTTCTTTGCAGCGCTATCGCTTATGCTTAAAGGATCATTTCCTGCCAGAATGCAGAAATATATAAAAACCAATTCAAATCAACTTGCTCGGAATTATTGACAAAGCCTCCGGGCAATGGTATAGTATACCCGAAATCCAACCAAGCTACTTGGGATTGAGGTGAGGGACGTGAAGCTTTCCACGCGCGGGCGTTATGGCTTAAAAGCCATGGTTGATCTTGCGCTTTCCTATGGAAATGGCCCGGTGAGCACTGCTTCGCTTGCAGCGCAGCAGGGCATAAGCGATGCGTACCTGGAACAGCTGATCAGCAGCCTGCGCAAGGCGGGGCTTGTCACCTCCAGCCGTGGCGCACAGGGCGGCTATGCGCTTTCGCGCCCGCCGGAGGAGATCAACGTCGGGGAGATCCTGCGCGTGCTGGAAGGCTCCACCACGGTGATCGACTGCGTGAGTTCCGAGCATGTCAGCTGCGACAATGCATGCTCCTGCTCGGCAAGGCCGCTGTGGCTGAAGCTGCAGGCCAGCATCAATGAAGTGCTTTCCGCAACAAGCCTCAAGGACATGGCGGATGATTACAGAACGCAAACGGAGCGGACGCTCGATAAATAAGGCCGCGCGGCGCGGCACAACGGCGAAAACGAAAGGATGGTTTCAATAGAGAATGAGAAAGGTTTATCTTGACAATGCGGCAACCACCGCGCTTTCCCCCAAGGTGCTTGAGCAGATGATGCCGTATCTTACGACCATTTACGGCAACCCATCCAGCCCGCATTCCTTCGGCCAGGAAGCGCGAAAGGGCGTTGACCATGCGCGCGATCAGGTGGCAAAGGCCCTCAACGCGTTGCCGGAGGAGATCATTTTCACCGGCTGCGGCACAGAAAGCGACAATACGGTGCTCTTCGGCGTTGCGGAGCGTTATGCGAAAAAAGGCAACCACATTATCACGACCAATGTGGAACATCACGCGATCCTGCATACCTGCGAGGCGCTTGAAAAGCGTGGGGTTGAGGTGACCTACCTCCCTGTGGACGAAAACGGCATGGTCACAGCAGAGCAGGTTGCAAACGCCATAACGGACAAGACCATCCTTGTTTCCATCATGTTTGCAAACAATGAGGTTGGCACCATCATGCCCATTGCGGAGATCGGAAAAGTCTGCCGGGAACGCGGTGTTCTGTTCCATACGGACGCGGTGCAGGCTGTCGGCCATGTGCCGATTGATGTAAAGGCCATGAACATCGACATGCTGTCCCTTTCCGCGCACAAGTTCCATGGGCCAAAGGGCGTGGGCGCGCTTTACATGAAGAAGGGAATTCGCCTGCCTTCCTATGTGATGGGGGGTGCGCAGGAACGCAACCGCCGGGCGGGCACGGAAAACGTTGCGGGCATTGTAGGCCTTGGCGCTGCGATTGCGCTTGCCACACAAACCCTTGAAGAAAGTGCAGCGCGCATGACTAAACTTCGGGATAAGCTCATCGCAGGCATTGCACAACGCATTCCGGAGGTGAAGCTCAACGGGCATCCGACGATGCGCCTGCCGAACAATGTGAATTACAGCATCAAATACATTGAAGGCGAGTCCATCCTGTTGATGCTGGATATGAACGGCATCGCAGCCTCGAGCGGATCGGCCTGTACATCCGGCTCGCTTGACCCGTCGCATGTTTTGCTTGCGCTTGGCCTCTCGCACGAGGTTGCGCACGGCTCCGTGCGGCTCACCCTGAGCGATGAAACGACGGAGGAGGATATTGATTACGTTCTGGACGTGCTGCCCAAGGTGGCAGAGCGCCTGCGTGCGATGTCTCCCCTTTACCATGCATAACCAAATTTAAACACGGAGAGTAAGGAGTAAAGCGATGTATACCGAAAAGGTTCTGGATCATTTCAGCCACCCGCGCAACATGGGCGAGGTGCAGGATGCTAACGGCGTGGGCATGGTGGGAAACGCAAAGTGCGGCGATATTATGCAGATGTTCATCAAGGTAAACGATGACGGCATCATTGAGGATTGCGGTTTTAAAACATTCGGGTGCGGTGCGGCGATTGCTACATCCTCCATGGCAACGGAGATGATTAAAGGCAAGTCCATCGACGAGGCGCTTAAACTGTCGAACGCCGCCGTGGTTGAGGCGCTTGAAGGACTTCCCCCGCAGAAAATCCATTGCTCCGTGCTTGCGGAAGAAGCCGTCAAGAGCGCGATTGAGGACTATTATAAGCGCAAAAACGGGGACGCTCCGGAGACGGAAAAAACTGCGGAATAAAGAGACTTAAATTCGGAAAAGCAAAAAAGGTCGGGGGCGCTGCCATTGTGTGCCATCCGGCCTTTTTGCATGTTACCACCAGGCGGGGAAACTTATCCAACCGCGCGAATATGTTCTCACGGCAACAAATGCACAATATGTGGCGAGCAATATATGGAGATAAATGGTTGCACGCGCTCCATTTTGGACTTTATTCCGGGTATACGGGTTGGGCGGCAAAAGGAAGGCATTTCGCCAATTTCCCCAAACAGGAGGAAGCAGCAGAAAAAACGCAATCAGGTGAAAAAAGGCGACAACCTCAGGCCAAGTAGGGCGGACGAGTAAAAACAGCAAAAGCCAAAATACGGCAAAAACATCGGAAATATAAAACGTTTTGCGCTTTGCGGTTTTTTCCATAAACTTGCGAATAAGGGAAGGCTTTTCTATTTCTTGCATATCGATTTTCCTCCGATTGGGCGCTGTTCATGAAACTGAACCTTCAGCTGACAAGGGCAAACAAATGTCATAAATCATGATATACTAGGCGCGATTGTTTGTCAATGGAACGGGCGTGACGCCTGTGAATAAAACAAAAGGAAAGGTGGGGCCATCTTGCGAACGATCCGAGAATGCTGTTAACGAATGGTAATATCCGTTAAAGCAGAATAGCGGAGATGAAAGGCAAAAAATATATGCAAATTGGAATAAAAGTGATGATTTTTCTAGGGAAATGCGCTATAATAAAATAGTTTGAAATTAATATGAAAGAACAAAGGAGCATGAAGACATGCAGGGAAAAACATTTTCAATGCAACTGGCGGGCAGAACGCTGACCGTCGAAACAGGTAAATATGCTGAACAGGCCGGCGGATCCGCATTGGTGCGCTGTGGGGATACTGCGGTGCTCGTGTGCGCAACGGTGGCAAAAGCGCCGCGTGACGGTGTGGATTTCCTTCCGCTGAGCGTGGAATTTGAAGAAAAGATGTATTCCGTGGGCAAGATCCCCGGTGGATTCATCAAGCGCGAAGGCCGCCCTTCCGAGCGTGCGATCCTCGCAAGCCGCCTCATTGACAGGCCGCTCCGCCCGCTGTTCCCCAAGGGCTTTTACAACGACATTCAGGTGATTGCCACAGTCCTTTCCGTGGAACCGGATGTGCAGCCCGAAATACTTGCCATGATCGGCTCTTCCATCGCCCTTTCCATCAGCGACGCACCCTTCATGGGCCCCACTGGCGCGGTGAGCGTGGGCTATGTGGACGGTGAATACATCATCAATCCAAACAGCGCCGAGCGCGAAAAGAGCCGCCTGAGCCTGACCGTTGCCGGAACGCGCGATGCGGTCATGATGGTTGAGGCCGGCGCAAACGAGCTGACCGAGGCGGAAATGCTTAAAGCGATCCTGCTTGCCCATGAAACCATCAAGCAAATCGTCTCCTTCATCGAAAGCATTGCCGCTGAAATCGGCAAGCCGAAGATGGAAGTGAACATCTATCAGCCCGATCCCGAGTTCGTTGCACTCGTGCGCGAATACGCAATGGACAAGGTTGAATGGTCGCTTGACACGTTCGACCGCAAGGAGCGCGAGGCCCGTTCTGCAGAGGTCAAGGCCGAGGTGACGGAGCATTTTGCCGAGAACTTCCCGGATTCTGCAAAGGACGTGGATGCGATCCTGTATAACATCACCAAGGAAATCGTCCGCGATAAGATCATTAACCGCGGCATCCGTCCGGATGGCCGCAAGCAGGAGGAAATCCGCCCCATTTGGAGCGAGGTCGGCATCCTTCCGCGCACGCACGGCAGCGCTGTTTTCACCCGGGGGCAGACGCAGGTTATGACCATCGCCACCCTTGGCGCACTCGATGAAGGGCAGACGTTGGATGGAATCAGCGAGGATACCTTCAAACGCTATATGCATCAGTACAACATGCCGCCGTACAGCGTAGGCGAAACGCGCCCGGTGCGCAGCCCCGGCCGCCGCGAGATCGGCCACGGCGCACTGGCGGAGCGCGCGCTTGTCCCCATGCTGCCCTCCGAGGAGGAATTCCCGTATGCAATCCGCCTCGTGTCCGAAGTCATCAGCTCGAACGGCTCCACTTCCCAAGCCTCCATCTGCGCGAGCACCATGGCGCTTATGGATGCCGGCGTGCCGATCAAAAAGCCTGTTGCGGGCGTTGCGATGGGCCTCATTAAGGATGTGGACAACGGCAACATCGCGGTTTTGACCGACATTCAGGGCCTTGAAGATTTCCTGGGCGATATGGACTTCAAAGTGGCAGGTACCCGTGAGGGAATCACTGCCATCCAAATGGATATTAAGATCAAGGGCATTGATGAGCAGATCCTCACCCGTGCTCTGGAGCAGGCACGCCGCGGCCGTCTCTTCATCCTTGACAAGATGATGGAGACCATCTCTGCGCCACGCGCTGAGATCAGCCCGTTTGCGCCGCGCGTACTGCAGTTCACCATCCATCCGGATAAGATCCGCGAGGTCATCGGTTCCGGCGGAAAGACCATCAACAAAATCATTGCCGATACCGGCGTGAAGATCGATATCGAGGACGACGGCCGTGTGTTCATCCTCTCGCCCGATGCGGAAGCTTCCGCTGCGGCGAAGAAAATCATCGACAGCATTGTGAAGGACATTGAGGTCGGCGAAGTATTCCTCGGCAAGGTGGTCAACATCCTGCCAATCGGCGCGCAGGTTGAGCTTAAGCCCGGCAAGAAGGGCCTTGTGCACATCAAGAACCTCGACAATAAGTTTGTGGAGCGCGTTGAGGATGTTGTTTCCGTTGGGGACGAAATCCTTGTGCGCGTGATCGACATCAAGCCGGACGGTAAGATTGACCTGACCCGCAAGGGCCTGCTGCCGAACGACAAAAAGAACGACAAATAAAGGCAACAAAGAAAAGTAGGTGCGGGAGGGGGAATTCCCCCTCCCGCACAGCGTTCCGTTTCATAATTCTCCCACAAGGTGAATACCATAAACCGAGAGCACGGACATGCGGGGGAGGAAACCATGAAGATGCGGAAACGAAGCGGAGCGCTTGTGAACCTTTTGCTGATTCTTTTGATCGCGGCGCTTTATTTTGCCACCAGCCGGCCCGATGCTGCGGCTGCGGTGGCTCAGCTTTATTATGCGCCTGCTTACCGAGGCCGCGCTGAGGATGCCATTGCGCTGCAGTTCGCCGTTTCATGGGAGGCTGCATCGCTTGATTCCATTTTGGATGCGCTTGCTGCGCATGGGGCGAAAGCCACGTTTGCCGTCAGCGGAGCTTGGGCGGAAAACAACGCGGCGCTGCTGCTTCGTATGGCTGCGGACGGGCATGAGATTGCCACCATGGGGAATGACCCTTCCCTTGATGGAAAGCTGTCCGAGGTGCAGCGCGACGTTGCCGTTTCGCTGGATAAAATTGAAGCTGCCTGCGGCGTGCGCCCTTTGCTTTATTATTCCGGCGCGCGCAATGTGACCGTTTCTGCACGCGCGGCAAAGAAGCTTGGCCTTACGCACGTTCTGTCTACGTTGGATTTGCGCTGTGCGGCCGGCAGTGCGGAAGAAATAAAACAGCGCGGATTGAATGACCCGATTGAAGGAAGCATACTACTGATGCAGCCAACGGCCGCCGCTGCGGAGGCTCTGCCCGGGCTGCTCAACGGATTTAAAGGGAAAGGATTGGAAGCCGTGCGCGTAGGCGATGTGCTCGGCTTAGGGTAAACAATGGTTTTTCGTGACAAGTTGGAAAACGGCATCCGCGTAATCGGCGAGCCGATGGAGCATTACCGTTCCGTTTCAATGGGCGTGTGGATCGACGCCGGCTCCGTTTGCGAAAGCGGAGCGGAGGCCGGCGCATCTCACTTCATTGAACATATGCTGTTCAAGGGAACCGAGCGGCGCACTGCGGCCCAAATCGCTGCGGAGATGGATGCAATCGGCGGCAATCTGAACGCGTTTACCGCGAAGGAATGCACCTGCTTTTACGCCAAGGTTTTGGACGAGCATCTGCCCCGCGCAGCGGACATGCTTTCCGACCTGGTGCGCAATTCAAAATTTGACGAAGCCGACATCGAACGTGAAAAAGGCGTGGTTTGCGAGGAAATTCTTATGACGGAGGATTCTCCGGAGGATGTAGCGCATGAAACGCTCTGCTCGCTGCTTTATGAGAACACGCCGCTTGCAAACCCCATTTTGGGCACGCAGGAAAGTGTGCGCGCTTTTACGCGCGAAACGCTCATGGATTATATGGGCCGGCACTATATGCCGAACAATATCGTGATTTCCTGCGCCGGGCATTTTGAACGGCAAAGGCTGATGGATGAGCTGAACCGGCGTTTTTCGGGCGGCGGACTTGGCGAGCGCAGTGCGCGCAAGGTGAGTGCGCTTACGGGAGGGCATCGGTTCCGCGCGGTGGAAAAGGATATTGAGCAGGTGCATCTCTGCCTTGGGTTTCCCGGCTTCGCCTTGGATGAGGATGGGCAATATGCGTTGTTTGTGCTCAATAACGCGTTGGGCGGCAGTATGAGCTCCCGTCTGTTCCAAACCATTCGTGAGGCGCGCGGGTTGGCGTATTCGGTTTATTCCTATCCCTCTTCTTATACGCAGACGGGCTATTTTGCCTTATATGCAGGCACCGGCGAGAGCACGGCGGAGCAGGTAACGTCCCTGATTCTGGAAGAGCTTGAAAAGCTCCGGCGCGATGGCCTTACAGAAGAGGAATTCACCCGCAGCAAGGAGCAGCTCAAGGGAAGCTACATGCTCGGGCAGGAAAGCACCTCGGCACGCAACAATGCCATCGGAAAAATGGAACTTCTGCGCGGCAAAGTGTATTCCGAAGAAGAGATCATGCGGCGGATTGAGGGCATCACCATGGAGGATGTGCAGGCGATCCTCCCCAAGGTGCTTGATGCAAATGAGATGTGTGCTTCGGCTGTGGGGCGTATGGGAAGCCTTTCGGATAAGCTGGATAGGATGCTGCAAACCGGAAACGCCTGATGCACAGAAAGCAAAAAATGAAAAATTCGGAAAAGATTTGCGGACGCTCTTTCAAAAGCGTCCGCAACGCTGTAAAATAGATGGGATAATTTAGATATAACAACATTGCGGAGGAGACATGGCGAGGCGCAGAGGGGTACGCTTTACTGGAAAATTTTATATGCTGCTTGCACTCATGCTCGTCGCTGTGACCGTGGCGGTCGTGCTTTTGCTTTCAGATTCGGGCGGCGGCACGCTCGAGACGGGCACGATGCGGATGGAGCTTGCAGTTAAGGGCATTGTGATTCGCGATGAAATGAGCGTTACCGTGGATAAATACGACAAGGTGATGTTCCAGGCGGCCGAAGGCGCGGAAAGCTATGAAGGCATGCCCATAGCGCGGGTATTCAAGTGGGGATACAGCGATGACATGATGCAATCCCTCATCACCGTGGAGACACAGATTTACGAGGCGCAGACGGCGCTGCTTTCCGGGGTTGAGAATGCAGATCTTGCGAATATTGAGCTGCAGATTGCCCAAAAACGGTTGGCCATCCGCACACGCTTGCTTGGCGGGGAAGGCGACCTTTTAACGTTGGAAAACGAGCTTACATCACTGTTGGCGCAGCGCAAGGAGTATCTGCGCAATACCGTGCAGCCCACAGAAGCGCTGAGCGCGCTCTATGCTGCCGAACAGACAAAGCAGGAGCAGCTTGCGTCCTATGTTACGGAAGTGACGGCTTCCGGCGCAGGGGCCATCAGCTTCTATTTCGACGGATATGAGCAGGCACTCAATTATGACAAGCTTGGCATGCTCAACCCTGAGCTCATTTCAAATGCCTTGAAAAATACAGCGAACATGGCGGGGGGCAGCGCGGAGAACCTGCTTTACCGCCTCGTAAACCCCAACCGTTGGCATGTTGCCTTCCTGACGGGGAAGAACGAGCCGCTGCGCACGCTTGCAGGCGCACAATACACAGTTCAGTTTGAGGGGGTGCCGGACAAGCTGTTTACCGCTGCGGCGCTTGAAACGGCGGTTTACGATGGCGAGGTAGTTAATCTGCTTGAATTTACAGAGCCGATCGGCTCGCTTTTGAATGCACGCACCGTAAACGCTACGGTTTCCATGGAAGCAAGCGGACTTCTGGTGCCGTTGGATGCTGTTGCCATGCATGACGGTGCGGCATACATCATGCTGCGCACGGGCGGTGAGGAACATGAGGTTGCGGTAAACGTCCTTGCAAAGGATGAAGAAAATGCGCTAATTCAGACGAAGGACGCTGCGAATCCAATCGCGGCGGGGCAGAGGTATGTGAAGCCATGAGCATTCGGGAGAATTATTTGACAATTCGCGAAAACATGGAAAAAGCGGCCGCAATGGCCGGGCGGGATGTGAATACGGTCAAGCTGATTGCCGTTACGAAATTCGTGGAAGAAGCGCGCATTTCAGAGGCGCTTGACTGCGGTGTGACGGCCGTGGGAGAAAACCGCGTGCAGGAGCTCACGGGAAAACTGGAATTCTTTCGCGCACGCGGCGCAGAGGTGAATTTAATTGGACAATTGCAGACAAATAAGGTAAAATATATCATTGGGAAGGTCGATATGATCCAGTCCGTGGATCGTTTGGCGCTCGCGCAGGAAATTGACCGCCTGGCAGCACGCGCGGGCGTGGTGCAGGATGTGATGATTGAAGTCAACATCGGCGGCGAGGCGCAAAAAGGCGGCATCGGGCCGGACGAGCTTCCTGAGTTTTTAGAGATGATTTCCGCCATGAACGGCATCCGCGTGAGGGGGCTGATGTGCATCCCGCCAGCGGTGGGCGAAGACGGGGCACGCCCTTACTTTGCAAAGATGCGGGCGCTGTTTGAAACGCTTGGCAGCAATCAGCTTCCGAACGTCTCAATGGAGCAGCTTTCCATGGGCATGAGCGGGGATTATATGGCGGCGATCGCCGAAGGCGCCACGATGATCCGCGTGGGCACAGCCCTGTTTGGGGCCAGGCAATACGCTGCGGCGAGAACGTAAACAGAGATCAGTTCTCCGCAAATTTCGGGTCAAGCGGTATTTCTCCAAGCGCCAATTAAAAATAATTTTTGGAGGAATATTAAAAATGGCAGGATTGTTGAACAAGTTCCTCGATTACATCGGAATTGAGGAGACGGATGCAGAGGACGAATACATGGATGATCTCTATGAAGAGGATTCCAGGGATGCTGACAACGTTGTGAGCATCGGCAACCGCGGCCGCAGCAAGTCCGCGGCAGCGAACAGCAACGTCGTCAACCTTCCCTCGGCGGCGCAGCAGAAGATGATTGTGTATCATCCCATCAGCTATGAGGATACACAAAACATCATCGATAATCTCAAGAGCCGCAAGCCTGTGATCGTGAATATGGAGGATCTTGAACTTGACTGCGCACAGCGCATCCTTGATTTCATGGCAGGCGCGATTTACGCCCTCAACGGAACAATCTACAAAATTTCCCGCGGCATCTTCGTCGTAGCTCCCACCAACTATGACGTGATCGGCAACGATGAGAACGATAACGACGGCCTCATCTGAGCAAGAAGCGAAGCAAGCGCCGTATCCTGCGTGGATACGGCGTTTGCTGCAAAAAAGAAGGCGAATTTGCGCCGGAAGCCGTAGGGCAAAAGTTGGGCAGAAAATGGAGGAACAGCATGATTAAGGCGGAGGAAATCATCAACAAGCAGTTCAGCCGTGCGTTTTGGGGATATGACATCGGCGAAGTGGACACGTTTTTGGATGAAATCGTGCGTGCAAACGAACGGGCCGAGCAGGAACTGGAAATCGCACAGCTGCGCATTCGGATGCTTCTTGAGGAATTGGAGCATTATACCGGAAAACGTGAGAATGCCAAGGAGGCAACCGGACAGAAAGCGGAAACAACCGCTCCAAAACCTGTGGAAACCGATGAGAAAAAGGAGAATGCAGAGGAGAAAAATACGATGAGCGAAACTGTAATAATCCGCTATGTTGTGCCGGAGGATCTCGATGCTGTTACGATGGTGGAGGCAACGTGCTTTCCGGAGGCAGAGGCTGCTACGCGGGAGCGCATCGAAGCGCGCATTCAAACGTTCCCCAAAAACTTCTGGGTCGCGGAAGTGGATGGGCGCGTAATCGGTTTCATCAATGGCATGGCATGTGAGCGGCGCACCATTGTGGATGACATGTTTGAGTTTGCAACCATGCATGATGACAAGGGTGCGTGGCAGAGCGTGATGAGCATTGGTGTGTTGCCGGAATATCAAAAGCACGGCATTGCCGCGCGGCTGATGAACACGCTCATCGACGATGCCAGGTCTGCTGGGCGCAAGGGCTGCACGCTCACCTGCAAAGACCGCCTGATTCACTATTATGCGAAGTTCGGCTATCAGGATGAAGGCGTTTCCGCATCTGAGCACGGCGGAGCGGTTTGGTATGATATGGTGTTGGAGTTCTGATCAATGCCTGCTTAAGAAGAAGCGCCTCCTGCTTTTTGCAAATTGAAAGCCCTTTCCAAAGGGCTTTTTCTTATGCCTGCATTTCATAAAAAACGCAGCCTATGCAAACACTACCCGTAAAACCAACTAAGGGAGGAAAAAACAATGCTCAAAAGGCGGAGATATATGCTGACGGCGGCGATTGTCCTGCTGCTGGTGCTCTTTGGCGTGCTGCTTTATGATTCGCTCAGCGGAATGCGCACGGGGCCGAGTGCGAACGGTACGTATTTTGTAATGCGGGAGGCGGAACGAAATGAACGAGATGCCATACAATAAGCTGCCGCGTGTGGACTTGCATGGCGGCGCGGGAAGCGAGGGGCCAATGGACCGGGAAACGCGCTACAAGGGGAGCAAACTGATTCAAAATTCGGACAAGGAGGAGTGAAGCAAATGGGGGGAAAAAGGCAAAAAACGGCGCAGGAGCAGCGCTATCAACAGCGAGTTAACGAGAAGATGCCGCGCAGCAAAACAGTTTCGCAATGCGCGCGCGCATTCATCGCAGGCGGGCTGATTTGCTGTATCGGGCAGGCGGTACGCGTCTTTGGCGAGACGACGCTACATTTGGATGCGGAAGGCGTAGCCGCACTTACAGCCATTGTTATGGTGTTTTTGGGCGCAACACTCACCGGCCTTGGTGTGTACGACAAAATCGGAACATGGGCCGGAGCAGGCTCTATTGTGCCGATTACAGGCTTTGCAAACTCAATCGTATCTCCTGCAATGGAGTTTAAGCGGGAAGGACTCATCCTTGGCACGGCGGCAAAAATGTTTACCATCGCGGGGCCGGTGCTTGTTTATGGCATAGGAGCCTCGGTCATCGTTGGGCTTATTGCATGCCTGCTGGCAAAATGAAGGAGTGCACCGCATGAAACAAAAACGTTTAGGAAGACAGACCGTTGTATTTGATGCCCCCCCGCGCATTGTAGCGGGTGCAACGATCGTGGGAGATATGGAGGGCGCAGGGCCCCTTGGCGGATACTTCGATTTGATTTTGGAGGATGATACCTGGGGCGAGGATACTTGGGAGAAGGCGGAACGCAAGATGTTTGAACAGGCAGTCCGCCGCGCATTGGAACGCTGCGCCATGCAGCCTGCCGAGATCGATTTGCTTTTGGGGGGCGATTTGCTCAACCAGATTATTACGGCAAACTTTGCGGCGCGTGAATTGGCGATCCCATTCCTGGGGCTGTACGGCGCATGTTCCACCATGGCGGAATCCCTTTTGCTTGGCAGCATGCTCATTGATGGTGGGTATGCTGGGCATGTTGCCTGCGCGGCCACAAGCCATTTCAGCACGGCAGAGCGCCAGTACCGTTTCCCGCTGGAGATGGGCGGCCAAACCACACCCACTGCACAGCGCACGGTAACCGGCGCGGGATCAAGCCTGCTCGTAGAGGCAGGCTATGCGGGCGGCGCTCAATTCAGGCATATTTTTGTGACAGGCGGCACCATTGGCCGGGTCGTGGACCTTGGAATTACGGATGCGAACAACATGGGTGCAGCAATGGCGCCTGCGGCAGCGGATACACTGGCCGCACACCTGCGCGAGCAGAGCCGCGCGGTTTCGGATTACGACATGATTGTGACGGGGGACCTCGGCAGCTTCGGAAGCGAAATGTTCAACGAACTTTGCCGGGACAAGGGGATTGATCTCAGCGACCGGCACCGGGATTGCGGGAACATGATTTTTGATCCCGCGCAGAAAGTGGACTGTGGCGGCAGCGGATGCGGCTGTTCCGCCGTTACGCTCAATGCGTTTTTGTTAAGGCGCATGGAAGAGGGAGATTTCACGCGCATGCTCTTTATGGCAACCGGTGCGCTCATGAGCCCGACAGCCGGCATGCAGGGGGACAGCATCCCGGGAATTGCGCATGCGGTAGTAATTGAAAGAAGGTGAAAAAGTGGACTGGATGGACTTTTTTTGGGCGTTTGTGATCGGCGGTGCAATCTGCGTCGTTGGGCAGCTTCTCATGAGCTTGACGCGGCTTACGCCTGCGCGCATCCTTGTGCTGTTCGTGACCCTCGGCGTGGTGCTCACGGCGTTTGGGCTTTATGAGCCGCTCGTGGAGCTTGCGGGTGCGGGCGCAACGGTACCACTAACGGGGTTCGGGTATGCACTCGGCAAAGGCGCGATGGAAGGCGCGATGGAAAACGGTGTAATCGGAGCGTTCACCGGGGGCATTACAGCCACGGCGGGCGGCGTAGCGGCGGCGATCGTATTTGGATATCTGAATGCAGTAATCTTTACACCAAGAACAAAAAAGTAAACAAAAAGTAGATATGTTTATAATAAAGTGGACAAATACAAAATAAGTTGGTATACTGTGCGTATAAAAATCAGAAGAGGAGAATGCGCATGGAGAAGCAACTTTGGGAACATGAAATCATAGAGATCGCGCAGGGATATGTACGGGAGGGAACGGCATATGTTTGCCTCCTCTGCGGAGCAGCGTTTGAAGCAGGACGGGTCTACGAAATGGAGGGCGGCCTGCTTTACGATGCGCAAGGCGCAGCCAAGCGGCATGTGACGCAAGCGCATGGCACGGTGGCGGATTGGCTTTTGGAGCAGAAGCCGGCGCTCACCGGGCTTACGGAACTGCAGCAGCAGCTTTTAAAACATATTTCAGCGGGGCGTGCGGATGCTGAAATTGCAAAGCATGCAGGAATTGCGCCTTCCACCATGCGCAGCCATCGCTTTAAATTGCGGGAAAAGGAAAAGCAGGCAACGCTCTACCTTGCTTTGATGCATTCGCTTGCGGAAAAAACGGAAAAAAGGATCGGAGCCACCGCGCAGGGGATGCTTGATCCGGTACATCCCGCAGCCACCATGGTGGACGACCGCTATGGAATTACCGCTGCCGAGCGTGAAAAAACGGTGAAAACATATTTCGATGAAACCGGCGCGCTCAGGCAGATTCCGGTGAAGGAAAAGAAAAAAATCATTGTTTTGCGTGAAATCATGAAAAACTTCAGGGCAGAAAAGGCATATTCCGAAAAGGAAATCAACCGCGTGCTCGGGCGCATCCACCCGGATTACGCGACGCTGCGGCGGGCGCTCATCGAATATGGGTTCATGGACCGCACGCCGGACGGCAGTGTTTACCGGGCGGCGGGAAATTAGAACAGCTCGTCCAGCAGGATATAATAGCGGATCTTTTCCCAATCCGGTGTGATGCCGAGCGCGCCGAACAGAAGCTCCGGGGAAAAGCCGGGAACGGGCGCGCTGCCGTAATGCCCGCTGAGGTTATGATGCAGACTCCGGTAGCAGAGCGCGATGTCCTGATACGGATCGGCGAGGCCGCCGCGCCCCCAATCGAGAAAGCCGGTGATCCTGCCATCTTGGACGAAAACATTTGGCAGGCAGTAATCCCCATGGGAGAGAGAGGGCGTTTCCGCCGGACGGTTGGCTTTGAGCCACGCGAGCAGGGCGGCAGGGCTTTGGAAGCCGCCCGGTCCGTAGGTCCCCGGTTCGGCATTTTCCATATCGCAGAGGCCGGCGGCGACGCGCGCTTCCGCCAGACGCAGCTTTTCCGTTAACATGGCGCTGTGCGGACAGGCGGAAACATCTACATGCCAGAGCATTTGCAGCCCCTCCGCGAGCAGCGCCGCGAGCGCGGCGGGATCCTGAAGGAGCGGTTTTGCGCAGACCATCTCGCCGGGGAGCCGCGTCATGAGCAGATAGCTGCGGCCGTTTCCCATTTCGGCAGCAAGGATGCGCGGGACGGGGAGACGGCCTTGCAGATAGCGGAGCATCGCATGCTCACGGCATGCCTCCTCGGAAACCGGTTCGATCTTTAGAACCATATCCTCAAAACAAAGCACCGCTGCGCCGGACATGCCGACCGCGTCTAGTTCATATGCTTTTCCTTGGATCAGCGCTGCGATATGCGGTGGCAAAGAGCTCATCCATACAACCTCCATTGTGCGGTTATGTTTCCGGGGAGAGGATGACGATCACGAGTTCCGGCCGGTTGAACACGCGCGGCAACTCATTGCGGCAAAGGCCGCGGCTCACAACAAGGGTTGTGCTGCCAAGCGCATAGGCACCACCTGCATATTGTGGAAACCAGCCTTGGCAGGGAGCAAACAGGCCGTTCACGAGGCCGGGGATGCGCACTTGACCACCGTGCGCATGGCCGGAAACCACAAGGTCGAACCCGCTTCCCCGATAGATATCCACAAGCTCCGGCCTGTGCGAGAGCAGCACAGAGAAAGCACCGCTTTTTGCTGCAGCTTCCCCGCAGGCTTTAAGTTGCGTCAGCCATTCGGCGGGAACATCATAGCCACCATAAGCGGAATAGCCGCCCCAAAACTCCGGGTCATCTACGCCGGCGATACAAAGTTCCTGTCCGTTTATAACAAGCGGGGCTGCTTCACCTTCCAGCACTGTGACGCCACAGCCGGAAATCATGGCTTTGATTGCGCTGTACCGGCCGGACCAGTATTCGTGGTTGCCGCTAACATAGAAACAGGGGCACTGCGGGCTGAGCGCTTCAAACAGAAACCGCACCGGTTCCTCGGAAAGCCCATCGTCCACAATGTCGCCAACAAAAAGCACTGCATCCGGCGACTCCTGCAGGATGGCGGCAATCAGCTCATCCTGGCTTTCCCCGTAAAGCGTGCTGTGCAAATCAGCGACAATGGCAAGGCGCACGGGGCTGCCCAGCTTTTCGGTGGAAAGCACATAACGCTGCACGGAAAGCTTTTGTGAGAGCGCAAACGCAGAAAATACCAACACAGCGGCCAGAACCGCCGCAATCAGGAACATTGTTTTCTTTTTGCCCTTCCTTTGCATCATTTTTCCATACTTAATCCTGCTGGGGGCGCGACCTCAGAACAACGAAAGCTGTTTTCCGCTGCGCTTGTTTTCATATTCCCGTAAATAGGTGAATACCATACCGGGTTCATGTAAAATTCCATGCTCTGTACAGATGCTGTCAAAAATGCGCATCAGGCGTGCATTGTTCGGGCTTCCTACTTCGTAGCTCAGGCCATAGGTGCGCTCATATTTTTGCCGCAGGCCGGGGAAGTGCGCGTCCAGCTTGCGATAAAAGTATTCCCGGTTGCCGTCCCTGAGCGTGAGGCCCATACCAAAGCAGAGAATGCCACGCACGCCTGCATCAATGCAATAGCTCAATATCCCGCGCAGATTTTCTTCCGTGTCATTTAAAAAGGGCAGGATGGGCGAGAGCCACACAACAGTTGGGATGCCGGCCTTTTGAAGCGCCAGCAGCGCTTCAAAGCGTTCATGCGTAGTGCTTACGTTGGGTTCAATGATGCGGCAGAGCGCTTCATCAAATGTTGTAAGCGTCATCTGAACAACGCATTTGCTTTTTTCATTGATGCTGCGAAGCAGATCCAGATCCCGGAGAACGCGTGCAGATTTTGTCTGAATGGCAAGGCCGAAGCCATGGCGCTCGATGATTGAAAGGCATTGCCGGGTCAAAGCGAGCGTTTCCGGGAAAGGAAGGTAAGGGTCGCTCATCGCGCCGGTGCCGATCATGCAGGGCTTACGCTTTGCGCGCAGCGCCGCTTCAAGCAGTTCCGGCGCATTGCGCTTTACCTCAACATCCTCAAAGATATGATCCATTCCGTAGCACAGGCTGCGTGAATCACAATAGATGCACCCGTGGGTGCATCCACGAAACAGGTTCATTCCATTTTGGGCGGAAAGGATTCCGCGCGCAGTTTTAAAATACATGGAAGTTCCCCGCTAAATACGCCCGGCAAGCCGGTAATAAACGATGGCGCAAGTTTCACGCAGGTAATTGTTCGGGCTGAGCCAAGCAACGTCATCCGCGCCGAATCCCTCGGCTTCAATGCCCAACGAACGGGCAATACGCTCCGAACGGAACACATGAAAGCGTGTTGTTACGAACACGAGCTTTGCATCCGGACCAACTGCATCATCGATCAGCGCCTTGGAAAAAAGGAAGTTCTCCAAAGTGCTCATGGATTTGTCCTCCATGAGGATGCGGCTTTCTTCAATCCCGCGTGCAGCGAGGTAACGCTGCATTGCCTCCGCCTCGGAAATGTCTTCCCCCGCACCTTGTCCACCGGAAACAACAACATAGGCTTTCGGGTTTTCCTCCAAATAGGCGAGCGCTGCGTCCAGCCTGCGCGCAAGCGTAAGCGAAACACGCTCTCCACGCACGCCGCAGCCAAGCACGATTACCGCATCCGCGCCTGCAGGCGGCGATGCATGCCCTTCCCGGTAAATCAGGCAGGAACATATTGCTACAAGCGTAAAAAAGGCAGTATATGCGGCGACCAAAGCCCACTTAATCCATGCGCCAAGTACGGTGGAGCTGAAGAACGCTGTAACCGGCCTGAAAAAGATGCCTATGAGCAGCAGCGGCGCGCCAAGGATCAGCGGGAGCACCGTGCCGAAATTCATGTTGGAATATGCGGAAACGACGAGGGTGTCACCAACGCCCAATGCTCCGAGCAGGATGAAAAGGGTACGCAGCATCAAACTCCGCCTCCTTTTTCTTTTTCGGGCAGCGATTCACAGAACGCCGGAGAATTAAGCGGCACGGCGTTCTTCGGTATGTGGTTTGCCCCGTATACGCCTGCGAGCACAAGAACGGTAGCAACGCCCTGCGCAAATGAAAACGGCTCGTTTAAGAAAACAACACCGGCTACAACGGAGACGACTGTGGTAAGCACGGCGAAGGAAGCGGTGCGGGTTGCACCGATCTCTGAAATGCTGTAATTGCGCAGCATGGTGGCGATTACGGAGCAGGCGACGGAAAGGTAAAGCAGCGAAATAAGAAAATCATGATTCGTAAACGGAAGTATGATGAACTCCCGAAACGTGCCTGCTGCAGCGTGTTCGACCACTGCGAATACGGTGAACACAAGGGCGCCCGCCGCGGACATAATGAAGGTCTTTTCGGTGCTGGTGTAGGCAGCGGCTTTACGCGAATAGATCACATACAGCCCGGCGCTGGATATGGTGATGAAAAGCAACAGGTATCCGATGGGGTTGAGCGAGGCGGAAAGCCCTTTGATCAACACCATGATGAAAATGCCCGCAACGGAGAGTACGATGCTTAGCGTCTGCCGCCTGGTGGGAGGCTCCTTAAGCATGAGTGCGCTTAAAATCACCGTAACGATGGGGATGCATGCGATGACGATACCGCTTTCGGTGGCAGTGGTCAGCGCAATGCCCCAGGTTTCCACGATGTAATAAAGGATGGGTTGAAAAAGGGCGATCAAAAGCAGCGGCTTGAGGGGCTTGCCGCGCAGATTGATTTTTAAAAGCCCGAAAAGGACACAGATGCACATGCCGAAAAATGCGAACAGGAAACGCCAGGAAAGCAGGGTAAAGGTAGAAACTTCATTCACACTCTGTTTCACGAAAATGAAACTGAGCCCGAAAAGAAGGGAGGACATCATGGCACAGGCCATTGCAACGGACGATTTGACGGCTGTATGTTTCATGGTTTACTTTATTACCTGTATCTTTCGTTTGGGGAAGGCCGGGGGACGCAGCAACAACTGGAGAGGGGCTTATTGGGCGCCCTCTTCCGTGCGCATTGCTTCAAGGGTTTCCATGTTTTCAAGCGGCACGGCATTTTTCGGCATACGGTTTGCGCCATACACTCCGGCAAGCACCAGGACGGTTCCAGCGCCCTGCCATATGGAAAAGCTTTCGTGCAGGAACAGAACGCCCGCAACCACGGAAACAATGGTGGTAAGCGCTGCAAACGAAGCGGAGCGCGTTGCACCGATGATGGAAATGCCATAATTGCACAGCACAAACGCGACAACGGAACAACCCACGGAAAGATAGAGCAGGGAGAACAGAAAATCGCGGTTTACAAACGGAAGAAGCACGAATTCGCGCAGCGTGCCCGCAGTTCCATGCTCAACGAGCGCGCAAAGCGTGAACACGAGCGCGCCCATTGCAGACATGATGAACGTCTTTTCGGTGCTCGTGTAGGCCGCGGCCTTGCGTGAGAAAATCACAAACAGGCTGTCGCTGAACATGGCGACCACAAGCAGCAGGTATCCCAGCGGGTTGAGCGAGGCGGAGAGCCCTTTGACAAGCACGATAATGAGCACGCCCAAAACGGAAACAATGATGCTGATGGTTTGCAGCTTTGTGGGCGGTTCCTTCAGGATGCTGCCGCTTAAAATCAATGTTACAATCGGAACGCAGGCCATAACGGTACCGCTTTCGGAAGAAGTGGTCAGCGCGATGCCCCAGGTTTCGCCGAGGTAATAGATCAGCGGTTGGAATATGGCGATAAGCAGAAGGGGCTTTAAATCCTTGCCGCGCAGGTTGAGCTTAAACAATCCCAGCAGCGCACAGAGGCACATGGCGAAGAACGCGAACAGGAAACGCCAGGAAAGCAACGTGAAAGCGGAAACATTGTTTACGCTTTGCTTTACGAACATGAAACTCAGCCCAAACAGAAGCGAGGAGGCCGTGGCGGAAACCATGCCAAGCACTTGTTTTGAAGTATCCTTTTTCATATATAACAGTATAGCACAGTTTTGCCCGAAAGCGTATGAATTGTGTGAAAACTGTGAGGCTTTGGCGCACAAACGTTGTCAAGCTGTGCGCTGCGTGGTAAAATCAAACTGTTGCACTCTGTGGGTGCGGCGTGAATACAGAGGAAAGGCAGAAAAAATGGGCTTTATCGATAAACTGCTCGGCAATACGAGCGAAAGCAGAGTCAAAAAGCTGATGCCGCAGGTGCGCCGGATCAATGAGCTGGAACCGGAACTGCATGCGCTTTCGGATGAGGCGCTGCGCGCAAAGACCATGGAATTCAAGGAGCGGCTCGGCGCGGGCGAAACGTTGGATGGCCTTTTGCCGGAGGCCTTTGCGGTTGTGCGCGAGGCAGCACAGCGCACCATCGGGCAAAGACATTTCGATGTGCAGCTTTTGGGCGGTATTGTGCTGCACCAGGGTCGCATTGCGGAAATGAAAACCGGTGAAGGAAAAACCATCACCGAAACGCTTCCTGCATATCTGAACGCGCTCACGGGCCACGGCGTTCACATCGTTACTGTGAACGATTACCTTGCAAAGCGCGATGCGCAGTGGATGGGGAAGATCTATCGCTTCCTTGGCCTCACGGTAGGCTGCATCGTGCATGAACTTGACAACGATGCGCGCCGCAAGGCATATGCCTGCGACATTACGTACGGAACAAATAACGAGTTCGGCTTCGACTATCTGCGCGATAACATGGTGGTCTATAAGGAGCAGATGGTGCAGCGCGAGTTGAACTATGCCATTGTGGACGAGGTGGACTCCATCCTCATCGATGAGGCGCGCACGCCGCTTATCATCTCGGGCCAGGGCGAAAAATCCACCGACCTTTATGTGAAGGCGGATCGCTTTGTGCGCAGGCTTGAACGCGGCGCAAACATTGAAAAGCTTTCAAAAACCGAGATCCTTATGGGCGAGGAGCAGCCGGAGAGCGGCGATTACATGGCCGACATCAAGGCGCGCACCGTGGCGCTGACCCAACAGGGCCTTCGCAAGGCGGAACAGTTTTTCGGCATTGACGATATTTCGGACAGCGAGAACACGGAGCTTAACCACCACATCCTGCAGGCGCTCAAGGCGCACGCGCTGTTCCAGCGCGATAAGGATTATGTCGTGCAGGATGGGCAGGTGCTCATCGTGGACGAATTCACCGGCCGCCTCATGCTTGGCAGGCGTTACAGCGACGGGCTGCATCAGGCACTCGAAGCCAAAGAGAATGTGAAGGTGGAGCGGGAAAACAAAACGCTTGCGACCATTACGTTCCAAAACTATTTCCGCATGTTCAAAAAGCTCGCGGGCATGACGGGAACGGCGAAAACCGAGGAGGCGGAGTTCCAGTCCATCTACGATCTCGACGTTGTGGAAATCCCCACCAACAAGCCGCTCGCACGCAAGGATTATAACGACGTGGTGTATACCACCGAGGCAGGTAAGTTCAAGGCGGTTGTGGAGGAAATTGCATCCGTAAACAAAACGGGGCAGCCGATCCTGGTGGGTACGATCTCCGTGGAAAAGAGCGAGCTTGTGAGCGCAATGCTTTCCCGACGCGGCATCAGGCACGAGGTGCTCAATGCGAAAATGCATGCAAAAGAAGCGGAGATTGTCGCACAGGCGGGCAAATTTGGCAACGTGACCATCGCCACGAACATGGCGGGTCGCGGTACGGATATCCTGCTCGGCGGCAACCCGGAATTTCTTGCCCGGCGCGAATTGCGCCAAAACGGCATTGACGAGGCGCTCATCGAGGAAGCGACAGGCCACGCGGAAACGGAGGATGCGGACGTGCTTGCCGCGCGCCAGGCATATAACGAAGCCTATGCGAAGCATAAGAAAGTTACGGATGCGGAGCATGACCGCGTGGTTGCCGTGGGCGGACTGCACATTATCGGTACAGAGCGCCACGAGTCCCGCCGCATTGACAACCAGCTGCGCGGCCGCGCAGGCCGCCAGGGCGATCCCGGCTCCACGCGTTTCTATGTATCCCTGCAGGATGAACTGATGCTTCGCTTTGGCGGCGAGCGCATCAAGGACATCATGAGCCGCCTTTCACCGGATGACGACATCCCCATTGAAATGGGTATCCTGACCAAACAGATTGAGGGCGCGCAGAAGCGTGTGGAAACGCACAACTTTGACATCCGCAAGAACGTGCTGCAATACGATGATGTGATGAACAAGCAGCGCGAGATCATTTATGGCCAGCGGCGGCGCGTGCTCATGGGTGAGGACATCCACGATTCTATTGAGGAAATGCTGCATGAAACGGTGGAAGCACGCCTTGCGCTTTGCGCACCGCCCGCCTCCAAGCCGGATGCGTGGGATCTGCAGGGGCTGTATACGGAGCTTCAGCAGATTACCGGTGAAGATTATACCGGCCAGCTCCACGGCATTTCGTCCCGGGAGGAGCTCGCCGAAAAAGCGCAGGAGCTCGTGCAGCAAACGTATGACAAGCGGGAACGCGATATCGCGGCCGCAGGTGCGAACATGCGCGAGGTTGAGCGTGTGATGCTGCTGCGCGCGGTGGATTCACACTGGATGGATCATATTGATGCGATGGATCAACTCCGCCAGGGCATCGGCCTGCAGGCCATTGCGCAGAAGGATCCCGTGGTGGCCTACCGCAACGCGGGATTTGATATGTTTGACGAGATGGTTGTCGGCATCCGGGAACGCACGGTGCGCACCCTGTTCCATGTTTCCGTACGCACTGCGCCGCAGAAGCGCGAACAGCTTGCAAAGCCTGTGGAAACATCGGGCGATACGAAGCCGCAGCCCAAGCGTGCGGACAAAAAAACCGGCCGGAATGACCCCTGCCCCTGCGGCAGTGGGAAAAAGTACAAAAACTGCTGCGGGCGCAGCGAATAGCGCGGGCAGCAGGTTGAAAATCAAGGGAAACCCGAAAAATAAAGAAGGCTGTCAACGTGCAAAATTAAGCCGTAAACCTCAAAAAAATTAATGATAAAGGAAGTGAGAAAAGTGATCCAGCTCGATGAGTACAGGCAGCAGCTTGCCGCCACGTTGGAAACACTGAAAAAGGCAGGTGAATCCCTTTGACCTCGCCAAGTTAGGCGAAGAAAAAGGGAAGTTGGAAGAACAGATGGGCGCGGAAGGCTTTTGGGAGGATGTGGAGAACGCCAACAAGGTCAACCAGCGCATGAAGGTTGTGTCCGCCAAACTTGAAAAGTATGACAAGCTCGCCCGCAGGGCGGACGACTTGGAAACCTTGATCGAAATGGCGGACGAGGAGAATGACGAAAGCCTGCTTGAAGAGATCGGCGCGGAATACGATGCGCTTACGGAAGCGGTTGAGGCGCTTAAACTGGAAACGCTGCTCAAGGGGCCGTACGATGCGCAGAACGCTGTGCTTTCCCTTCATGCAGGTGCGGGCGGAACCGAGGCGCAGGACTGGGTATCCTTGCTTTACCGCATGTACACCCGCTATTGTGAAAAGCACGGCTTTGCCGTGAAGGTGATCGACCTGCTGGATGGCGAAGAGGCCGGCATCAAAAGCGTTACCTTTGAGGTGGATGGTGACAATGCCTATGGATACCTGAAGGCGGAAAAAGGCGTGCACCGCCTTGTGCGCATTTCGCCATTCGATTCTTCCGGCAGGCGGCATACGTCGTTTGCGTCGCTTGATGTCACCCCCATTTTTGACGACGACAGCAATGATATTGAGATCGACCCGGATGATCTGCGTATCGACACTTACCGCTCCGGCGGCGCAGGCGGCCAAAACGTGAACAAGGTGAGTTCTGCCATCCGCATCACGCATTTGCCCACAGGCATCGTTGTGCAATGCCAGAACGAACGCAGCCAGCTTCAGAACAAGGAAATGGCAATGCGCATTCTGCGCGGCAAGCTCCTCGAACTGCAGGAGCGTGAGCGCATGGAGCAGATGGCAGAGATCAAGGGCGAAATGAAGAAGATCGAATGGGGCAGCCAGATCCGCTCCTACGTCTTCCAGCCTTACACGCTTGTAAAGGATCACCGCACGAACGTGGAAAACGGCAACATTCAGGCTGTGATGGATGGCGAGCTCGATCCGTTCATCCATGCATATTTGGTACAATCATAATGAAGTGAGTGAGCGGGGCGCGGCCAAAAGGCCGCGCCCCGAAATTATATAATATATGAATTAATTAACATACCGTAAACTTGAAAGCCGGATAATTGACGGAAATTTTTTTTCAAAAAGTTATAATGTTAGTGAAGGAAATATTTAGCAAAGCAAATATTTGAAAGGGAGGGGAGATGGCGAAAGAATACTGTATAGTCGGCATGGATTCGTATTCCGGACGGACGAGCCATGAGAAAAACCAGAGACGGCTATGATAAGACGATTAAGTTCTACAACTTAGATAGTAGCAAATATTACTATTTCGGTTGGGATAAGACCAAGAACAATACCATATCAGGTGATGTTTATGTTCACAATACAAACTGGCTGTATTGAAGTAAGCAGGGAAAAGCTGAACGGAAAAGCTGCAAACAGTGCTTGGCGGGCCGCTCTTGTGGTAATGATGAGCATGTTGACAATTGCCTGCAGCCCGTCGCCGCTTCAAGAGAAGTTGGAGATGACTGGTGAGCAGCTCCGTGATTTGGAGAAATATCTCCTCGCAGAAACCGGAATCGTGCTGGTTGATGCGGTTCCTTCCGAGAACCCCATTGTGGAAGATATCGGAGAAGGCTTTCTTGCGTACGATGTTCAAACGGATGGCGGCCAAACCTGCCTGCTGATTATTGACGATGAAAACAAGAGCCTTGTGGCAATCCTGGATGAAAACGACTCTATGATCAATCGCCTGATCGATCAGGGCGTTTTGCCAACGTATTTTGCAGAGCACTATGATTGAGTTCAAAAAATAATACATTGGAACACATAAAAACGCGGCATTTTTTGATGCCGCACTTTTATCCTTTACAAATACCGGGGATGGGTATATAATCACAACATGAAATATACCCTTATGGGGTATTGCGCGATAAAGGAAAGGAGGCGCCTATGGAACGGAGGGAAGCGGCTGTTAAACCGGAAAAGGAGCAGTGCCATTGCCGGGAAAAGCACACGCCGCGCAGCGAGGAAGCGCAGCGGCAGCTGCAAAACCGCTTGAACCGCATGATCGGCCAACTCAACGGCATGAAAAAGATGTTGGATGAAAACCGCTATTGCGGCGACATTCTCATCCAGATTGCAGCGGTGGAGCGTGCTTTGCAAAGCTTTGGGTATATTATTTTAAAGGACCACATGGAAACCTGCGTCGTGGAAGGCGTGAAGAACGGTGACCTTGCGGTCGTGGATGAAGCGGTGGAACTGATGAAGAAGCTCAAATAAAGGGGACGGTGAAATGAGAACGGAAAAATTCAGCGTGACTGGCATGACATGCGCCGCATGTGAAGCGAATGTGACCCGGAGCGTGAAAAAACTCAACGGCGTTTCAGAAGTGACAGTCAGCCTGTTGGCGAACCAGATGCGCGTCAGGTTCGATGAAAATACGGTAGGCACAGCGGAGATCCTCCGCGCAGTCGCGGATGCGGGGTATGGCGCTGCGCTGCTTGGGCAAAGCAAGAAGCAGCAGGAAAGCGGCTTCCGCAGCGAATGGCAGCGCCGGCAAGAGGAGACGCTGCAAAACCAACGGGGCATGAAACGGCGGCTTGTGATTTCCATTGCTTTGCTTGTTCCGCTTATGTATGTTGCGATGGGGGAGATGCTGGGCTTGCCGGTTCCCGCCTTTTTGAGCGGCATGGAAAATGCGCTGATCTCAGCGTTTACACAGTTCCTGATCGCCCTGCCGGTTTTGTTTGTTAACAGGAAGTTCTTTACATCCGGCTTTCATGCGCTTCTGAAGCGTGCACCGAACATGGACTCGCTTGTTTCAGTTGGTTCAGGAGCATCCATGTTATACGGCATTTTTGCGATATACCGCATGGCGAATGGCTTTGGCCATGACGATATGCAGGCTGTGCACCAATATGCACACTCGCTTTATTTTGAATCGGCAGCGATGATCCTTACACTCGTTACCGTTGGAAAATATCTGGAAGCGCGCTCAAAATCCAAAACCTCTGATGCGCTTGGAAAACTTGTGAACCTTGCGCCAAAAACGGCGACTGTAATCCGGGATGGCATGGAACAGATCATTCCGTCCGAGCAGGTCGTTGCCGGAGATATCGTTGTGATTAAGCCGGGGCAGAGCATTCCGGTGGATGGCGTGGTCACCGAAGGGTATGGCTATGTTGATCAGGCCGCCATCACAGGGGAAAGCATCCCGGTGGAGAAGGGCGCTGGCGATACCGTCATCTCTGCAACGATTAACAAAAACGGGACATTCCGCTTCCGCGCCTCGCGTGTGGGAGAAGACACCACGCTTGCCCGGATCATCCGTCTGGTGGATGAAGCCGGCAGCACCAAAGCGCCGATCGCACGGCTTGCGGACAAGATCAGCGGCGTGTTCGTGCCGGTGGTGATGGGCATCGCCGTGCTTGCAGGCGCTGTATGGATGTTCGCCGGGGAAAGCTTTGAATTTGCGCTCAATTGTGCGGTTTCGGTGCTTGTGATCTCCTGCCCGTGCGCGCTCGGCCTTGCAACGCCGGTCGCAATTATGGTTGGCACGGGAAAGGCAGCGGAATACGGGATCCTGATCAAATCGGCGGAAAGCCTGGAAAATTTACATACGGTGGACACCGTCGTTCTGGATAAGACGGGAACCATCACCTCTGGCCATCCGGCAGTCACGGATATAATTGTTCTTGCTTCGGGCGTGGCGGAGCGCGAATTCCTTGCAGAAGCTGCATGCGCAGAATCCGGCAGCGAACATCCGTTGGCGGCTGCTGTGGTGGAGAAGGCAAAGGCCGAGGGCATCTTGTATGACGCGCCGGATCGGTTCGAGATGGTTGCCGGGCGCGGTGTGCGCGCTGAAGCGGCAGGAAAAACGATTCTTGCGGGCAACGCTGCGTTCCTGCGTGAGCAGGGCGTTTCCGGCGTGGACAGCGATGCCGTACACAAGGCGGTTGAGCGCCTTGCCGCAGCTGGCAAAACCCCGCTTCTGTTTGCACGGTGCGGTACGGTAAGCGGCGTGATTGCTGTGGCGGATACCATTCGTGAAACGAGCCGCGCGGCAATCCGGCAATTTCAGACAATGGGTCTTCAGGTGGTGATGCTCACCGGGGATAACCGCCTGACGGCACAAGCCATCCGTGAGGAGCTTGGTATCGCGGAAGCGATCTCGGATGTGCTGCCCACGGACAAAGAAGCGTGCGTCCGCGCGTTGCAGGAAAAGGGGCATAAGGTTGCCATGGTGGGCGACGGCGTGAACGATGCGCCGGCACTGATGCGCGCGGATATCGGCATTGCAATTGGCGCGGGAACGGACATTGCGATTGACTCTGCGGATGTCGTGCTGATGAAGGACTCCCTGCTTGATGTGGCAACGGCTATCCGCCTGAGCCGCGCCGTCGTGCGCAATATCCGCATGAACCTGTTCTGGGCGTTTTTCTATAACGTACTGGGCATCCCGGTTGCGGCGGGCGCGCTGTATCCGGCCTTCAAATTGCTGCTGAGTCCCATGATCGGTTCGGCGGCAATGAGCCTTAGCTCCCTCTGCGTTGTTACAAACGCGCTGCGGCTGCGCCTGTTTAAGGATGAAGGAACTGAAAAGAGCGAGCAATCGCCGTGCGGAGGAAGGCGCCCGATAGCGGAAGAAAAAGACAGGGATAGCTTTAGTGAAAAAACGAAAGGAGAAAACAACATGAAAAAAACATTGACGGTGGAAGGCATGATGTGCGCACATTGTGAGGCACATGTGAAAAAAGCGCTTGCGGCCGTGGAAGGCGTGGCGGAGGTTACGGTGGACCTTCAGAGCAAGAAGGCGACGGTTACCCTTACAAAAGATGTTTCGGACAAGTCGCTTATGGACGCTGTAGCCGAAGCGGGCTATACCCCGGTTGATTGCATAGCAAAATAGCTGAAGATCGAAATAGCGCAGGCCGCCGTGGCTTTTCAAAGAGATGGGGCGGCCTGCCGCACCTATTGACAAGAATCGGAATGAGAGATAATATAGTGTTTGGAAATTGAATATTGTTTGATAGCGTAACAGTAACAGCTTGATCGTTTGATCGATTGTTTGAAAAGGGAATACGGTGAGAATCCGTAACAGCCCCCGCTACTGTAATACGGACGGACGC